>Ga0134123_10003613_pt1 | contig 10071 bp, 10 predicted proteins | sample KB303_FD_96460 | JGI IMG/M metagenome (GOLD analysis project Ga0134123, IMG submission 96460) | Terrestrial soil microbial communities without Nitrogen fertilizer from Kellogg Biological Station, Michigan, USA - KB3-0-3 | ecosystem: Environmental > Terrestrial > Soil > Unclassified ...
CCGGTGGCGCGCTGCGACATCGTCTGCGAGAAAACGGTGGGCGCGATCAACAAGTTCAAGAAGACGAGCTACCGCGTCGCGCCGACGGTATTTTTCGAGTTCCACGGCAGCAAGAGCTCCGTGGTCGAGCAGGCCGAAGCGGTGCAGGCGATCGCCAAGGAGCACGGCGGCATGGACTTCGTCTGGGCGACGAAGCCGGAGGAGCGTACCCAGCTCTGGCAGGCGCGCCACGACGCCTACTTCGCCTGCCTGCAGATCCGGCCCGGCTCGCGCGCCGTCTCGACCGATGTCTGCGTGCCGATCTCGCGGCTCGCCGAGTGCGTGCGCGAGACGATGCAGGACGTGCAGAGCTACATCGCGCCGGTGCCGCTGCTCGGCCACATCGGCGACGGCAACTTCCACCTCATGTTCCTGGTCGACCCGGCGAAGCCCGAGGAAACCGAGCTCGCCAAGAAGTTCAACAAGCGCCTGATCGAGCGCGCGCTCGCGATGGAAGGCACCTGCACGGGCGAGCACGGCGTCGGCATGGGGAAGATGGGCTCGCTGAGGATGGAGCTGGGCGACGACGTCATGGACGTGATGCGCGACATCAAGAAAACGCTCGATCCGGACAACCTCATGAACCCCGGCAAAGTCGTCCCTGCCGCATGAGAATCTGCTGGATCCTGATGCTCGCGGCGGCGCTGCCCGTGGCGGCGCAAGTCCCGGCCGAGCAGCCGAGGAAAACGGAAAATCCACCCGAGCGCCGCTCGCTCGATCTGCGGCTCGACAATCCCTCGTCCTTCGCCACCATCGCCCCGGCGGAGAAGGAGCCGAAGGTCCTGCCGACCCTGGGCGGAGACGCCCGCCCCACCAGTTCGGGCGGCGCGAACGCCCCGTCCCGCGACCCCATCCCCAAGGACACCAACCCCGGTGGTCGCTAGCGATGAGCGCTGAGAAGCGCCTGAAGGAGCTCGATCTGCAGCTGCCGGCGGTAACGCCGCCGGTGGCGAACTACGTGAACGCGGTACGCGCAGGCAATTTGCTGTTCCTCGCCGGCAAAGGCGGTCGCGCCGGCGCCGACGGCAAGCGCCCGCAAGGCAAGATCGGGCGCGAGTACACGGTCGAGCAGGGCTACCAGCAGGCGCGCGACACCGGCGTCGAGCTGCTCTCGGTGATGCGCCACGAGCTGGGCAGCCTCGATCGGGTGAAGCGCGTGGTGAAAGTCCTGGGGATGGTGAACGCGGTGCCGGAGTTCCAGGATCACCCCAAGGTGATCAACGGCTGCTCCGATCTCTTCGTCGAGGTGTTCGGCGAAAAGGGACGCCATGCGCGCTCGGCGGTCGGCATGGGCTCGCTGCCGATGCAGATCCCGGTCGAAATCGAGTGCATCGTCGAGGTCGAAGGATCTAGGCCGCGCCGTAGACCAGCTGCACGTTCTGCGGCGCGAGCCAGGCGCCGAGCTCGTCGATAAGCCGCCCGTCGGGGCGCACCCGCCAGGCATCGCCCAGCACCACGTCGCTCGCCACCTGGCCGTTGCTGTAGGACACCACCACCAGGCAGCTCCCCGGCCCTGACGCGCGGTAAGGCAGCAGCGCCTGCTGCAGCCGCTTGGCGTCGGCGCCGCCGTTCATGACCAGCCTCAGGCGCGCGGCGTAGCGGCCACTCAGTCCCTCGAGGTCGAGCAGGTCCTCGGCGAGCACGCGCAGGCCGCCGGAGAAATCGTCGCGCTGCACCTTGCCCGCGACGATGAGCAGCGCGTCTTCCTTCAGCTTCTCGCGATGCTTCTCGAACAGCTCGTTGAACACCGTGACTTCCACCTGCGCGCTGCCGTCGTCCAGCACCGCCACCATCATCCGGCCGCGGCGCGTCATCTGGCTGCGCACCGAGGCGAGCGTGCCGGCCATCCAGACCTTGCTGTCGGCCGCCGCCAGCCGGGCGAGCGGCGTACGCGGGAAGCCGGAGAGCAGCCCCTCGTAGACCGAGAAGAGGTGCCCGGAAAGCGTGAAGCCGAGCGCCGCCTTCTCCTCCATCAGCTTCTGCTTCAGGTCCCAGGCCGGCGCCTCGACCACCACGTGCGCGCCGCCGCGCGGCGCTTCGCTCTCGCCGAACAGGCTGTTCTGCGAGGCCTGGCGCTCGGCCTGCTCCGCCGCCTCGAGCGCGCGGCCCACCGACGCCAGCAGCCGTGCCCGGTTCGCATCCAGCGCGTCGAACGCTCCGGCGCGGACCAGCGCCTCGACTACGCGGCGATTGACGATGCGCTTGTCGACCCGGCAACAGAAATCGTGCAGGCTCTTGAACGGTCCATTCTTGCGCGCTTCGAGCACCGCGGCGATCGCCGACTCGCCGGTGCCGCGCACCGCGCCGAGGCCGTAGCGCACCGTCTTCGCGTCGACCGGGACGAAGCGGTACTCGGAAGCGTTGACGTCGGGCGGCACGACGACCAGCCCGTTGGCGAGCGCGTCCTCGTGCAGCGGCCGCACCTTGTCGGTGTCGTCCATCACCGCGGAAAGGTTGGCGGCGCTGAACGCGGCAGCGTGGTGCGTCTTCATGTACGCGGTGTGATAGGCGAGCAGCGCGTACGCCGCGGCGTGCGACTTGTTGAAGCCGTAGCCGGCGAACTTCTCCATCAGGTCGAAGAGCTGGGTCGCCTTCGACTTGGTCAGGCCGTTCTTCTGCGCGCCGGTGACGAAGATGTCGCGCTGCTCGGCCATCTCGTCGGCCTTCTTCTTGCCCATCGCCCGGCGCAGCAGGTCGGCGCCGCCGAGCGTGTAGCCGCCGATCACCTGCCCGATCTGCATCACCTGCTCCTGGTAGACCATGATGCCGTAGGTCGGGCCGAGGATCGGCTGCAGGCGCGGGTCGAGGTAGTCGACGCGGCTCTGGCCGTGCTTGCGCGCGATGTAGTCGGGGATCAGGTCCATCGGCCCCGGGCGGTAAAGCGCCACCAGCGCGATCACGTCCTCGAAGCGGTCGGGCTTCGCCCGCTTGATGAGGTCGCGCATGCCGCGCGATTCCAGCTGGAACACCGCGGTGGTGTTGCCGGCCGAGAGCAGCTTGTAGGTCGCGGCATCGTCGAGCGGTACTTTCTCGAGCGCAAAATCCTTCTCGCCGAGCGCCTTCACGAACCGCGTCGCCCAGTCGAGGATGGTGAGCGTGGTGAGGCCGAGGAAGTCGAACTTGACCAGGCCGACGGCTTCGACGTCGTCCTTGTCGAATTGCGAGATGACGTGCGTCCCGCCCTCGGCCGCGTAGAGCGCGCAGAAGTCGCTCAGCCGCCCGGGCGCGATCAGGACGCCGCCCGCGTGCATGCCGACGTTGCGCACCAGGCCCTCGAGCTTCTCGCCGAGCTCGAGCAGCTCCCTCACCTCGTCCTCCTTCTTCTCGCGCTCGGCGAGCAGCGGCTCCATCTCGCGCGCGTCGTCGAGCGTGATCTGCTTGCCGGGCTGGAACGGGATCAGCTTGGCGATCTGGTCGCAGAAGTTGTAGCCGAGGTCGAGCACCCGGCCGACGTCGCGCACCACCGCGCGCGCCGCCATGGTGCCGAAGGTGGCGATCTGCGAGACGCTCTCGTCGCCATATTTCTTGCGCACGTAGTCGATGACCTTGTCGCGGCCGTCCTGGCAGAAGTCGATGTCGAAGTCGGGCATCGATACCCGCTCGGGATTGAGGAAGCGCTCGAACAGCAGGTCGTACCTGAGCGGATCGAGGTCGGTGATGCCGAGCGAGTAGGCGACCAGCGAGCCGGCGCCCGAACCCCGCCCCGGCCCCACAGGCACGCCGTTCGGAAAAGATGGCTCGCGTACCGCTCGGGCCCAGTTGATGAAGTCGGCGACGATCAGGAAGTAGCCGGCGAACCCCATCTGGATGATGGTCTTCAGCTCGAATTCGAGCCGCTCGACGTTGCTCAGGCCGCGCTTCTTCAGCCCGGCATGCGCCTGCTCGCGGAGATGGTCGTCGACCGACATTCCCGATGGCGTCGGGAAGGCAGGCAGGCGGCTCTTGCCGAGCGTGATCTGCAGGTTGCAACGCCGCGCGATTTCCACCGAGTTCTGCAGGGCCTGCGGGATGTCGGCGAACAGCTTCGCCATCTCCGCCTGGCTCTTGAAGTACTGCTCGGGGGTAAATGCCTTCGGCCGGCGCTGGTCGCCGAGCACGTACCCCTGCGCGATGCACACTCTCGCCTCGTGCGCCCTGAAGTCGCCCGCCTCGAGGAATTGCACCGGGTGCGTGGCGACCACCGGCAGCTTCAGCCGCGTCGCGAGCGCCACTGAGCGCGAGACCAGCGCCTCGGTGTTGGCCTGGCCGGCGCGCTGCAGCTCCAGGTAGTAGCGGCCGGGAAATGCCGCCGCCCAGCGCTTCGCTTCGCGCTCGGCCGCCTCGGCATGGCCGGCCAGCAGCGCCTGGCCGATGTCGCCCGCCGGGCCGCCGGAGAGGACGATCAGCCCGTCGTTGTCCTTGTCCAGCCACTCGCGGGCGATCTCGCCGCGGCCGCGGTACTGGTTCTTCAGCCAGGCGCGCGACAGCAGGTCGCAAAGGCGCAGGTAGCCCGCGTGCGAGGCGCAGAGCAGCAGGATCCTGTAGGGCTTGTCGCGGTCGGTCCCGTTCTGCAGCCAGCAGTCGGCGCCGACGACCGGCTTGACGCCGGCGGCGCGGGCCGCGCCGTAGAACTTGACCATGCCGAACAGGTTGGCAGCGTCCGTTAGGGCTACCGCCGGCATCTGGTCTTGCGCCGCCCGCTGCACCGCCTGCTCCAACCGGACGATGCCGTCGTTCACCGAGTATTCACTGTGCATCCTCAGGTGAACGAAAAGCGGCTTTGCCATGTCAAAAAATTCTACCGGGAAAGGGTGGCATGAAACGCTTCCTTGCACTGCTGATCACTCTCTACGCGAGCGCCGCGCTCGCGCAGGCGCAGGACCCGCGCTCGGCGCTCGACAAGGCCTACGAAGAGGCGCGCGCGGCGCAGATCGCGCTGCAGGCCGCGGAGGCGAAGCGCGACCAGGGCGCGGAAAGCCAGGAAGGCGAGCGCACCGGCAGCGCCGCCGGCGGCAGCCGCCCGAACCAGAACTATTTCGCGCGCCAGATGATCCTCGAGCAGGACGTCGCGCAGGCGCGCAAGCGCTACGAGGACGCCGTGAAGCGCTGGAACGACCTCAAGTAACAAATACCAGCCGGAGAAACCGGCTTAACATCAGCGGGCCTTGAGGCCCGCCCTGCCCGCGCTGCTCCTCGGCGCGGTCTTCATCGCGCTCTCGCCGATCTTCGTCCGGCTCTCCGAGGCCGGCCCGACCGCGACCGCTTTCTGGCGGGTGGCCCTGGCGGTTCCCGTCCTGTGGATCTTCTGCCGACTGCCCCTGAGGGGCCCAAAGCTTCTCTTCCTTGCAGCAGGCGTCGCATTCGCCGGCGATCTGGCCTTCTGGCACAAGTCGATCGAGTTCACGTCGGTGGCGAACTCGACGCTGCTCGCCAACCTCGCCTCGATCTTCGTCACCCTCGCCGCCTGGCTCCTCTGGCGCGAGCGGCCGCGGCCGCTGTTCCTCGTTTCCCTCGCGCTCGCGCTCGGCGGGGTGGCGCTGCTGGTGCAGACCAGCCTCGATTTCTCGCGCACCGCGCTGCTCGGCGACGCGCTCGGCGTGGTCACGGCGATGTTCTATGCCTGGTACATCCTGGCGGTGAAAGGCCTTCGCGACCGCGGCGCCGCGACGCTTCAGGTGATGGCGGTGACGAGCACCCTCACCGCGCTGATCCTCTTTCCGGTGGCGCTCGCCTCCGGCGAGCAGATGCTGCCCGCGAGCGCCTGCGGCTGGTGGATCCTGATCGGGCTGGCGCTCGTCTCGCAGGCCGCCGGGCAGGGCCTGATCGCCTACGCGCTCGCGCACCTGCCGGCGCCGTTCTCTTCGGTGGGGTTGCTGCTGCAGCCGGTCGTGGCGGCGTTCTTCGCCTGGGTTCTGCTCGCCGAGCCCGTCGTTACCCTGCAGATTGTCGGGGGCATGGTGGTGCTGGCCGCGATCTGGCTCGCGCGCCGCGGCTCGACCTAGATGGTCATCACGTTCTTGCGGTAGAACTTCAGCTCCTCGATCGACTCGAGGATGTCGGCGAGCGCCTCGTGCTTGCCTTCCTTGGCGAAGCCCTTCGCCGCCTCGGGCTTCCAGCGCTTGACCAGCTCCTTCAGGGTGGAGACGTCGAGGTTGCGGTAGTGGAAATGCGCCTCGAGGCGCGGCATCCAGCGCGCGAGGAAGCGCCGGTCCTGGCAGATGGAGTTGCCGCACATCGGCGACGCCGACGCCGGCACATGCGCGGCGAGGAATTCGAGCGCGGCGCGCTCGGCCGCGGCCTCGTCCATGGTCGAGGCGCGCACCTTGTCGATCAGGCCGCTTTTCTTGTGGGTGCTCTGGTTCCAGGAGTCCATCGCGTCGAGCACCGAATCGGGCTGGTGCACCACCAGCACCGGGCCGGTGGCGATCGGCGCCAGCTGCGGATCGGTGACCAGCATCGCGATCTCGATGATCCGGTCGGAGTCGGGCTGCAGGCCCGTCATCTCCATGTCGATCCAGATCAGGTGGTTCTGATCAGCAGCCATGCATAATTCTACTTTGGCCCCTATGAGCGCCCTCAATTCCTTCACCTGGGTCTTCCTGGCGGCGCTCGCCGTGGCGACCGCGACGCGCCTCTGGCTCGCGCGGCGGCAGATCCGCCACGTGCGCGCGCACCGCGACGCGGTGCCGCCGATGTTCGCCGAGACGATTCCTGCGGAGGCGCACCGGAAGGCCGCCGACTACACCGTCGCCAAGACGCGGCTCGGCACTCTCGCCACCCTGCTCGATGCGCTCGTCCTGCTCGGCCTGACGCTGGGCGGCGGCGTGCAGCTGCTGTCGCATCTCGCCGCCCTCGCCTTCGCGCCGGGAACCCTCCTGCACGGCACGGCGCTGCTCGTCGGGCTGTTCCTGGTCCAGTTCGCGCTGCACCTGCCGTTCTCGCTCTATCGCACCTTCGTCATCGAGCAGCGCTTCGGCTTCAACCGGATGACGGCCCGCCTGTACCTGACCGATCTCGCCAAGCAGCTGCTGCTCGCCGCGCTGATCGGCGTGCCGCTGCTGATGGCCATCCTCTGGCTGATGGAGCGGATGGGCGAGTTCTGGTGGCTGTACGTCTGGCTGACGCTGAACGTGTTCCTGTTGTTCCTGCAGCTCCTCATTCCGACCGTGGTCATGCCCTGGTTCAACAAGTTCACGCCGCTCACCGAGGGCGAGCTCGCCGAGCGCGTGCGCGGCCTGCTGCAGCGCTGCGGCTTCCGCAGCCGCGGCGTGTTCCTCATGGACGGCTCGAAGCGCTCCAGCCACGGCAACGCCTTCTTCACGGGCTTCGGCGCATCGAAGCGGATCGTGCTGTTCGACACGCTCGTCAACCGGCTCGATCCGCCGGAGGTGGAAGCGGTGCTCGCGCACGAGCTCGGCCACTACAAGCTGCACCACGTCCTCAAGGGACTCGCGCTCGGCGCCGCGCTGAGCCTCGCCGGCCTCTGGATCCTCGGGCAGCTGATCGACCGGCCCTGGTTCTATTCCGGGCTCGGGGTCGCGACGCCGAGCCTCGCCGCGGCGCTGGCGCTCTTCCTCCTGGCCGTGCCGGAATTCACTTTTTTCCTCGATCCGCTGGCGAGCCTGCTCTCGCGCAAGCACGAGTTCGAGGCGGACGGGTACGCGACGAGCAACGCCGATTCGACGCAGCTCGCCCAGGCGCTGGTCAAGCTCTACCGCGACAATGCCTCGACCCTGACCCCGGACCCGCTGCATTCGGCGTTCTATGATTCGCATCCGCCGGCTGCAGTCCGGATTTCCCGATTGAGGACCGCATGAACGAGCTCGCCCGGAAGAAGTGCAAGCCCTGCGAAGGTGGCGTGGCGCCCCTCACCCCGGAGCAGGTGAAGCCGATGCTGAAGGGCCTGCAGGGCTGGCAGGTCGAGGGCGGCAAGCTCGCGAAGGCGTATTCCTTCAAGAACTACTACGAGACCATGGCGTTCGTGAATGCGCTCGCCTGGATCTCGCATCGCGAGGACCACCATCCCGACCTCGCGGTCGGCTACAACCAATGCAGGGTGACGTATTCCACGCACGCCATCGGCGGCCTGTCCGAGAACGACTTCATCTGCGCCGCCAAGTGCGACGCCCTGTTTGACTTGTGATGCGCGACCTTTGAAGCGGATCTACAGCTCGTTCAACCTCGCGGCCGTGCACCACGCCAAGAACGTGCTCGAGACCGAAGGCATCCGCGCGCTGGTGAAGAACGAGATGCTGTCCTCGGCCATGGGCGAGCTGCCCCCGGCCGAGTGCCAGGCCGAGCTTTGGGTGCTGCGCGAAAGCGAGGCCGAGCGCGCCGGCCGGCTGCTCAAATACGAGCTCTGGACCGAAGGCGTACCATGGCGCTGCGCGGCCTGCGGCGAATCGTCCGAACCGCAATTTACGCAGTGCTGGCGCTGCAGCGCTTATCGAACCTGAAGGGAGAAGCCGTGAAAAAAAGCAGTCTCGCAATGCTCGTCGTCCTGCTCGCCGCCGGCTGTGTCGGCAGGTTCGACTCCGATACCGTCGCCAAGCGCGATTCCGGCACTGCCGCGAACCCCGTGGTCGACGAGGGCTACGTGCCGCCGATGGACCGCAACCGCCAGGTGAGCGAGCAGGACTGCAGCCGCCCGGTGGCCACCGGCGGCGGCAACCTGATGTGCAAGGGTGGGTCCGGCAAGCCATGAAAAAAACCAGCCTCGCAGTGCTCGTCGCCCTGCTCGCCGCCGGCTGCGTCGGCAGGTTCGACTCCGAAACCGTCGCCAAGCGCGATTCCGGCACCGCCGCGAACCCGGTGGTCGACGAGGGCTTCGTGCCGCCGATGGACCCCAACCGCAAGGTGAGCGAGCAGGACTGCAGCCGCCCGGTGACCACCGGCGGCGGCAACCTGATGTGCCGCGAGGTCTCCGAGGCCGAGCGCCGCGCCAGGATCGAGGAAGAGGAGCGGCAGGCCAGAGCCCGGAAGGAAGCCGAGGAGCGCGCCGCGCGCGAGCGCCGCGCCAAGATCGAAGCCGATGCGCGCGCCAAGCAGCTTGCCCTGGAAGAGGCCGCCCGGAAGGCGCGGGCTGCCGAGGAGGAGCGGCTCGCCGCCGAGCGCCGCCGGCTGGAGGAGGAGGCCGCGCGCAAGGCACGCGAAGCGCGCGAGGCTGAGGAGAGGGCGGCGGCAGCAGCCCTTGCTCGCCAGCGCGCGGAGCAGGAAGCGCGCGAGGCAGCCGAGCGCGAGTGCCGGCGCCTCGAGCAGGAACGGCTCGACGGCCGCGCCATCCTCGAAGGCTTCGTCGCCAACTACGGCGCGGTCGACGAATACAAGCAGATCGCGGGGCAGATCAGCACGTTCCTCAACAGGCCTCGCAAGCCGAAGCCATGCCCTTGATGTGCAAGTAGGCGGGCCGGCGCCGATCTTCCGCTCGATCGCCCGGCTCTCCGCGCCGGGACTCGCCCTCGCGGTCTTCCAGACCGCGGTCTCGATCGCCGACACGCACTTCGTCGGCCGGCTGGGTACCGAGCCGCTCGCCGGCCTCGCCCTCGTCTTCCCGCTGGTGATGTTGCTGCAGATGACCTCCGCCGGCGCGATGGGCGGCGGCGTCTCCTCGGCGATCGCCCGCGCCCGCGGCGCGGGCAACGAGGCAGCAGCACGCCGGCTGGTCGTGCACGCGCTCGTGATCGCGCTGGCGGCGGGCCTACTCTTCACGCTGGCGTTCCTGCTCCTCGGCCGGCCGCTCTACGCCCTGCTCGGCGGCGCCAGCGCGACGCTGGCGCAGGCGATCGCCTACTCCGACGTCCTGTTCGGCGGCGCGGTGCTGGTCTGGCTGGCGAACACCTTCGCCGCGGCGTTGCGCGGCGGCGGCAGCACGGCGATCCCGGCGGCGGCGCTGGCCGTGGCGGCGATCGTGCAGGTCCCGCTCTCGGGCGCGCTGACCCTCGGCTGGGGACCTTTCTCCGCGCTCGGCATCCGCGGCGCGGCGCTCGCCTACGCCGCGTGCTTCGGCCTCGCCGCGGCGATCATGGGCGCCTGCGTCTGGGCCGGCGCGCTGCG
>Ga0134123_10003614_pt1 | contig 10069 bp, 8 predicted proteins | sample KB303_FD_96460 | JGI IMG/M metagenome (GOLD analysis project Ga0134123, IMG submission 96460) | Terrestrial soil microbial communities without Nitrogen fertilizer from Kellogg Biological Station, Michigan, USA - KB3-0-3 | ecosystem: Environmental > Terrestrial > Soil > Unclassified ...
CGCGAGGCGCGGCTGGCGATTCGCTGGGCGGTCGAGACGAACGGCGAGAGCACCTATCTCCGGTTCGTCAACGTCCCGCTCGATCTGCCGTACTCCCTGCCGCCGTCCTACGCGCTCGAAGTCGGCCGTGGCGTGGCGCTCCGCCCTGGCGCAGATGTCGCCGACGTCGGCATCGTCGGCTACGGTCCGGTGCTGCTCGCCAACGCGTGCGGCGCCGCCGACGATCTCGCGGCTGAAGGCATTCGCGCCGCCGTCATCAACCTGCCGTGGCTCAATCGCATCGACGACGCCTGGACCAGAGATGTGCTTGGGAAGTTTCCGGCCATCGTCACGCTCGACAACCACTACCTGTCGCTCGGACAGGGAGCGATGGTCGCGGCCGCGCTCGCGCGCAACGGCGTCCGCGCGGATGTCCGCTCCATCGGCCTCACGGAAATCCCCGCGTGCGGCACGAACGCCGAGGTGCTCGCGCATCACGGCCTCGATCGCGCGTCGATTGCCGACACGATTCGCACATGTATCCACACGAAGTCCTTCACTGGATAGACGACGAGGAGTGCGCGGGCCCCGGCAGCAATGCCACTGAGGCCTTCGAGAAGCGCAGTCCGATCGACGACCAGCGGCTCGCCAGCGTGCGTCGCGGGAACGCCGCCGACGTCGCGAAAGCCGTCGACGGCGCCGCGGCGGCCGCCGACGCCTGGGCGCGCACGCCGGCGCCGAAGCGTGGCGAGATCCTCGGCCGCGCCGGCGCGCTCCTCCGCACGAAGGAGCGCGAGTTCGGCGAAATCATCCAGGCCGAAACCGGCAAGCCCTGGAAGTACGCAGCCGCGGAAGTCGCTTCGTCAGCCGATCTGGCGGCGTTCATGGACGGTGAAGGCAGCCGCTTCTACGGCAAGACGACGACGAGCCCGATTGCGAATCGGTCCGTGCGGACCGTCCGCGCGCCGATCGGTGTCTGCGCGGCGGTCATGCCGTTCAACAGCCCGCTGGCGGGCATCGCCTGGAAAGTCTTTCCGGCGCTCCTCTGCGGCAACGCCGTCGTCGCGAAATCGCACGAGCTCACGCCGTACACGGCGGTCGCGTTCGGCAAGCTGCTGAAGGACGCCGGGCTCCCGCGTGGCTTGTACGCGGCGCTGCAGGGATACGGGCCCGAGGTCGGCGACGCGCTGATTCGCGACGAGCGCATCGGCATCGTCTCGTTCACGGGATCGACCAGGACCGGCAAGCTCATTCAGCGGACCGTCAGCGATCGCCGCGTCCTGGCGAAGGTCTGTCTCGAACTCGGCGGCAAGAATCCGTTCATCGTGTGCGACGACGCGGATCTCCAGCTCGCGGCCGAGCACGCGATCAACTCGGCGTTCATCGACGCCGGACAGCGCTGCGCCTCGGGCAGCCGCATCATCGTCTTTCGCCATGTCTACGACGACTTCCGGCAGGCCCTCGTCAAGCGCGCCGAAGCGATGAAGGTCGGCAGCGGACCGAACGACGACTGCGGACCGGTGATCTCGCGTGAGAGCCGCGATCGCATTCTCAACGCCGTGCAGTCGGCGGTATCGCGCGGCGCGAAGATCCTCACCGGCGGGACCGCGGCCGAGGCGTCCGGCGCCGGTTACTACATCACGCCGACGATCCTCGACAACGTCGCGCCGGACGACGAGCTGTCGCAGGAAGAGCTTTTCGGACCGGTGACGTGCCTGTATCGCGCGAAGGATTTCGACGAGGCGATCACCATCGCCAACTCGACGAGCTTCGGTCTCACCGGCGCCCTCCACACGTTCAACAGCAACCGCATCGAGGAGTTCGTCACGCGCTATCGCGCCGGGCTCATCTCGATCAACGGCGCGACCTACGGCTCAGGACCGCACATGCCCTTTGGCGGAGTGAAGAACTCCGGCAACGGCTTCCGCGAACCCGGGACCGAAGCGCTCGACGTCTATTGCGAATGGAAGACCGTGGTCGTCAATCACGACCCCGCCCGCGTATGAGCGACACCCGCAAGCGCCGCATCTGTTTCCCGATGACCAGCCGCGCCTACTACGGGCGCAGCCAGCTGCTGCTCAAGAAGCTCCATCAGCATCCGGCGGTCGAGCTCGAGCTGATGCTCGGCGGATCGATCCTGCTCGACAAGTACAGCCGGCACGTCGCCGACGACATCAAGGCCGGCGGCTTCACGATCTCGGCGTCGCTCTTCAACGTGATCGAAGGCGGCAATCACGTCGCGATGGCCAAGACCGCGTGCCTCACGGCGCTCGAAGTCACCAACAGCCTCTACACCGCCGATCCGGACGTGGTCGTCATCTGCGGCGATCGGTTCGAGCAGCTGGCGATCGCGATGGCCGCGGCGTATCTGAACAAGACCATCGCGCACATCGAGGGCGGCGATCTCACCGGCAGCATCGACGAGAGCGTGCGTCACGCGATCACCAAGCTGGCGCACATTCACTTCGTCACCAACGACGACGCCAAACGGCGGGTGCTCACGATGGGCGAGGACCCGAAGTACGTCTTCAACACCGGCTCGCTCGACGTCGAGCGCGTGGCCTGTCTCGACGGTGATGCCGCCGACATCACGACGAAGGCGCTGAGCGCGTACGGCGTCGGCCACGACGTCGACGTCACCAGCCCGTTTCTCACCGTGATTCAGCATCCCGTGACCACCGAGTCGGACAACCGCACGCATCTCGAGACGACGTTCCGCGCGCTGGCGGAGCTCGACATGCCGGTGGTCTGGTTCTGGCCGAATCCCGACGCCGGCACGGCGGAGATGGCGGAGGTGCTGCGGCACTTCCGCGAACATCACGAGGCGGCGACCGAGAAGATGCGTTTCATCACGAACGTGCCGGCCGATCAGTTCATCGCGCTGCTCAAGCGCACGTCCTGCGTCGTCGGCAACTCGTCGGCCGGCATCAAGGAGTGTTCGTTCCTCGGCACGCCGGTCGTCGACATCGGCGGGCGACAGCAGGGCCGGTTGTCGGCCGAGAACGTCGTCCGCGCCGGTTACGAGGTCGAGGACATCCGTCGTGCCGTCAGGCTGCAGCTGCAGCACGGGCGTTTCGCGCCGTCGCACATCTACTACAAGCCCGACACGAGCCAGGCGATGGTCGACGTGCTCACGAGCGTCGACCTCTACACGCAGAAGCGTTTCCACGAGGTGTCATGAGTCGTTCGTCCACGATTATCATCAGCTCGCGGGAGATCGGCGCGGGCCGTCCCTGTTTCGTCATCGCCGAAGCCGGCATCAACCACAACGGCGACGTGAAGATCGCCGCCGAGCTCGTCGAAGCCGCCGCCGCGGCGGGCGCCGACGCGATCAAGTTCCAGACCCACTTGCCCGAGTTCGAGATGCTGAAAGGCGGCGCGACCGCCGCGTACGTGGGCGAGTCGCTCTTCGATCTGCTGACACGGACCGCGCTGTCGAAGGACGGGCACCTGCAGATGCAGGAGCTCGCGAAGCGCAAGGGCATCGTCTTTCTCTCGACGCCGTTTTCACGGGAGGCGGCGGACTATCTCGACTCGATCGGCGTGCCCGCGTTCAAGACCGGGTCGGGGGAGCTGACGAACATCCCGCTGCAGCGCCACATCGCGCGCAAAGGCAAGCCGATGATCGTGTCGACGGGCATGTCGACGCCGGAAGAGATCGACGCGACCGTGCGCGCGCTCGACGAGGAGCACGCGAAGTTCGCCCTGATGCACTGCACGTCGACGTATCCGACGCCGTTCGAGCACGTGCAGCTCGGCTGCATCGCGGGCCTGCAGTCGAAGTACGGCGTGCCGGTCGGCTTCTCCGATCACACGCTCGGCACGGCGATCTCGCTCGCCGCGGTCGCCAGCGGCGCGAACATCTTCGAGAAGCATTTCACGGCGTCGCGGTCGCTTCCGGGTCCCGATCAGCAGGGATCGATGGAGCCGAAAGAGCTCGAAGCGCTGGTGAAGGACATCCGCGCGATCGAGCAGTCGCTCGGCGCGACGAAGAAGATTCAGCCGGGCGAGCAGGACGTCCGCAACATGGCGCTCCACAGCGTCGTCAGCCTCCGCGACATCCCCGCCGGGGCGGCGATCGGCAAAGACGACGTCTGGGTCAAGCGTCCCGGCACCGGGATTCCCGCGCGACAGCTCGGCGACATCATCGGGAAGACGGCGAAGCGCGCGATCGCCAGGGACACGCTGGTTCGATTCGAAGATCTGGCTTAGGCGACCCTGAAAGGGTCGCCCCACGTACGTAGGCCGGCCCTTTCAGGGCCGGCGCGACATGAACGTTCTCGGCGTCATCACAGCGCGCGGCGGATCGAAAGGTCTGCCGGGCAAGAATCTCCGGCCGCTGGCCGGGAAGCCGCTCATTGCCCACACGATCGACACCGCGCGCGAGTCGAAGGCGTTCGATCGTCTGATGCTCACGACCGATGACGCGGCGATTGCGGCCGCGGGGCGTGCCTGCGGATGCGAGGTGCCGTTCATGCGGCCCGCCGAGCTCGCGCGCGACGAGACGCCGCACCTGCCGGTGCTGCAGCACGCCGTGGACTGGCTGCGCGATCACGAGCGCTACGAGCCCGACGCGGTGATGATCCTCCAGCCGACCTCGCCGCTCCGGCGCGCGCAGGACATCCGCGAATCGATCGCGATGCTCGAGCGCTCTGGCGCCGACTCGGTCGTCAGCGTGTCCGAAGTGCCCGCGCACTACAACCCGATGCGCACCCTGCGCGTCGACGATCGTCATCTCGCGTCGCTGTTCGTGACCGGTGAGCCCGTCCGCCGGCGGATCAACCGCCGCCAGGACATGCCGCAGGCGTGGACCATGAACGGCGCGATCTATCTCTTCCGCACCTCGGTTCTCCGCGCCGCTGAACCGAGCCTGTACGGCGACCGCACGGCGGCGTACGTCATGCCCACGACGTACGGCATCAGCATCGACTCACTCGACGACTGGGAAGAAGTCACACGGATCCTCGAAACACCCGCTCCCTCACGTGAATAGGCCGGTCATGGATATCGAAGCACATCGCGACCTCAAGCTGCTCGAGGCGGTCGAGCAGGACTCGCGCATCACCCAGCGAAGTCTCGCCACCAAGCTGGGCATCGCGCTCGGACTCACCAACATCTACCTGAGGCGGCTCGTCCGCAAGGGCTACATCAAGTGCGTGAACGTGCAGAGCAACCGCATCACGTATCTGATCACGCCGCGCGGCATCGCGGAGAAAGCGCGCCTCACGTACGAGTTCATGGACTACTCGCTCCACCTGTACGGCGAGGTGCGGCAGCATCTGCGGCAGGCGCTGGCCGAATGCGCGGCCGCGGACCGGCGCGTCGCCATCTACGGGCGCGGCGAAGCCGCCGAGCTCGCGTATCTGTCGCTCCGCGAGGCGGGGCTCGAGCCGGTGGCGATCTTCGATGAAAGCAACGGCCACGAGTTCCTCGGCATCCCGGTGCACCCGGTCGCCGAGCACGAGCAGATCGCCTACGACCTGATCATCGTCGCGACGCTCGAGCGATCCGGCGCGCAGCTCGCGAGCCTGATCAAGCTCGGGATTCCCAAGGACAAGCTGTTCCCGCTCCGGCAGTACCAACACTAGACACGACATACGAGAAACGGCAAACGACATGGCCCTTACTGGAAAGCGCGTGTGCATCACCGGCGGCGCCGGCTTCATCGGCAGCCATCTCGTCCAGCGTCTCATCGAGGCGAACGAAATCGTCGTCTACGACAACCTGCACCGGAATGCGATTCAGTTCGCTCATCTCGAAGGGCACAAGCACCTGCACTTCATCAAGGGCGACGTGATGGATCCGGTCGCGACCCGCAAGGCCATCGACGGCTGCCAGATCGTCATCCACTGCGCCGCGATCGCCGGCGTCTATTCCGTCGATCGCAACGCCGTGACGACGATGGAAGTGAACATGCTGGGGACGCACCAGGTGGTGAAGGCCGCGCTCGACGTGAAGGTCGAGCGGTTCGTCGAGTTCTCGACGAGCGAGGTCTACGGCCCGTTCATCCACAAGGGCAGCGAAGACGGGATGACGACGATCGGGCCGATCGGCGAGAGCCGCTGGGTGTATGCCGCGAGCAAGCTCGCGTCCGAGCACCTGTCGTACGCGCACTACAAGGAAGACGGGCTGCCGCTGGCGATCGTACGGCCGTTCAACGTCTACGGGCCGAGGCAGGTCGGCGATGGCGCGATCCGCGGCATCACCATCCAGGCGCTGCAGCACAAGCCGATCACGCTCTTCAACGACGGCACGCAGATCCGCTCGTGGTGCTACGTCGACGACTTCGTGGACGGCGTGCTGCGCTGCGCGGAGAAGCCGGAAGCCGTCGGCCACGCGTTCAACCTCGGCAACCCGCAGGGTACGGCGACCAACTTCGAGCTGGCGAACATGATCATCCGGCTTACGCAGAGCAAGTCGGAGATCATCTTCAAGCCGCATCCGGGTCCGGAAGTCGATCTGCGCGTGCCCTCGATCGAGAAGGCGGCGAAGCTGCTCGGCTTCAAGCCGACGGTGTCGCTCGAGACGGGCATCTCGAACACGATTCCCTTCTACCGGGAACACATGGCGCAGCTGACAAAGTGAACGTCCTCAACGTTCTTGTTACGGGCGCGTCCGGATTCATCGGCCACAACGTGCTGCTGCGCGCTCCGCGCGACTGGCGCGTCACGGCCGTGTACCACCAGGCGCCTGGCCTCGACGAGTTCGTGAAGCAACACGGGCTGGCCAACGTATGCGCCGTCCGCTGCGATCTCACTGATGCGGCGTCCGTCGCGGAGTTCGCCAAATCCAACGCGTCGTTCGATGCATGTCTGTATCTCGCGGCAAACGGCGATCCGGCCAGGTCGGCGGAACGCCCGGCGTGGGATCTGACGCTGAACACGCTGGGCCTGGTCACGTTGCTCGAGCGCGTGCGCGTCGGCCACTTCGTCTATGTCTCGTCGGGCGCGGTGTACGACGGCCTCAACGGTCCCGTGACGCCGGCAACGCCGGTCATGCCGCTCCTGCCGTACGCAATTTCGAAGCTGGCCTCCGAGCACTACCTCCGGGCGTTCGCCGCCCGCAGCAAGACGGTCGGCAGCTACGTCAACGTCCGGTTCTTCGGCGCCTACGGCCCGTACGAACCGGATCGCAAGATCACGACGAAGTGGATGCGCGCCGTCATGAACGGGCAGCGTGAGTTCACGCTGCGCGGCAACGGCGAAAACCTCGTCGACTTCATGTACGTGGACGACGCGGTGGACGGATTCCTGAAGCTCACCTCGTCCGCGGGTTTCAGCGGCACGGTGGACTTCGCGTCAGGCACCCCGATCAGCGTCAACGCCGTCGTCCAGACGATGGCGAAGGTGCTGGGCGTGGACGTGGCTATCCGGCATGAGGGCCATACCGAGGAATACATTCAATTTCATACCGTGGATCAGACGATGCGCGAGCGATTCGGCGTGAGACCTTCCATTTCTTTTGAAGACGGCGTGCGGCGGCTCCGTCAGTTCCTGGAACAGCGATGAGCGGCCCGCAGCCCCGTGTCGTGATTCTCGGCGGCGGTCCCGCGGGCATTTCCGCCGCGTGGCGCCTGTCGAAGCTGGGCGTCCCCACGACGGTCATCGAGCGCGACAGCGCGGTCGGCGGGATGGGAAAGACGATCAAGGTCGGCGACTACTACGTCGACTACGGTCCGCACACGTTTCACATCCGCGAGACGGAGGAAAGCCGCGCCATCCACGAAGCGATCCAGCCGCTCTTCGGCGAGGATCCGCTCATCCTCACGCGCGGCACGCGCGTGCTGCTGCAGGGGAAGGAATACATCTACCCGCTCGAGATGCTGCAGGTGCTGACCGGCGTCAGCCCGCTGCTCTCGTTCCGCATCGTCTTCGACTACCTGATCGCGACGATCAAGTCCACGCTGGCGCCGCCGAAGAGAGAAGATTCGTTCGAAGAGTGGGGCGTGCGGAATCTCGGACGGACGCTGTACGACCTGTGCTTCGGCATCTATTCGGCGCGCGTCTGGGGCCTGCCGACCTCGCAGATCTCGTCGAAGCAGGCGCAGCGCGTCGCCAAGCTGAACCTGAAGAACATCATTCTCCGGACGCTCGGTATCAAGGCCGACCCGGCGACGTACTTCACGAAGTACATGTATCCGCGCCAGGGCATCAGCGTGCTGTTCGAGAACATGGCGCGCGAGGTGAAGGCAGCGGGGAACTGCCTGCTGCTGAACTCGAGCGTGGTCCGGCTGGAACGCGAAGCCGGGCGCATCACGCGCGTCGTCTACCTCCACGACGGGAAGGAAGAGACGATTGAATGCGACGGCGTGATCTCGACGCTGCCGCTGCCGAAGCTCGTCGATCTCATGCAGCCGGCGCTGCCGGAGTCGGTGAGCGCGCACGCGAAGAAGCTTCGCTACCGCAGCCTCAAGCTGATCTACATCGCCCTGAAGCGCGACAGGCTCACCGACTACCACTGGGTGTACCTGCTCGACGAACACTTCCGCGTCAACCGGATGTCCGAGCAGAAGAACGTGAGCCCGGAAATGATTCCGTCCGGCCGCACGGTGCTCTGCATCGAGCTGTCCTGCTGGCGCGACGAGCCGGTGTGGAAGGCGTCAGACGAAGAGGTCTACCGCATCGCGCTGAAGGACATGATGAAGATGGGCTACGGGATCACCGAGAGCGAAGTCGAGGACTACTTCGTCACGGACATCCCGACGGCCTATCCGGTCTACGAGCTGAATTTCGAAGATCACCTGATCCCGACGCTCGAGGGCGTCCACGCGGTGCCGAACCTGCTGACGATTGGCCGCCACGGCCTGTTCCTCAACAACAGCATGGACGACAACGTGCTGCTCGGGATGAAGGTCGGCGATCAGATCGCGGCGCGCGGCTTCGACAGCAAGTCGTGGCTGTCAGAGATGCTCGCGTTCATGAACCTGCGATTCGAGGGGAAGTAGATGTCCCGTCATGTGCGCCAGGCCGACGGCCGCGAGCGCGAGCACCGTGGGCAGCGCGGGCAGCGACTGCCGCGCCTCGGTGAGGATCGGGAAGTGGACGGACGTGACGTAGACGATCGCCGCGCCGAGCGTGCAGCCCTCGGCCGCGCGTCCGCCCCGGATGAGGGCGTAGACGCCGGCGAGCGCCGCCAGCAGCAGCAGCGCCTGCACGCCCCAGATGACTCGCTTGACGATCGTCGGCAGCGCGTTGATGTCGCTGTAGCGAACGGGGATCTCGCCCGCCCACAGGATGAACACGCCGCGGGCAAGCCGCTTCACCAGATGCGACGTCGACTGACCGCTGATGTTCTGCAGTCCGACGCGCATGTATTCGCGGTCCGCTCGAATGCGCGCGGCGACTCGCGCGTCGGGCTCGGTCGGCGTCGTCCAGATCCGGCGGATGTCCTGTTCCTGATGGACGTACTCGAGCATCGGCGCGGCCGGCTGCTGTTCGCGCGCGGCGATGCTTTCGACGCGAGCGTCGAGCTCGGCGCGGTCGTCGGTGGCGTCGGCGAGCTTCGTGAGCTCGTCCTGGACGCGGCCTGACCACATGGCCTGCCACGAGCCTTCCCACGTGCCGCGTCCCATGCCGCCCGCCGGCGACAGCGTGATCTGGCCGAAGTTGACGTAGTTGTACGCGAACCAGGGCAGCATCGTGATCGCAAACGCGCCGAGCAGCGCCGCCCACGACGTCATCGACGGACGCCGGCTGCGGCTGACGCCCGTCAGCGGAAAGAACACCAGGCCGACGAGGACGATGCCGACGGGGAAGAGCGCGAAGACCGGCCGGCTGAGCGCCGTGAGCCCGAGCATCACGCCGAGCGCCAGGAACGACGTCAGCCGCCGGCCCTGCACTGCGCGAATCGCGATCCACATCGACGCCGTGAACATGAAGGCCGTCCACAGCTCCGTCATGACGAGCGCCGCGAAGTACGGCAGCGGGGCGAAGAGCGCCGTCATCGCGGCCGCGCCGAGCGCGACGCCGTCCTTGCCTGTGACGCGGAGCGTGATGGCGAACACGAACACGCAGATCGCGGCAAAGAGCACGGTCTGCGCCAGCGCGACCGGCAGCTGCCCGCGGCCCGCCACCTTATAGATCGTGGCCAG
>Ga0134123_10003615_pt1 | contig 10067 bp, 10 predicted proteins | sample KB303_FD_96460 | JGI IMG/M metagenome (GOLD analysis project Ga0134123, IMG submission 96460) | Terrestrial soil microbial communities without Nitrogen fertilizer from Kellogg Biological Station, Michigan, USA - KB3-0-3 | ecosystem: Environmental > Terrestrial > Soil > Unclassified ...
CCGTCGCCGCTGTGGCACGAGATGGACGGCGGGCGCTACATCGGCACCGGCTGCTCGGTGGTGACGCGCGACTTCGACTCGGACTGGGTGAACGTCGGCACCTACCGCGTGCAGATGCTCGACCGCAACCACGTCGCGCTCGACATGGTGCCGGGCAAGCACGGCCGCATCCAGTACGAGAAGTACAAGGCGGCCGGCAAGCGCTTCCCGGTGGCGATCGTGCTCGGCGGCGACCCGCTCGGCTATCTCATCTCGGGGATCGAGGTGCCGTTCGGCATGTGCGAGTACAACTACATGGGGGCGATCCTCAAGGAAAAGATTCTCTGCGTGAAAGGCGAAGCCACGGGGCTCCCGGTCCCCGCGGCGTCCGAGATCGTCATCGAGGGTTTCATCGAGCCGAACGACGAGCGCACCGAAGGCCCGTTCGGCGAGTTCCACGGCTACTACCCCGGCAAGGCCGGAAGCGCGCCGTGCGTGACGATCAAGAAGGTGTACTACCGCAGGAACCCCATCCTGATGGGCTCGCCGCCGGCGAAACCGCCCAACGACTACTCCTACTCGAAGGCGGTGATGCGCTCGGCGCTGCTGCAGGACGCGCTCAACGCAGCCGGCGTTTCCGAAGTGCAGGCGGTCTGGGCGCACGAGATCGGCGGCGCGCGCATGTTCAACGTCGTCGCCATCCGGCAGCGCTACGCCGGCCACGCGCGCCAGGCCGGGCACATCCTCAGCCAGTGCGGCGTCGGCGCGTACATGTCGCGCTACTCGGTCGTGGTCGACGAGGACATCGACCCGTCGAACCTGCAGGAAGTGATGTGGGCGGTCGCGACCCGCACCGACCCGGCGATCGACATCGACATCATCCAGCGCGGCATGGGCTCGAAGAACGATCCCATGTTCATCGCCTATCCGTACAGCGCGCCGTTCAGCTCCAAGGCGATCATCGACGCCTGCCGGCCGTGGGACCACAAGGACGCATTCCCAGCGGTGGCCGAGGCGAGCAAGGAGCTGCAGGAGAAGACGCGCGCGAAGTGGAAGGACCTGCTCTAGTCGATTTTCTGCAGGGCAGCGCGGACCGCTTCGACCCCGCCGGGCCGGATGATTCGTTCCACTTCCTTCCCGTCCTTCAGAAACACCAGCGTCGGCCAGAGCTTGACGGCGAAGGAGCGGCCGAGCCGGCGGCCGGCGGCATCGGCGATCTTGAGGTGCCGCACGCGCGGATGCCCGGCGAGCGCGCTGGCGATCAGCGGCTGCGCGGCGCGGCAGTACCCGCACCAGGGGCTGCCGAACTCGAGCAGCGTCGGACCCTCGAGCGCGTCGACTTCGGCGCGCCGTGGCTCCTTCTCGGCAGGACTCACTTCTCCGCGGCCGCCTTCAGGTTGGCGAGGCCGGCCTCGAAATCGCGCCCGACCATCCGGTCCATATCCATGAAGAGATGCACGATCTTGAAGAAGAACGGGGTATCGCCCTGCATCGCCCAGGTCACCTGCGTCGCCTTGTCCTTGGGCTGCAGCGTGAAATCGACCATGTTGTGCGCCTCGAACGGCTTGAGGAAGTCGAGCTTGAGCTTCACCCGCGACGGCGGGACCGCCTCGACGATCTCCATCCTGCCTTCGCCGACTTCCTTGTTGCCCTGCCAGGCGTAGGTCCTGTCACCGAAGGTCCGCTTCATCTGCGGGTCCTTCTTTTCCCAAGGCGACCACGCGCCCCAGCTCTTGAAGTCGCTGATCAGTGCATAGACCTTCTCCGGCGGCGCCTGGATGGTCGCTTCGCGCTGCACCTTGAAGGTGTCGGGCCGCATCGCCGCCAGGATGAGCACGGCGCCCACCAGGAGGGCGACCACGAGGATCGCTATCTTCATGAATCTCATGACCTTTTCTCCATTTCAGCGCAATCGGGAGAAGTTTACGACGAACCAGCCGGGGGCAAATCGATCCCGTAACGGAAATTTTTTGTGACGCCATCCATAATCGCCGTCCATGCAACTCGATACGGTGAAGGCGGCGTATCGCCGTTATGCCGGCTTCTACGACGCCTTGTTCGGCCCGGTTCTGCAGCCGGGGCGCAAGGCGGTCATCGAAGCGCTGAAGTGCCAGCCGGGCGAGCGGGTACTCGAGGTCGGCGTTGGCACCGGCCTGTCGCTCGACCTGTATCCCGCCGACGTGCGCGTCACCGGCATCGACGTGTCGCGCGAGATGCTGGACAAGGCGCGCCGGCGGGTGGCGAAGCGCAGGCTCGCCCACGTCGAGGCGCTGCTCGAGATGGACGCCGAGGCGATGAGCTTCGCCGCGGCAAGTTTCGACAAGATCGTGGCGATGTACGTGCTGCCCGTGGTGCCCAACCCCGGCCGCCTGCTGACCGAGCTGCATCGCGTCTGCAAGCCGACCGGCGAGATCTACCTCGTCAATCACGTGCGCTCCGACAACCCGGTGATCGGCGCGGTGGAGAAGGGCCTGGCGCGCTTCTCCGACAAGCTCGGCTTCCATCCCGATTTCGAGCTGCGCAACGTGGTCAACGGCCACGAGCTGGTGCAGATTTCGCGCGTCGCTCTCTTCTGGAAAGTGATGCGCCTGCAGAACGGCGTCTCGCGCGGCCTGTAAGCCGGCGGCCGACTAGCGCTCGCCGAGCTTCTCGAGCGCCCGCGTCGCGGCCGCCTGCAGCCGGAAGCAGCTCGAGCCGAGCGCGCGGCGCGCGACGTCGGGGCGTGGCACGGCGACGAGCGCCTGAGCGCGCACGCTGCAATAGGGATGCGCGTCGAGCCGCTCGAGCACCTGCTGGTAGAGCGCGGGCGGCGGCGGATGGGCGCCGAAGGCGACCGCGATCCATCCCGCGAGCGGCGACAAGGGATGCTGCGCCAGCTCCGCGTCGAGAGCCTGCCAGAGCGCCGCGTGCGCCTGCGGATCGCCGAGCGCGCAGCGCAAGCGGCCGCCGATGTCGTACGCGGCGTCGAAATGGTCGCGTCGCAGCGACTCGATCTCCGCGATCGCGACCGTGACCCCGGGCGGGCACTTGGCTTGCGGCTCGCGCTCGAGCGCCTTGCGCGGCGCCGGCGGCGCGGCGAGCGGCTTGCCGCCGCTCAGGAACGAGGCTCGCGCCGGGTCGTAGAGGAAAACGCCGAAGGTCGGCATGCCGCGCAGCCATTCCGCGTGTCCCCACTGCAGCTCGCCTTCGCCGATCTCGAAGCGGTTGGCGCCGCCGCCATCGAGCAGCACGCCGATGCCGTTCGCCGTGCCGGTCGCCTGGGCGAGCTCGCGCGCGGCGTAGTGGTCGTCGCCGGCGAGGTCGACCAGCGCGCCGACCGCGAGATCGAGGCCCATCCCCTGGCCGACGCCGAAGCTCATGGCGTAGCGATCGTTGCCGCCCTCGTCCCGCAGCACGCCGACCGCCTCGTGCACGCCGGTGCCCTGGGCGTAGCGAATCGCCTGGTAGCGATCGTCGCCGCCGCGATCCCAGAGCAGGCCGACGCCGTAGAAGTATCCCGTTCCCTGGGCGAACATCTCCGCCACGTAGACGTCGTCGCCGCCGTCGTCGCGCAGGATGCCGACGCCGCCCGGCAGCATGGTGCGGATACCCATCGCCGCGCCCTGCGCGCCGCTCAACCCGCCGCCGCGGTCGTAGCTGTCGCGAACGCCGCGCGCGGTGTAGCGGTCGTCGCCGCCGGCGTCCCAGAGCAGCGCGAGCCCGCCGGTAAAGGCGAGCGCCTGGCCCCAGGCCTCGATCTCGTAGCGGTCGTTGCCGCCGCGGTCGATGAGCGCGCCGATGCCGAACAAGGCGAAGCCCTGGCCGAAATAGGGAAGCCGATAGCTGTCGTCGCCCGACTGGTCGAAGAGCAGCGAGGCGCCGGCGAGCGCCATGCCGAGGCCCGGGCCCTGCATCTCGTAACGGTCGTCGCCGGCGAGGTCGAACAGCGCGGACAGGCCGCGCATCGCGAAATCGGCGCCACGGTAGGTGTCGTTGCCTTCGAGGTCGATGATCACCGCGATCGCGCCGCCGGTCGCCGGCGCCCGCTCGTAGGCATCGTCGCCGCCGGGGTCGAGGATGAGCGCCGCGGGGCCGTGCCGATCGTTGCCGCGCGAGCCGATGACGACCGTGCCGATCGCCGATGGGAAGCGGCCCGGCTCCGGCCAGTCGCGCGCCGCACGCAGCTCGCGCACCAGGCGGGCGGTCGCGGTGATGAAGCGCTGGTTGACGCGGTCGAGCGCTTCGCGATCGACTGCCGCGCCGATCTCGAGCTGTGCATCGGCGCCGAGGACGCCTTCACTCAGCTCCCGCAGGACTTTCGCCTCGTCGAAAGGCCCGGTGGCGGCGAGCAGGTCGGCCTGGATCGAGGCCAGTTCTTCGATATAGGCGTCGAGCAGGCGATCGAACGGCTGCGTTGCCGACGGCGCGGGATCGAGGGTGATGCGCCGCAGGGCTTCCGGGACGCTGCGCTCGAAGATCGCCTGCGCATCGAGCGCGTCGAGCGGGCGCGCGAGCAGCTCGCGGGCAAGGGGCGGCGCGGCAGGCGGCGTCGGCGCCTCGTGGCGCAGGGTGTTGTCGATCAGCGTCAATGTTTCGCCGAGACCGCGCGCGTCGAGCAGCCGCGCGACGCGCTCTGCGAGTGGTTCCGGGCCGGCGCCGAAGGCAAGCAGGGCCGCAGCGAGGGCGAGCGCCGCCATCGCTTCATTATGGCGCTAGAATCGCCGCCGGTGCCCCGCGCCGACCTGACCAAGATCCCGCTGTTCGCGGGACTGAGCGAAGAGCAGCTGCACGCGCTCGCCGAGCGGACCGTGCCGCGCTCCTTTCCGAAGAACGCGATCGTCATCAACGAGGGCGACCTCAGCGATTCCCTCTACCTGATCCTCTCCGGCAAGGTGAAGGTCTACCTCGGCGACGAGAGCGGCAAGGAGCTGATCCTCGACATCAAGGGACCGGGGCAGTACTTCGGCGAGATGGTGCTCGACGAGCGCGCGCGCTCCGCCACGGTCATGACCCTCGAGCCGTCGCAGTTCGCGACGCTGTCGCGCGCCGAGTTCGTCGCCGTGCTGCTCAAGCACCCGGCGATCTCGCTCGAGGTGATCCGCAACCTGATCCGCGTCGCGCGCGGGCTGAACGAGAACGTGCGCAGCCTGGCGCTGCTCGACGTCTACGGCCGGGTGGCGCGCGTGCTGATGGAGCTCGCGGTCGAGCAGGACGGCAAGCTGGTGATCCCCGACAAGCTGACGCAGAAGGAAATCGCCAACCGCGTCGGCGCCTCGCGCGAGATGATCAACCGCATCCTGCGCGACCTGTCGCAGGGCGGGTATGTCACGGTCGAGGGCGGTCGCATCACGATCAACAAGACCCCGCCGCCGCACCTCTAGCTCAGGCGAGCGGCTTCAGCAGTCCCAGCAGGGTCGGAACCAGCTCGCTGACGGTGGGATGGATGTGCACCGCGCGCTGGATCGTCGTGTAGGGCTTGCGCGCGTACATGACGTCGAGCAGCGAATGGACGACCTCGTCCGCGCTCATGCCGAGCAGGGAGACGCCGAGCAGTTCCTTCGACTCGGCATCCACCAGCACTTTCATGAATCCCTGCGTCTCGCCCGCTTCGCGCGCCCGGCCGACGCGCGCCATCGGCATCTTGGCGCGCAGCACCTTGCGCCCGCTCTTTTTCGCCTCCTGCTCGCTCATGCCGGCGCGGCCGAGCGGCGGATCGATGAACAGGGCGTAGGTCATGATCCGGTCGGAGACGCGGCGCCGGTCGGCGTCGAACAGGTTGGCGGCGACGATCTCGTAGTCGTTGTACGAGGTGTGCGTGAACGCGCCCTTGCCGTTTGCCTCGCCGAGCGCCCAGACGCCTTCCGCGCTGGTGCGGCATTCGTCGTCCACCTTGACGAAGCCGCGCTCGTCCGTCTCGATCCCCGCTTTTTTCAGATCCAGGTCGTCGGTGTTCGGCTTGCGGCCGACCGCGAGCAGCACGTGGCTGCCTTCGGCGATCGGCTCGCCGCCCTTGCACTCCAGGCCGACGACGATGCGCGCGCCTTCCTTCTTCAGCGCCATGCATTCGGCCCCGACGCGGATGTCGATGCCTTCTCGCTGGAGAATGGCCTGGATTTCCGCGGCGACGTCGTCGTCCTCGCGCGGCAGCAGCTTCGCCGCGCGCTCGACCACGGTCACGCGCGAGCCGAAGCGCCGGTACATCTGCGCGAACTCGAGGCCGATGTAGCTGCCGCCGACGATCACCAGGTGCTCGGGGAGGAAGTCGACGTCCATGATCGTGCTGTTGGTGAGGAACGGCACGTCCTTGACGCCGGGCAGGTCGGGAATCACCGCGCGCGCGCCGACGTTGATGAAGATGCGCTCGGCCTCGAGCTGGCGCTCGCCGACCGCGACGGTGCGCGGCGCGGTGAAGCGCGCATGGCCCTTCAGCAGCGAGACGTGCTTCATGCCGCCGATCCAGGTCGCCAGGCCGTCGGTCGAATGCTTCACGACCCCGTCCTTGCGCCGCTTGACGGCGCTCATGTCGATGGCAAATTTCCCGGTGGAAAAGCCATACTCGGCGCCGCGCTGGGCGACATGGGCGGCGCGCGCGCTCGCGACCAGGGTCTTGGTCGGGATGCAGCCGTTGTTGACGCAGGTGCCGCCGAGCAGCTTGCGCTCGACGAGCGCGGTCTTCAGGCCTTCCCTGTCGAGGCGGCCGCAGAGCGCCGGCCCGGCCTGGCCGGCACCGATGACGATCGCATCGAAACGCTCTGCCATGAGGCCAGCATACCGCGCCACAGGCGTAAAATCGCGCTTATGAACGCACCGACCAAAGCCGAAGACGCCTTCCATCAGCTCATCCACCAGAACCACATGTGGGGCTTGTGGGAGATCGCGAGCCAGATGACCCCGCATCCGATGCCGCAGGCCATCCCGCATCAGTGGCGATGGTCGCTGCTGAAGGAAGTGGTGAGGCAGTCGGCGAGCGCGGTGCCGGTCGGCGACGAGCGGCGCGCGATGCAGCTCTTCAACCCGGGCCTGAACGGCCAATGGGCGACCACCAACACGCTCATCGCCGCGGTGCAGGTCCTGCTGCCGGGCGAGGTGGCGCGCGCCCACCGGCATTCGCCGGCGGCGATCCGCTTCATCATCGAGGGCGACGGCGCCTACACGGCGGTCGAGGGCGAGAAGGTGATCATGCACCCCGGCGACTTCATCCTCACGCCGAGCTGGCAATGGCACGACCACGGCAACGAGACCAAGGAGACCGTGGTGTGGATGGACGGTCTCGACGTGCCCCTCACCAAGTCGCTGAACGCCATGTTCTTCGAGATGGGCAAGGAGCTGAAGGCGTCGCACCACAAGCCGGTGAACGGCTCGAAAGCGCTGTACGGCCACGGCAGGCTGGCGCCCACATGGACGAAAATGAGGGGCGCGGAGCGGCCTTTGTTCTCGCCGCTCATGATCTATTCGTGGCAGCAGACGCTGGAGGCGCTGCACGACCTGCGCAACCACGACGCCGACCCGCACGACGGCATCTGCCTCGAGTACACGCACGCGCAGACCGGCGGGCCGGTGCTGCCGACCATGTCCTGCCGCGTGCAGATGATCCGCAAGGGCGAGAAGCTGAAGCCCAAGCGCGTCACCGGCAGCTCGGTCTTCCACGTGGTGCAGGGCAAGGGCCGCAGCACGATCGAGGGCAAGGCGTTCGACTGGGAGAAGGGCGACATCATCGCGCTGCCTTCCTGGGCGCAGCACGACCACGCCAACACCGGCGGCGAGGACGCGATCCTGTTCTCCATCAGCGACCGGCCCGTGCTCGAGGCCCTGGGCTTCTACCGCGAGGCACTGTCGTAGCCGGCGGCCTGCTCAGCGCCGCGGTGCTGGTTCTCGCGGGCTGGAGTTTCCTGAACGTCTCCGCCTCCTGGCTCTACGTCGCCGGGTTCGTGCTGTTCGAATTCTGGCTGCTGCGCGCCATGAGAGCCGTCGGCAAGGGGCCGGTCGCCACCGGGGAGGCGCCGTACCACTTCACCGCGGACGAGGCCGACCTCATCCAGCGCTACCGCTTCTATTTCACTTACCCGGCGCGGGCCCACGCTGCCTCGTCGGTGCTCGCCGCGGTGGGCCTGACCGCCCTTGTGCTCGCGCCCTGGCTCACCTGGAAGCAGGCGTTCCTGCAGGCGATCGTCATCGGCGTGAACTTGTTCGCGGTCGCCCGCCTGACCAGGGCCGTGGCGCCGCTCATGGTGCTGCGCATCGGCGCCGCCCACGCCGACCGCGACGCGCTGCGGCTACTTGAAGCGCACGACCCGGCTTGGTCTAAAATCAGGGCTGGTAACGAACCCGAAAAACCGAGGGAGGAACCATGAGAATCTCCACCATCATCGCTGCTCTGGCCATCGGCGGCGCTGCGTCGCTCGCCTTCGCAGCCGACGAGACCGTCAACATGTCGATCAAAGACGGCCTCGAGGCGGGAAAGCACACGAAGAACACCATCGGCGACGACATCAAACTCTACTTCGGCAAGCAGAAGACGCCGGCGGTGGACAAGAAGATCTGGGAGGGGGGCACGACCCAGAAATCGATGCGCAAGTCCGCGAAGGAGCACTGCGAGACGGCGTTCGTGAGCGCGATCCTTCGCCTGCAGGACCGCGCGCGCAAGGAGGGCGGCAACGCCGTCGTCAACATCGTCAGCGGCGGCAGCAACGAAAGCGCGACCGAATACACGTGCACCTCAGGCCGGGTCACCGGTTCCGTGACGCTGCGCGGCACGGTCGTCAAGCTGAAGTAACTAGCCGAAGTAATTAGCTGCGGGCGGCGAAGCGCCACGCTTCGCCGCCGCCGCGCAACGCGAGCGGCTCGCGCGGCGCGGCCGTCCAGGCCGCGACGCGCGCCAGCCAGTCGGCGCTCGTCGCCGGCAGCGCGCCGCGCGCCTCGCGCAGCGGCTCGCAGGAGACCTCTCCCGGCTTTTTCTGCAGCACGCACCAGTCGCTCTGGTGCGCTTCTCCCTCCGCGCCTTCCTCGACCCAGCCGACGAGCACTTGCTCGCAGCCCGCGAGCCATGTCTGCGCCAGGCCGAGCAGCAGCGGCCAGTCCGAGGGCGCGACGTGGACGAAGGCCGCGCGCGCGACCGGCGCGGATCGCTGCGCGAGCAGCGTCGCGGCGAGATGCGGCTGCGTCGCGACGAACGTGAACGGCATCACCGGCTCGCCGCTCGCCGCCTCCTGCAGCGCGGCGCGCGCCGCGGCGCGCGCGCCGTGGCGGGAGGCCCAGAGCACGCCGAGGGAGGCTCGCTGCGGCGCCGAGTCGAGGCACGCTTGCGCGCCGAGCAGGCAGAGCTGCGCGAAGCCGCCGGCCCGGCGCAGCTCGCCGCCGAACCGCTCGCGCGTGCGCGCGGCCATCTCGCCGGGCGCAACGCGAAGCACCGTCGGCGCGACCAGGTAAGTCATGCTTTTTCCAGCGCGAGGCTGGCGACGTGGCCGCCGAACCCCGCCAGGTTGAAGAGCACGCGCCGGATCGAGGTCGCGTCGGCGGCCTGCGGCCGCAGGCCGAGCTCGGGATCGACCCGCGCGAAGCCGGCGGTCGGCGGCACGCTGCCGCGCGCGAGCGCGTCGAGGAGCAGCGCGAGCTCGGCCGGACCGCTTGCGCCCAGCGTGTGGCCGATAGCGCCCTTCAACGACACCATGCGCGGCAGCGCGGCGAACGTACGACGCACCGCTCGCGCCTCGGCGAGGTCGCCGACGGGGCTGCCTCCCGCCTGCAGCTTCAGGAGGTCGATCTCTTTCCAGCCGGCGGCCGAAAGCGCTGCGTCCATCACCTTGGCGATGACCGTTTCGTTCGGCGCCGGAGCCGCAAAGCCGCCCGGATCCACCGCGATTTCCGCCGATGCCACGCGCCAGGGGCCCGAACCGGAAACGACGACGGCGCCAACGGCTTCGCCGAGCACCAGCCCGTCGCGCTCGAGATCGCAGGGCCGCGCCTGGGTCGCGGAAAGCAGGCCGAGCGCCGAGAACCCCGCGCCGGTCAGGCGGTTGGCGAGCTCGACGCCGAGGACGAGCACGTTCGGGCAGGCGCCGCTCTCGACCATGTCTCGCGCCAGGCCCAGCGCCGTAAGCCCCGAGGTGCAG
>Ga0134123_10003616_pt1 | contig 10067 bp, 7 predicted proteins | sample KB303_FD_96460 | JGI IMG/M metagenome (GOLD analysis project Ga0134123, IMG submission 96460) | Terrestrial soil microbial communities without Nitrogen fertilizer from Kellogg Biological Station, Michigan, USA - KB3-0-3 | ecosystem: Environmental > Terrestrial > Soil > Unclassified ...
TCCTGCGCGCCCACGAGTATTGGCGCATGAAGGGTCTGGCCGTGGACCTCGTGATCCTCAACGAGAAGCCGGCGTCCTATCAGCAAGAGCTGCAGGGAGCGCTCGAGGCCCTCGTGCGCGCCGGGCACCCGACGCTAAGCGTGACCCCGGAGGGCTCGGTCTTCATCGTGCGCACCGATCTCCTTTCGGCGGAGCAGCTCACGTGTCTGGAGGCGGCGGCCCGCGTCGTGCTGCTGAGCCGGCTGGGAACCCTGGGCGAGCAGGTGGCGCGGGCCGAGTATGGGGCCGTGACGCGCCGCCGCGAGGCGCGACCCGAGGTGGCCGAGCCGCCGGTCCCGGAGGTGCTTCCCGAACGGCAACGGCGGGAGTTCGACAACGACCTGGGCGGCTTCGTCGACGAGGGCCGCGAATACTCCATCGTGCTCGACGAGGGTCACTGGACGCCGGCGCCGTGGATCAACGTGATCGCAAACGAGCGCATCGGCTTTCAGGTCTCGGAGTCGGGCTCGGGCTTCACGTGGGCGCTCAACAGCCGGGAGAACCAGCTCACGCCCTGGTCCAACGACCCCGTGAGCGATCCGCCGGGCGAGGTCATCTACGTCCGCGACGACGAGAGCGGTCAGCTCTGGGGGCCGACGCTCCTGCCCATTCGCGAGGATGCCTGGTCGTACCAGTGTCGCCATGGGCAGGGATACAGCCGCTTCGCGCACGACTCGAACGGCATCGCCCTCGAGCTCTGTCAGTACGTTCCGTCCACCGATCCCGTGAAGATCTCGCGGCTCAAGATCACGAATCACTCGCGCCGGGCTCGGCGCCTGACCGTCACGGCCTACGTCGAATGGGTACTCGGCGCCTCGCGGGCGACCACGGCGCCGTTCGTCGTCACCGAGCTCGACGCCGCCACCGGCGCCCTGCTGGCGCGGAACGCGTGGACGCTGGACTTCGGCGGACGCGTCGCCTTCCTGGATCTCCGCGGAGCCCAGACCGCCTGGACCGGCGATCGTACCGAGGTGCTCGGCCGCAACGGCACGCTCGATCATCCCGATGCGCTCGAGCGCGGCGCGCGTCTCTCGGGCCGCGTCGGAGGCGGGCTGGATCCGTGCGGCGCGCTGCAGGCGACGGTCTCGCTCGCCGCCGGCGCCGAGACCGAGATCGTGGTGCTGCTCGGCCAGGGAGAATCGGCCGAGGAAGCCCGGGCGCTGATCGAGCGCTATCGCGCCGCCGATCTGGACGAAGCGCTCCGGGTCGTCCTTACTCAGTGGGACGACCGGCTGGGTGCTCTGCAGGTCGCCACACCCGATCGATCGTTCGACCTCATGGTGAACCGCTGGCTCCTCTACCAGACGCTGTCGTGCCGCGTGTGGGGCCGCGCCGGCCTCTATCAAGCGAGCGGCGCGTACGGCTTTCGCGATCAACTGCAGGACGTGATGGCGCTGACCGTCGCGGCCCGTGACATCACGCGCGCGCAGCTCTGCCGCGCGGCGGCGCGGCAGTTCCCGGAGGGCGACGTGCAGCACTGGTGGCACCCGCCGTCGGGGCGCGGGGTGCGAACGCGGATTTCGGACGACCGGATCTGGCTGCCCTACGTGACGGCCCACTACATCGCGGTGACGGCAGACCGTACCGTCCTCGACGAGGAGATCCCGTTCCTGGAGGGGCCGAGCCTGGCCGACGACGCCCTCGAAGCCTACTTCGAGCCCGCGGTGTCCGGGGAGCGGGCGTCACTCTTCGAGCACTGCGCCCGGGCGCTCGATCGCAGCCTGGCGCTCGGCCGCCACGGGCTGCCCCTGATGGGCACCGGCGACTGGAACGACGGCATGAACCGGGTCGGCCACATGGGGCGAGGCGAGAGCATCTGGCTCGGCTGGTTCCTGCATGCGACCCTCGCCGAGTGGGCGCCGATCGCGGAGGCGCGCGGGGAGACCGCGCGAGCCAAGGCGTGGCGCGAGCACGCCACGCTGCTCGGGTACGCGCTCGAGACTCACGGCTGGGACGGCGACTGGTACCGGCGGGCGTACTTCGACGACGGCACACCGCTCGGCTCCGCCGAGAACGCCGAGTGCCGGATCGACTCGATCGCGCAGTCGTGGGCCGTGCTCTCGGGCGTCGCCGCGCCCGCGCGCGCGGTCCGCGCCATGAACGCGGTCGAGGAATACCTCGTGCACCGAGAGCAGGGGATCGTCCTGCTCTTCACACCGCCGTTCGCGCGCACCTCGCGAGATCCGGGCTATGTGAAGGGCTACCCGCCCGGGACCCGGGAGAACGGCGGCCAGTACACGCACGCGGCGATCTGGGCGATCATGGCGTTCGCCGAGCTCGGCGACGGCGACCGCGCGGGCGAGCTGTTCGCGCTCCTCAATCCCATCAACCACACCAGCACGCGGGCGGGCCTCTACCGCTATCGCGGCGAGCCCTACGTGGTGGCCGGCGACGTGTACGCCGAGGCGCCGCATTCAGGGCGCAGCGGCTGGACCTGGTACACCGGCTCGGCGGGCTGGATGTACCGCGCCGCAGTCGAGTGGCTGCTGGGCGTCCGCCTGCGTGGAGCGTCGCTCTTCGTCGAGCCGTGCATCCCGCGGACGTGGAGCGGCTTCTCGATCACGTTTCGCTACCACTCCGCCCGCTACGAGGTGCGCGTCGAGAATCCTCACGGCGTCACGCGTGGCGTCACGCGCGTCGAGGTCGATGGCGCCCCCCTCACGCCGGTGTCCGCGGGGGTGCCGCTGGCCGACGACGGCGTGACGCACCGAATCCAGGTCTGGCTCGGCTGAGAAGGGAGATCAATCATGTCGACACCTGCCAGCATCGCGCGCCACCCGATCCACCCGATCCTGGTCGCGTTTCCGATCGGGCTCTGGGTCTTCTCGGTGGTCGCCGACCTGATCTATCAGCTCGGATGGGGTCGCGCCACCTGGAGCGACGTGGCGTTCTATTCGATCGGCGGCGGGATCGTGGGCGCGCTCCTCGCGGCGGTCCCTGGCTTCATCGACTTCCTGTCGATCACGGACAAGCGTGTGCGCGCGATCGGTATCTACCACATGGTCGCCAACCTGCTCGCGGTCGCGATCTTCGGGGTGAGCTTCTGGCTTCGATGGAGGGGCGGGGCCGGCGCGGGGCCGGTGGCGGTGTCCGTCGTCGGGCTGGTCTTACTCGGGTTCGCCGGCTGGCTCGGCGGCGAGCTCGTGTTCGTGCACAGCATGGGCGTGAAACCCCCACGCGCCGCGACCCGGGAGTCGAGCCCCCGCAGTCGCGTCGCGTGAGTCGTCGTGCTCGTCAGCGCTAGGGGCGTGAGCCCCTAGCGCTAGCAAGCAGCAGCGCGACGCCCCCGACGAGCGCCACGCCGCCCACGATGGGCGGCAAGGGAATCGTCTCCTTGCTTTCCTTTGTGGCCGTGAGCGGCCCGACCTCGAGGACCTTTTCCCGCTTCGTGTACGTGATCCCTTGATACGCCAGCGCGATCACGCCCAGGACTATGAGCGCAAAGGCGACGATCCTGAGACCTGACATGTCTGCCCTCCCGGTCGTGGCCTGACTTCCCAGCTCTGCTGCTCTGCTCTTTTATGCGCTGCGCCCGGTGTCGCGACGGGCCGGACGCTGTGTTGTCCCTGCTTCGCACGCTTCTTCGGTGGCAAGCCTCGTGCCGAGATCCGATCGGCGGTCGAACTGAGGAACTCGCGCGGTACGACGCGACGTTTGAGCCTTTGTGGCTCCACCGGCATCGCACCAGACATCGCCCGCCGCGTAATTCTTACCGGGAATGAATGACTCGCTCTCGCGCAGCTTCCGTCCGGGCACATGTCTTGCTCGATCCCGCTGCAGTGCGAAACCGACGAGCCGAGTGGGAGGAGCAGCAATGTTTCGAAGCAAGGCGGCCGCGATCGGGCGTGCGGGGCTTCGCGGAGCCCGGCGCCACTGGGTGCTGATTACTGTCCCCATTGTCCTCCTCGTCATCGCCGCTTACGTGCTCGCGTTCATGCTCGACGAGCCGCTCAGGCGGATCACCCAGGGCAAGATGAACCATGCCCTCAAGGGCTACACCGCGAACATCAAGAGGCTCGATTTCCATCCATTCGGATTCTCTCTCGACCTGCGACACGTGACGATCACGCAGGACGAGCACCCTGACCCGCCGGTTCTGCTGGTCGAGCGCCTGAGCGCCAGCGTCCACTGGCGCGCGCTCCTGTCCGGCCGGCTGGTCGCCGACGTCGAGATCATCAGGCCGGTAGTTCGCGTCGACCTGCCCCAGGCGCGCAAGGAGATCTCAGATCCCGTGCCCGTGAAGGAGCGCGGCTGGCAGGAGGCGCTGGAGGCGGTCTATCCGCTCAAGATCAACCACTTCGAGATCCGCCACGGCGATGTCACCTATGTCGACAAGGGGCCATTCAAGCCGCTCCATCTGAGCGAGCTGAACCTCGTGGCCACGAACATCCGCAATGTTCGCTCGCAGGAGCGGACCTATCCCTCCGACGTCTATTTCTCGGCGCGCGTGTTCGACACCGGCCGGGTGGGCGCCGAGGGGCAGGTCGACTTCATGGCCGAGCCCACGCCGACGTTCCGCGGCGGCGTCGATCTCGCGGGCATCGAGCTCGACTACTTCAAGCCGATCACCAACCGCTACAACCTCGTCGTGAACAAGGGCATCATCTCCGCCAGCGGTGAGGTCGAGTACGGCCAGGAGGTGCGGACGGTGGATCTGAAGACGGCGGTGCTCGACGGCGTCCACGTGGAATACGTGCATTCGCCCAGGACGGCGGGCGCCGAGCGAGAGCGCACCGGGCAGGCCAAGAGCGCCGCCAAGAAGGTGAACAACGCCCCGGGCATCCTGGTCCGGATCGGCGAGCTGCATCTCGTCAACAGTACCGTCGGCTTCGTGAACAAGGCCAAGACCCCGACCTACCGGCTCTTCGTCGAGGGCCTCAACGGATCGCTGGTGAATCTCAGCAACCACGAGACCCAGGGGCCGGCGGTGGCGAAGGTCACCGGCAAGTTCATGGGAACCGGCAGCGCCGCCGCCGACGCGAAGTTTCAGGCCGAGAAGAGCGGGCCGGCCTTGAACGTCGCCGTGCGCATCGAGGAGGTGAGCGTGCCGAAGCTCAACGATCTCCTGCGAGCGTACGGCCGCTTCGACGCGACCGCGGGGCGCTTCTACTTCTACTCCGAGCTATCGGCCAAGGACGGCCAGATCACCGGCTACGTCAAGCCCCTGTTCAAGGACCTGAAGATCTACTCCGCGGAGCAGGAGGAGGGTAAGCCCCCCCTGCGCAAGATGTACGAGGGCGTGGTGGCCGGCGTCGCCAAGCTACTCAAGAATCATCCCCGCGACCAGATCGCGACGAAGGCGGAAATCTCCGGGCGCACCGACAACCCGAACGTCAGCACGATCGACATGGTCACTCGCCTGGTCCAGAACGCCTTCTTCAAGGCGATCCTCCCGGGATTCGACCTCGAGGCTGCGCGGGCCGCTCGACTCAAAGGCTGACCCGGCGGGCAAGACTTACCCGGTAGGAATGCGCGACTTCGCAAGACGCGCCTCGCCGTCACGGCGAAAATTTCCTGGCACTCCTCTTGCGTGCTCGTAGCCAGTGAGGGTCGGCACGCGATGCCGACGAAAGGAGGCACGGGATGGTCAGATTCATTCTGGGGGTGATCGCCGGCGGATTTGCGGTCTTGTACTGGGGCGATCAGCTCCGAGAGCTCGCCGCGAGCAAGACGAAGGACGTTCGGAAAGGCGCCGCCGACACGCTGCAATCGGTCGAGAACAAGGCCGGCAACGTGCTGGACATGGCGAAGGAGCAAGTTAGCTCGGTGCTGCAGTCGGGACAGGAAGCGATCAGGCCGAGCCCGACCCGCACACGCTGAGCATCGAGCGCGCACACGCCGAGCATCGAAGGGAGAATCGCTCATGCCGCGAGGCAAGCACATGCGAGGAGTCAGCGCGAAGGAGCAGCGCCAGTACGAGCACATCAAGGCGTCTGCGAAAAGTTCGGGCCGCTACGGCCGGCGCGCCAAGGAAGTCGCGGCGCGGACCGTGATGAAGCGGCATAAAGCGAAGGGGCACGAGAAGGGCAAGTAGACGATCGCCTGGCGACACGGCGGCGCCCGCCGGGCGCCGCTGAGTCCCACCTTCCCCTGTCCTCTCCTCGTTCTCCGCTGCGCGAAGAAAAAGTTACTTGGTAGAGATTGCTGCCGCAGCGCGATTTTCCGCGATGGGTCCCGCCGCACCACGTTTTTTCTCGCTGGCACAAGGATTGCCACTTAGCGGCGCCAGGAGGATCGAGCCCGCGTGATTGACCGCGATTCCACGGCGCGCCGTCCCTGGCCCCAGCCGATCGTTCTGGCCGGCCTCGTGCTGGCCGTCGCGTGCCTTTACTGGGCGCGCCTCGTCTTCATCCCAATCGCGCTGGCGATGCTCTTCGCGTTCCTGCTGAGCCCCGCGGTGGCTCTGGTACGCCGCACCGGACTCCCGCAGGTCGCGGCCGTCCTAATGGTCGTCGTGCTGGCTTGCCTGCTCGCCGGCGGATTCGGATGGACGCTCTTCACGCAGTTCAACGCGCTCGCGGACGATCTGCCGCGCTATCGCTCCACGCTCATCGGGAAGATCGCCCAGATCCAGAAGGTCGGCCGGGGCGGCGCGATCGAGAAGGTCGAGGACACCGCCAAGGACGTCCTCGAGCAGATCGAGAAGACCGGTCCGCGGCAGCAGAAGCCGCTTCCCGTCACCGTGTCCTCGCCGCATCCCTTGTGGCAGATCCCCCGAGTCATCGAGCCGCTGGGCAGCGCCGTCCTCGTGCTCGTGCTCCTGATCTTCATGCTCACGCAGCAGCGCGACCTGAGAGCCCGGGTGATCAGGCTCTTTGGAGAGGACCGCCTGGCCGAGACCACGCGCGTCTTCGACGAGGCCGGCGAACGGATCAGCCGCTATCTACTCACGCAGACCGGGCTCAACACGTTCGTCGGCGTGGCGATCGCCACGGGCCTCTTCTTCCTCGGCATGCCGTTCGCGCTCGTCTGGGGCTTCCTGACGGCGCTCCTGCGCTTCATTCCGTACGTCGGCGCCTGGGTGGCGGCGCTCTTGCCCATCCTCATGAGCCTGGCCGTCCTGGATGGCTGGCTGACGCCGCTGCTCATCGCCGCGCTGTTCATCGTCACCGAGGTCACCACCGGCTTCGTGCTCGAGCCGCTCTTCTCCAGCCGGAGCGCGGGCGTCTCGTCGATCGCCCTGCTGATCGCCGCCGCCTTCTGGGCGTGGCTCTGGGGACCGATCGGGCTCGCTCTTGCGATTCCGTTGACCGTGTGCCTGGCGGTCTTCTCGCGCACCGTGGAAGGCCTCGAGTTCCTCGAGATCCTGGTGGCCGACGAGCCGGGGCTGCCGCAGCACGCCATCTACTACCAGCGTGTCCTCGCCGGCGACGCCCAGGACGCGGCCGCGCTGGTCGCCGAGGCCGCGAAGGCCACCTCCAGCGAGGGCGCCTACGATTCCGTCCTCGTGCCGGCCCTCGCCCGCGCCCGTCACGACCGCGAGGCCGGGCAGCTCACGCCCGACGAATACACCCGCGTCATCGGCGCGACGCGCGAAGTGCTCGACCGCACCGGCCGGAGCTCGCCCGACAGCGCGCCTGCGGCACCCACCGAGACGCCCGCGGCAGCGTCCATCGTGGTTGTCGGCTGCCCGGCCCGCGACGAGGCCGACCGGGTGGTGCTCGAGATGCTGGGTCGCCTGCTCGAGCCGGCCGGGCACGCCCTTCGCATCGCGCCCGCCGGCGGCCTCGTGTCCGAGATGCTGGCACGGATCCGGTCGGTACGGCCTAGCCTGGTCTGCCTCGGCTCACTCGAGGGCAACGGCCGCGCGCGGCACCTCGCCAAGCGACTGCGCACGGTCTGTCCGGACACGCCGATCGTCGTCGGGTGCTGGAGCCACCGGGGCAACCCCCAGACCCGTGCCCAGTTCGACCTGGTCGGGGTGGACGAGGTCGTCACATCATTAGCCGACGCACGGAGCGCGGTGCTGCGCCTTACCGCACTGAGTGCTCGATGCGGCCCGGTCGCGAACACATCCGAGGGCGGCTGGGGCGAGCTCGAGCCGGCGATCAGGGATCTGCGATGACGCTGTCGCTCGGCTACAAGCTCTCGAGCGAGGAGCAATCTCCGACCGATCTGGTCCGCTACGCGCAGATGGCCGAGGACTGTGGCTTCGCCTTCGCGCTGATCTCGGATCACTTCCATCCATGGACGGACCGGCAGGGTCAGAGCCCCTTCGTCTGGTCGGTGATCGGTGCGATCGGCCAGGCCACGCGCCGTCTCGAGATCGGCACCGCAGTCACCTGTCCGACGATGCGGATCCATCCGGCCATCGTCGCCCAGGCCGCGGCGACCAGCGCGGCACTGATGCCCGGGCGCTTCTTCCTCGGCGTCGGAACGGGCGAGAACCTCAACGAGCACATCGTCGGCTCTGGCTGGCCGGAAACGGAAGTCCGCCAGCAGCGGCTCGAGGAAGCGATCGAGGTGATCCGGCTCCTCTGGCGAGGCGGCAATCAGAGCCATCACGGCCGCTATTTCACGGTGGAGAACGCGCGGCTCTACACCCTGCCCGACGTGCCGCCCCCGCTGGTCGTCGCGATCGGTGGGTCGAAGGGCGCCGCGCAAGCCGGACGGCTGGGCGACGGGATGATCGGTACCGAGCCCGAGCGTTCACTCCTGACCGCGTTCGACGAGGCTGGAGGGGCCGGCAAGCCTCGGTACGGCGAGCTCACCGTCTGCTGGGCCAAGGACGAGGCGACCGGACGTCGGATCGCGCGCGAGCAGTGGCCCACCTCGGCGATGGAGAGCAGCCTCTCGTGGGAGCTGCCGCTGCCCGCCCATTTCGAGGCGGTCGCCGAGCTCGTGACCGAAGACCAGGTCGCGGAATCGGTCACGTGCGGGCCCGATCCGGCCAAGCACCTGGCTGCGATCCGGAAGTACGCCGAGGCCGGCTACGACCACGTCTGCGTACACCAGGTCGGCAAGGACCAAAAAGGGTTTTTCGAGTTCTACGAGCAGGAGATTCTTCCCGAGCTCAAGAAGATCCGGCCCGCCCGGAAGCGGTCGCGCCGGCGGCGACGCGGGTGACCCGTGGCGATCCTCAATGCGATCATCGCCTTCATCGGCCGCACCGTCGGGCGGATCCTCTCGGCGCTCCTCGACTGGGCCGTCATCGCGCTCTTCGGGCGCGTCGAGGGCCAGCGAAAGTACCTGTTCCTCGGCCTGATGGCCGCCGCGGCGGCGTGGCCCGTTCTCCTCTTCGGGGTGGTCTGGCCGAAGGCCGCGGTCTTCGTGCTCGCGTTCGTGCCGATGTCGGGCTCGATCGCCCCGGGCGTGATGCGGACGATCTGGATCGTGCTGGCCGTCCTGGTGCCGATGGCAGTGGGCGCGACGCTGGCGCTGCAGGCACCGCCCGGCCGCAGCAGGGGAATGCTGTCAAGCATCGTCCGGGGCTTCCCGATCACCCTCGGCCTCGCCGCCGCGTTCGTGATCTTGCTGGTGACGGTCCCCGTGCTTCGCGTCGTCTCCGTGCTGCGCGGGCACCAGGACACCTACGTTCCGCTGGTGACCACGGCGAGCTCCTATCACGTCGCGGCCGATGTCGTGGCCGACACCCTTGGCCGGCACGATCTGCAGATCGCGAAGGCAGAGCCGCCGTGGTGGTCGGCGCTGCCGACTCGCATCCTGCGCTGGGTCGGGCGGGGCGCGTTCGCCGGTTACGTGGCCGATGACGTCGCCTACTTCCGGGGGCGCGATCTCGAGGTGACGCTCTACCCGAATGCGCTCCTGCTGCGCGGGGCGCCCGGCGAGGTCTCTCGCGCCCACAGTCTCGTCATCGAGGCGGTCAGTGGCCACGCTGACATGTTCCAGACAACTTCGTCGAAGGCTCAAGAGATCGAGCGCCAGATCCAGCGAGTCTGGGCGGCTTACCGGATCGACCCGGACTCGCACGAGAACGCGCCGGTACTCCTCTCGCGCCTCGACGAGATGACGCTCGAGCTGGCTGGGGATCCCCTTCCGTTCGAGGAGTGGCAGGTGATCTATCGGCA
>Ga0134123_10003619_pt1 | contig 10065 bp, 6 predicted proteins | sample KB303_FD_96460 | JGI IMG/M metagenome (GOLD analysis project Ga0134123, IMG submission 96460) | Terrestrial soil microbial communities without Nitrogen fertilizer from Kellogg Biological Station, Michigan, USA - KB3-0-3 | ecosystem: Environmental > Terrestrial > Soil > Unclassified ...
CGGCGCGACGCGCAACGAGGTAGTAGACGGGATGGCGCAGACCATCGCGCACGACGCGCCGCCAGCCGAACAAATGGAAGAACGTGCCGGACGGATGCGCCCGCACGAACTCGTCCCAGCTCGCGCCCTCTTCTTCGGCAGCGACTTGGATCTTCAGATCGGGTGCGGCGGCCTGGGGCGCCGCCGTCATACCGCCACCTGCGGCAGGAACACGCGATCCATGCGGTCCCAGCGGAACTCTTGCAGCAGGCGGCGCAGCCGGCCTTCGGTCCGCTCGAGGTTGGTGTAGTGACGGAAGCGCGATTTCAGCGAGGCCTTGATGCGCGGCTGACCGGGATCGATCTCCCAGGGATGCATGTAGAACACCGCGGGCATGCCTTCGCGATTCACGCGCCGCAGACCCCAGCGGAACAGCCCATAGGGCAGCAGACGGAAGTAGCCGCCGCCGGCGCACGGCAAGCGCTGCCCGGCGAACGGCACTGTGGTCAGCGGCACTTCGAGCAGCCGACGCGCAGTACCGACCTTGTGCGGCTCGCGCGGCGCATCCGGCACGCCGTACAGGTCGTGATAGACGGGAAAGATGCTGGAGTCGTAGACGAAGCCGAGGTCCGTGAGGATGTCGAGCGCCCACCACGAGGCGCGCGTGATCGAGTAACTCGCGGCGCGATATCCAAGCACAGCGACGCCGGTGAGATCTTCGAGCATCGCCTTCGAGCGCAGCGTCTCGTCGCGGAACACTTCCGGGGTTTGCTTGTAGACGAGCTCGTGCGTGAGCCCGTGACACGCAACCTCGTGGCCGCGCCGGTGCAGCTCGCGGATCAGCTCAGGGCAGCGCTCGGCGACCCAGCCGAGCACGAAGAACGTGCTGCGAGTGTTGTGCTCGTCGAACAGGTCGAGCAGGCGATGGGTGTTGCGCTCGACGCGCGACTCGAACTTCGGCCAGTTGGCGCGATCGAGCGCGGCCGCAAATGCGGAGACGTGGAAGTAGTCTTCCACGTCGATCGACATCGCGTTGACCAACGTGCCGGGCCATGCGCGTGCGATGGGTGCTGTATCAGTAGCGGCCGCCATTACGCCCGCCCTTTTCAACTCCGCCGGTGTAGCGAATGCCCAGGTACGCACGATTCTCGTCGTAGTCGCGCGTACCGTCGTCACTGGAGCCCGAGAAGTGGTCGAGGCGCAGCTCCAGCGACAGCCGCGGCGCGAAATCCCAGCGCAGCGAGCCGCCGGCCGACCACTCGTCGAACTTGAAGCCACTCTCGGTGAGCTCCTCCTTGAGATAGTTGCCGAACAGGTCGACGGATAGCGCCTGCGAGATGTCGCGAGTCATGGCCACGCCGCCGCGAACCTGCTCGCGATCGAGATCGGTGAACTCCTCGTGCGTTTCGCGGCGCGCGCTGCCGATGAGGCTCAGCGAGGTGCGCTGCCACTCTGTGGACCAGGTCAAGTAGACGTCGTCGGACCTGAAGATGTCGCTGGCAGCCTGCGCCGCTTCCGGACCATCGCCGATACCCATCACCTGCTGATCCCGCCGGAAGCTTTCGCCCGTGCTCGCCGGCGCCGTGCCTGCGACCAGCCGCAGTTGCGAGCGCGCGCCGATTTGCCGAGTCAGATTTATGCGCGCCATCGCGTAATCGGAAGTGTCCGGCGCGCCGTCCTGGTCGTATTCCAGGTAGCCGCCTTCCAAAATCAGCTGCGTTCGCGGTGCGTTGATCTGCAATTCGAGCGACGCCTGCCGCGTCTGGTAGTCCGGGAAGGCCAGCGGATCGTCGAACTCGGTCTTGGATGCGCCGGCATTGAGCGCAAGCGAAGTCTGCTCGCTGAACGCGCGCGCCAGCGAGAGGGTGCCGATTGCGGAGTTGTTGTCCTGGATAGAGTCTTCGAGATACGTATCGGTGTAGCGGCCGGAGATCTCGAAGCGGGTGCGCGCACCGAGCGGGATTGTGATCTCCGGGCCCGTGCTCAGAAAGTTCATCTGCTCGCGGTTGTCCGGGCGATCCGCGACCTGGCGGTTCTTGGCGATCTGGCCGTAGTTGTCCTCGACCACCCAGCTGAAGCGCTCGGGGATGAAGGCGAAGTCGACCAGTCCGTCCAGGCCGCCGGCAATCTCGCTGTTGAAGTCACGGTCGAGGTAGTCGCGATATTCCAGGTCGGCAGCGATGTCGGCTTGCAGCCGCGGACGCTTGGTCTCGATGTCGAGGCCCACCCTGCCGATGCCGGTGGTCTCATCGAGCTCGTCGGTCGCAGTGCGCGCAATGTTGTCCGACTTCTCCGCGCCCAGCTCGGTGTACCAGCTGAACTGGTCGGCCGGCTGGTCCTGCGCAACCGCGCCCTGGCTGACCGCAAGCAGCAGTCCTACCGATCCGCAGACCAATCCACTCTTGCCACGCACCCGCATGCGAACCCCACTCAGCGTTGTCGTTGTGGACCGACGCGTCGGTCCGAACCGCCCGGTATCACTCAGGACGACTGTGCCGCATCCTGCTCGGGCTGCCCATAGCCCTTCCGATACCCATATTGCGATCCGTAGTAGTAGCCCATTGCCCCATGCACTTCGGCCTGGTTGAGCACGAGCCACACTTTCCTGTCACCGATGAGTTCGACTGCATCCTTCACCGCCTGCTGCGGCGTCACGTTGGCGCGCACCACCAGCACGATCTGACCCATCAGCGTGATCAGCACGCGCGACTCGCTCGTGATCAACATCGGCAGCGAATCGAACAGCACGATTCCCCGGCCCGACAGCTGCGACAGCTGCTGGACGATCTGAGCCATGCGCTCGCTCGCGAGCAGCTCGGTGGCCGTTTCCGATTGGGAGCCTGCCGGCAGCACCGACAGTCCCGGGATGTCCGTCGGCAGGATCACCGACTCGACGTCCTTCGCAGGATCCTTCAGCACGTCGAGCAGGCCAGGTTCGTTCTCGACGCCGAACAGCCGGCTGATGTGCGGCTTCGCCAGGTCGCCGTCGACCAGCAGCACGGTGCGGTCTTTCTCGAGCGCCATGCTCAGCGCGAGATTGACGCTCGTTAAGGTCTTGCCGTCGCCGGGCAGCGCGCTTGCAACCATGATCAGTTTCTGCGGCGGGCCTTCGGTCGCCTCACCGCCGAACGCGGCCTCGAGCAACGGGCGCTTGATCGCGCGGTATTGATCGCCGATCTCGCGTTCCTGATCGCGCGGCGGCAACAGGCCTGCTAAGCGCATGGCGTCGCGATCGACTTTGACGAGACGGTTGGATTTGTACTTCGGCTCGCGCTCCGGCGCCGCCGCGACGATGGGCAGCGCTGCGCCGGTCACGACCTTGCCGACGTGCAGGTCGGCATGGGCCTTGCTCGCCTGGCGCCGCGCGGCTTCTCCAGCCTGAACCTTCTGCAAAGCTCGTTCGACTAGACTCACGGCGACCTCATGCTTGGCCGAGCAGACGCTGCGTCAGGCCTACGACCGAATCACTGAACACGACCACTGCCCCGCATACGACCACCAGCATCACGACGACGGCGCCGAACGCCACACGCGCGCGCGACATAGCGGCCCGCTGCGAGTCGAGCAGCGTGCGGCTCACATATCCGAGAACCGGCAGACCCGTGCTCTCGCTGAGAACGCGCACATTCTGATACACCGGACGCAACTGATTCAGCAGATACGCGAGCGCTCCGCCGACTCCCAGTCCCACGACCAGCACGGCGAGCAGCATCGGGATGCGCTTCGGCGCGACCGGCTCGAAGTTGACCTGCGGCGGATCGATGATCTGGAACTTGACGACGCCCTGCTTCTCGGCGCTCTCGGACAGCTTGGCGGTTTCGCGACGCTCGACCAGCTCCTGGTAGCGCGAGCGCGTGATCTCGTAGTCGCGATTCAGCCGCACCAGCTCGGCCTCGACCTCCGGCACGGAGTCGACCAGGCGGCGCAGCTCGCCGACGCGTCCCGAGCGCTGCGCCAGGTCCTGGCGCAACTCGGCGATCTGCACGTCAGTGCGGTTCATCTCGGCCTGGATGCCTTGATAGATCGGATTCGCTTTCAGCGAGTTCGCCATGCTGCCGGTGGCGCGCTGTCCGCTGGACACGCGCGCGATCTCTTCCTGCTGGCGCTTCTTCAGCTCGTCGATCGTGGTGCGGACGGCGATGACCTCGGGATGCTTGTCGGTGTACTTGAGCAGCATCTCTTCGAGGCGCGCCTCGAGCTCCTGGATCCGGAAGGTGATATCGCCGGCGCCTTCGGTGCCTGCCCCGCCCGACGCCGAGGAGTCGATGTCGAGGAGGAACGGATCCTCGCCGGTCAGCTGACGATTGAGCTCGTTGCGCCGCGTTTCGGCGAGCGACAGCGCATCGCGCGTCTGCTTCTCACCAGCCATCTCGGTCTGCAGGCGCGCGAAGTAGTCGCCGCCTTCGCCCGGCATGCTGCCGACGTTCTTCTTCTTGAAATCGGCGAGGCGCTGCTCGGACTCCGTCAAGCGGCCCTCGAGCTCGCGGATCTCGTCGTCGAGGAAGCGCTGCGCCGACTCCTGGCCGCTGCGCTTGCTGCCGAGCGTCTGCTCCACGAAGTTGTTGAGCAGCGTCTCGACGACCGCGAGCGAGATCTGGCGACTGGGGTCCTGGAACGAGATGCGATACAGGCCATCGGTGTCCGAGTTGCCGGCGCGCACCGCATTCACGACGAAGATGTGCTTCTGCAGAGAGTCGAGCAGCAGCTCCATCTCTTCCGGCGTCTTGGCGCGCAGGTGCAGATCCGTCTTGCGCGACACTGCCTCGAGCTGCGGGCGGCTGAGCAGCGCCTGCCGCACGATCGAGACTTCAGACTCGACGTTCGGGTCGAGGGCGAGGCCGTGCAACAGCGGACCGAGCGCCGTCTTGGAGTCGACGTACACCCGCGCGGTGGCTTCATAGACGTTGGGCAGCGTGAACACGAACGCCCAACCGCCGACGCACACGACCCAAGCCGCGAGCAGTGCGACCCAGCGAAAGCGCCAGCTGCCGCGCAGCTCGTCCAGAATCCGAATGATGATTGCCTGCATGTGCGTCGTCTTCAGATCAGAGGAAAGACTCTGGAACGATGATCACATCGCCCGGTTTCAGATCCTTGTTCTCGACCATCTTTCCCTTCTTGACCAGCGATTCCAGCTTGACCTTGATCTCGACGGTCTTGCCGGCCTCGTTCTTGCGAACGATCTTCGCACGATTGCCCGCCGCGAACTGGGTCAGGCCTCCCACTGCGAGAATCGCGTCCAGGGCTGTGAGGCCCTCGCGGAAAGGCACCGACTGCGGATTCGTCACCTGCCCGATCACTTTCACCTGACTGAAGGTGCTGACCGGATTCGTGACGATTATGTTTACTTGCGGCGCGCGCACGTATTCGGCGAGCACCTTCTCGATATCGCGCGCCAGCTGCGAAGACGTCTTACCGACCGCCACCATGTCCTCGACCAGCGGAGTCGATATCTTGCCATCCGGACGTACCGGTACCGTGACGGACAGCTCAGCGTTGCGCCAGACGAATACCTGCACGGTATCGCCGGGACCGATTACGTAATTCGGGTTGACGACCGCGCCGGGCGGCGGCGCTGGCGGCACCTGCTCGACAGCGGGGGCGGCCGGGGCGGACTGGACCTTCTGCCCCTGCAGGGTCGGCTGCGCAGCTGGCTTGGCCGTCTGTGCAGCCGGGTTGGCTGGCTGCGCAGGTGGCTGGCTTGGCTGGTCGGATGCCTGCTGAGCGGCGCCCGCAGCGGTGCAAGTAAGCGCCAGGAAGGCCAACGCGGCCAATGCCAATCGACTTTTCATGGATACCGTGTCCCGGAACGGTCAAGAGAACGCACTGCGAGGATAGGCAGGCTGCGGCGAAAGTCTACCGGACAGCAGTACAGGTCACGACGCATATTCAAGGACCTGCTGGCGCAATCGAACGTGCTAGTTGCTCAGCGTCACGCCGCGATTGGAAGGCCTGGTCGGAGGCCAGCAGCGACTTCAGCAGGTCGCGGGCCTGGTCCTGGCGCCCGGACTTTGCATAAGCGCTGGCGAGGTGAAACTGGATGTCCGGGTTGCCGGGCGCCTGGGCGCGAGCTTTTTCCAGCACGGCCAGGCCATCGTCGAGCTTGTCGTTGCGGATCAGGATCCAGCCGTAGGTGTCGGCGATCTCCGCGACGCCGGGCGCCAGATCGTGCGCGCGCCGCGCCATGTCCAGAGCACGGGCGTCGCCGGACTCGGCGAGAATCCACGCCAGGTTGTTCAGCGCCAGGGGATCGGGATTGCCCGCAATGAGGCGCTCGTACTCTGCGATCGCCTCGCGTTGCTTGCCGGTCGTTTCGTAGTACTGCGCGAGGAGGCGCCGCACACTCTGGTCGTTCGGGGTTTTCGCGAGCCATTCGACCAGGACGTGCTCGGGCGCTTCCTTCTTCGCGGCGCGGCGCGCGTTGAAAATCTTGATGGCGAGAGGCTGGGTCGGCTTCTCGCGCTGTGCTGCCTCGTACCTGGCGAGCGCATCCTCGACCTTACCCGCGAGCATGTATGTGTCGCCTTCGAGCTCGCCGACCGGCCGACCCGACGCGCTTGCCAGCGAGCGAGCGCGACCCAGCGCACGATCGATCTGCCCGTCCTGCGCATCGATACGAATGAGCAGGCTCTGAGCTTCGAGCGACGAGGGCTGGCGCGCCAACGCGCTCTCAGCGAGCTGCCGCGCCTCCCGGACGCGGTTGAGACCGAGCTGCACTTGCGCAGCACTCAACAGCGCTTCGTCGAGACCGGCAGCGCTTGCCTGTTGGAAGCGCGCCAGCGCGTCGTCCGCAAGACCTGCCTGCGCCAGCACCTTGCCCGCGCGATGCAACGCGACCTTGCGATCGGGCGCGACGCTGATCATCTGTTCGAGCAGATCCTTGCCGCGCGCGGGGTCACCTTGAATGAACGCGGTCTGCGCCAGGCGCAAGCGCGACTCGACTGCGGACGGATTGGCAGCGATCGCGTCTTCGAGATACTTGCGCGCTTCATCGCGAGCGCCATCGCGCCACGCAAGTTGCGCCAGGTAGATCCGGGCCGGCTCGTGCGCCGGGTCGATCTTCAGGATCTCCATCAGCTGGCTGCGCGTCTGAGTTAAATCGCCGAGCTTGGCTGCGAGACCGGCAAGCGCGAAGCGCGCCTGAACGTTGCGAGGCTCGAGCTCGACTGCGCGACGCAGCAGCTTGCCGGCGCGCTCGATTTCACCATTTGCTGCCAGATACGAGCCCGCTGCGGTAAGCAGCGTCGAGTCGCGATCGTGTTCCGCGGCGAGCGCGTCGATCGCGCGCAGCGCGTCGGCGCGTGACTTTCCGGCCGCGGCTGCGAGCACGAGCAGCGACTGTGCGCGAGAGAACTCTTTCGCACTGGCCGGAATCGCCTTCAGCAGCGGTACTGCCTTCTCCGGCGCGCCTTGCGAGATGTATGCAGCCGCCAGCTCGAGCGCGCGTTGTGGATCGTTCGAGAAACCCGCGAAGCCGCGCTCCAGGTAGCTGATGCCCTCAGCACCACTGCCGCCTTGCATGAGCGCCGCGCCGAGCAGCCAGCTCGCTTGCGGATCGCTCTCGGCTTCCCCGCCCATTGCGCCGAGCACCTGCTTGGCGAGGTCCGGGCGATTGCGTCCGAGGTGCACCTGCGCGAGCAGCTTGCGCGCGGCAAGATTCTGCGGGTTCGAGGCAATGAGGCGTTCGAGTACTTCCTCGGCCTGTTCGTACGACTTGCGCGACAAATGCGCGGCAGCGAGCAGCATCTGCGACGGCACGTGATCGGGCGCTGCCGTCAGCGCACGCTGGGCTTCGCCGACCGCGCCCTGCGAGTCGCCCTTCGTCATCGCGACCCGCGCGCGCAGGTAGTGAGTCGCCGCGGCGTCCGGTGCACGCTGAGCGAGGAATTTCAGGCTCTTCTCCGCGTCTTCGACCTGGCCGAGCGCAAGCCGGACCTCGGTCAATGCCGACGCGGTGATCAACTGATCGTGCAGCGCCAGGCCGTGGTTGCCCGAATCCAGCGCTGCCGCCAACGCATCACGCGCAGCCGCCTGATCGCCCTGTTGCAGCAACACGGTCCCACGCAGCAGCAATGCCCTGCCGCGTTGGCGTTGGCTCTCGGTCAGTTGCGCAGGCAGATCGAGTGCGGGCGTCATCTCGCCACGCGCTGCGAGCACACGGGCGCGTTCCAGCAGCACGTCAGCATCTTTGGGATCGAGCTTGAACGCTTCGGCGAGACGTTCCTCCGCCGCGCGCGCGTCACCTTTACCAGCCGCGATCCGGCCCTCGTACAGCAAGCGTCGCGCAGGCGGAATCGTCGTGTCCTTCTCCAGCAGCTGCTGCAACTCGTCGAAGCGCTGCAGCTCGAGCAAGGTCCCGTAGCGAATGTCGCGAACGCGCTCGACAGTGGCGCCGGCCTGCAGCGCGCGTTCCACTTCTTTGTCCGCCGACTCGTAGTCGCCAAACCACGCCGACACCTCGGCGAGCAAAGCCCTTGCTTCGGCATTCGCCGGCTCGCGCTCCAGCGCCGTCTTGAGGTCGGTCATGGCCGCGCGATAGTCGCCGTTCTCCATTGTGGAGCGCGCGCGCTCTACCCGCTTGTCCACGCTGATCCCACAGCCGCCAACCGCGAGAGCCGCGGCCAGGATCAGCAGGTGCGTCCATACTTTCTGCGTTCTGTAATGCTTCATGTCGGCCCTTCGAAGCGGCGGGGAATGAGTTGCGCGAGTCGGTCGCTGTACGCGCGGCGGAACTCGAGCAGGTTTGCTTGTGCCTGATCGCAATCGGGGTCGCAGGCCGCAGCCAGCACGACGGTACCGGAGGGCACGGGGCGCCACAGCGCCTGGATTCCGTAGAGGATCTGCGCGAGCGCCGGGCTCGCAGCTCTGACGCCGCCGACGCGCAGATCCTGCGCGATGACCCAGCGCACTGCATCGCCGTCGCGAGCGATGGTGAGCATCGGCGCGGAACCCGGCAGGCGCGAGCGACTGACGACCGTCCAGTCGGCGGGCACGATCGTGTTGCCGAAGTGAACCAGCTCATGCTCCGGCGACTGCGGACCGTAGACGTTGTAGTAAACCTCGACGCGACCCTTCGCCGAGGTGTAGGAAGCGCGCCGCTCGCCGTCAGCGCCGACATAGTGCGGCTGCCAGCGCGAGCTCGCGGGCAACGGGCCTTGCCACTCGCCAGTGAGCACAGGCAGCGGCAACAAGGCGACCGGCGCGTCGAGTTGCTGTTTGATCGAGGCAACGAACAGCGGCATCAACAGCAGAGTCGCAGTCACACCCAAAACGGCAGCGCTGGGCCGCCTTGCGCTCGAGTCTGACTCCCCGCTGCCTGCTGCGACGATCGAGTCGCGCTGCAGGCGACGCGCGATGAGAATGATCACGGCCATCAACGGAATGAACAGCGCGTAGCCGAAGGTCAAGTGCTCGCGCGCAACCAGATAGTGCTGCATGTTCGATACGTGCCCGGCGTAGATCACGACTACGACTCGGACCCAGTTCGTCACCAGCGCGGCCAGCGTTGCGCTCGCAAGCAGGATCACGCGGCCGCGGCCTCTGACGTCGTGGGTCACGCCCGCCATCGTCGCGAAAGCGAGCCCGATCACGACATACCGCTTGCCGCTGCAGCCCTCGATGATCTCGAACGTGCCCTCGGGAATCGTGACCGAGTGCCCGTCCACGTGCGTGACGACCCCCATCAGCCGCAGCACCGTTTCCGTCACCTGCGTCGTGAGCCACTGCAGCAGCGGCAGCAGATGCTCCCAGACGGGAATCGCGAAGTAGAGATAGGCGAGCGGCGCGAGCGTCAGGCTGGCAATGCGTCGTCCGAACACGGCGAGCACCGCGAGCTGCAACATGACCGGGATGAGCAGCTGCTGCATGAGCTCGCTGTTGGCGCGGTACGAGACGACCCAGGCCAGCACCGCAATCGCGAGGAGGGCGAGCGCTTTCGCCTCGACGCGCACAGCGCTGGCGTTGATCAGCTCGCGCCGCCAGAACAACCAGCCTAGCGTCACCGCCGCGACGAGAAAGCCGTGGTGATAGTCGAGCATCTGCAACCAGATGCGTACGAGACCGACCAGCGTCGGCCACAGCCCGAGC
>Ga0134123_10003620_pt1 | contig 10061 bp, 12 predicted proteins | sample KB303_FD_96460 | JGI IMG/M metagenome (GOLD analysis project Ga0134123, IMG submission 96460) | Terrestrial soil microbial communities without Nitrogen fertilizer from Kellogg Biological Station, Michigan, USA - KB3-0-3 | ecosystem: Environmental > Terrestrial > Soil > Unclassified ...
CGCCACGGAGGCGCGCTATCGTGCGCGGCTGGAAGGCGTGTTTCGCAACAATTTGATGCCCGGACAGTACCCGTATCCGTTCTGGCACGACGCGAAGAAGTGGAACGATTACCAGCGCGCCAACGGGATCACGTTCTGGATCGATCCACACACGTCGAAGATCGTCGTCGGGCAGTTCTCGCGTCAGGAGGGCGCCGACCCGCGCCTCAACACCGCATCGCGGATTCCTCCCGCGTTCGACGGCAAATGGATGTGGGTCGATGACAAGGGCGAGCCTCAGCCAAAGCCCGCCCTGTTTGCCGGGTTGTTCCGCCTAGACAATCCATATCTAGACAAGCTGCAAACGACCTACAAGGATCTGGCGCTCGCGATGCGCAACGGCACTTGCAACAGTTGCCATGTCCCGGACAACCCGGAAAAGATGAAGCGGCTGGTCCTGCTGCAGACCCCGGCCCACGCAGCGGGTGAGATCAAGCGCGTGATGGCGGCAGTGCGTGAAAATCGGATGCCGCTCGATGACATCGGTATCGAGAAGGAACTCGATCCCGAGACCAAGGCGTCACTCCTGAAGTTTGGCGCGGCCTTCGAATCGACCGTGAATGCGGCGTATGCCTGGGAACGGGGGAACTAGCGAAGGCTCGGCAACGGCCCCGTGGTGTACCTGGAACCGGATTTGCCAACCGTGAGTGACTTGCTCAACGCCTCCCACGCCGCCCGCTGCGTCGCGTGCCACGGTGTGGCCCCATCGGGTGCCCGTCGCGCTCGTCGCCGAGTGCTCCATCCCGGTCGTGCGCATCCCGCACTACTTCCTGCCAACGGCGATGCGTAACACGCACGGCGAACGCGCGGCATCGCTGAGGCAGCGAGTTTCACCCGTTGGAGGAAAACCGATCGATCACGATGCCGATCCTTGCGCGAAGCGTCTTCACGGATGGCGTGTCAGCACAAAAACCATCGATCGCCAGGACGAATGTTTCCGCCAGCGCCTTGTCCCCACCAAGAAGCTGCTGATAGATTCTGACGCGCTGTTTCTCGAATCGTTCTGACTCTTCCGGGAACTGCCGTTCGCAAAGCGGATAGAACTCCTTTGTCATGGGCTGCCCGACCACTTTCTCCCAGGCCCTGACGTTAATCGCGTCCACGACTTCCGCCAGTTTGGCTTTCGTGGAGATTTTCGATCGCAGAATGCTCTCGGCCTGCTCGAGCGCAGACTTCATGAAATCAAAGTAGATTCCCCGCACGAGATCCTGCTTGCTCTTGAACTTCAGATAGATCAGCGGTCGCGACAGATTCGCCCGCTTCGCCACATCGTCCATTGACGTCTTCGCATAGCCGAACTGCAAGAAGCATTGCAGGGCGGCATCCAGGATCTGTTTTCTTCGTTCCCGGTCCAGATCGACACCAGTCTGTTTCATGCAGCGAGTATTGACAACGCTTGTCAATGCGTCAACCAGCCGGCCCACAATACGGCTCTATAGATGAGTTGACATTATTAACCTAATATGTCATTTAGTTTAGCGCGCGAGCGGGAGGGCGGTTCGATGAGCGTCACCCATGCATGGCTTGTCGTGATCGTTCTGGCGGGCGCCGGGGCCTCCCTGGCCGGCGCGGACCCACTGCGTTCACCGCAGTCATTTTCATCCATCGGCGATCAGGCCGACCGCTCCCGCGCGCTCTTCGTCGAGGCCGGTCGGGCGCTTCAGCATCCGCGATGCCTCAATTGCCATCCGGCCGGCGACCGGCCGACTCAGAAAGAGGACCTGCATCCGCATTCTCCGCTGGTGGTCCGCGGACTCGACAACAAGGGAGCGATCGCGCTCCGCTGTGCGACGTGCCACCAGGCCGCAAACTTCGAGCCCTCCGGTGTGCCCGGCCATCCGCTGTGGCACATGGCGCCGCGTGAGATGGCGTGGCAAGGCAAATCGCTCGGGGAGATATGCGAACAGATCAAGGATCCACGGCGCAACGGCGGCAAGACGCTCACGCAGATCCACGAGCACCTCGCGCACGACACGCTCGTGGGCTGGGCATGGGCGCCTGGCGGACACCGCGAGCCTGCTCCGGGCACGCAAGCACAGCTTGGCGCCTTGATCGCCGCATGGATCGAAACGGGCACGGTCTGCCCGACACGCTGACCTTTCCGCCGCGCCGCAGGCGTCTTCCAAACGAGGAGAGCCCGCATGTCAATCACGCTGAATGTCAACGCTACGAGTCGCGAATTCTATGGCGATCCGGACACGCCACTCCTGTGGGTGATCCGCGAGCAACTCGGTCTCACCGGCACGAAATACGGCTGCGGTATCGCCCAGTGTGGCGCATGCACGGTTCATGTCGATGGCGTGCCGCTGCGTTCGTGCTCGGCACCGGTCGCGGCCATGACCGGACGCGCGATCACGACCATCGAGGGTCTGGCCTCCCGAGTGGCCAAGGCGGTACAGAAAGCGTGGGTTGACCTCGATGTCGTGCAGTGCGGCTACTGCCAATCAGGGCAGATCATGTCCGCTGTCGCGTTGCTCGAGAAGATGCCCCAGGCGAGCGATGAGGACATCGATCATGCGCTAGCCGGCAACATCTGTCGATGTGCCACCTACCAGCGCATTCGGGCGGCGATCCACGTCGCGTCGGAACGGTTGGCGTCGAAGGAGGGTGCATGATCCACGCCCTAGACCCCACCCAGCAGGCGCTGCTGGCGCGAGCGATCGCCGCGCAGCGTTCCGACCACGATAGCGACCATGACCACGGGGCGACATTCTCGCGCCGGGACTTCCTGCGTAGCAGCGGCGCTGCGGGACTTGTGCTCGGATTCGCCTGCTTGCCGGCCTGCCGCGCTTTGACCGGATCAGCGGTGAACAGTCCAGCACCGCCGGTGCCCGCGCCGTTCAGGCCGAACGCATTCGTGCGCGTCGCACCCGACAGCATCGTGACGATCGTCTGCAAGCATCTCGAAATGGGCCAGGGCAATACCACCGGCCTCGCGACCCTCGTTGCTGATGAGCTCGATGCCGACTGGTCCCTCGTACGTACCGAGTACGCGCCGTCCGATCCGAAGGTCTACAACAACGTGTTCTATGGCGAAATGCAGATCACCGGCGGGTCGACCAGCATCGCCAACTCCTTCATGCAGATGCGATTAGCCGGCGCGACGGCGCGCGCCATGCTCGTCGCCGCCGCAGCCAACGCGTGGCAGGTGCCCGCCGCAGAGATCAACACCGCGAACAGCGTGCTCACGCACGCCTCCGGCAAGCGCGCCACCTATGGTGAAATGGCCGCGGCCGCCGGCCGCTTGCCGGTGCCGAAGGACGTTGCTCTCAAGCAGCCGCAGCGCTTCACTCTGATCGGGAAGCAGAAGGCAACGCCGCGTGTCGATTCGCTCTCGAAATGCAATGGCTCTGCGATCTACACGATCGATGTCAAGCTGCCGGGCCTGCTCACCGCAGTGGCCGCCTTCCCGCCTTCGTTCGGCGCCAGGGTCATCTCATTCGATCCTGCCGAAGCGATCCGCGTCCCCGGGGTTACGGACGTGGTCCGGGTGCCAGAAGGCGTCGCGGTCGTCGGCACGGGAACGTGGGCCGTACTGAAGGGTCGGCGCGCGCTCAAAGTCTCGTGGGACGAATCGACCAGCGCATCGTTGAACTCGGACGCCGTGCTCGCGCAATACCGCGCCCAGACGCAGCAGCCCGGGGCGCCCTTCGCGCGACCGGCCGAGAACATGCCCGCGCCTGCTCCCCTCGCCAAGACGATCGAGGCGCTCTATGAGTTTCCATTTCTCGCCCACGCTGCGATGGAGCCGATGAACTGCGTGGCTTGGCTGCATGACGGTCTGCTCGAGACCTGGAGCGGGCATCAGTTCACGTCGCTCGACCACACACTGGCGGCCAGGGCCGCCAACTTGCCGATGGACAAGGTCCGCCTGCACACCCTCATGTCAGGCGGGAGCTTTGGCCGACGGGCCAATTTCGTTTCTGACTATACCGTCGCAGCGGTCAACGTCGCAGTCGCCATCAAGGGCCGCGCACCCGTGCGCCTGCAGTTCATGCGCGAGGACGATACCGGCGCTGGCATGTACCGGCCTATGTACGTCCACGCAATCAAAGCGGGACTGGATGCATCAGGCAAGCTCGCGGGATGGCAACACACGATCGTGGGGCAGTCAATCTTTGCCGGCACGGTGTTGGGGTCGTACACGATCAAGGATGGAGTCGATGCGATGTCGGTCGAGGGTGTCTTTCCATCACAGTACGAGATCCCACAGATGAGAGGCGACTTGCATTCACCAACACTGCCGGTCCCGCCACTCTGGTGGCGGTCGGTTGGCAACAGCCATTCGGCGTTCGTCATGGAAACGATGATGGATGAATTGGCGGCGGCGGCCGGGAAGGACCCGGTCGCATTTCGCCTTGCCCTGTTCGCCAAGGGCGAAAAGGGGGAGCGCGTCGCCGGCGTTCTGAAGCTGGTCGCCGAGAAGGGCGGTTGGGGCGCGCCACTGCGCTCGGGTGTGGCACAAGGCATCGCAGTGCATGAGTGCTTCGGGACGTTCGTCGCCCAGCTCGCGGAAGTATCGATGCCGGATGGCAAGGTGAAAGTCCACCGAGTGGTCTGCGCTGTCGACTGCGGCGTGCCCGTGAATCCTGACGTCATCCGGGCACAGATGGAAGGCGGAGTCGGCTTTGCGCTCAGTGCTCTGTACTACGGTGAGATCGAGATCAAGGCTGGCCGCGCCGTGCAGCGCAATTTCGATCGCTACAAAGCGTTGCGCATCAATGAAATGCCGAACGTGGAAGTACACATCGTCGCCAGCAATCACCCGCCCACTGGAGTTGGCGAGCCCGGCGTGCCTCCGCTTGCACCTGCAGTCGCCAATGCCCTCGCACGGTTAGGGATTCCAAGAGTGCGACGCTTGCCACTGGCGCGCGCGGGGTTGGTTGAGAGCTGACACACGCACCTCGTTCGGCCAAGCCCGCGAATTCTGCCGCCCGGCGGTGGGCGCAGACGGGTGATAGGATGGCGTCGGATTCGCGGGAGATCTACCATGGACTTCGCCTCCGCCGCGTACGACGTCGACGACGCTTTCGCCGCCAACGAGCTCTTTCTGGACAATGGCTGGACCGACGGGCTGCCGATCGTTCCGCCGACCGAGACGCTCGTAGGAGCGTTTCTCGAGACCGCGCGCCTGGCACCGGGCGACGTCGTCGGCGTCGAGCCGGTGCGCCGTCGACGGATCACCGCGGAAAAAGTCGCGATCGCTGCCGTCATGGCCGGCTGCAGACCCGAATACATGCCGGTGGTGCTCGCGGTGGTCCGCGCGCTCTGCGATACGGGGTACGGGCTGCACGGCGTCTCCGCCTCGACCGGAGGCAGCGCCCCGTTCATCGTCGTCAACGGCCCGATCCGGAACGCGATCGGCATGAACGCCACGCACAACGCGCTCGCCAACGCCAGCCGGGCGAACGCGACCATCGGCCGGACGACGCGATTGATCATCCTGAACGTGCTGCACGGTGTGCCCGGCGGCCTCGATCGCTCGACGCTCGGGCATCCCGGCAAGTTCACGTACTCCGTCGCAGAGGACGAAGACGGCAGCCCGTGGCCACCGCTGTCGGTCGAACGCGGCGTTCCGGCCGGCGACTCCGCTGTGACGGTGCTCGCGGCGCTGGGTCCGCACCAGGTACTGAACGAGTGGACGCGTGATCCTCGTGAGATCCTCGATACGTACGTCGGTGCGATCCGCGCCAACATGCTCACGTACTCGATCTGGGCCGGTACCTACGCCATGGTCATCGGCCGGCAGAATCGCGACGTCTTCGCCGCGGCCGGTTGGTCGAAGAAGGACATTCGGGAGTACGTGCATGAGCGCGCGCGGGTGAAACGCGGCGACTGGGCGTCGGTCGGCAAAGCCGCCGTGGTCGGCAAGGACCCGGACCGTGTTCACACGGCGCTGCGGACGCCGGACGATCTGCTCGTCGTCTCCGCCGGGGGACCGGCCGGCGGGTTCGGTGCGATCATTCCCCCGTGGTTGGGGGCGAAGTCCCTGGCCGTCACGATGCGTATTGAGGAGAAGCCATGAGGATCCGAGTCCTCGACCCCCGGGTCGATCCCGAGCTCGAGCCGCTCGCCCTCGCACCGGCCGCCGTGCTGGGTGGCGCGACGATCGGCCTGCTGGACAACGCGAAGATAGGCACCGCGCACTTCTACAACCACTTGGAAGACCTGTTGCGCAAGCACGGTGTGCGCGAGTTCATCCGACGCCGCAAGCCCGACACGTCGCGGCCCGTCCCGCCCGAAATGCTGGCGGAGCTGGCGGTGGCCGACGCGATCGTGTCCGGGATCGGAGACTGAGGGAGCTGCTCGTCGTGCAGTCTGCACGACGCACTGGCGGCCGAGCGGCGCGGCGTTCCCGCGGCGGCGCTGATCACCGACCGATTCATTCTGAGCGCGAAGGAAATCGCGTCGATCGAGGGATTGCCGGACTACCCGTTCGCCGTGATCGCGCATCCGATCGCGGGAAACACCGACGACGAGCTGAAAGCCAAGGCCGAGCAGGCGCTCGACACGATCGTCCGGATCCTCTCATCCCGCGCGTCGTGAGGCATCGTCAAACTACGACGTCGGTTCAGGTTTGTTATCAGATCGCCGTGCAGGAGTCCTCCTTCGAGAACCAAACCGCCTGAGCTACGAGGTCCGGAGCGCGACGGTGGCGGTGGCGACGTAGCCGTCCCCGTCGCGCGCCATCGTCCACATCAGGAGGGACTTGTCGGCGATCGGCCCGAGGAAGCGATCCGCCGCGTTCGTCGTGTCGCGCCCTGTGAAGCTCACCGAGGTCCCGGCCTCCGGGCGAGATCCGATCATGGTCTAGCGCGCCCCGCTCGGCCCGGCGTCGCCGGTCAGCAGCTGGCCGTTCATACCGAGCGACCCATGGAACTTGCAGGAGACAGCCAGCATCCCCGAGGCCGGGAAGGTGACGTCCACCTGTACCTTGCCCTTGGGCCGAATGTCCTTGTCGATGCCGAGCGCCGGAATGCTGATGTTGTGTAGCGTGCTCGCCTCGTTCTCCACGAGTAGGGTCAGCTTCTGCCCGGGTTTGCCCCGCACGAACGTCGGGGAAAAGTAGTAATCGTCGGCCTCCAGCTCTAGTTTCGACAGATTCCGTACGTCCTTGGTGCCATGGTCGGCGTAGGCCACGCCGCCCAGCGTGACGGACTTGCTCTTTCCGGACGGCGAGGCAGCGGCTCGCGTCTGCGCGGGCGGCGCGGCTGCAGCGCCCGACCCCGACTGCACCGCGATCTTGCGCGGGGCGTTTCCGACGGGGATGGTGGCCGTCACCGTACGGCTCGCCAAGTCCACCACGGATACGTCATTGGAGCCTTCGTTGGTCACGTAGGCGATGCGGCCATCAGGACTCGACATGCTCCAGTGCGGGGTTTTGCCCACGGCGACGGTGCCGGCCAGCGTATTGTTCGCTGTGTCAAGGATGCCGAGCTCACCGGGGCCCTGGACGACGGCCAGCGCCCATCGGCCGTCGGGCGTGAAGGGCGCGTAGTGCGGCGAGGCGCCCACTGGGATCTGTGTGGCGATCCGGTTGGTGGCGGTGTCCAGTACCTGGATTGCGTTGACGCCTGCGAGGGTGAAGAAGACCCGTCGGCCGTCGGGGCTCAATTCGAGCCCGCGGGGCGTCTTGTCCACCGGTAGCCGCGCCACTTCCTTCCATATTGCGAGATCCAGACGGACGAGCGCCGTGGCGCCCTGCTGCTGCGAGGCTACCCACCCTGTGCGCCCGTCCCGGCTCAGCGTGCCGTTATGGGGCTGGGCGACAGCCACCTCGCCGATCACGCGATCCGTTGCCGTGTCGATGACCAGCGCGCGGTTCGAGCCCCAGCCCGAGACGAGTACTCGGCTCCCGTCGCCCGAGATCGCGAGGCCATGAGGATTCGCGCCCACCTCGATGCTCGCGACCACCCGGTCGGTGGCGGTGTCGATGACGCTCACCGTCGACGCACCGTCACTGCTGACATAGACCTTGCGGCCGTCTGGCGTCACGACAAGCCCGTGTGGCCCCTTGGGGACTGCGATGGTACCGACGACTTTGTTCTGGGCCGTGTCGAGGACAGCCACTGCATCGTCTTTGAAGAGCCCCACATAGGCCTTGGGCGCTCCGGCGGCCGAGAGCGAGCCCGGCCCGGCAGCCCACCCGCTCATCAGGATCACTACCCACAGCATCATCGCCACGCGCTTTAGCAAGGTGTCACCTCCGGGAATCATTCGCATGTCCCACCACTGCCAACGCCTCGGCGCACGATTCGTTCCAGGGTCGCGCAAACTGATGGTTCGGCGATGGACGTTATGGTGGCGTTTACTTCACGACCAGCGTGCCCTTCATGTAGGGATGAATTGCGCAGAAGTACTGGTAGGTGCCCGGTTTCGTAAAGGTCTGCACGAACGTATCGTCGTTCACGAGCCCGGCGGAGCTGAAGGCGCCCGTCCCCGACGTGACGGTGTGCGGCTCTTCGTCGTGATTGACCCACGTCACCGTGGTGCCCACTGGGACGGTGAGCATGGACGGTCCGTACTTGAATTGCTTGATCCCGATCGTGGGTGGCGTCGCGGCCAGCGCGTGGGCACCGATGAGCAGAGTCACCACGCCGATGGCGACTCCTCCCCGCCTGCACCACCGCAGCGCTCGTGTGTCGTCTTTCATGGTTTTCTCCTCGACCTCCTCACACGTTCGAACGCTCCGTCACAAGCGCCGTTCCATGCGCGTTCAAGAAAAGGTTTGGAGGGGCCGAATCGCGGCGTCTGGAACGAATGGTGCGCATGAGCGTTGCGGAGGGTGTGGGAAGATACGCATGAGCGAGAAGCTGAGTCGCAAGGAGAGTAGCGGAGCGAATCCGGCCTGGTTGGCCGTTCCCTTGATGCTTTTCGCGCTGATCACGGTCACCGTCGGCCTTGTCGCTAGGCAAACAGTTCGTGAGCCTTATGCGACCTCCTTCTTCCATCCTTTCTTTACGGATACCCTCCAGATGAAGGCGTGGCTGGTGACGGCAGCGGTGGTGTTGGCTTGTGGTCAGTTACTGACGGCGGCACGCATCTATGCGTTGCTCCGCTTTCCGCCCAGGGGACGCTTCTATCACGCGGCCCATCGCTGGTCGGGACGGGCGGCGATCCTGCTGACGCTTCCGGTGGCTTACCACTGTGTCTTCCTGCTCGGCTTCGGCACCCACAGCCCCCGCGTCTTGATTCACTCGCTGCTCGGGTCGTTCCTCTACGGCGCTGTCGTCGCCAAGGTGCTGATTGTTCGGTCGACGAGGTTCGCGCCCTGGGTGCTCCCCGTGGCTGGAAGCCTCTTGTTCTCAATCCTTCTGGGGCTGTGGCTGACTTCCGCGCTTTGGTTTTTCACCGCCGCTCCCGCTGCCACATGAGTGGTACGGACCGACGCTCCGACCTCGCGTAACCTTGCTCGAGGCCCGTTCTAATCCGGCCTCGCTGCCGGCAAGTTCCTGGAGCGACTTCGACACATGCACGTCCGCCAGGGACGCCGGGTACCGGCCATCGCTCTCGTCGCGCTCGGCGTGAGAGATGCCCGTGTGCGCGCACCAGGGTTTGAGCACTATCTGGCGAAACCGGTCGACGGCCATGAGCTTCGAGCCGCCGTCCTGGAGCAGTTCCGCCACTAGATCCGTCCTGGCCGCGTTAGTCAATCACCATCCGCGTCCCGGTTGATCACCGCGCCGCACGTACACGTCATCCACACGCGGTCGCCCTCGACGCCGCCGTGCAGCTCGCCATAGTACTCGAGCGAGGATGAAGGCTTCGAGAGCGGCACCGATGCCATCACCGCGGCGGGCCATCAGCGCCTCCTCTCATGCAAGCGAACGTATAGGAATCGCGGACTTGGTGCACACCGAGCGGGGGAACCGAATGTGATCAATTTTGATCAGTCAGCAGTAGAGGCTCGTGTGACGATCGCCGCCATCTTGGAAGCCAAGGCGGTTCGTCACCTAATCCGCGAGAAGCTCAAGGACGGACGGCTCCCGTATGACAGCATGCCGCGTTTCTGGGGCGGGGCG
>Ga0134123_10003623_pt1 | contig 10059 bp, 5 predicted proteins | sample KB303_FD_96460 | JGI IMG/M metagenome (GOLD analysis project Ga0134123, IMG submission 96460) | Terrestrial soil microbial communities without Nitrogen fertilizer from Kellogg Biological Station, Michigan, USA - KB3-0-3 | ecosystem: Environmental > Terrestrial > Soil > Unclassified ...
CCCGGGGCCTTCACCGGTCCAACGACCGGCTCCATGGAGGCGGTGAGGATGCTCCGGTCGTCGATCTTCGTCCCCTCGACGCCATAGATCAGCGGGAAGGTCCAGGCCACGTCGTCGTAGGGCGGGTTCGGCTCGTCGGCGGGGAACTTCTGTTCTTCGAGGAAATTGACCGCCGCGTTGCGGTAGGGCTGGTCCATGCGCACCACGAAGCTCCCCGCCGGCCAGGTGCGCGCCTTCAGGGTGAAGGGCGCGGCGAGGCGGTGGACCTCGATGCGGTGGGCCGCGAGCTGGTTGACCAGGTGGGCCAGGCGCCCGGGATCGCGCTGCTCGGACGGGAAGATCCAGGCGTAGGGCGCCTCGGTCCTCCCCTGCTCCAGGGCGCGCGCGCCCTTGGTCCAGAAGCTCTCCAGGAGCTCGCGGCGGTGGAGCGCCGCATAGCCCAGGGCCTCCAGCACGCCCGCCTCCATGTAGTTCGTGTTGTTGCGCAGCGACCAGCGGAGCTTCTTGTCCGGCGGCCAGGGGCGGTACCACTGGACGTCGGTCACCGGCTTGCCGGCGAATTTCGAATCGGAGAGGTCGCGCTCGAAGGTGCCGGCCGAGGCGTTGCCGAAGGTCTCGTAGAAGCGGCCGATGCCGTGATGGTTGATCACCACAGAGACCAGGTAGCCCGGCCACCAGCCGTCCCAGAACCCCCAGGTCCAGACGCCGGGGAGCCCCTGGGCGGCCAGCGCGCCGGCTTCATGGTGGCCGAATTGGGTCCACTCGCTGATCGTCACCGGGTCGGCCGCGCGGCTGTAGGGGCCGTGGCCGGTGGAGATGTAGAGGAGGGGCACGGATTCGTGGAGGTCGTGGATCACCTGCGGATGGAAGGACCAGTACGTGCCGTTGACGGCGCGGGTCACCGCCTGGGTGATCTGGATGCCGTCGCGGTTGTTGTCGTGGTAGACGTAATGGCCCCAGTACGGCGGGGATTTGATGCGGTTGATCTCCTCCCACGGCAGGTCCTTGCCACGCAGGTGGCGGTAGTACCACTCGACCATGCGGTCGCGGCCGTCCGGCTCGATGACCGGGGTGATGAGGACGACGGCGTTCTCGCGGATGGCCTGGATCTCGGGCTTTTCCGAGACGGCGAGGCGGTAGGCCAGCTCCATGAGCATCTCGGGGCTGCCGGTCTCGGCGGAGTGGAGGCCGCCCAGGAGGTAATAGAAGACCTTGCCTTCGCCGGCGAGCCGCCGGGCGTCCTCGCGCGAGGTGGCGCGAGGGTCGGCCAGGCGGGACCCGGTCTCGCGATAGCGCCCGATCTCGGCGAGGTTCGCGGTATCGGAGATCAGGACGAGGAGGATCTCCCGCCCCTCCTCGCTGGTGCCCGCGACCTGCACCTGGACGCGGTCGCTCGCCGCGTCGAGAGCGCGGAAATAGCCGTGGACCTGGGAGACCTTGCTGAGCTCGTCGGGAGCGCCGGCGAGATGGCCGAGGAACTTGGTGGGCGAGGGCACGGTGTCCGACGCCGGAACGTAGGAGACGCTCTCCGGCAGGAACTCCGGCGCCGTGGTGTACTCGCGGATCATCTCGACGCTCCCCGGCTCGGGAACGTCGGGATCCCAGGCGCCGGAATCCTCGAGCTCCGGGGTCTGGGCGACGAGGGGCTCCGGAGCCGGGTCGGGCTCCTGGGCGAGAGCGGGCCAGGCGAAAGCAAGGGCCAGGGTGAAGGCGGCGAAAGGAACGCGCAGGAACGACGGCATGGGATCTTTCCTCCGGGACAGGCGGCTGCGGGAGCTGAAGATATCATCGGACCCTCACCCCGAGATCGGACCGATCCGACCGATCGGACCGATCCGTCCGATCTGGAGTGGGTTCCCCTACCTCACCCGCACCACCACCAGCGTGATGTCGTCACCCTGCTCTTCGTCCCCCTTGAAATTGGACAGGTCTCCCAGGATGGAGTCGCGGACCTCGCGGGCGGAGAGCGTGCCGGCCAGCCGGGCCAGCGCCCGCTGGAGGCGGGATTCGCCGTACTCGACGCCCGCGGCGTTGCGCGCTTCGAGCAGGCCGTCCGTGTAGAACACCAGGAGGTCTCCCGGATGCAGGGGGCGGCTCACCGCCTGATAGCGCGCATCGAGGAAGGTGCCCAAAGGCGGCGCCCCCTCTCCGACCGTCTCGAGCTGGCGGGTGCGGGCGCACCACCAGAAGGCCGGCGGGTGGCCGGCGCTCGCCAGGGTGACCCGGCCGCCCTCGCCGTGCTTCTCCAGCACGGCGCAGAGGAGGGTCACGTAGGTGCGGCGGTCGGTGGTGCGCCGGACCATGGGGTTCAGGCGATCGAGGACTTCCACGGGCGCGGCCAGCTCCCGCTCCAGGAGATAGAGACAGCTCCTCACCCCGGAGAGGAGCAGGCCGCTCGCCAGGCCGTGCCCGGCCACGTCGCCGATGACCAGCGCGAGCTGGTTGGGAGAAAGGCGGAAATAGTCGTAATAGTCGCCTCCGACCTCGGTCGCCGGCAGCGAGGCCGCGGCCACGTCGAGCCAGCGCAAGTCGGGCGGCGGTCCCTGGGGGAGCATGCTGAGCTGGATGCGCCGCGCCGTCTCGATCTCCTCGCGCATCCGCTCCCGTTCCCGGGCGCGCGAGTGCTCCCGCCGCCAGATCGCCAGGAAGCGGCGCTTCTCGACCTGGGTGAGCAGGAAGGCGACGACCAGACAGATGCCGATGGTGGTGCTGAGGGCCACCACCTCCCCGGTGTCCGGGAACGCCGCGCCGGACGGCCAGCCCTCGGCATCGAGCGGCAGGATCGCCGCCACCCAGAGCGAGACGTACAGCATGAGCTGCTCGGAGAGCCGCAGCCGGAAGGCCAGGAAGACGAACGCGGCGATGAGGAAGCTCGCGATCCGGCCGCCGTCGTCATCGGCGTGCAGGCTGAGGGTCTTCAAGAGGAGGATGCAGAGGAACAGATAGGCCAGGAGGATCTGGCGGAAGTAGGTCTCGTAGAAATGGGTCTGCCGCAGGGCCACCAGGGCCATGGTGGCGAAGAGGCCGGCGAGGAAGAAGCCCAGGGAGACGAACCAGCCCCGGCTCAGCTGCGCGGCGATGCCCACGATCAGCAGGAGCAGGTTCCACCCGAGCAGCCAGCGGAAGAACCGGTAGTTCTTGGCGTCGAAGTGCCGCTGGATGGCGAGGGGCTCGGGAAGCAGGACGAGCTCGTCGATGGCTGGGGCTTTCATGTGGACGGGTCACCGGGCTGCCCAATGCTATCCTGCCGCCTCGTGGAAAGGGATGCCCAGAATCCCCAGACTTCTCAAATCGTCGCCGAGGCTCTGCGCAAGGCCGACCACGGCCTGGTCCTGGTGGTCACCGGCGCCGGCGTCAGCGCCGCCAGCGGTCTCCCGCTGTTCCGCGGCACGGACCCGGACGCGATCTGGAACCGCGAGGTGACCGAGATCGGCACCGTCGATTTCTTCCGGCGCGATCCCGTGGCCTGGTGGCAGTGGTTCCGGCAGAGCTTCGCGGGGCTGCTGGATGCGCGGCCCAATCCGGCCCACCATGCCCTGGCGGCCCTGGAGCGCTGGCAGCTCGCCCGCGGCGGCGCCGACGCGGGAAGCGACTTCCTGCTGGTCACCCAGAACGTGGACACGCTGCACGAGCAGGCCGGCTCGAAGCGGCTGGTCAAGGTGCATGGGACGGCCGACCGGCTGCGCTGCTCGCGGCCCGGCTGCCGGCTCGGCGCCCCGGGCGGCTCGTTCCCGGCGGCCGAGGCCGACTTCGCCCGCTTCGACGAGACCCCGGCGCGGCAGCACATCCCGCGCTGCCCCGAGTGCGGCGCCCTGGTGCGCGCCCATGCCCTGCTGTTCGACGAATTCTATGACGAGCACGTCGACTACGGCTTCGGCGAGGTGCGCCGGGCGATCGAGCAGATGGGCCTGGTCCTCTTCGTGGGGACCTCGTTCTCGGTGGGAGTGACCGACCTGGTGCTGCGCGGGGCCCTGGCCTGGCATCTCCCGGTGATCTCCATCGATCCCGGAGCGGCGGGTCCGCCGGCGAGAGGGGTGACGGTGGTCAGAGAGCCGGCGGAGGCGCTGCTGCCGGCGGTGGTGCGGGAGCTGGGGTGAGGCTCACAGCTTGCGGGCCGACTGGTCTCCCTGCGCCTGGCGGGCCTCGATCTCTCCCAGGGCGAGCCGGGCATCCCGGGCGATGGTGAGGAGCCCGATCTGCTCGGCCTCGGCGATCGCCGTGCGCAGGTCGTGCATGCCCCCTTCGGGATCTCCGGCCGCGGTCTCGGCGCGGGCGAGCGGCACGGCGGCGAGCAGGGCCAGCTCGCGATCCTGGGTGGCGCGGACGAGGTCACGCACCCGTCCGGCGGCCACCACGGATTCCGCGGTCCGCCCTTCGCCGAGCAGGGCCTCGGCCATCACGGCATAGGCCTGGGCTTCCAGCACGGCGAGGGTGCGGGGCGCCGCCCAGGCCGCGACGGCCCGCGCGAGCTCCACGGCCTCTCCGGGCTTCCCCCCGGCGAGCTCCAGGCGGGCCAGCTCGAGGCGCGTCACCGCGCTCTGCAATGCGTCTCCCGCCTCGCCGCTCCTGCGCAGAGAGCCCTGGAACGAGGCGCGGGCCGCCGGCAGGTCGCCCGCCGCCCGCTGCACGCGCCCCAGCTCGTGGAGGGCCCAGGCTTCATCGATCCGGGTTCCCATCTGGCGCGACTGGCGGAGGAGGGCCTCGCCGAGCTTGCGTGCCCCGTCCACGTCCCCCACCCGCAGGGCGAGGCGAGATTGCGTGCCGAGCAGCAGCCCGGAAGCCATCCTGTCGCCGGACCTCCGCTCGACGGCGGCGGCCTGGTTGAGCCGCCGTCCGGCCAGCTCCAGGTCGCCGAGCCGGGCCAGCACGTCCGCGGACGAAGCGAGCACCATGGCGGCGAGCGCGGGCTGCTTGGAGCCGACGAGGAGGTGGAGGGAGCTCTCCAACTGGCGGTGGGCCGCCGCGATCTCTCCCTGCCACGAGAGGATCGAGGCGAGGATCTCGCGAGCCCGCGCCTCGTCCGCCCGGTTGCCGACCTCCCGCGCCGCCGTCACCGCCGCTTCCGCGTCGCGCCGCGCCGCCTCGGCTTCCCCCTGCCGGAGGCGGATCCAGGCCATGCCCGCCAGAGCCCTCCCCTGCATCATCCGGTCGCCGACCTCGACGTAGACGATCCGTCCTTCTTCATACAGGCGCAGGGCCTTGGCGAGCTCGCCCCGGTCCTGATCGAGCATGGCCAGGTTGTAGAGCTGCGATGCGATGCCCTGGGCCGAGCCGAGCTGGCGGGCGACGTCGAGCGCCTGCTGATGCCGGAGCTCCGCTTCGTCGAGATCGCCGAGGGTCCGCAACGCCACTCCCAGGTTGGCCAGGGCCATGCCGGCGGTCCACGGGTGCCCGACGGCGCGCGCGAGCTTCTCGGCCTCGCGGAATTGGGCCGCGGCCGCCTCCGGCTTGCCGGTCGAAAGCATGGTGTCTCCCTGGAAGATCAGCGCCCGCGCCAGCGCCAGCCTCTCTCCCGAGCGCCGCGCCTTGGCCGCGGCGGAGCCCGCCGCCTGCGCCTGGGTGGCGAAATCCGCGACCCGCGCCGCCGCCCGGGCTTCCTCCAGGTCGATCCGCGGGTCGTCCTGCCCGGCAGGCTGGTGGCGCAGGATCGCCAGGATCTCGAGCGCCTCGGTGCTGCGGCCGGCGTTGATCAGAGAGATCGCGAGCTGCAGGCCGTGGTCGACGTCGTCGGGGAAGAAGGTCCACAGGGAACGGTAGACCTCGGCGGCCTGCGTCCACTGTCTGCCGGCCGCGTAGAAGCGCGCCTCGATGGCCAGCCGGTCCTCGCGGGGCAGGGAGCTGGAGAGGTCGAGCGCCCGGCGCGCCTCCGCCAGGGACCGGGCGTCGTTGCCGAGGTCGTTCCAGGTCCGCGCCAGAAGCGAATGGATGGTGGCCGATCCGGGCTCGATCTCCACCGCCTGCTCCAGGAGCTCCCGCGCCTGCATCGGATCGTAGGCGCGCAGGCGCGCCAGACCCTTGGCGGTGAGCCGCGCCGCCTCCGGGACCTGGGGATGGAGCGCCTGCACGGCCTGGACCTGCACCGGAGACAGCCTTTCCAATCCCAGCTTCTGCCGCAGCCGCGTCCCCGTGCGCGCCACGATCTCGAACAGGTCGGACTCCTTGCCGGTCTCGGTCAGCGAGGTCACCGGCGATCCGTCCGGCACCTCCACCACCTGGACGTCGAGACGGATCTGCCGGCCGCGCTCTCCATCGAGGACGAGATACGAGCCGAGGACGATCCGGTCGGCGCCGAGGATGGCGCGCAGGCGCACCAGGTCGGGATGGCGCAGGTGCGTGGTGTAGGGGAGCGAGAGCGACTGCCGGGCGCGCGCCACGTTCTCGCCGGAGATCAGGCGCGCCTGCCTTCCGGCAGAGAGCTCGGTGGTCAGCATCTCGGAGAGGGCGAGGCCGAGCCAGGAGCTCTCGGAGCTCGAGCTCGCCCCGAGGTCCTTGAACCCGAGGACCGCCAGGGAGGGCCGCTGGCTCGCGGCGGCCGCGGCCGTCGCCTGCGGCTGCCCCGCACCGGGCACGGGCTTGCCGAACCGCGCGATCACCAGGAAGAGGAGCAGCCCCAGCGCGAGGACCCCGGCGACGCCGGCGGCGGCGAGACCCGCGCGGCGGTCCCACCGCCACAATGTCGCCGGTATCGCCGGCGGCGGCGTCATGGGGAGAGCGGCTTCGCTCTCGACTTCTTCCGGCACCGGCGCCGCCTCCCCGGCCGGGACGCTCACCTCGGCCGGCCCGGCCGCGGCGCGAAGGTCCGCGGGCGGGCGGGACGGACGCAGCTCCTCCAGGCGCACGGCCGGGAACGCGCCCGACGCTTCGCTGGCGATCTCGATGACGTCGCCCACGAAGGAGTAGCCCTGGCCCGGGACCGTCACGATGAAGCGCCGGTCGCTGCTCGCCCGGTCGCCGAGCGCCTTGCGCAGCGACGAGACGTTCTGGGTGAGATTGGCCTCGGTGACGTAGGTGTCCGGCCAGACCCGGCGGAAGAGCTCTTCCTTCTCCACCACCTGGCCGTGCCGCTCGAGCAGGACGACGAGGAGGGAGAACGCCTTCGAGGTCACCGCCACCGGCTCGCCATCGCGCAGGAGCCGGCGGCGGACGGGATCCACCTGGAACTCGTCGAACCGGTAGAGCCGCCTCTCTCCGGTCACGGGCAACGACTCGGCGCGCTCCATGGCGGTCACAGGGGACGGGCCCCCAGGGGGAGACGCAGCGAGACCGGAACCGGCCGGAATCGGGCGAATGGGGGTGCGGACAGGGCTGGAGCCGGGCTCATCATGCACGCTCTGCGGCGTGTTCCTCCCGTTGGGATCTGTATACGTTCAGGGATTCTAGCTGGTTTGAGGTTTTTTGAGGAAGTTTTAGGGCAGACGTGATGACCTTTGAGGCGCGACCGGTTACTCTCACCTCAGGTCAGCCCTGGAGTGGACCTTGTTTCATTCTGAAGTTTTGTCGTAGATCTGGTTGGAGGGAGTCACTTGTTTTGATTTTGATTTGATGCTTTAGCGTGTCTTTCGCCCCTCAGGCACACAAAGAGGAGACCCGGGTCAGCCCGGGTCTTTTTCTTTTCATCAGCCGCTCCGCAGGGAGGCGAGGAGCCGCTCCCGGAGATCGGGGAAAAGGGTCCGATAATCCTCCCGGCTCCGCTCGATGACCTCGCAGGCCTCGGCGCGGCCATAGAGGCCGCCCTCCGTGATCGGCGTCTCAGAGACACCGGCGGCTCCCGGCGCCCGCTTGTAGGTGAGGAAGTAGTGCTCGAGCCGCTGCACCAGCGCCCTGGGCAGCTCGGAGATCTCGCGGACCTCGCCGAAGGCCGCGTCCCCCTTCATCACGGCGAGAATCTTGTCATCGGCCTCTCCCCGGTCGAGCAGGCGGAGGCCGCCGATGGGAATGGCCTGCAGCAGGATGTCCCCGTGGGGAAAGCTCTTCTCGGAGAGCACGCAGATGTCCAGCGGGTCGCCGTCGCCGCGCAGGGTGCGGTGTCCGGTCTTCTCCTGGGAATAGGCCGCCACCTGCTCGCCGCAGTAGGTCTGCGGCACGAACCCGTAGAGCGTCGGGCAGACGTTCGAGAAGGCCTGCGGCCGGTCCACCTTGAGATGCCCGCTGGCCTTGTCGATCTCGTACTTGACGGTGTCGGTGGGCACGATCTCGACGTAGGCGGTGATCGTGTCCGGCGCATCGGGCCCGATCGACACCCCATGCCAGGGGTGGGCCTTGAACAGCAGCCGCATCAGCTCCCAGGTGGAGTCCTGCGGCGGAGTCTTCCCGTCCATAGGCGCTATCCTATATGTCGATGCGTTGGCTGGCGCTCTGGCTCTTCCTGACCGCGGCCTGGGCCGCCGGCTGGGCCGTCTCGCAGGCGGTGTCGGGAGGGGCCTGGCGTCTCACGGGCGAGACCGCCGGCCATCTGATCGCCATTCCGCTCGCCCAGGTCATCGCTCTGTGGGGGGTCTCGAAGTTCCGGCGGATGTTCCGGCAGCCACCCCCTGCGTCTCCTTCTCCAGGAGGCGAGGATCGTCCGCCTGCTTCAAGATCTCCGCCAGAGTCTGGGAGTAGCGGCGAGCCTTCTCCTCCTGGCCGAGGCGGGCTGCGGCGCGGGCGGCGCCGGAGAGGGAGGCGGTCCGGTTCGGCATGCGCAGGAGCGAGCGTTCCAGCTGCGCCAGCGCCTCGGCGGTCCGCCCCCGCTCGAGCAGCACCTCTCCGCTGAGCTCCAGGGCCGGCTTCAGGAGATCCGGCGGTCCCGAGGGCGGCGTCAGGGCCGCCTCGGCGTCCGCCGCTTCGGCGAGCAGCCGCAACCCCTCGTCCTCCTGCCCGCGCGCCAGCCGGACGAGCCCTTCGATCTCCTTCTCGAGGATCGGCGCCACGTTCGCGTAGGTGCCCGGCGATGACTCCTTGAGCCGCGCCAGCGCCTGCTCGGTCGTCGCGGTGTCGCCGCGCCGCGCGGCGGCCAGGCCCGCGGCGAACGTCAGCGTCCAGTTGCCCGGTCCCATGGGATGAGCCGCGTGCGACGCGTCCGCCACGCCGCTTGCGGGCGGCTCCGCGGCGGGGAGCTTCGCGTCCGCCCAGGCCTGCCTCTCGATCAGGGAGCGCGCCTCGATCGAGGCGAGAGCGTTCGCCACCTGGGGGCTCGAGGTCTCGTGCGACGCCTGCCGCGCCGTCTCCAGAACCTCGCGGGCCTTTCCGTACCTCCCCTGCTGGAGATAGGCGTAGTTGAGCCAGCCGAGGCTGTGGAAGTCGCGCTTCTCCACCGGCAGCCCGCGGCGCTCCGTCCAGGCGACCGACGCGGCCCAGGAGGCCTCGTTCGACGCGGCCACCAGGTCCCACTGTCCGAGTTGCACGAAGATGTGCGACGGCATGTGCAGCGCATGATGGGCGGCCGGCGCCACCCGCGCATAGGTCCGGGCCGCCCGCAGGCCGAGCGGCGCATGGGTCGGATCGTCGTAGGCGTGGATGAGGTAGTGCAGCACGCCCGGATGCTCCGGGTTGCGGTCGAGCTGCTCTTCCAGGATCGCCGCCGCGCGGATCAGCAGCCGCTCGCGCGGCTCGCCGAGGGGAGCGCCGTCGGCGGTGAGCGCCGGCCCGATCAAGGAGAGGGCGTAGAAGCTGGCGACTTCCAGATCGTCCGGCCAGCGCTCGTACATCTGCCGCAGGGCCTCCGCCCAGGCGCGGCTCCGCGCCTCCTTGTCCCCTTCGCCATAGAGGGCCTCGGCCGCGCCCAGCCAGGCCCGCTCCTTCTCGTTGCTCGCCCGGGCCGCCCGCTGCGCGGGAGTCGGCGCCAGCCGCGCGAGCACCTGGCGCGCCGCTTCCGTGTCCTGCTCCCCCCAGATCGGATGGTCGAAGGTCATCGCCTCGCCCCAGTACGCCAGGGCGAAGCCGGGCTCGGCCTGCTGCGCCGCCCGGAAGGCGTCCGCGGCCTCGTCGTACCAGATGCTGTGCAGGGCCGCCACGCCGCGCAGGAAGTGTTTCTGCGCTTCCGGCGACGCCGTGGTCGGGAAATCGATGCGCCCGAGATCG
>Ga0134123_10003624_pt1 | contig 10056 bp, 7 predicted proteins | sample KB303_FD_96460 | JGI IMG/M metagenome (GOLD analysis project Ga0134123, IMG submission 96460) | Terrestrial soil microbial communities without Nitrogen fertilizer from Kellogg Biological Station, Michigan, USA - KB3-0-3 | ecosystem: Environmental > Terrestrial > Soil > Unclassified ...
GCGCCGATCTGGCCGATCGAAGAGAAGCCGGTGCCGCAGACCGATGTCCCCGGCGAGTGGACGTCGCCGACGCAGCCGATTCCATCGGCGCCGCCGCCCTTCGCGCGGCAGTCGTTCACCGAGAAGGACGTCAATCCCTATCTCACGCCGGAGGAGCAGGCGTCGGTGCGCGAGCGGTTGCGAACGTCGCGCAACGAAGGCATGTTCACGCCGCCGAGTATCAGAGGCACGATCGAGCTGCCCGGCCACAACGGCGGCGCCAACTGGGGCAGCTCGGCCATCAATCCGACCAGGGGGACGTTCTTCATCGTCTCGAAAGAGCTCCCCACCTTCCTCCGCATCGTCGAACCCGGCGCGCCAACCGGACGCCGCGGCGGCGCCGCGCGCGCAGATGCGCCCGTGCCGGCCGGGCCGGAAGGCGCCGGGCGTGCGAGCGCTCCGGCGGGACGTGGCGCTCCGCCTCAGCCAACGGTGATTCCAGGGGCTCCGGCGGGATTCGTGGCTTACAACTCGCCGTACGACTTCTTCAACACCTACGCGAACGGCATGTCGGCGATGGGGCCGCCGTGGTCGCAACTGACGGCGTACGACCTCAACACCGGCAAGATCATGTGGCAGGTGCCGAACGGCGAGATGCCGGGACTGCCTGGCGGCAAGACCGAAGCCGGCAGCTACGCGCCGCGCGGGGGCGTCACGGCGACCGGCGGCGGTCTGCTCTTTGTCGGGACCTCGTCCGACCGCAAGCTGCGCGCGTACGACCAGGACACCGGCAAGGTGCTGTGGTCGATGGATGTCGGCGCAGCCGTCGAAGGCGTGCCGACCGTGTACGAAGCCGGCGGACGCGAATACGTCGTCTTCTGCGTCGGCGGCGGCCGCGGCCTGTTCGCCGGCCGCGGCGTCGGCATCGCGGCCGATCCGGCACCGGCGCAATACATCGCGCTCGCGTTGCCGGCCAGGAAATAGACGTTCGTCGCGGACGTTCGCCGCGGACGTTCGTCGCGGACGTTCGTAGCGTCCGGCTTTAGCCGGACGTCCTCGAAACACATGCGCGCTCTCGTCGTAACAGGAGCAGGAATTTCCGCGGAGAGCGGAATTCCAACCTTCCGCGGGACCGGCGGCTACTGGCGCAACCTCGATCCCACGAAGCTCGCCACGCAATCCGCGTTCGACTCCGATCCGGAAATCGTCTGGCAGTGGTACCGCGAACGGCGCGCCATGATCCGCCGCGCCGCGCCGAACGCGGCGCATGTCGCCGTCGCGAGGCTGTCGGCGCAGGCGGACGACTTCTTCCTGCTGACGCAGAACGTGGACGACCTGCACGATCGCGCCGACTGGGACGGCTACCGGATCCCCGAAGACCAGATCGCGCACGTGCACGGCGACATCTTCACGACGAAGTGCGAGCGCGGAGATTTCTCACGCAAAGACACCAGTGATGATGATTCCGGGGCCGTCGGCGACGGCGTTCCCCGCTGCCCGAGATGCGGCGCGCGCCTGCGGCCTGGCGTCGTCTGGTTCGGCGAAGGACTCAGTCCGCACGAGGTCGCTCGCGTGGACAACTACGTGCGCGCCCGCCCCTGCGACGTCGTCATCGTCGTCGGCACGACCGTGGCGTTCGACTACATCGTCCATTGGACGCGGCTGGCGGCGGGGCGCCGGGGACGGCTGATCGAAGTCAACCCCGACGATCGGTTTCTCGAGGCGCTGGGCGCTGAGTGGGTGCGTGAGAGCGCGGCGTCAGCCCTCCCACGTCTGGTGGAAGAGCTGACCGCGAGGCGGCGACCCTGAAAGGGTCGCAGTACGTACGTGGGGCGGCCCTTTCAGGGCCGCCGTCACTTCGTCTCGTCGTAGACGATCTGGACGTTGGCCTTCAGGCGCGCTTCGGCGGGCGCGGCGTAGCCCTTGTACTTCTCAGGAATCTTCCAGCTCTTCGCCGTATCGTCGGCCGACTTCCCTGCCTTCTTCGCGGCCTGGACGGCTGTCATGAAGTCCTTGTTGAAGTCGGAGTACTCACGCAGGTCCGCGACGGTCATCGTCGTGCTGTGGCCGGTGATGATCGTGTCGACCTTGCCGTCCAGGAACTTCGCGGCCTTGGCCAGCGTGTCGCCAATCAGGACGCCGCTGCCGCCGTTGTTCGCGTCGAGCAGCGGGATGTTCTTGCCGGAGAAGATGTCGCCCGCGTGAGCCAGACGCAGCGCCGGGAACAGCACCCACGCGTCGCCGTTGGTGTGGCCGCGGCCGAAGTAATAGAGGTCGATCTCGTCGGCGCCTTTGTTGACCTTCATCCTGTCCTTGAAGGTCTTGGTCGGCATGCCGCGCCCGTTGTTCTGCTTGAAGATGTTGGTCGGCGGGCCGGTCTGCGCGATGCCCGTGGCGCCCCGCATCTCCATCATGTTCGTCTTGGTGTTTTCCTGGACGATGATCTCGACGTTGACCGGCATCTCGACGTTGCCGCTGACGTGGTCGCCGTGCGTGTGCGTGTTGATGATCTGCGTGACGGGCTTGTCACTGAGCTTCTTCACGGCATCGAGAATCGGCTGGCCCCAGCCGGGGTTCTTGGTGTCGACGAGCGTGATGCCGTCGGTGCGGATGAACACGGCCGTGTTGCCGCCACCGTTCTGCCCGGGCGAGTTCAACATGTACAGGTTGTCGCGCAGCTTCTGCGCTTCGACCGTTTTCGGCGCGTTCGGGTTCGCCGGCGGCTGCTGAAACGCCGCGACGCCGAGCGAGAGGGTGCCAATGCCCACGAGCGAGGCAAGGAGGATGAGTCTTTTCATGCGCGTGATGATACAACGACCCGGGCCGTATACCGTTTCCCGGGCGGGAGCGTTGCGCGCCAGATCACCCAACTGAGCTCCGACAGCGGCGCTCGCAGTTCTGCTGTCCGCCATTCGCCGCCGTCGACCTGCACCTCGACCTTCGCGACGCCATGACTGCCGGCATACGCGATTCCGCCGACCTCGGCTGAGTCGACACGGCGAACGACGGTGTCCACGGTCGCCGTCGGCACGACGCGGCCTTCGCGGTCCCAGCCGCGCTGGACCCAGTAGCCTGGCTCCCACTGGCTGATCGCCTCCATGCGGACGACCCACTTCGGCTGCTTCATGCCGTAGAGATCCGGCACGAACAGCCGCAGCGGGAATCCGTGTTCGATCGGCAGCGGCACGCCATCCCACGCGTACGCCAGCATCACGCGCTCGTCGGCACGGACCGTGGCGAGCGAGACCACCTCGAAGAAGCCGTCGGCCGACGTCAGCTTCAGGTGCGTCGCCGACGGCGCCACGCCCAGCGCCGGCAGCAGACCCGCCAGGCTGGCCCCGCTCCAGAGGGTCGTGCTGATGAGATTGCCGCCCGGCGGATTCGAGATGCAGGACAACGTCGCGAAGACGTGCGTCGGCTCGAGCGCGTAGCGGTCCGAGATCGGTATCGACCGCTGACGATCGACGAGCCCGCCGACGTCCAGCCTGAAGCGTTCCCGGTCGATCGATGGCGCGCGCGTGTTGGTGTCGACGCGGTAGAAGTCCTCGACTGGCGTGAACTCGGCGCGCGTGCCCGCCACCGGCTTCACGGTCGATGCCGCGTTGGGCAGTGCATGCCCGTCCGACCATCGCGTGCCGACGACGCCCTGTTTTCGCCGGCCGGCGATGACGGCGATCACGGTCATGAACGCCGAGGCCAGCAGCAGACGCCGGTTTTCGTTGAAGCGGGCTGCGCGAATGCGATCGAACGCGTCGCCGACGCCGATGCCCCACGCGAGAAACGTCACGCCGACCCAGACTGCCGGAGCCATCGAATCCGGCGGCAGCCTGCCGAGCCGCCGTTCCGCGAGGAGCGCGAGGCCGCCGAGCATCGCGCCGAGAATGCCGCCGAACAGCCGCGCCGGCTCGTCCGACGTCGACAGCACCGCGAACAGCACGGCGCCGGACGCGGCCCCGGTCGCGAGCACCCCGGCGATCGCGAGCAGCTGATCGCCCGCCTTCGCGGCCGCGCCGATGTCCGTGACACCGAACAGGCGGCTGATCCCCACGCTCGCATCGATCGCGAACGTCACCACGCCGCCGGGCAGCAGCCGGACGATCCAGTCGAAGATGTCGAAGGGCGCGAACGGAAGTCCGAACGTCTTCCAGCCGAGAAACGAGACGGCGACGAGCGCCGTGGTGAGCACGAGCCCGGACCACGCCCCTTGCGCAGGCGTCGTCTTACGCGGTGGCGGGTCGCTCCGTTGTGTGGACGTGTGCGGTACTCCAGCGCGCGCCAATGGCCGCCATATACGTATAGACGACGGGCGTCAGGTACAACGTGATGAGCTGCGAGACGATCAGCCCGCCGACAACCGCGAGCCCCAGCGGACGCCGCGCCTCGCCGCCTGCGCCAAACCCCAGCGCGATCGGCACCGCGCCCAGCAGCGCGGCCATCGTGGTCATCATAATCGGACGGAAGCGAATCAGACAGCCTTCGTAGATCGCCTGCTCCGGCGTCTTCCCGCCGTGGCGCTCGGCCTCGAGCGCGAAGTCGATCTGCATGATCGCGTTCTTCTTGACGATGCCGATCAGCATGACGAGGCCGACGAACGAGTAGATGTTGAGCTCGTTCCCGAACAGCCACAGCGTCACCAGCGCCCCAAGCCCCGCCGACGGCAGTCCCGACAGGATCGTCAGCGGATGGATGTAGCTCTCGTACAGCATCCCGAGCACGATGTAGACGACGCCGATGGCGATGACGAGGAGCAGCCCGAGGTTGCGGAGTGACGCCTGGAACACCTTCGCCGATCCCTGAAAGCTCGTCGTCACCGTGGCGGGCAGGACGGACGCCGCCACCTGATGGATGTGATCGACGGCGTTCCCGAGCGCGACGCCCGGGCGCAGGCCGAACGAGATTGAGACCGCCGGCAGCTGCCCTGCGTGGTTCACCGTCTGCGGCCCGACGGTTTCCCTGGTCTTGATCACCGCTTCCAGCGGGACGAGCGCGCCGGACGAGGTCTTGAACGAGATCTTCTGCAGGGCATCGACCTGCTCCTGATCCTTCGGTTCGAGCTCGAGCAGCACTTTGTACTGCGACTTGTCGCCGTAGATCGTCGACGACCACTGCGGGCCGAGGCCGTCGTAGAGCGCGCCGTCGATGTCGCTGACGGTCAGCCCCAGCGCTGCGGCGGCATCGCGATCCACGGCAAGCTCGACGCGGGGACTGCGCATTTCCATGTCGTCGGAGACATCCTGCAGCTCCGGCAACTTCACGATCTCGTTCTCGAGCCGGCGCGCCCAGTCGTACAGGCTCGCCGTATCGGCGCTTTCGACCGTCAACGTGTAGGCGCTGTTCGACTGCCGTCCGCCGATCTGAATCGCCGGCGGCAGGTTCATGAACGCCTGAAACCCCGGGAACCTCGAGAGCCGGGGACGCAGCTGCTGCGCCACCTGCGCGGCCGACAGCGGACGGCGCCGCCGCGGCACGAGCTGGACGTTCAACCGCGCCGTGTTCATGGATCCGAAGTTGCCGCCGGTGCTGACGAAGAACGTGTCGACGTACGGATTTCTGCGCACGATCTCCGCGACCTTCTTCGCGTCCTCCACCATCTCGTAGTACGAGGTCCCCTGCGCGGCCCGCAGGTTGATGTTGAGCGTGTCGTTGTCCTGATCGGGAATAAAGCCCTTGGGCACGATCGCGAACATCTCCACGGTCCCGGCCAGCACGGCGAAAAACACGACGAGCATCGCGACGCGGTGTCGCAGCACCAGGCCCAGAGACCATTCATAGAAGCGGTACATCACGGAGAACGCGCGCTCCATCAGCTGCGCGAACTGCCCTTTGCTCTGAATCGCCGCGGCGCTCAGGAATCGGCTGCACAACATCGGCGTCAGCGTCACGGAGACGACGCCGGAGATGAGAATGGCAGCCGTGATCGTGACGGCGAACTCGCGGAAGAGCCGGCCGAGGATGCCGCTCATGAACAGGATGGGAATGAAGACCGCCGCCAGCGACACGGTCATCGAGAGAATCGTGAAGCCGATCTCCCTCGAGCCCTTCAGCGACGCGTCGAGCGGACTCTCGCCGTGCTCGACGTGCCGCACGATGTTCTCCAGCATCACGATCGCGTCGTCCACGACGAAGCCGATGGAGAGGATCATCGCCATCATCGACAGGTTGTCGAGGGTGAAGCCGAGCGCTTCCATCACGGCGAACGTGCCGAGGATCGAGAACGGCAGCGCGAGCGCGGGAATCAGCGTCGCGGACCCGTTGTGGAGGAACGCGAAGATGACGGCGACCACCAGCGCGAGCGTCACCAGCATCGTCAGCTGGATGTCGCTGAAGGCTTCGCGGATGTTGCGCGAGCGGTCGCCGCGCACGGCCAGGTGCACCGACGGCGGCAAGGTCGACCGGAAGGTGGGCAGCAGCGCGCGGATCGAGTCCGTGACGTCGATCGTGTTGCTGCCGGGCTGGCGCATCACCGACAGGCTGATCGACCGCTGCGCGCTGTCCTTTGTGTACAGCCACGAGGCGTTGTGGTTGTCCTCGACGTCGTCACGGACCGTGGCGACCTGCGAGAGCCGCAGCGGCGCCCCGTTCCGATAAGCGATGACGAGCGGCTTGAACGCGTCCGCGGTCTGGAGCTGGCCGCGCGCCTGGATGTTGAACGTCTCCTCGCCGAAGAGCTGCCCCGTCGGCAGATTCACGTTCCAGTTCTGCAGCGCCTGGTTGATTTCGTTCAGCCCGATCTTCTCGTTGCGGAGCTTTTCGGGATCGACCTGCACGCGGACCGCGTACTTCTGCGCGCCCTGCACCTGCACCTGCGAGACGCCGTTGACCATCGCAATGCGCGGCGCGACGACCGTCTCCGCGTAGTCGTCGAGCTGCGACATCGGCAGCGTGCTCGAGGTCAGCCCGAGATACATCACCGGCTGATCAGCCGGGTTGAACTTGCGGAACGACGGCGGCGCCGGCATGCCCGCCGGCAGAAGCGGCATCACCGCCGAGATCGCCGTCTGCACGTCCACGGCCGCGCTGTCGATGTCGCGTCCGAGATCGAACTGCAGCGTCACCTGGGAGCTGCCGGTGGAGCTCGACGAGCTCATCTCGTCCACGCCGGCGATCGTGGTGAACTGCCGCTCGAGCGGGCTGGCGACGGACGAGGCCATCGTTCCCGGGTCGCCGCCGGGCAGTCCGGCGCTGACGTTCAGCGTCGGGAAATCCACGTTGGGAAGATCGGAGACGGGAAGGGCGCGGTAGGCGATGACGCCGAAGACCGCGATGCCGAGCATGATGAGGCTCGTCGCGATCGGCCGACGGATGAAAAGTTCGCTCACATCGGTTCAATACTCGGATCGAACCGATGTTCGCGTACCGAAGTTAGAAGTTAGAACTAAGAAGTCCGAAATACTTCCAAGTTCTAACTTCTTCCTTCTAACTTCTTACTGCATCTCTGCAATGGCGCCATCAAGACTTCGTTGTACGTGCAGGTCGGCCCAGTGGAATTCGGCGCGCATGACTTTTTCGATATCCGCGCGGCTCTTCTTCTGCACCACCAGTTCGTGCACGCGGTTCTTGAAGCGCAGCGTGCTGTCGCGGAACTTCCGCATCTCGGCCTTGCTCGTCACGTTGCCGTGGCCGGGGACGACGTTGGTGAACTCGAGCTGCAGGACGGAGTCGAGCGTCGACGTCCACTCCTTCGCGCTGCCGCCGCCTGAGTAGTCGATCAGTTCCGGCACGTCGTCTCCGAAGGTGAACATGTCGCCGGCCGCCAGCGTCCGCTGCGCCGGGAAGAGCGCGACCACGTCGCCGTTCGTGTGTGAGCGGCCGAAGTGATAGAGCTCGACCACCTTGCCGCCGAGGATGATGCGCGCCTGATGGTCGAACGTCATCGTCGGCTGTCCCGGCTGCTTGGCGTCCACCATGTTCTCGCGCGCCTGCTCGGAGGCGACGAGCTGCGCGCCAAGCGACGCCATCTTCGCGTTGCTGCCGCTGTGGTCGCCGTGATGATGCGTGTTGACGACGTACTTGATCGGCTGCGGCGTCAGCTTCTTCACCTCGGCCACGATGTTCGCGAAGTCGATCTCGAACTTGTCGTCGACCAGGATGACGCCTTCGCGCGTGATGAGCGCCGTCGTGTTGCCCGGCACGAAGTCGTTGTGGATGACGAACAGGTCGTCGGCGAGCTTCACGGTGTTGAGCTTGCTCGGCTTGTCTCCGAACTGTGCATGGACGTACGCCACGCACATGCCCGCGGCCATCACGCCGGCGAGCGACAGGCGGACGATCGAGTTCTTTTTCATGGGCGTGAGTATATACTCAGGAAATGTCGATCAGGCCCATCAAACGAGTCGTGCAGCCGCGGCCGACGCTCGAAGGGGCGGGCGTGCACCTCCGGCGCGGCTTCGGTTTTGGCGACCCGAAAGAATTCGATCCGTTTCTCCTCTTCGACGACTTCCGCAACGACAACCCCGACGAGTATCTCGCAGGCTTTCCCTGGCACCCGCATCGCGGCATCGAAACCATCACCTACGTCCTCGCCGGCTCGGTCGAGCACGGCGACAGCCTCGGCAATCGCGGCACGCTCGCCGGCGGCGACGTGCAGTGGATGACGGCGGGCAGCGGCATCATCCATCAGGAGATGCCGAAGGGCGACGCGCAGGGCCGCATGCACGGCTTCCAGCTCTGGGCGAATCTCCCGTCTTCTTTGAAGATGACGACGCCCCGCTATCAGGACGTCCAGGGCAAAGACGTGCCCGTCGTCACCGACGATGACGGCACCAGCGTGCGCATCGTGTGCGGCAGTTTCTGGGGCACCAGCGGTCCGGTGGACGGCATCGCGGCCGAACCGATCTACATCGACGTGTCCGTGCCGCCGGGCAAGCGCAAGACGCTGCCGGTCGAGACGACGCGTCATGCGTTCGCGTACGTCTTCGCCGGATCGGGATCGTTCCGGAACGCGTCCGAGCCGAAGGTGGTGAAGACCGACAGCATGGGCGGCATCGCTGCCGTGACCGGCGACCACGTCGAGAACCGTTCGCTCATCCTGTTCGACCGCGGCGACGAGGTCACCGTGCAGGCGGGCGAACAGGGCATCCGATTCCTTCTCGTGTCCGGCAAGCCCATCGAAGAGCCCGTCGCCTGGTACGGCCCGATCGTCATGAACACGGACGCCGAACTGCGGCAGGCGATGGCGGAGATGCGCGCCGGCACGTTCATCAAGACCGGCAGTGAGCCGTACGGCCGTTGATTTCTCGCTGAGTCTCGTTCGCGAGCTCGAAGGCTTCAAGCGCGAGCTCGCGCTGTTTCCCGACGACGAGAGCGTGTGGGCCACGCTTCCAGGCGTCACCAACTCCGCCGGCAACCTGGCGCTGCACCTCGCCGGCAACCTTCAACACTTCATCGGCGCGGTCCTCGGCGGCAGCGGCTACGTGCGCAATCGCGAGCTCGAGTTCGGTCAGCGATCAGGTCCGCGCGAAAATCTCTACGCCGAGCTCGACGCGGCGATCGCGGTCGTTCGCAAGGTTCTGCCCGAGATCTCCGACGCAACGCTCGATGCGGATTTTCCTGAAGCGGTGATGGGGACAAAATTCAGGACCGGAACGTTTCTCGTGCACCTGTGCGCGCACGCGGGATTTCACCTGGGCCAGGCGGGATATCTGCGGAGAATCCTTACCGGCGACACGCGATCCAGCAGCCCATTGCCCCTTGGTCCGTTAGCGCGGTGAGCGCCCGACCTGAAGGTCGGGCCTACGCCTGGGATCGCGGAAAACAAAAACCTACACCGTCTGCGCCCATTCGCCGCGGCGCATCAGCGGCTCCGTCGACCCGTTCGCCATCACGCCGTCGATGTCGAGGGCGCCCGATCCGATCATGAAATCCACATGGACGCTGCTGCGGTTGCCGCCGGCTTTCTCGAACGCCGCTTCGTCCATCGTCTCGCCGCCGGTCAGCGTGAACTTGTAGGCCGACCCGAGCGCGACGTGGCTTGCGGCGTTCTCGTCGAAGAGCGTGTTGTAGAACAGCAGCCCCGACTGTGAGACCGGCGAGCTGTGCGGCACGAGCGCGACCTCGCCGAGCCGGCCCGCGCCGGGA
>Ga0134123_10003625_pt1 | contig 10051 bp, 3 predicted proteins | sample KB303_FD_96460 | JGI IMG/M metagenome (GOLD analysis project Ga0134123, IMG submission 96460) | Terrestrial soil microbial communities without Nitrogen fertilizer from Kellogg Biological Station, Michigan, USA - KB3-0-3 | ecosystem: Environmental > Terrestrial > Soil > Unclassified ...
CCAACAGTCCACCGAGAAACATCGTTATTCGGCGTGAAGCGTTTGCGACCTGATACGGCCATCTGGGGAAGGAGTTGAAGGGTCCGCGCATTCGAATCGTAGCTTCTATTGGGTCGGGCCAACGCATCCGTAGCGTTCTGACCAATCCAGTGGGGTCGCGAAAGTAAGTCACGAATGGTCTAGTGTATGAGAGCGGCGGGTACAGCTCCGGAAATGGAGCGCTCCAGTTTTTCAGAGTCCGCCGCACCAACCAACCGGGCAGCGCGTTGGCACGCTGTTCAACCGGAGTGCCTTCGATTCGCGCCCCAAGAAACCGGTGAGCAAGTCCTATAGCACATGCCACCCAATCGGCCTCGCGAGCATCCCGTCCAACACAGCGTTGCCAGTCGAACTTCGGGGACCGGGTCTCGATTGCCACCGCTATGTCGCATAACCACAGCGGCCGCCATACTGAATGTCGCAGCGCGTGAGTGCAAAGTATGCGTAGCTGGTCTTCCTCTCCGAGCACTCGCACCTCCATCCCACCGATACTAATAGGTCTCGACCTCGACAGCAGTTGCTCGGAGCCCAGGTTGTCGAGTTTCGAAAAGCCTTCATGGAGATCTACCTGATATCTTGTGCGATCGAGATTCGCAAATGCGGCCTCGGCTTTCGCGTAGCTCTCTTTTGAAAAGCAAAGATCGACGTCGCCATAAGGTCGCAATCCCATCTCGGGATACAACCGTGCAACCGCCCACCCTTTGACCAGCACTGGCTCCGCCCCCGCATCGCGAGCAAGCGACACCAAGTCAGTGATCTCGGATTGGTGAAGAGCAGATTGAAGCGAGTGAAGCCGGTAGGCTTGTTGAAGTTCTAGGGCTGACTGCGTGCTCTTAAGGTTTGAGTTGCGGACTCGCCACCAGCCAAGAGAGGCCGCACCCGATGCAAGCAACAGCGGGGTTACTCGGTCGAGTTCGCTTTCGGCAAGTTCAAGTTCCGGAGGATTGCGACGCCATGCGCCATGCAGTATGCCCGCTACGGTCTCACCGAGGTGTCGATTTGGTCTTCCGGTCTCGGTCATGGAGGTCGGTCTCTGACCTCCCAGGAGAAATGGAAACGGACAGACTCACCCAGGATGGACCCGATAGAGTCCTATGCGCAAACGTTGGTGTTACATAGGTTGGAACAGCATTGAACGGAGCTCGTGCACGAGCTGCCTGATGGTAAACAGTTAGCGGCCTGAGCGGCCTTTGGCGCCACTATGCTCGTTACAACCGGCAGCCCCACCGCAGCAGCGATTCCCACGCGCCTGATCACTTCGCGCCGCGAAATCCCCGCTCCCCCTGCCGGAGGTATCACGCGCCCTGTCAAAAGATGCGATTTTCCGAGTTGACTCAATGCGAGCCAAACCACTTCTTCACTTACCGACGACCCGGATTTCTTCTCGAGTGCCAGCGCGATATCCTTCGTGGACGTCTTGCCGTCGCAATGTTGCCACACAAGCGCAGCAGTCTGGTTCAAGCAATGTGCTTTGAAGCGTTTATTATCGTAAACCAGCACCTCGTCTGCGAGCTCCTGTACCACTAGCCCCTCTTGTCGCGCCTTCGGTGTAAAGTGGTCCTTCTTGCTTATCATTCTTAAGGCTCCGTTTCTTCGCAGCAGCAGCAGCAGCAGCGAGTGCGTTATACCCCGCAAACCCGTTAATGTCAATAAAAACCCGCTATCGACCGAGTCTATCGAGAATGAAATTCACAACTTGGCTCGCATCACCGCGAAGTCCCTTTAGCACCGCCGCGCTTGCGACAACCTGATTGAGCGTTGATAAAACCTTCTCCGGCTCACGCCTCGCGGAAACGGTGTTCGCTATCAACTCGAGGGCTCCTTCGCCGGCAGAAAGCTGACGGGGACGCCACTTTGCCCCTGGCTTGTACTTGCTGACTACTACAAGTCCAACCGGAAGCGGTCTGGCTCCCGCGCGCCCGCCAAAAGCTTCAACTTTGTACTTTTTGGGCTTCTCGAGATATCCGTTCTCCCTGATCGACAACGGCCTCGCGTAGTGATGCACATAGCCCTTTGTATCAAGCACCGCATACTCATCGGAATAGTAGGTGGCCCCGGCTCTTACCAGCTCGCGTGTCAGCGTACTCTTTCCACTGAAGCTTCGACCCGGTATCACGACGGCCTTGCCCCCCAACGCAACCACCCCGGCATGAACGAAGAGCCTATGCGGGGACATCTCCGCTACGAACAACTGAAGGTCCGACTCAAACGAGTCCACGGCCTGGTGCAGCTCTGGCGTTCGAGACACTGGCTTACCGTCTGCATAAACAAAGTTTGGTTTCCTTCGGGTCCGCCCCGCACCGTTCCCACCAACAAGTATCGAGTACATACGGTCAACTACCTGCGATCGCAACGGTTTCCAAGCCGGAGGGAGAACCTGAACAAACTCCTTTAGAGCACCGATTTTGTCGGTTCGAAGCCCGATTCGCACGCCGTACGAACGTATTGAGATGGCCTCTGCCCAAGCAACGCCCTCAAATCTCACCATTCAGATCCACTCCATGTTTCAGGCGGGGGACTCCAAGGTTCGGCAACCTCAAATCTCCGTGAGGTTGACATTCGCAATTCTTACACGACGGCTTAGATTCGCGTCAACGCAGTCAAATACCCAACGGCCGCTTACCTTAAGCGCGTCGTTGGGTCCCCAAACAATGTAAAGGTGCGCCGCACGTCGATGTCACCGACCTCTCTCTTGGCTCGGAGCATAGCCTCTCCCAAAGTCAGTGGCTGTCCCTTGAGATTGCTCATTCTGAAGAGGAGTTGAAACATCTGACGATTGATCGCCGTCTGTCCATCAGGATCGGTCATGCCCGACGAAGCCAAGACCGCGATAGATCCTCCCCGCGATTTCATCAGCGACTCTGCAAGACTATCGGGGCCCGGGTCCTGGAAGTACCCGTTTAGACAGGTCATCATCACAAACAACGGCAAGCGACCGTTGACCATCGCCGCCGCGTCTTCGTTTGTCAGCAGGCCAGCTCTCCAGACGTTTACCGATCCGTGTCCGATGTAGTTGATCACCTTTTGACCGCGGTTGATCGCGTCCAGCAATGCCGCCCTGGCGAGTGTAAGATCCATCTGTCCCCTATTCAGCACGTCTACCTTGAGGCTTGCGGGGACAAGCGCTGCTAGATTGAGGGTCGCCGATTCGAAATCGTAGCCGTCGTTGCCGTCGGCTACGAGCATTACACTTCCTGACGGATTCGATCGATCATAGCCGATGATCTTTTGGATCATCCGCGCGGCCTCGTCTCCGGTGCGCACCGGCAACCGCCCCATTGCGAGCTCCGGTATTCCGTCCCCGTCCAAGTCTCCCAGCCTATCGTCAGACGCGGTTTCCAGTAGGGCGGTGTCAATCAGCATGGTTGGAACGAGGTCGGAGTCCGGCAAACCGAGATATCCCTTCGGATCAAGACTCGCGTCGCCAACAAGCAACACGTACTGCGGCGCAACCTTCCATCCCGCCTGTGTAAACAGGAGAAAGTCTCTCATTGCCTGAGGCGACTTGTTCCCGAAGCTGAACTCATCGAATATGTCCTCGACGTTCAACACCTCAACCCTGAAACCCTGGCTCGCACGCTGCGCCCTCAGAGGCTCAACGCTGGAGATCGTGTCCCGATTGGCGATGATGACGAGGTTTGCCGCGTGTTCCGATGACCGCAAGTTCGAGGGCTGATTGTCCGCCACCCTGGCTGGGTTGAGTCGCTCGTCGTCGAGCGCGGCAACCAGGGTTCTCTCGCCTGACTGGGGCGACGCTACGGTTATGGAGTAGCCGTCATCATTCTGCTGTACTTTGCCAAGGACTTCTCGAACAGAATCAGGGTCGGTAACGTCCAGCACACGGATTGCGGGGCTGCCGAATCCGCTTACGGTGACCGCCTGGCCTCCGGTTGCCGTAAATCTCAAAGCGTTGTTGTCAGCTTTGAAGTCATGGAAATAACCAAGCCGGACCCAGTTCACGAGGCTTACATCGGATGTCCCGCCCTGCGCCACAATTCTGACCTGATTGTCTCCCTCTCTAAGCAGCGAATGTGAGACCGGCAGCTTCGCCAAACCTTCTGCTTGCCCGTTGAACGCGAGTTCGCCCACGAACGTGCCGTTGAGGTACGCCCACACTCGGTGCGGAAGCTGCGTCACACCTTGCAATGAAAGCTCAAGCTGACCGTCTGCGCCCGCCGTCTGGTCCACGTGCTGAAGATTGAGCGTCTGATCTACTGGCTCCCGTGCTATCACCGGCCCAAAGAAGTTCTCCTTGTCCCCGTTTCGAAGCGAGGAGAAGTAGATCGTGCGGTCCTTTCGCTCGGCTGTGTAAAGGAAACTTCTGGAAGCCGTCGGATAACCTTCGACCTTCACCTGCGGCATGCGAAGGCCTGGCTGCGTTCCCGCAACAAGCCAGTATACGCGGGCATCTGTGTAGCTCGCGTCGATGCCTCTTCCGTAGAAATCAACGGCCGAGATCTGCTTCTCATTCGTGATGACGCTGATAGGAATCTGGCGCCCATCGACGTACATCTGGAGCATTTGAGGATCGGTCTTGGCGTTGAATCCGGCAGCGATAAGGTCGGCTTGCGTCACTCGGTACCAGCCCTCTCGCCGCACCGTGATCTTGACTGCCTGCTTGCCGGCAAGATCAGACTGGAGCTTGACCTGTCCGCCTGACACTCGAGTCAATGCCGCGCTTCGAGTGACCTGGTTGGACGAACCCGCTTGCGCCTCGGCAACACCGACCTGGCTCAAGACCGCTGCATCGCTTGTAGCCATCGGCTTGCCGCCAATCCGGGTCGCCCCAATCGGACCATGCCAGGTGCTCAGCCCGCTCAGATCGACGTCTTCCAGCCAGTACTGAGCTGGAGACTTGCCTGACGCGGAACTGATCCACCAGGAATAGGATTTCCCAGACCTGAGGAGTGTATCGGAGCCCGCCAGCAATGCTCCGCCGGCGATGAGTTGCGGGTTCACCAATGTCCGTTTGCCGCCCTCGTCGCGGTAGATATTGAAGCCGAGATTTCTGACCTCAGCTCCGGTGGTCCATTGCAGGTATGTGCCCGAGTCGTATTCGATAGCCTTCGCGGATGCGAGCACGATCGCGGTTGGCGCATTCGGCTCCGCCAGCGTCCAGTCCGAGAATGAAGTCACACCTGTAATTGATGCCGTGTTCGCGCCTGTGTTTACAACGCCGCCCGGAGCTGAGAACGCCCCGTTGTACTTGAGGATGATGAAGAACCCCTCCTGCGCCGGCGGCGGCGCGTCTATCGCATCGGCGGCGTAAGTGAAGGTCAGGTCGGCAGTCACGCCCGTCCCTGTAAGAGTCCAGTATCTTTGCAGTGCATGCGAAGGCGACCCAATGTTTGGTTGCGGACCCTGCACCGCCTTGGCTGTAAAATCCGCCGGGAACGTCCCTGCGGTGATGTTGACCGCAACGGGCGAGAACGCATTGGCGGTTCCCACCTCGAAGGTCTTGTTTGCGGCAGCCGTGTAGGTCTTCCTGAGATTGCCGTCAACATAACCGTTGGTGCGCGTGACCGTTCCCGCGCCGCCCACGGCGTAAGTGTTTGCGCCCGTAATAATCCGGCCGTTGGTGAAATTAGACGTGCCGGTCGTAGTAATGTTGCCGCCGGCAATGGTCAGCGTGTGGTTAGCATCGTTGTCGTCATAAGTAAACGTCGTGAGGCTTCGCGTCGGATTAATCTCACCGCCGGTGGTCCTCGAGGCTGTCGTGCGTAGGTAAGACATGACCTGGCCGCCGGTGCCGAGATTGAAAGTCATCGGCACATCGAAGGTTCCAGCCGCAGTCGGAGTCGTCGTGTTGCCGATCTGCACCGTGCCGGTCGTCGCGCCCCCGTTACCGACGGTTATCTTGTTTGAGTTCGTTACGCTGCCGCTGAACAGTCTCACGGCTGAGCAAACGATATTGGAAGACGCCGGATTGATCGTTAACCCCATGTCCGCCTGTATAGCGAAGTTGGTTATCGGAGCCGTAACAACCCCGGACCCGGTATATGTTTGAGGCGCAGTGGTAAGAAACCAGACAAAATTGGAACTCGCTCCGTTATGTGTCAGGGTCCCGTTGTTCGTCAGAGTGGTGCCGTTGAACAGGAACACCACATTACCCGCATCGAACGTAGTTCCGGTGTTGATTGTGATGTTCAGCGAGATGTTGTTGAAGTTGACAAGAGTGGTGCTCATTGTTGCGGAGTGATTGGCTGAGGTGTTAGTGATAACCAGGTTGGGAAGCACCCCGCGCAAGTTAAACGCCTTCGCCGCGCCCGAACCGGCATTCCCCATCTGCAAAATGCCACCGGTGACATTGGCAATGCCGCCGCCTGCCTGGTTTCGGTAGTCGATCGCCGTGGCGGCAAGTTGACAAACAATTGTGCCGCTGCTCATCGTGATGACAGACGAGAGCGACGTACCAAGATCAAAGCTGCCAAGCGTGGCCGACGCATTGCCGACGGTGCAAACCGTGATTGTGCCCGCAGTTTGGGTGTAAGTGAATGCATTACCCGCTGCAGACACGCCGAATCGGCCGGTCGCGTTCACCGCGCCTCCTTCGACGATGACAGTGCTGCCAGTGCTGAATCCCATCGAGTTGCCGCTCGAAGTTCCGATGTTGAACGTACCCTGCGAGATTCTCAGCAGACCGCTTTCGGTCGGCGAGCCGTTCTGACCTGCCACCGAGTAGTTCGGATTGTTCAACCAGAAGCCCGCCGTGGCGCCAATCGTGTACGCAGCGGCAGTGAAGGTCCTGAAACTGGCCACGAAGGTTCCCGACACTTTGAACGTGCCGTTGGTCAAGGTCAGGAATGCGGCGTTCGCTCCATCCGTACCCACGCCTTGAGCCGTGAAGTTGGTTGCAGTCAATTCAAGAACATTTGCGTTGGACGTGCCCTTGTTGATGGTCACCGTCCTGATGTCGTTGGTTGCTCCTGTGCCGCTCCATGTGTTGTTGGTCGGGCCGGTGAACGTGAGATTGGCTCCCGCGGTATTTGCGTTTGTGCTCAAATCCAGCACGCCGCTGTTAACCAGATTTGTGCCGAGCGATAAGACATGCGTCGTAACGGTGCCGGCCGTGGCGGATTGTAGCGTTCCGTTGGAGGCGATGCTCACGGAAGTTCCAACCGTCAGAGTTCGCGCGACCGCCGAGTCGAACTGCAGGATTGCAGCGGCGCCGCCCGCTCCGACTGTGAGGCTCAGAGCGACCGCCGCGGTATCTACAGTCACGGTCGCGCCGTTAGCGATCGTCACATTATCCGTGTTCGACGGAACGTTGCCCCCGACCCACGTCGTTGTTTGACTCCAAAGGCCTCCGGCTGCAGTCGAAGAGATCGCGCCTCCGGCACCGGTAGCCTGGCTGCCAGCCAGCGCTGTGCTCAATGCGCCGTCGGAAACGGCAAACACTCGCCAGAAGTAGGTGGTGCTCGGACTCAGCCCGGGCGCCGCATACGAAACCGAATTCGCGGCAAGCGTCGTCTCAAAATTGAAGTTGACACCATCCGTTGATTTGTAAACGGCGTACAGCGTCTCATCCGGCGAATCTGTCCAGTTCAGCGTCATCGCCAGCGGCGTAACACCCGTGAAGTTCAAAGCAGTCGGCGCGGTCGGAACGTTTGGCGTAAAGCTGTAAATTCGGCGCGATCCGTTCACCGGCGTGTTGATGTTGGGGATCGCAGCGTTGAGCGTCGGTTGGTTGGAAACAAGCGCGCCCGTAGTATTCACCACGTTTGTGGATGTGTTTACCGTAGCAAACGTGTTGGCGGTGTTGTTGTTGGAGAAGCCTACATACTGCGGCTCCATGCCGCCCATGAACCCGGTGCTCGCGTTGCGGTTCATCGCGCCGTAGACGAGCTCGATCACACCCGTTGATTCGTAGAGTCGCACCTGGTCGGTGCCGTCCGCGGTAGCTCCCGCGCCGTCGTATATGATTGTCTCGTTTAGAAATTCAACGGTCAGAACGCGGTTGGGCGCCGAACCGGTGACCTTGTAATGAACCTTTCCGGTCGTGCTGACAAAATTGTCGGACCCGTAAGCGGCGATCAACGAGACGCCTGCAGTCCCGAGCGTGTACTGGGTCGTACTTACGACGCCACCCAGTCTGACAAACCCGTTTGAACTGGCGCTGAACGTTGAGAATCTGGTTCCCAGAAAATAAAAGTCGAATCCAATATTCTGAAGCGTTGACGCAGTATCGTCCTGAGTGGGACCCAAGAGCTGAGTGGTCCCGCTGCTCATATCCGTAAAGGACGCGTTGGTCGCGGTGGTGAACGTGTAGTTGGAGGCATTCTCGACGGCGCGCGGATCGGCAAGGCCTGGCTTGCCCGCTTGCTGCGCCGGCTCGTTCTGGCTCGGCTCCGGCTTTGTGCCCATGTCGCTAAGTCGCGCCGTAACCTTGGCTGCGTGAGCCGCAACGCCATCCGGGGCGCCGCTCTGCAAAAGCGCAGTCCGCGACATGATCGATGCTGTAATAAGTGCAGTGAGGAAAACACCCATAGTTATTGACAGCCTGTTCGCAAAGAGTCGTTTGAAGTTCTTCATACAGTCTCCAGTCGAAATCCGGCCTTCTTCTATGTTGGCTCGGTGTTGTTTGGGACAAACGGGTGCAATTGGCCTTGGTTGAACCATTGAGAGCTAGTCCAAAACAGGACAAGCAGGTTGACGTATCAAGCCTCGGTGCTGCGATAGCCCATCGTTCTTGACGGGCCTTCCGCCTCTCGAAACAGAGCGAGAGAGCCTTGCGCCAGTACTGATAAGCGAAAACTGCTAGAAGAACAGCGCTGAAGTAACTCAACTATACTTATGATGGGGCGTAATCTATGCTGGTTTAGAGTTTGAGTCAAGCACAAGCAGTGGCCAAGTGCACAATTGAGTCGTCGATGATCAAAGCTTGCTTAGCTGCCAATCATCTGAGGCGACAACTTGGATCGCCAAACAGAAGGTAGGTGTGACGAACGTCGCTATCTGAAGCCGCCCTCTTGGCTCTCAATACGGCATTGCCGAGTGTGACCGGTCCGGTTTCGAACAATACCCGAAACATCTCAAGGTTCATCGCAAGCTGCTCGTCCGCGCCACACATCCCTGACGAGGCCCACACTGCCGCAGGTCCTCCGCCTCGAATCTTCAAGAGCGACTCAGCAAGACCGTCGAGCGCCGGGTCCTGAAAATACCCGTTCAGACATGTTATCGATAAGAACAGCGGAAGACCGTTGCTGCCCGACATTGCAGCAACATCGGCCGAAGTGAGAATTCCACCATTCCACAGATCCACGCTTCCGTGTCCGAAGTAGCTAACGATGCGCTTGCCTCGCCTCACGCTATCGAGCACCTGGCTCTTTGTCACCGGGTCGGGCAGCCGGCCGCGAACGATCTCATCCACCGCGATGCCGTTGGGAACCAGGTTGCGAAGCCGCTCGGTTCCACTCTCAAAATCAATTCCGTCATTTCGGTCCGAGACCAGGAGCACGCCTCCTTGCGGCGGCGCGCTCTCGTAGGCAATGCTCTTTCCGATCATCAACTCCACTTCTTCCGCATTTCGAGCCGGGAAACGCCCCACCGCAATCTCTCCCAGTCCATCGCCGTCGAAGTCAACAAGCCATTCGTCCGACGCGGTCTCCATGACAACCGTGTCCATCAGCCTGGTCGGAACCACATCGAAGCTTCCAAATCGCATGTAGTTCTTCGGGTCGAGGCTCGCGTCTCCGACTATCAACGCAAACCGCGGCGGCGTCGACCAGTTTGAATGCGCGTAAGCGAAGAAGTTTTTCAAGCCGGATGCTGATTTCTCGCCGAAGCTGAACTCGTCGTAGATGTCTTCGATGTCAACCACGGCGACGCTCATTCCCTGACTCCGGCGAAGCTGCACGAGCGGTTCAATCGCCGCGACGAAGTCGCTTCGAGTCACGATGACCAGTTCGGCCTCTCGAGAATTGTTTTGGAGATCGGAGGGTTGGTCCGAAACCACGCTAAGAGGTTGTTTGATTTGATCCGCGGTGAAAGCTATTAACAGTCGCTCGCCGCC
>Ga0134123_10003626_pt1 | contig 10050 bp, 9 predicted proteins | sample KB303_FD_96460 | JGI IMG/M metagenome (GOLD analysis project Ga0134123, IMG submission 96460) | Terrestrial soil microbial communities without Nitrogen fertilizer from Kellogg Biological Station, Michigan, USA - KB3-0-3 | ecosystem: Environmental > Terrestrial > Soil > Unclassified ...
GCCATCAGCTCGGGCGCGACGCCCTCCGCCTCCGCGGCGTCGTAGTTGAGCTCGATCTTGATGCCGTTCGGGTCGAAGAAGAACAGCTGGAACAGCGCCTGGCCGTTGGCGCGGCGCTGGGTGAATGCCACTTTCTCACTCCGCAGGTGCTCCAGCATCTGCCGCAGCCCGGTGGCGCGGAAGGCGATGTGGTCGATCGCACCGGTGCCGGTGGCGCCGCCCTGCGAGGTGCGCCCGAGGTATTTCTTCTGGTTCTCGCCCGCCATCTTCGCGCTCGGCCCGATGTGCACGATGTCGACGTCGCCGAGGTACATCCAGTGCACCGGGAAGCCGAAATCGGGATGCGAGCCGCTCTTCATGCCGAGGACGCGCGCGTACCAGTCGCGCGTCGCGTCGATGTCGTCGGCAGCGACGAGGATGTGCTCGATGTGCGAGAGAGGCATGCCTGAATCTATCGTTAGAAGGACACGCTGACGAACGCCGCTGGCCCCTGGAGATTGACCCGCGCCTGGAATTTCGAGCTTGGGTTGTCGACATCCAGCTTCAGGTTGAGGCTGTGCATGCCGACGCCGAAGGCGACGTTCCGGAACGGCTGGTAGACGATGTCGATCGCGCTCGACCGGATACTGCCCGAGTACTTGTCATAGTCGAGCGAGAGCCAGTCGGTGCGCAGGGCCAAAGCCCAGGTGTCGGTGAGCGCGAAGGTGCCATAGATCGCGAAAATCGGCAGGGGCGCGGTTGCGCTTTCGGTGCGCGCGCCAATGCCGGCGGCATCCATCGAGGCCTTGAACTTCAGCGTGTGCACGCCGAGCCCGGCGCCAAGCTCCTTGTCGGCGCGGCGGAAGAACGAGTAGCCCACTGCAGCCCGCAGGTCCGAGATCTGCACCGAGGAGTTCACCGTGGTTCCCGCGGTGAACGTCTGGTCGCCCCAGGAGATGTCCGTGGCGAGGGCCCGACTCGCGCTGCGGTCGAGGTCGAAGTAGTCGAGGTCGACGCGCCAGCGCTCGGAGATGCGCCAGTACATCGAGACCTCGCCGATCCACTTTCGCTGCTCCAGCCCGAGGGCGTCCTCGAAGTTGACGTCGACCCCGGCGCCTCCGGTGCTGCTGCCCAGGCGGGCTTGCGTCGTGGACTCCGCGTAGAAACCGCCCAGCGACAAACGGAACGTGTCGCCCAGCAACCGGTGCTTCGGCACTTCGTCCGCGGCATGCGCGATGGTGGCGCTCGCGAGAGCGAGCAGCAACGACCAGGATCGGAGAGGCATGCACTAATATATACCGATGCACATCGCGGACGGAAAACGCCTCACCACCGAAGGCGCCCGGAAAATCAAGAACGCGGCGGTCAAGGCCGCGGAAAAGGCCGGCATCGCTGTCACGGTCGCGGTGGTCGACGCCGGCGGGCACCTGCTGGTGCTCGAGCGCATGGACGGAGGCAAATTCCACACGGTGCACTCGGCCACGACGAAGGCGGTCTGCGCGGCTTCCAACAAGCGCAGCACAGGATCAACCGGCGCGGTCGGCCAGCCTCTCGATGTCGCGCACGCTCTCGGCCTCGCGCTCGCCGCCGGCCCGGAGCGCTGGACGGCGATGGAAGGCGGCTGTCCGGTCATGGCCGGCGACGAGTGCATCGGCGGTGTCGGCGTCGCCGGCGGCAACTGGGAATTCGACGAGAAGGTCGCACGCGAGGCGGCCGAAGCGATCAAATGAAAGTCGGTTGTATCGGCATGGGCTGGTGGTCCGACGTGCTTGCCGACGCGATCAAGCGCTCCGGCAAGCTCGAGATCGCCGCCTGCTACAGCCGCTCGAAGGAAAAGCGCGAGAAATTCGCCGCCAAGTACGGCTGCAAGGCCGCGCCTTCGTACGAAGCGATCCTTTCCGACAAGAGGGTCGACGCGATCATCAACACCACGCCGAACGCGGTGCACCTCGAGACCACCCTCGCGGCGGCGAGCGCCGGCAAGCCGACTTTCCTCGACAAGCCGATCGCTAATACCATCGCCGACGCGCGCGCCATCACCGAGGCCTGCCGCAAGGCGAAGGTCGTCCTCGCCCTCGGCTACCAGCGGCGGCGCGAAAGCCACTTCCGCTGGGTGAAGGAGCACATCGGCAGTTTCGGCACGCTGGTGAATGCCGAGGCCAACATCAGCCGCGATCGCCTCGGCAAGATCGACCTCAACTCGTGGCGCTATACGGCGGAGGGAATGCCGGGCGGCGTGATGCTGCAGATCGGCATCCACTACGCCGACGTGCTCGAGTACCTCATGGGGCCGGTCAAGGCGGTGAGCGGCCGGTTCGTTCGCCTGGTGCTCCCGGGCGACAATCCCGACGTGGCGAGCCTCGTCCTCGAGCATGAGAGCGGCGCGCTGTCGACGCTGAACGCGAGCTATGCCTCGGCCTCCGAGTACTACCTGATGAACATCTACGGCAAGGAAGCCACGGCGTTCTTCGACTTCCACGAAGGATTGAGGCTGTTGCGCCGCGGGTCGGAAAAGCCGCAGAAGGTGCCGCTGAAAAAGAACGACCCGATCGTGGATGAGCTGGAGGAATTCGCGCGCGCAGTGCGCGGCGAGTGCGAGCCGGAGATGGACGGCGAGCGCAGCACGCGCTCGCTGGCGGTGATCCTCGCCGGCATCCGCTCGGCGAAGGAAGGAAAGCGTGTCGAGGTCAGCGAGGTGCTGAAGTGAAAGCTTTCTGGCTTTTCATCAGTCTTTTTTCTTTCAACATCCAGGCGCAGGAAGCGCCCTTTCCGCTGAAGGGCCCGCTCGAGATCACCGTGCTCTTCCCCGCCGGCAGCTCGGCCGACGTCACCGCGCGCCTGCTCGCCGACGGCATGTCGCGCGAGCTCGGCCAGCGCGTGCTGGTGGTGAACCGCCCCGGCGCCGGCGGCGCGATCGGCTACAAGTACGTCGCCTCGCAGAAAGCCGACGGCTACGCGCTGGTCTGGAATTCGAACTCGATCTCGACCAGCTATCACTCCGGCCAGCTCGGGTTCGACTACAAGGCCTTCGACGCCGTGGCGCGCGTCCTTTCCGAGTCGGTGGTGATCGCGGTGCGCGCCGACTACAAGGCGAGAGCCCTGCAGGACCTGGTCACCGATGCAAAGCTCAGGCCGAAGGTCGTCAGCGTCGGCCATTCGGGCATCGGCAGCCATACGCACATCTCGCTCGTCTCGCTCTTCAACGCCGCCGGCGTCGAGGTGAACGAGGTGCCGTTCGGCGCGGCGCAGGTGATCCCGAGCCTGCTCGGCGGGCACGTCGACGCGGTGGTCCAGTTCCCGGGCGCGCTGGCCGGCCCGGTCAAGCAGGGCCAGGTCAGGCTGCTCGCCACGCTCACCCAGGCACGCGACCCGGCGTGGCCCGACGTGCCGACCGCGCGCGAGCAGGGCTTCGACGTCGCTCTCGACGCCTGGCGCGGCATCGCCGTGCCCCGCGGGACGCCCGCCGAAATCGTCTCAACGCTGGAGAATTCCATCCGCAAAACCGCCGAGTCCGCCGAATTCGGCGCGGCCGCGGCGAAGCTCGCGGTGCGGCCGGCGTTCCTGCCGGCCGCGGAGTTCAGCGACCTGATTGCGAAGGAGGACGCTTTCCTGTCCCGCCTGATGCAGCAGATCGGCCTGAAGAAGTCGCCGCAGTAATCAGCGCCGCGCAGTTGCTGTCCTTGCCGCCGCCCTCGTTGAGGAGCGGCAGGATGGCGAGGAACGGATTGAGGATGCCCATCGCCACGGCGCCGGCGCCGCGCGCGGCGATGCGCTTCACGTCGACGCCGACCTTCGGCGCGGAGAAGGTGCCGCGGATGCGGAGCGGGCTGTTGAGCGACGCGACGCTCTTGTGCTTCGGATCGGGCTTGAGCGTCAGATCGAGCTGCTCGTCCTTCAGGTTGATGGTGCCGTCGCCGCCCACGTTCACCACCGCGGTGTCGAACACCAGCGCGTTCGCCTGCGCCACGCCGTTCTTCACGCCGAAGTCGGCGATCGCGCAGCGGATCTCGACGTTCTCGTCGCCCTCGAGCCGGGTCTTGGCGAGGCCCCACAGGTCGATCGCCGCGGCATTCATGAGGAACCGGCTCACCTCGCCGCCATCGAGGAACAGGCCGATCTTGCCGTTGGCCGAGCCGAGCATCTTCGCCACCGAGTCGCCGGTGCCGCTGAGCTCGATCACGCCGCTGATCTCGCCCACCGAGCCGCGCGATTTCTCGATCGTGGGAAAGAGCTCGTTGAGCTTGAGGTCGGTGACGCCCATCCGCAGGTCGCTGCGGATCGGCTCGTGCTTGCCGTCCAGGCGCACGGTGCCGGCGAGCTTGCCGCCGGCGATGCCGAACTCGAGCGGGTCGAGGCTCAGTACCTCATCCTTCATGACGATGCGGGTCGTCAGATGATCGAGCGCCAGCTGCTCCGGCCGCTTGATGGTGCCGGCGCGGATCTTCACGTCGGCATCGACGCTTCCCCAGCGGCTGGAATCGAAGGGCGCATCGGGGAGCATGCCGTGCTTCTGCTCCGGCTTGTCGGTCCCGACCAGCGGGCCGAGGTCGACGATGTTCAGCACCTTGGCGGTGATGTCGCCGGTCATGCGCGTGCGCTTGCCGCCGGTGTCGACCTCGAGCGTGCCGGCGAAATCGCTCTCGCCGATCTTGGCGGTGAACTTCTCGTAGCGGATCATCCCGCCGTTGCGCACCAGGCGGCCGGTGGTGGTGTACGGGCTGGTGGCCGGGAAAGCGACGTTGACGATGTGGTACAGGTCGTCGAGCGACTTGCCGCTCAGCGGCTCGAACTTCAGGTCGAGCCCCTTGAAGCCGACGATGCCGGTGATCGTGCCTTGCAGCTTGACCGCGGTGTCGCCGATCTTCGCCTGCGCCTTCAGCGGATAGGGCGTCACCTCGTCGCGAATCGACAACACCGGCCCGCCGTGGCCGCTGCCCTTCAATGCCATGCCGTTGTACTTGCCCTGCACGCTGAAGCCGACACCGTCGGCGTCTGTCGAAAGCTCGGAATGCAGATCGATGTCGCGAGCGCCGTCCACGTAGGCGAGCCGGCCATGGTCGAGCGTCAGCAGCTCGACGACGAAGCGCGACTCCTCTTTCGGCTCCGGGTCCTCCTTCATCACCCAGTTCTTGCGGCCCTCGGCGTCCTGCTCCAGGGAAATTTCCGCCTTCTCCAGGTGCACTTCCGGCAGCACGACCCGGCCGATGAAGAGCGGCAGCACGCTCACCGAAGCCTCGATCGCCTCGGCCTTGAGGAGATGCTTCGCCCTGCCCCATTTGGCGTTGGCGAAGCTCACGCCCTCGATGCGGAAGCGCGGATGGACCCAGCTCCAGGCCGGTGTCAGGCGCTCGATGACAAGCTCCCGCCCGGTCGCCTTGCTCACGGCGCGCGTGATCGGTCCCTTCAGGTGGTTCAAGCCGAAGACAACCCCGAGAACCAGCAGCAGAACCAGGACCAGGACGGTCCCGCCAAGCCATTTCAGGGTGCGCACGCTCCTTTAAGAGCAAGGCGCATGCCTCTTGCGCGCGGCCGGAGCTAGGCCGGTTGGGCGAGCCTTTCCTTCACCTTGCGCAACCATTCCTGGCACCACTCGAGCGCCGTTTCCTCCGGCAGGATGCCGCTCGAGGCGTCGTGCATGTGCCGCTCGCCGATCCGCTCAGCGCCGAGCTCGCCGAGCAGCTCGTCGAAGCGCTTGCCGCCGAAATTGAAGGTCTCGGCATAGGTGCGGTCGCCCAGGCCGAACACGCCGTAGCGGACGTGCGCAAGGTTCGGCCGCGCGCTCTTCAGCTGCTCGTAAAGCGCGCGGGCGTTGTCGGGGACGTCGCCCTGCCCGTAGGTCGAGGTGCAGACCAGGAATACCCCGGGCCGGGCGAACACCGAGCCGTCGAGGCTGTCCATGAGCAGCGTCTCGACCTGGGTGTCGTCGTCGCCCAGCGCGAGCTCCATCTCCTGGGCGCACAACTGCGCCGTGCCCGTCATCGTACCGACCAGGATGGAAATCTGCGTCTTCACGTTGACAGACAATATATTGCAACCATAGAATCAGCGTCAAGCACTATAGTTCACATGCCATTTCCCCCTTGAGCGCCGTCCTCGAAAACGACTTCCTGATCCAGCTCGGCGAGCGGGTGCGCGCCTGGCGCGCCGAGCATGCGACCACCCGCAAGGCCCTCGCCGCGGCCTCCGGCGTCTCCGAGCGCTTCCTCGCCCAGCTCGAAGCCGGCCAGGGAAACATCTCGGTGCTGCGCCTGCGCGAGCTCGCCCGCGCCATGGGCATGCCGCTCGACGCGCTGGTGCGCGAAACCGGGAAGAAAGAGCTGGTCGCCCTGATCGGGTTGCGCGGCGCCGGCAAGTCGACGCTCGGCGCGAAGCTCGCCGAGGCGCTGAAGGTGCCGTTCGTCGAGCTCGACAAGGAAGTGGAGAAGGAAGCCGGCGCCGAGCTCGGCGAGGTGTTCGCCATGTACGGCCAGGACGCCTTCCGCCGCTTCGAGCGCCGTGCGCTCGAGCGCGTCCTCGCCCAGCACCCGCGGGCGGTGATCGCCGCCGGCGGCAGCCTGGTCACCGCCGCGGAGACGTACAAGCAACTGCTGGCGCGCTGCTTCTGCGTCTGGCTGAAAACAAAACCCGACGAGCATATGGCGCGAGTCATCGCGCAAGGCGACATGCGTCCGTTCAAGGGGCGTTCCGCCGCACTCGACGAGATCAAGAAACTGCTCGAAGACCGTGCCGGGCTGTACGCCCGCGCCGACGCCACTCTCGAGACTTCCGGCAAGACGGTCAGGCAGAGCCTGGCCGACCTTAAAAAGGCCATCGCATGATCAGCTTCGAGACGCACCCCGAGCGCTACCACCACTGGAAGCTCGCCTTCGACGGCCCGCTCGCCACCCTGACGCTCGACGTCGCGGAAGACCACGGCCTGGTGCCGGGCTACAAGCTGAAGCTGAACAGCTACGACCTCGGCGTCGACATCGAGCTCGCCGACGCCCTGAACCGCATCCGCTTCGAGCATCCCGAGGTGAAGGCGGTGGTAGTCACGAGCGGCAAGAGCCGCATGTTCTGCTCCGGCGCCAATATCTACATGCTCGGCGCGTCGAGCCACTCGTGGAAGGTGAACTTCTGCAAGTTCACCAACGAGACGAGGAACGGCATCGAGGACTCGAGCGAGCACTCGGGCCTCAAGTTCCTCGCCGCGCTGAACGGCACCTGCGCCGGCGGCGGCTACGAGCTCGCCCTCGCCTGCGACGAGATCGCGATGGTGGACGACCGCTCCTCCACCGTCTCGCTGCCCGAGGTGCCGCTGCTGGGCGTGCTGCCCGGCACCGGCGGACTGACGCGGCTGGTCGACAAGAGAAGGGTCCGGCGCGACCTTGCCGACGTCTTCTGCACCACCGCCGAAGGCGTGCGCGCCGACCGCGCCAAGGAGTGGAAGCTGGTCGACCACGTCGCCAAGCCGCAGCAGTTCGCGGAGATGGTGAAGGCGCGCGCGCTCGAGCTGGCGAAGCACTCCGATCGGCCCGGCGGCAAGGGGATCGAGTTGACTCCGCTCGGCGAAAACAGATTCATTGAAGTCGAAGTAGACGAGGAAAAGAGAACGGCGATTCTGACCGTCATCGGACCGAAAAACCCGAAGATCGAGAAGTCCGCCGACTGGTACCCGCTGCGCCTCGCGCGCGAGCTCGACCGGGCGATCCTGGACCTGCGCACCAATCACAACGACGTCGGCCTTTGGCTGCTGAAGAGCGCCGGCGATCCCGAGGAAGTGCTGAAGCTCGACGGATTCATGAAGGCGAGCTCGGGCGACTGGTTCGTGCGCGAGACGCTCGGCTACCTGCGCCGCATCTTCTCCCGCCTCGATGTCTCTTCGCGCTCGATGTTCGCCATCATCGAGCCCGGCTCGTGCTTCGCCGGGACGCTGTTCGAGCTCGCGCTCGCCGCGGACCGCAGCTACATGCTCGACGCCGACGGCTCGAAGATCGCCGTCTCGCCGCTCAATTTCGGCACGTACCCGATGGCCAACGGCCTGTCGCGCCTCGCCACGCGGTTTGCCGGTGAAGGTCCCGAGCTTGCCAAGAACACGTTGATCGATTCGGGAACGGCAAAGCAGCTTGGACTGGTGACCTCCACGCCGGACGACATCGACTTCGAGGAAGAGGTGCGCATCGCCATCGAGGAGCGCGCCAGCCTGTCGCCCGACGCGCTCACCGGCATGGAAGCCTGCCTGCGCTTCGCCGGCCCGGAGACGATGCTGACGCGCGTCTTCGGCCGCCTGACCGCGTGGCAGAACTGGATTTTCCAGCGCCCGAACGCCGTCGGCGAGCAAGGCGCACTCAAGGTCTACGGCACGGGCAGCAAAGCCAAATTCAACTGGGAACGGGTATGAGCTCCATAAACTACGCAGAGAAAATCCCGAACAACGTCGACATCGGCGGCGACCGCACGCTGCAGCGCGCGCTCGAGCACTGGCAGCCGCACTTCCTGCAGTGGTGGCAGGAGATGGGGCCGAGCGACTTCGCCACCGCGGACGTGTACCTGCGCACCGCGATCTCGGTCGACGCGCAGGGCTGGGCGCACTACGGCGCGACGAAAATGCCCGACTATCGCTGGGGCATCTTCCTCGCCGACCGGCAGGCCGAGCGCAAGATCGGCTTCGGCGACGCAATGGGCCAGCCGGTCTGGCAGCAGGTGCCGGGCGAATATCGCTCGACGCTGCGCCGCCTGATCGTCACCCAGGGCGACACCGAGCCCGCCTCGGTCGAGCAGCAGCGCCTGCTCGGCCACACCTGCCCCTCGATGTACGACCTGCGCAACCTGTTCCAGATCAACGTCGAGGAAGGCCGCCACCTGTGGGCGATGGTGTACCTGCTGCACGCCTATTTCGGCCGCGACGGCCGCGAGGAAGCCGAGGAGCTGCTGGCGCGCCACTCCGGCGACGCCGACAAGCCGCGCATCCTCACCACCTTCAACGAGCCGATGTCCGACTGGCTGTCGCTCTTCTGCTTCACCTATTTCACCGACCGCGACGGCAAGTACCAGCTGAAGAGCTTCGCCGAAAGCGCCTTCGATCCGCTGTCGCGCACCTGCCGCTTCATGCTGACCGAGGAAGCGCACCACATGTTCGTCGGCGAAACCGGCATCAGCCGCGTGGTCAAGCGCACGCTGGAAGTGATGAAGGAGATCGGCAGCGACGATCCCGCGCGCGTCCGCGCCAAGGGCGCCGTCGACCTGCAGACGCTGCAGAAATACCTCAACTTCTGGTGCTCGAGCTCGCTCGACCTGTTCGGCTCGGAGATCTCGTCCAACTCGGCGGCCAACTTCGCCAGCGGCATGAAGGGCCGGCCCGACGAGACGCAGTACGAGGACCATGTCCTTCGTTCTTCCTCGAAGAAGCTTCACACCCCGGAAGGAGAGCAGGAAGTTCCGATGCTGAACGCGCTCAACGAGGTGATGCGCGAGTCTTACCTCAAGGACTGCGAGATCGGCCTGAAGCGCTGGAACCGCATGATCGAGCGCGCCGGCCACGCCCTGCGCCTCACCCTGCCCTCCTCGCGCTTCCGCCGCTCGATCGGCCCGTGGGCCGGCGTGCCGGTCGACACGACCGGGAAGATGATCTCGAAGGAGGAATTCGAGAAGCACCTGATCGAGTGGATCCCTTCGGCCTCCGACAAGGCCTTCGTGCAATCGCTGATGCAGCGGGTGATCGAGCCGGGCAGGATGGCCGGGTGGATCGCGCCGCCCGAGCGCGGCATCAACAACCTCCCCGTGGAATACGAATACGTCCACCTTCACTGAATTCCTGAACGCGATGCTCGAGGCCGAGCGCGCCGGCGCGAAGGCGCTCGTCGTGTTCATGGACGACTGGCCGCGCAACGGCGCCGAGTGGAAGGTGCTGCGCAAGATCCACGAGGAGGAAGCGCACAACTGCGGCCTGATCGGCGAACTGCTGAAGAAAGCCGGCGCCGACTACAGCCACGCCACCGGCGAGTTCTACGCCAAGGCGGTCGCGGTCAAGGGCGGGAAGGAAAGGATCGCCTTCCTCGTCAAGGGACTGCGCTGGGCGGTGAAGCGCTTCGA
>Ga0134123_10003628_pt1 | contig 10043 bp, 8 predicted proteins | sample KB303_FD_96460 | JGI IMG/M metagenome (GOLD analysis project Ga0134123, IMG submission 96460) | Terrestrial soil microbial communities without Nitrogen fertilizer from Kellogg Biological Station, Michigan, USA - KB3-0-3 | ecosystem: Environmental > Terrestrial > Soil > Unclassified ...
AAAACCGCCCGCGAGCGTCTCGAGCTCCTCCTCGACAAGGGCTCGTTCGCCGAGATCGACAAGCTGGTGGTGCATCAGGGGCATGACTTCGGGATGGACGCCCAGCGCATTCCCGGCGACGGGGTGGTGGTGGGCTCCGGCCGCATGCATGGCCGGCCGGTATTCGTCTTCGCGCAGGACTTCACCGTGTTCGGCGGCTCGCTCTCCGAGGCCTACGCGCGGAAGATCTGCAAGATCATGGACCTCGCCATGAAGACGGGCGTGCCCATCATCGGCCTCAACGACTCCGGCGGCGCGCGCATCCAGGAAGGCGTGGTCTCGCTGGCGGGGTACGCGGACATCTTCCTGCGCAATACGCTGGCCTCGGGCGTGGTCCCGCAGATCTCCGCCATCCTGGGACCGTGCGCCGGGGGCGCCGTCTATTCGCCCGCCATCACGGACTTCGTGTTCATGGTGAAGGGCTCCTCTTACATGTTCGTGACCGGGCCCGAGGTCATCAAGTCCGTCACCCACGAGGAGGTGTCGTTCGAGGCGCTGGGCGGCGCCGGCACCCATGGCGCCACCTCCGGCGTGGCCCACTTCGCGGCGGAGAGCGAGGAGGAGTGCCTGGCCCTCATTCGCGAGCTCATGACCTTCCTGCCCCAGAACAACCTGGAAGACCCGCCCCTCCAGCGCACCCTCGATCCATCCGATCGCGTGGACGAGGAGCTGCAGAGCGCGGTGCCCGATCAGCCCAACAAGCCCTACGACATCAAGGACGTGGTGCGCACGGTTCTCGACGACAAGTATTTCTTCGAGGTTCAGGCCGACTACGCTCCGAACCTGGTGGTGGGCTTCGGCCGGCTGGGCGGCCGGCCGGTGGGGATCGTCGCCAATCAGCCCGCGCACCTCGCCGGCTGCCTGGACATCAACGCCTCCCTCAAGGGCGCGCGCTTCGTCCGCTTCTGCGACTGCTTCAATATCCCGCTCGTCACCTTCGAGGACGTGCCCGGCTTTCTGCCCGGCACCGCCCAGGAATTCGGCGGCATCATCAAGCACGGAGCCAAGCTCCTCTACGCGTTCTGCGAGGCCACCGTGCCCAAGCTCACCGTGATCACGCGCAAGGCCTATGGCGGCGCGTACTGCGTGATGTCGTCCAAGCACATTCGCGGCGACGCCAACTTCGCCTACCCGACGGCGGAGATCGCGGTGATGGGCCCCGACGGCGCGGTCAATATCCTCTACAAGCGCGAGATGGACGGCGCCGCCGACCCCGCCGCGCTCAAGGACGAGAAGACGCGCGAGTACCGGGAGAAGTTCGCCAATCCGTTCGTGGCCGCCGAGCGCGGCTACGTGGACGAGGTCATCGAGCCGCGGGATACCCGGCGCCGGCTCATCCAGGCGCTGGAAGTGCTCCACACCAAGCGCGACACCAATCCGCCCAAGAAGCACGGGAATATTCCCCTGTGAGCGGGTCCCGATGAGCGACGAAGACGCCAAGAAGATCGAGGAGGCGAAGCGCGCCTGGGAGGCGCGGACGCGCAAGCCCGGCGGCGCGAAGCCGGGAGAGCGCCCCGGTCTCTTCGCCACCTCCGGGGGCAGCCCCGTCGAGCCCCTCTACACGCCCGCGGACGTGGCCGGCCTCGACTATCTCCGCGATCTCGGGTTCCCCGGCGAGTTTCCCTACACGCGCGGGGTCCAGCCCTCCATGTATCGCGGGCGCTTCTGGACCATGCGCCAGTACGCGGGCTTCGGATCGGCGGTGGAGACCAACCGCCGCTACCGCTACCTCCTCGAGCAGGGGCAAACCGGCCTCAGCGTGGCCTTCGACCTGCCCACCCAGATGGGCTATGACGCCGACGACCCCATGGCGCGCAGCGAGGTGGGCAAGGTGGGGGTGGCCATCTCGAGCCTGCCCGACATGCTCGACCTCTTCGACGGGATCCCGCTGGACCGGGTCTCCACCTCGATGACCATCAACGCCACCGCGTCCATCCTCCTCGCGCTGTACATCGCGGTGGGGGAGCGGCAGGGCGTCGGCCCCGAGAAGCTGTCGGGCACGGTGCAGAACGACATCCTGAAGGAGTACGTCTCGCGGGGCACCTATATCTTCCCGCCGCCGCCGTCGCTGCGGCTCATCACCGACACCTTCGCCTACTGCCGCGAGCGGGTGCCGCGCTGGAACACCATCTCCATCTCCGGCTATCACATCCGCGAGGCGGGCAGCACCGCGGGACAGGAGATCGCCTTCACGCTGTCCAACGGCATCGCCTACGTGACGGCCGCGCTGGAGGCGGGGCTCGCGGTGGACGAGTTCGCCCCGCAGCTCTCGTTCTTCTTCAACGCCCACAACAATCTCCTCGAGGAGGTGGCCAAGTACCGCGCCGCGCGCCGGATGTGGGCGCGGATCATGCGGGAGCGGTTCGCGGCCCGGGATCCCCGCTCGCTCACCCTCCGCTTCCACGCGCAGACCGCGGGCAGCATGCTCACCGCGCAGCAGCCCGCCAACAATATCGTGCGGGTGGCGGTGCAGGCCCTCGCCGCGGTGCTGGGGGGCTGCCAGTCGCTGCACACCAACTCGATGGACGAGGCGCTGTCCCTGCCCACCGAGGAGTCGGTCCGCATCGCGCTCCGCACCCAGCAGATCCTGGCGCACGAGTCGGGGGTGGCCGATACCGCCGACCCGCTGGGCGGCTCCTACGCCGTCGAGCGCCTCACCCGGCAGCTCGAGGAGGAGGCGGAGGCCTATATCGCCAAGATCGACGGGATGGGCGGCGCCGTGCAGGCCATCGCCTACATGCAGCGCGAGATCCAGGACGCCGCCTACCGCTACCAGCAGGAGGTGGAGGCCAAGGCGCGCATCGTGGTGGGCGTCAACGACTTCGTCGTCGACGAGCCCGCGAGCGGGAAGCTCTTCCAGGTCGATCCGGCGGTGGGCGCCGCCGCGGCGGAGCGCCTGGAGACGGTGCGGCGCACCCGCGACGCTGCCGCGGCCGCGCGGGCGCTCGAGGCCATCGACCGCGCCGCGCGCGGGCGCGACAACCTGATGCCCCTCATCCTCGACGCCGTGCGCGCCTCCGTGACCCTGGGTGAGATCTGCACCGCGCTGCGCGGGGTGTTCGGCGCGCACGTGCCGTCGGTGGTGTTCTGATGATTGGGGGGCGGGGCCTCCCGGCGCATTTATCATCAGCGGGGGCCTCGAAATGGCCCCCGCTCTCCCCCCGTCGGCGGACTCGGCGGAGCGCGCTGGGCGTGGTGTTCATGGCGGTGCTGCTGCTGGTGTCGGCGCCCGGCGAGGCGGGGCTGGCCGATCAGGTCGGCGCCACCTTCGGGCTCCTGGTGCAGGAAGTCATGAACGCGTTTCCGGCCGTCGAGGGGCTGGTGGTGAGCGTGGACGGTGACCGGGTCTACCTGGACCTCACCGAGAAGGACGGCGTCCAGCGGGGGCAGGAATTCACCGTCTTCCGCAAGGGAGAGGAGTTCGTCCACCCCTTCACGCGAAAGCCGCTCGGCCGCTTCGAGGACGTCCTGGGCTATGCCCAGATCACCCGGGTGGAGCCGCGGTTCTCGGAGGCGCTCTTCATTCCTGTCCCCGAGCGCGAGAAGGTGGCCGCCGAGGACGGCGTGCGCATCACCCGCGGCCGGATCAAGGTGGCGGTGGCGCCCACGCTCGATCTCACCAAGGCTCAGGCCGATCTCCGGCGTGTGCCCTTCATGATTGCGCTGGGGCTGGACCAGACCAAGCGCTTTCAGGCGGTGGACCCCGGCGTGGTGCAGGAGCTCTTCCTGAACAAGCGAGCCCGCATCGAGGAGCTTCTGGTGCGGCCCGAGCGGGCGGTGAGCCTGGGCCGGACCCTGGACGTGTCGGGCTGGCTGGTCCCCGTCCTCATCGACCGGCGTGGGGTCACCTATCTCGACGTCACGTGGATCTCGGCCGTGACCGGCACCCCCCTCTTCTCGCGTCGCCAGGCGCTCACCAGGGCGCAGGGAGCCAGCGAGCAACGCTTCCCCTGGGAGCCCCTCCCCGAGGACTAATCTGCTATGCTTTGCCCGACATGCCGACCGCTCGCGCGCTTCGCCTGACCGCCGGAATCTTGGCCGCCGCCGTCCTGGCGACGGGATGCAATACCATTCGCGAGATCGCCGGGTTTCCTGCCTCGGGCGAGCCCAGCATCACCCTCAAGAGCGCGGAGCCGAAGTGGGTGCTGATCAAGAACCCGCGCTACGGCGACGTGGCCAGCGAGCCCCAGTACATCTGGGTGGAAGAAGACAAGATGCCCACCACGGTGAAGTCGTTCATGCTGGGCAAGTCCACCCTTCTCGCGCCGCCCGAGGTGGTTCCGAAGTACGGGCTGCCGCCCGGGGGCGGCCGCATCAGCGCGCTCCACAAGCTGCCCTACGACACCACGCCGGTGGCCGCGCCCGCGTCCGGCGGGGGCCGCGCCCCGCTCACCGCGGCGACCACCACTCCCGCCACGCGCACCGACGGCGCGGTGGTGGTCGCGGCGCCGCCGCCCACGCGCGGCTTCGTGGTCTTCGTGGACACCACCCGGATCGTCATCGACCTCACCGCCCGCGACGGTGTCAAGCTCGGCGGCACCGTCAGCCTGCGGCGCGACAAGATTCCCATCGTCCACCCGGTGACCGGCGAGATGCTCGGCGAGCTGGACGAGGAAGTGGCCACCGGGAAGGTGATCGAGGTGCGCGACAAGTTCTCGGTGGTGGAGCTCCAGCGCGTCGAGCAGGGGACGGAGATCAAGATTAAGGACCGGGTCGTTCTTCGGTGACCGCGCCCGCCCGCTCCGGCGTCAAGCCGCCTACCGCGCTCGAGACGCTCCTCAAGGAGCGCGTCTCGCTCACCATCGGCGGCGAGCTGGCCGCCATCGAGACCGAGATCGCGCGCGAGATCAACTCGCCGGTGGACCTCATCCGCGAGATGGGCGAGTTCATCGCGGGGGCCGGCGGCAAGCGGCTGCGCCCCATCCTGCTCCTCATCGCCGCGCGCCTGGCCGGCTACCAGGGGCCGCGCGCGGTCCGGATGGGTTGCGTGGTGGAGCTCCTGCACACGGCCACCCTCATCCACGACGACGTGGTGGACCAGGCGCCCCTCCGGCGCGGGCGTCCCTCCGCCAATGCGCGCTGGGGCGATGACGCCTCCGTGCTGGTGGGCGATCATCTCTACTCGAAGTCCTTCGCGCTCATGGTGGCCGACGGCGACCCCGCCGTCCTCGAGACGCTGGCCCGGGCCACCGTCTCCATGACCGAGGCGGAGGTATTCCAGCTCGAGCGCAAGCGCACCGGCACCACCACCGAGGCCGACTACCTGCGGATCATCACGCAGAAGACGGCGTCGTTCATCTCGGCCTGCTGCCGCATCGGGGGCGTGCTGGGCCGCGCCGACGCCGCGCGGCTCGAGGCGCTCACGCGCTATGGCCTGGACATCGGGATCGCGTTCCAGATCAGCGACGACTCGCTCGACTTCGTGGCCGACGAGGCGCGCCTGGGCAAGGCCATCGGGGCCGACCTGCGCGAGGGCAAGCGCACGCTGCCGCTCATCGCCACGCTGGACCGCGCGGAGCCCGCCGAGCGCGAGCGCATCCAGGCCGTGCTCAAGCGCGCGCGGCCGGAGGCGGCCGACATCGAGGAGATCCGGCGCCTCGTGGTCCATTACGAAGGCGTGGAGTACGCGCTCGAGCGCGCGCACGCCTATGCGCAGACGGCCAAGGACGACCTCAAGCCCTTCCCCGACTCCGACGACAAGGAGACCCTGGTCCTCATCGCGGACTTCGTGGTGGACCGGGACCGCTAAGCCTCCCGCCCGCCATGCCGGGCTGCCTCATCACGCTGACCACGGACTTCGGGGTCCGCGATCCCTTCGTCGGGGTCATGAAGGGCGTGATCCTCGCCATCTGTCCCGATGCCCGCCTGGTGGACCTCACTCACGAGATCGCTCCGCACGACGTGCGGGGCGCCCAGCTCGCCCTCGAGAGCGCGGTGGGCTTCTTTCCCCCCGGCACCATCCACCTTGCGGTGGTGGACCCCGGGGTGGGGAGCGCGCGCCGGCCGCTGGCGCTCACCTCGGGCGGACAGGGATTCGTGGGCCCCGACAACGGCCTCTTCACTTTCGCGCTGGCCGATCCCGGCTGGACCGCGGTGACGCTGGAAGCGCCTCGGTACCAGCGGCCGGAGGTGTCTCGCACCTTTCACGGGCGGGACGTCTTCGCGCCGGCCGCCGCCCACTGGGCGCGCGGCGCGCCGCTGGCTGACCTCGGCCCGCCTGCGCGAGATCTCGTGCTGGAGCCGCTGCCGGCAGCCCGCCGCGAGGGCCTGAGCCTGCTGGGCGAGGTGCTCGCGGCGGACCGCTTCGGCAATCTGATCACCTCGATCACGGCGGCCCAGCTGGCGGGCGCGCGCCGGGTGGAGGTGGAGGTGGCGGGGCGGATGCTGGGCGCCCTCCGCACGGCCTATCTGGAGGGGGAGCGAGATCGAGCGGCGCCGATCCTGGGGTCGCAGGGGCGGCTCGAGATCTTCGTGCGGGAAGGGGACGCTCGGGCGCTGCTGGGAGCGGGGCCGGGGACCCCGGTGCGGGTGACGCTGGGCTAGTCGGAGGGCTTCTTGGAGGGCTTGCTCTTGCCGCTCTCGGGCTTGCTCCCTCCGGACTTGCTCCCCTCGGACTTGCTCCCCTCGGATTTTCCGCCCTCGCTCTTCGGGCTACCGCTCGACCCCGCGCCGTTGGACGTACCGCCGCTCGAAGTACCGGAAGTTGAGGGGGCGTTCGCGCTCCCCGTGCTAGACTCAGCACCGGTCGAGGACGAAGATTCCGCTTTCATCGCCTTCTTCCTCGACTCCGACGGGTAGTCGGTGACGTACCAGCCGCCGCCCTTGAGGATGAAGGTGGATGCGCTGAGGAGCCGATGGACGGGACCGCCGCATACATCGCAGGTCTCGAGCGGCTTCTCCGAGATGCGCTGTCGGATCTCGAAGACGCGAGGACATTTCGGACATTCGTACTCGTAAGTGGGCACGTTCAAACAAGTACATGGCTAGCGCGGTGGTGTCAAGGAACGCAGCGCGAGCGCTGATCGCGGCGCTGGTTGCCCTTGTCATGACCGCGGCGGGCTGCGCGACCACCAAGGAAGAGCAGGTCCGCAAGATCCAGGCGCGCAATGCCTATGACCAGGGCGGCGCCAACTTCCGGGAAGGACGCGTCTCACTCGGTCTCGCCTCGCTGCAGGAGGCGGTCCAGCTCGACCCCGACAATGCGAGCTACTGGAACGCCCTGGGGGTGGCCCAGCTCCAGCTCCGCCGGTGGCCCGAAGCCCAGGCATCCTTCGAGAAGGCCCTCCAGCTCGACGCGAACTATGCCGAGGCTCACCACAATCTGGGCCTGTCCCAGGCCCGCCAGGGGCGACTGGATCAGGCCGTCGCCAGCTATCGGAAGGCCCTCACCTACCCCACCTATCCCAGCCCCGAGCTGGCCTACCACAACATGGGGGAGGCCTACCTCAGATTGGGGAAGCTCCGCGAAGCGGAGGAGTCCCTCCGACAGGCGATCCAGCTCGAGCCCAAGAGCCAGTTTTCCCATTATTTGCTGGGAGTTGTCCTTGCCGAGGCCGGCCGGAAGGACGAGGCCACCGCGGTGTTCCGCCAGGCCCGGGACCTCGATCCCGGCTCCTCCGTCGGCCTCCTGACGGTGGAGGCTCTGAAGACCCTCGAAACCCGCTAGTTCGGGCGTAATTCCTTGACCCAAGATGCCCAGATACGGTAAAAAGACTCGTTGTCGTGAAGTCTCTGCATACCCCTGTCTGTCCAGGGGAGTCGTCGCAGCGCCGTGGTATCGCGTAGCCTGCACCAGGGCAGTCGAGGCAGTGGATTCTCGGAAGCACGAGAAGCCAACCACCAATGAGGAGAGTGGTCACATGAGAAAGTTGCTCGTAGTCACCTTGGCCTTGGTCGCCCTCATCGGCACCATGGCCCCAGGGGTGTTCGCGCAGCCGGCTGCGCCCCCGCCCCTGACGTTCAACATCAACGGGTTCCTCGACACGATCTCGTCGGCGAGCCACAACATCCGCGATCTGAACTTCACGCGGGTGGGCGACAAGGAGTGGTACGCCCGGAACCGCGGCCGTATCAACATCGAAGGCCGCGCCGGAACGGCCGTGTTCGTGTGGGGTATCGAGATCGACACGGTGTGGGGCCAGGTGAGCGGCACGGACAACAACCTGGCCGGTCAGGGCGGTAACAACCAGCAGCGCGGCGGCGCCACGTCGGGCTTCGACCTCAACACCGACGTGCAGGGCAGCGTCGAGACCAAGTGGCTGTTCGCCGAGTTCGACGCTCCGCTCATTCCGTTCGCCACGCGGGTCCGGCTGGGTGCCCAGCCGTACTCGGTCACCTACAAGATCTGCGCCCTGGCGTGCTCCGACTTCGCGGGTGTCAACATTGATACCAAGTGGTCGCCGAACGTCACCTCTCATCTGACCTTTGCTCAGATCGAGGAAGAGCTCCACGGTGCGAGCACGGGCGGCGCCGGTCTCACCGGCTTCAACCGCGGTGACGACTTCGCCTTCATCGCGAGCGTCGAGATCACCCCGTTCAAGGGCCTCGACATCCGTCCCATCTATTCGTACGCCTGGTTCCAGGGTGCCACCTCTTCGGCCGCTCGCGCGACCGTCAGCGGCGGTGTCACGGGCGGCGCGACCACGTACGTCTCCCGCCTCGCCGGTGGTTGCTCCCCCGCGGCCGCGCAGTGCGGTCTCGTGGCGGCGACTCCGGGCAGCCCGACCAACGAAGAGCACCGGCACACCGTCGGCCTCGATGCGCGGTGGCGTTCCGGCCCCTTCTCGGTCGAGCCGACGATCTTCTATCAGTTCGGTACACGTGACACGGACAATCCCTTCGGCGGCGCGACCAAGCTGACCCGCGAGGCCGACATCTCGGCCTGGCTCTTCGACCTGAAGACCGGGTTCCGGACGGGTCCGCTGCTCCTCGAGTTCCGGTACATGTACACCACGGGTAACCGGCCCAAGGATCAGCTGAGCAAGGAAGCGAACTACTATCAGCCGGTCACGGGTGACACCGGCTGGTGGTCGGACGGGTGGGGTAATATCACCGCCCTTGGTATCGACTACTTCAACGGCGCCTTCCGTACTCTCGGGACCGGGATCGGTCTCGATCGCTACGGCCGCCAGCAGTTCGGTCTGAAGGCGACCTATAGCTTCACGCCGCAGCTCGACCTCTACGCGCTGGTCATGCCGGTGTGGACGGCCCGTTCGATTGATACGGACGGTACGTTCTCGACGGCGGTCATCGGTTGCCGGGCGAGCGATGGTTGTAAGGGTGATTCCGCATATATCGGTACCGAGGCGAATATCGGCACCACCTGGCGGTTCGCGCCGGGCCTGACGTTCGATCTGGTGGGCGCCTACCTGTTCGCGGGTGGCGCACTGGACACGACCGAGGTCGTCAACGGCGTGGCCACCAAGCGGGATTCCAAGGATGTCTACACGGTGGCGGCCCGTCTGCGTCTGAGCTTCTAGGCGCCACCTGACCCTGCCGTAACGAGCGGGGCATGGAGGACAGACTCCATGCCCCGCTCTTCTTTTCAGATAGTTGCCTGCCCCGAGTCGGGGCGCTATAGTGCGGGCATGGTTCGCCGTCTCCTGATTGGAACCCTCCTTTGTCTCCTTGTCGGCGGCAGCTCGGTCGGGTTCTCCCTGCCGGCGGTCGCCCAGCAGAGGCCCGCCGCCGGCGACACCCCCGGGCAGGCCCCTGGTAACTCCGTCCCGATGACCGTGCTCGCGGACCAGCTCGTGGACCTCTTCCCCAAGATCGAGGGAGACGTGCTGGAGGTCCAGGACGGCACGCTCACGCTGAGCGTGGGGCGCAAGGATGGCGCCCGTCCCGGCCTGGACCTGGCGATCTTCCGCGAAGGCCGGGAGATCAAGCACCCCAAGACCGGCCAGGTGCTGGGCCGCTCCGAGACGGCAGTGGGGCGCGTGACCCTCACCGAGGTGGAGGAGCAGTTCTCGCGCGGCGCCGCCGTCGCCACCGTGCCGGTTGCC
>Ga0134123_10003630_pt1 | contig 10041 bp, 8 predicted proteins | sample KB303_FD_96460 | JGI IMG/M metagenome (GOLD analysis project Ga0134123, IMG submission 96460) | Terrestrial soil microbial communities without Nitrogen fertilizer from Kellogg Biological Station, Michigan, USA - KB3-0-3 | ecosystem: Environmental > Terrestrial > Soil > Unclassified ...
CCAGCATGGTGGCGGCCAGGACATAGGGGGTGACCCCGAACACCCACGAGGTGGTTTCCGAGACGACCGTCTCCTTCCGGAGGAGCTTCGCGAGGTCGAAGTAGAGCTGCCATGGATTGGGCCCCCGCCGCCCGGCGAGACGCGCCTTGAGCGTGCGCAGGAGCCCCACCAGGAGCGGGGCGCCCGCTGCGACCAGGAGAGTCTGGGCGACAGCGGCCAGGGTGGCGGCGGTCACGCGAGCACCAGGAGGATGAGCAGCGCGGCGAGCACGTAGATGAGGTAGAGGTTCGAGCTGCCGGACTGGAGGCGGCGCATCCGGGCGCTGGCATGTTGCAGGGCCCGGACCACCGGGACGTAGAGCCATTCCTCCGCGAGCCCGCGGGGAAGATTCTCGTACGACATCCGCCGGACGAAGAAGCGCGACTCGGGATGGAACTCGATATCGAGCCGCTTTCGTGGTCGATACACGAAGTCGAAGATGCGCTTGTACGGCCCGGCGAAGGACGTCGCGTTGTACTCCATGCGCGCCGTCTGCAGCAGCCGCCCGCAGCCCCAGGTCGCGGCGAACCGACGTCCCCGCGGCGCCCCCACGAGGCGGAGCGCCAGCAGGGGCAGGAGGAGACCCAGGCCCAGGCCGAGCGCGATCACCGGCACCGACAGGCTCGCGAAATCGCCGGCCACCGTGAGCGTCAGCGGCCATTCCACCAGCACCGGCGCCGGGAGGCCCACCAGGCTGGCCGCGGCTCCGCCCAGCACGGGGAGCACCACGGTGGGCCCGAGGCCCAGAGCCACGCAGGCAAGCGCGAGGAGCGCCAGCGCGGCGCGGGTGGCGCCGCCCGCCTCGTGGGCCCCGGCGGCGGCGGCGCTGCGCGGCAGCGCCAGAAAGGTGATGCCGAAGGCGCGGACGAAGCAGGCCACCGCGAGACCGCTGGTGAGCGCGAGCCCGGCGATGGCGAGGGCGAAGACCAGGCTCAGCTCGAGCCGCGGGATCTGGGCGGCCTGGAGCAGCGCGAGGAGCGTGAGCCACTCGCTCACGAAGCCGTTGAGCGGGGGAAGCGCCGCGATGGCCACCGCGCCCACGAGGAAGGCGGCGGCGGTCCAGGGCATGCGCTTGATGAGCCCGCCCATCGCCTCCATGTCGCGCGTGCCGAGGGCGTGCGTGACCGCGCCCGCGCCGAGGAAGAGCAGCGCCTTGAACGCCGCGTGATTGGCGGTGTGATAGAGGCCGGCGGCCACCGCGAACACCGCCAGGAACTCGAGGCCGGAGGCGTGGAACACCATCCCGGCCCCGACACCGATGAGCACGATGCCCACGTTCTCGATGCTGGAAAAGGCGAGCAGCCGCTTGAGATCGCGCTCCACCAGGGCATAGAGGACGCCCTTCAGCGCGGACACCGTGCCCGCGAGGAGCAACGCCACGCCCCACCAGGCCGGACCGGGACCGAGCCACTCGAGCCCCACGCGGAGCAGCCCATAGATCCCCAGCTTGATCATCACCCCGGACATGAGCGCGGAGACATGGCTCGGCGCGGCGGGATGCGCGATGGGAAGCCAGACGTGCAGGGGAACCACCCCCGCCTTGCTCGCGAAGCCGATGGTGAGAAGGAGCCACGCCAGGCTTCGCGTGGTTCCGTCCAGGCCCGGACCGGCCGCATGCCAGTCCGCGAAGCGGAGGCTGCCGGTCGAGGCGCTCATGAAGAGCATGCCGGCGAGCAGGCTCGCGAGCCCGGCATGGGTCATCACCGCATAGATCCATGCCGCCCGCACCACCTCCGGCTGCCGGTGGTCGTGGAGCACCAGCGCGTAGGAGGCCAGCGCCATCAGCTCCCAGGCGAGGAGAAATGTCGGCGCATTGGCGGCGAGCGGCACCACGCCCATGGCGAGCAGGAAGACGAGATAGGCGCCATCACCGCGGCGCTCGCCCCGGTGGTGGTCGAGCGCGTAGAGCGACGCGGGAAAGGCGGCGGCGCCGACGAGCAGCAGAAAGAAGCCCGCGATCGGATCCATGCGCAGCTCGAGGCCGGTGAGCGGCACGAGCCACGCGTTCCGCACCGTCCACTGATGGCCGAGGAGACCGGCGAGCCCCAGGCCCGCCGCGCCGAGCCCGATCACGGCTCCGACGCTCCCGGCCAGGGTCGACATCAGCGGCGGCGGCCGATCGCGTCGAGGAGGCCGGCCAGGAGCGCCTTCGGCGAAGGCGGGCAGCCGGGAATGATGCCGTCCACGGGCACCACGGCGGCGACACCGCCCACCACCGCATACGAGCCCCGGAAGATGCCGCCGTCGCGCCCGCAGTCGCCGGCGGCGATCACGATCTTGGGATCGGGGGTCGCCTCCCACGTGCGCCGGAGCGCTTCGGCCATGTTCAGCGTGACGGGGCCGGTGACGAGAAGACAGTCGGCGTGGCGCGGCGAGGCCACGAAGTGCAGGCCGAACCGCTCGAGATCGTAGTGCGGCCCGGTGAGCCCGCCGATCTCGAGCTCGCAGCCATTGCAGGAGCCGGCATCCACCTGCCGGATATGCAGCGAGCGCCCGAAGCGGCGATGCACCTCCGCGCCGAGCTGGGCGCCGATCGCCTCGAGCGCGGGATCGCCCGCCGGGGGCTCGGTGACGACTCCCGCGCGCAACCCCACGCTGAGCTGGCGAATCATCTATCGAGATACTCTCACGGTCCCCCCAATACCGAATTCGCGGGACGCAGTCAAGTGATCCGCCGTGAGGGATGCCGCCGGGGGGGGTCTATCGCGAGCTGCCGCTCCGGGACGGACGCAGGACAGACGTCCTCGTCATGGAGCGGATCCACTGACCGGAGGTGAGGGGAGCGACTAGCGGCGGAAGCCGCGGTCGCCGCCGCGGTCTCGGTCTCCGCCGCCCCCGCCGCCGCCCCGCTTGGCGCCCGTCGACTGTGACCGCTCGACCTTCAGCTGGCGGCCGTCGACCTTCGCCCCGTTGAAGCGAGAGATCGCCGCATCGGCGTCCTCGGGGGTGGCCATCTCGACGAACCCAAAACCGCGCGATTGCCCGGTCTGGCGATCGGTGACGACCGTGGCCGACTCGACCCGGCCGGCCTCCGCGAAGATCTCGCGTAGCCGCTCGCTCGAGGTGGAAAAGGAGAGTCCGCCGACGAAGAGCTTGTCCGCCATGATCGAGCCCCCTGTAGCCGTGCGTGTGGCCGGGCGCGCGAGGGTGCCGGTCCGGCGCACCGGGGCGCGGTCTGGAGGGAGTGCGGCGGTGGGAACCGTCCTTCGTCCAGGCGTCGTCAGTCTACACGACTCCCCGAGGGCCCGCCGGGATTTCGCGGCCCTCGGGAGTGGGGTCAGCGCCGGCGGGCGAGCTCCAGCAGGACGGGCAGATTGCTGTTGCGGAAATAGCCGATCATCTTGTCGCCCTCCACCGTGAGCTCGGCGGAGAAGGGCCTCCGGTCCGTCGCCTCCTGGAGGTATACCTCGTTGCCTTCGACCTTGACCCAGACCCGGACCCCGACCGTGCCCGCCCGGCGGAGGGGCCAGGGAACGCCCTCGACCGCGGTGGCGTCGTTGACGATCAGCACGCCCTCGCCGATGTCGTTGTAGAGGACGAATTCGGCCCGCGCCACCGCCGTGCGCGGCGTCTGGGAGAACATGCCGCGCCCGGACCAGATGCCTTCCCACCGCCCGGTGATCACCGCGGACGGACCGCTGATCAGGGAGCCGGGGAGGCCCCGCCCCCACCACCCCTCCCGCTGCGCATTGGCCACGTCCCGCTCCGTGACCCTGGCCCGCTTCGCGCCGGCATTCTTCGCCGAGAAGGCCATGTGACGGTCCGATGCGTACTGCGTCGGGTGGTCCTTCCAGGTCTGGAAATCCTCGGAGGTGGCGCAGGCGGTCGCGAGCAGCAGCACGCCCCCCAGCAAGATCGGACGCAGGCAGTGGGTCATCATCGCGCTCTCCTCCCGGCCGGTTCGCAGTGCAAAGCTGACACCAATCCTACACCCCTGGATATTCAAACCTTTTGTATCCAGATGAAGGCCCCCCTGACGGGGTGACGTCCGGAATGTCACGCCGATGACAGGCCCGGCGGAGGCCGGCGCTGCCGGCCAAGGGGGCCGTATCGTTGCGCAATGGCCCGTCAGGCAAGGCCGGAGTGAGGGTCCCCGGGGCCGCTGGGCCCCCTTGTGTTCCCCACCCGAACAGGGGAGTATGGGCCCTGTCGCCGGGCCCCGATGCCCGCGCGCCGCTTTTTCAAACCGCCACGGAGGCCGCGAATGGAATTCGAGTACTCGAAGAAGACCAAGATGTACATGGAGCAGCTGACCGACTTCATGGGCAAGTTCGTCTACCCCAACGAGGCGAAGTTCCGGGAGCAGCTCGACTCCCAGGCCGACCGCTGGACGGTCCCGCCCATCATGGAGGATCTCAAGGGCAAGGCGCGCGAGCGCGGGCTCTGGAACCTCTTCCTGCCCGAGAGCGAGCGGGGCGCCGGCCTCACCAATCTCGAGTACGCGCCGCTGTGCGAGATCATGGGGCGCTCGCCGATCGCCGCCGAGGTGTTCAACTGCTCCGCGCCCGACACCGGCAACATGGAAGTGTTCGAGCGCTACGCCAGCCCCGAGCTCAAGAAGCAGTACCTGGAGCCGTTGCTGGAGGGCAAGATCCGCTCCGCGTTCGCCATGACCGAGCCGAAGGTGGCGTCCTCGGACGCCACGAACATCGAGTCGTCCATCGTGCGCGACGGCGATTCCTACGTCATCAACGGCCACAAGTGGTGGACGTCCGGCATCGGCGACAAGCGCTGCAAGGTCCTCATCTTCATGGGCAAGACCGACCCGGGCAACCCCGACCGCTACAAGCAGCAGTCCATGGTGGTGGTGCCGCGCGAGACGCCCGGCATCAAGGTCGTGCGCATGCTGTCGGTGTTCGGCTACGACGACGCGCCCCACGGCCACGGCGAGGTGCTGTTCGAGAATGTCCGCGTGCCCGCCGGCAACATGCTGCTGGGCGAGGGACGCGGCTTCGAGATCGCCCAGGGCCGGCTGGGCCCCGGCCGCATCCACCACTGCATGCGGCAGATCGGCGTGGCCGAGCGCGCGCTGGAGTTCATGTGCAAGCGCTCGCTCAACCGGGTGGCCTTCGGCAAGCGACTGGCGGAGAACGATATCACCACCGAGCGGATCGCGCAGTCGCGGATCGAGATCGACCAGGCGCGGCTGCTGGTGCTCCATGCCGCCTACATGATGGACACCGTCGGCAACAAGGCGGCCAAGCAGGCCATCGCCGAGATCAAGGTGGCGGTGCCGAACATGACCCTGGGCGTGCTGGACCGCGCCATGCAGCTCCACGGCGGCGGCGGGGTCAGCCAGGAGTTCCCGCTCGCGTTCTGGTGGGCCCACTCGCGCACGCTGCGCTTCGCCGATGGCCCGGACGAGGTGCATCGCCGCCAGATCGGGCGTCTCGAGCTCCGCAAGCACGCCTGATTCCTCTCCCCCGCTTTCCCCGGCGGCGCGGACTGGCCACCCGGCCTCCCGCGCCGCCGGTTTGAGGAGAACCTCATGAACGTCGCCGCCAAGGACCTGACCCTGGACCTCGGCATCCGATACGGATTCCAGGTGCTGGGCGCGCTCGTGATCCTGGTCATCGGGTTGCTCCTCGCCCGCTGGGTGGGCAATCTCCTCGACGGCTGGCTCCAGAAGCGCGCGCTGGAGCCGCCCGCCCGCATCCTCCTGGTGCGGGTGGCCCGCGTGGTGGTGATGGTGTTCACCCTGGTCGTCGCGCTGGACAAGTTCGGCTTCCAGATCGCCCCCCTGGTGGCGGGCATCGGGGTGGCCGGTCTCGGCATCGGCATCGCGCTCCAGGGCGTGCTCTCGAACGTGGTGGCCGGCCTGAGCATCATCTTCACCAAGCCCTTCAAGGTGGGCGAGTTCATCCAGGTGGTGGGCGTGCACGGGCAGGTGTCGCGGATCGAGCTGTTCTCGACCACGCTTCTCCACTTCGACCGCTCGCGCGTGGTCATCCCCAACCGGAAGATCGTGGGCGAGATCCTGCACAACTACGGGACGATCCGACAGCTGGACCTTCGCGTCGACGTGGCTTTCGCCACCGATATGGACCAGGCGCTGGACGCGGTCCGCGGGGCGGTGGAGGCCGACCCGCGCGTGCTGCGCGAGCCGGCGCCGGTCATCGGCGTGGCCGGGTTGACCGACGGCCGGGTCATCGTCTCGGTGAAGCCCTGGGTGAAGGTGGACGTCGAGGTGGCGACCTCGGGCGACCTCTACCGCAGCGTGCTGGAGCGTCTTCGCGCCGCCGGGATCGAGACGCCCCGCTCCGGCCACGACGTCCGCATGCTCGCGTGACCGCCGGCGCGGCCGGCCGGTCCGCCCGCGATTCGAGTTCCGCGGCAGGGGGTTCGGGCGTAGTATCGTGAGCGGCGATGACGCGCAAGCTTGTAGTCGGACTGGCCGCGCTGGCGGTGCTCGGTGCCGTCGGCTACGGGATCTACGCTTACATCTTCTCCCGTTCACATATCTGGACGGACGACGCCTACGTCGAGGGCACCATCGCCCAGGTCAGCGCCAAGGTGGGCGGCCACGTGGCGGAACTCCTCGTGGACGACAATCAGGCCGTCAAGACCGGTGATGTCATCCTGCGACTCGACCCGCGCGACTACCAGGCCAAGCGGGATCAGGCCCAGGCCGCGGCGGCGGTGGCGGAGGCGGCGCTCCGCTCGGCCGGCTCCGAGGTGCCGCTGGCCCGCGAGCTGAGCCGGGCCCAGAGTGACGAGGCGCGCGCCTCCCTGGAAGCGGCCCGCGGCGCCGAGCGCGCCGCGGAATCCGGGGTGGCGGAGGTGGTGGCCCGCGTGGAGTCCCGCCGCGCCGCCGTCCTCGCCATGCAGGCCGACGTCCAGGGCGCGGTGAGCACCGCGCGCCAGACGTCCCGCGAGCAGGAGCGCGTCCGCCAGCTCGCCAAGGGCGGCTATGTCGCCGAGCGCGACGTGGACCAGGCGGAGGCGGCGGCGTCCAGCGCCGCGTCCAACCTCGAGGCGATGCGCCGGCGCCTGGGCCAGGCCGAGAAGGAAGTGGATCAGGCGGAAGCCGAGCTGCTCTCGCGCCGCCACGCGGTGGCGCAGGCCCGCGAGCGCGCGGTGGAAGCGCTGGCCACCCTGGCGCGGGCGGACAGTCAGCGCCACACCATTCCCGTGAAGGAGGCGGAGGTGGTGCGCGCCGAGGCGCGGCTGCGCGAGACGCGGGCCGACCTTGCCCTGGCCGAGCTCCAGCTGTCCTACACCGAGCTGCGGGCGCCCGTGGACGGCGTGGTGGCGAAAAAATCGGTCGAGCTGGGGCAGGTGGTGCAGATGGGCCAGCCGCTCATGGCCATCGTGCCGCTGCACGCGGTGTGGGTGGTGGCCAACTTCAAGGAGACCCAGCTCTCGCGGGTGCGGCCGGGGCAGACGGCCTGGGTGGAGGTGGACACCTTCCCGGGCAAAGCGCTCAACGGCGTGGTCGAGTCCATCAGCGCGGGCACGGGCTCGCGCTTCTCGCTGCTCCCGCCCGAGAACGCCACCGGCAACTGGGTCAAGGTCGTTCAGCGCGTGCCGGTCAAGATCCGGCTCAATTCGCGGGAGATCGGGAATCCGCAGCCGCTGCGTGCCGGCATGTCGGTCGCGGTGACAATAAAAGTTAATTAATTAGACCGGGGGGGAGCGACCCGCCGCTCCACCCCCGGCCCCCCCCACCGGTTCGAATGTGAAATCTCCCGGCTTGGAAGGTCAGACACTTGCGACGCTGGAGAGCATCCAGCGGCGGGTGCTGTGGCTTGCGACGTGGATGGTGCACCATGCCAACAATATCCGCCCCAACCCCGAGGGCACCAAGGTGGGCGGGCACCAGGCGTCCTCCGCCTCCTCGGTGAGCCTGCTCACCGCGCTCTACTTCCATCACCTCCGCGAGGGCGATGTGGTGGCGCTGAAAGCGCACGCCGCGCCCGCGTTCTACGCCATCCAGTACCTCTTCGGGCGCCTCACCGCAGACGACCTGCGCGAGCTGCGGACCTTCGGACGGCTGCAGGCGTATCCGAGCCGCCGCAAGAACCCGGACGTGGTGGATCTCTCGACGGGCTCCATGGGGCTGGGCGCGGTGCAGGCCACCTTCGGCGCCTTCGTCACACGCTATCAGGCGGACCACGGCGGGCCCGGCCGCCCGGAGCGCGTGCTGGTCATGGTGGGCGACGCCGAGCTCGACGAGGGCAATGTGTGGGAGGCGCTGCTCGAGGAGCCGGTGGCGACGCTGGGCAATGTCCGCTGGATCGTGGACATGAACCGGCAGAGCCTGGACCGCGTGGTGCCGGACTCGCGGCGCCGCCAGCTCCGCGACATGTTCGCCGCCGCGGGCTGGCGCGTGCTGGAGCTGCGCTGGGGCTCGCGGCTGCGCGCGCTCTTCGGCGGCGCCGGAGGCGAGGCGCTGGCGCGACGGCTGGAGGCGATGTCCAATGCGGAGTATCACGCGCTGCTCCGCCTGCCCGCCGCCCCCGCGCGCAAGATCCTGGTCACCGGCGCCGACGGCGCGCCCGATCCGGCGCTGGAACGGCTCCTCGCGGGCCGAGCGGACGAGGACGTGCAGGCGCTCCTGACGGATCTCGGCGGTCATGACCTCGCGGCGGTGATCGCGGCCTATGCGGAGGCGGATGCCGACACCAGCCGTCCGTCGGTGATCCTCGCCGACACGCTCAAGGGCTGGGGCCTGCCCATGGCCGGCGATCCCATGAATCACGGCGCGCTGCTGAGCCTGTCCCAGATCGAGGCGCTCCGGAGCGCGCTGGGTGTGCGGGCGGGCGAGGAGTGGGCGGCCTTTCCCGAGGCAAGCGCGGAGGCGGCGCTGATCCGCGCGCGCCCGCCCTTCTTTCGCCCTGCCGCGCCCCGGCCCGTCGCGCACGAGATCCCCCTGGACCTCGGCGAGACCTATGCGGGCGCGCTCTCCACCCAGGAAGCGTTCGGCCGCACGCTGGCGGCGCTGGGGCGCACCCCGGCGGGGGACCGCGTGGTGACCGTGTCCGCCGACGTGGCCATCACCACGCACCTCGCGGGGTGGATCAACCGGAAGGGCATCTACGCGCGGGCCGCGCGGCCGAATGCCTTCGCCGACATCCCCCAGGCCATGCAGTGGCGCGAGTCACCCGCCGGCCAGCACATCGAGGTGGGAATCGCCGAGCACAACCTCTTCCTCCTGCTGGGCGCGCTGGGGCTCACGCGCGAGCTCTCGGGCGAGACCCTGCTGCCCATCGGCACGCTCTACGATCCCTTCGTGACGCGCGGGCTGGACGCGCTCTACCATGCGCTCTACTCCGGCGCCCGGTTCGTGGTGGCCGCCACGCCCTCGGGGGTGAGCCTGTCTCCCGAGGGCGGCGCGCATCAATCGGTGATCACGCCGGGCATCGGGATCTCGCTGCCCGGCATCGTCTACTGGGAGCCCGCCTTCGCGAAGGAAGTGGAGTGGATCCTGCTCGACGGGCTGGCCCGGATGGCGCGGGGCGAGGGCGAGAGCCTCTACCTGCGCCTGTCCACGCGCCCGCTGGATCAGGGGCTGGCTCCGCCGCCGACCCCGGCCCTGCGCGCGGCGGTGCTCGCGGGCGGCTATCGCCTGCTCGACGCGCGCGGTGAGCCCGGCTGGGACCGCGAGGACAATGCGGTGTCCATCTTCGCGGCCGGGGTCATGGCGCCGGACGCCCTCGCGGCGGCGCGCACGCTGCGCGAGGAGGGGCTCTTCGCCAGCGTCTTCGTCGCGACCAGTCCCGATCTCCTCCACCGGGGGCTCCGGGCGGGGCGGGGCGTGCTCGAGGTCCTCGTGTCCGCCGACGAGGAGGAGGTGCCGATCGTGTCGGTGCTCGACGGCCATTCGCATGGCCTGGCGTTTCTGGGTGGCGCGCTCGGCGTTCCGCAGATGCCGCTGGGTGTGGACCACTTCGGTCAGTCGGGCACGCGCGCGGATCTCTACCGCCACTACGGCATCGATGCCCCGGCCATCGCCGCCGCGGCGCGACTCCTGCTCGGCCGGCCTCCTCGACCGGCCTAGGG
>Ga0134123_10003631_pt1 | contig 10039 bp, 10 predicted proteins | sample KB303_FD_96460 | JGI IMG/M metagenome (GOLD analysis project Ga0134123, IMG submission 96460) | Terrestrial soil microbial communities without Nitrogen fertilizer from Kellogg Biological Station, Michigan, USA - KB3-0-3 | ecosystem: Environmental > Terrestrial > Soil > Unclassified ...
CGGAGCGGCTTCCTCAAGGGGTCAGGCGTTTTCCGTGGTGACCCGGTACCACCCGAAGAGCGCGAGCCCGGTCACCACGAACCAGACGATGCCTGTGGTGCGGGTGGCGCGGCTGGCGGCGTTGTCGACGGTGGTGTTGAGCTCCTGGAAGCGCTGGACGATCTCCTCGGTGGCGGGCTTGCGCGACAGGATCTCCTGCTCGTCGCGCAGGCGGTGGATGTCGCGGGCTCCCACCCGGAAGGCGTGGTAGGCGGCGGGGATGAAGCCGATCACCAGGGCCAGGGCCAGGCCCACGAAGGCGCGCTTGGCCGCGCTGTCGAAGTCGGCGATCTTGATGCCCGCGTTCCTGGCATCGATGGCGGCGGACAGCTTGCGCCCCCGGTCCATGCACTTGCCGCAGCCCGAGGCCTTGCGGCTGTCGTAGAGCAGGCCGTGCTTGTGGCAGCGCACCCGGTAGGCCTCGGCGGCGACCTCCTTGTCCACCGACAGCCCCGAGGACGAGCTGGTGGCGGCCATGCGATGGATGTTCAGCGCCGAGGCCCCCGGCAGCGAGGTCCCGGCCACCGACTTCGATCGATCCGCGCTGAACTCGGCGACGGCGGGCGACGGGGGCGGCGCGGCCCGCGACGGTGGCGAGAAGGCCAGCTCCAGGCTTCGCTCCTCCGCCTCGGGCCCGCCGGCGAAGGGGTCAGGTCCACCGGGCGGCGCATCCTTCGGACCGCTCGAGGGGGCCAGCCCCAGATCGGGCGAGGAGGGCGGGGCCGCGAAGGGGTTCTTCCCGGGCCCCGAGTCGGGACCGTCCAGGGTCAACCCGCGCGGGCCCGACGGGGGCGGGGCGAAGGGATCGTCGACCGTGGTCGACTGGGGCGCCCCCATGGCCAGGGTGCCGGGCCCGGGGCCGCGCACGGGCGGCGGCGGCGGCGGCCGCACGGGAGGCGGGGGCGCGGGCCGTCCGTTGGAGGAGGCCACCGGCGCCTCGGCCGCCGGCCGGATCACGGTCAGGGCCCCCAGCGGCTTCAGCTCGCGCACCAGGGCCTGGGCGTCCTGCTGGACCAGCCCCTTGCCCGCGCACAGCTTGCGCTCGGCCAGGGCCTTGGCCACGGCGGCCGCCGGCATGCCCAGGGGGCTCGACAGCGCGCCGGCCAGCTTCTGCACGCCGGCGGGCGACGGGTCCGCCGCCCCCACCACGAACACGTCGAAGAACGGGCCGCTCATGGGGCCGTACATCGGCAGAGCGGCGGAAAAAGCGAAGCCAGCCGGGCCCGCGCGCAGCGCGGGAACCCGGCTGCTCAACAACAAACTACCGCAGGCTGAGCGGGCGTAGCACGATGCGGCTGGTGGCGGGGAGGCCGGCCCGCTCGCGCAGCCGCCGCGCCGGGCGCCGCTCACCGAGATCGTAGAGCGACCGGCGCTGGAACGGGGCCAGGCTCGCACCCTGGGGGAACGCGATCACGCGCCGGAGTCCGGCCTCGTCGTTCCGTCGGGTGGCGATGGGCATGCTCCCATCCTCCGCAGAGCGCCCGAGCGGTCAAATTTTTTTTCACCGCCGCGCCGGGAACGGACCGAAGGCGCGATCGATGCGCTTCATGAAGCCGTAATAGACGGGCGTGATCCCCGGGACGGTGGCATGCACCCACTCGTAGCCGGGATAGGCCCACCTCTCCATCGAGCAGGGGCCAAGGAGGCAGTACTTGTGGGTGATGAGGGTGGGGTGGCGCGACAGCATGTAGGCATCGCTCCCCCACTTCTCGTGCCCGGGCCGATCGCCGACCGTCATCTTCGGATCGTGGGCGATGCGGGGGTCGACCAGGCCGAACACGTCGTAGGCGGTGATGCCCGAGTAGTAGGGGATCACGCCGGCCCCCCCCACCGTCATCAGGTCGTCGGCGTGGGCGTGCTGGCCCAACCAGATGCCGACGGGGATGCGGTCGAGCGCGTACTTCTTGAGATACGCCGGCGTGTCGATGCCGTTCTCGGCGTCCTCGATGGTGGCCGCCGTCTGCGAGACCTTGGCGCTGCCGGCGAGGTAGCCCCCGGCCAGCACCAGCCCGGCCACCGCCAGCACCGGCCGCCCCACCACCGGCGCCAGCCGGATGGAGAGGGTGCGCAACCCCTCCTGCAGCGCCACCGCGCCCAGCGGGATCACCGGGAGCACGAAGCGGTAAAGGCCCATGAAGTCCCCGCCGACGCTGACCGTGTAGGCGGCGAAGATGGCCCAGGCCAGCGCCGTGAGCAGGGCCAGGCTGCGCCTGCGCCGGTCGCCCTTGCCGGGCCAGCCCAGCACCACGAGGGGGACGAAGAAGAAGGCGCCGTAGTCCTCGCCGAAGCGGCGCAGGTAGTAAAGGCCCAGCCGCCAGGTCTCCGGTCCGCCCGAGGCCTTGACGTAGAAGGTGTTGGGGAACGGCCAGCCGTAGTAGGTCCAGCGCCAGCCGAAGTAGGGGAGGAAGATCGCCGCGAAGACGCCCAGCCACATCAGCTCGTGGCGGCGCGGGGCCAACTGCCAGTCGCGCGCCACCTTGGTCAGGACCCGGTACAGGCCCGCCACCGCGAACAGCAGGAGGCCCTCCGGCCGGGTCATGGCGGCCAGGGCGAACCAGATCGCGCTCGACCAGCCCCGGGCCTCGTCCACCTCCCGCATCACCCGCTCGAAGGCCAGGAGCACCAGGAAGGTGAACATCTGGGTCTCGAGCCCGCCCGTGCACCAGCAGGCGAACGCCCCGGTGGCGGCCAGCCCCAGCGGCGCCACCAGATGCCAGCGCGACGGCTTGTCACGGTCGAGGCGCAGCGACAGGCGCACCGTCAGCGCCAGCGTCCCCACCCCGAAGGCGATCCCGAAGAAGCGGGAGGTGAGCACCGGCGAGAGCCCCAGCTTGATCCCCCCCGCGAGCAGGATGGTCCACAGGAAGTTGGTGAACCCCTCGACCCGCTCACCCAGGTTGAAGACCAGCTGCCCGTGCTCGGCCAGGTTGCGGGCGTAGCGAAACGAGATGTACGCGTCGTCGTTGACGAAGTCGAACAAGAGGGCGTGCGGCACCAGCAGCACCGCCGCCACCACCACGGGCCAGTATCGTCTCACGACCGCGCTCAGATCTGCCATCCGGGCCGGGCCGGTTTTACCAGTTGGGCGCGGGCGAAGCGAGCGGACCCGGCTCCGTATGGGGCTGACTGGGCTGCACCCTGCGCAGCCGCCAGCAGGCCCGGTCGGTCATCAAGGAGCCGGAGCCGTCCAATCGAACTTCAGCGTCTGCTGGATGGGCAGCGGCTCGCCGCCCGGGGCGCGGATGAAGATCCAGCCCTCCATCTTGTGGCGCACGCAGGAGAGCACCTCGGGATCGGTCTTTCTCCGCTGGGCCACCGTCTCGGCGTCGGTCACCCCGCCGCCCGGCTGGACCGTCCAGCGCAGGAGCACGGTGCCCGCCGCGACCTTGTCGAGCCGGACCCGGCGGTCGGTGGCGATCTCCAGGCGGCAGGCGAGCAGCTCGGTCACCCGCGCCGGCATGTTGGTGTCGAGCGCCAGCACCTCGGCCGGCACGCTGTGCGCGACCCGCGGAGGCGGCGGCTGGGGCGGCATGGTCACCGGCTCTTCCTTCTTGCCGCCCGTCACGGGGTTCGGCTCGGTGACGGGCGCCGAGTGATCGTCGACGTCGCCACGCTGGTCCTGGACTTCGCCGGCCTGGTGCACCGATCCCTCCTGCCGGGACATCTGCTCCGCCTTGAACTTGGTGCCGGCGTCCTGCGCCAGCGCCGGGGCACCAAGGGCCGCCACGAAGAACCCCACCGTCCACCACCGCCGCGCCATTGGATCACACTCCCCTTACAAGCGTGGGTCCCGAACCGCGTGCGGCAAGCTCAGCCGAAGGTGGTCCCGTCCCAGCCCCACAGCGCGCCGTCGGCGTTGGTGAACTCGATGTAGATGCGATCGGCCGGCACGCGCAGGGCGGCGGCCAGCTCCGCGCACAGCTTCTGGGACAGCGCCTCGACCTCGGCTGCGGACAGCTTGCCCACGTTCTTGAGCTCGGCGTAGCAGGCGGCGTCGCTCGTGCCGCCGAAGGTCATCTCGGGGCGCGGGTTCACCACCACCATCACGTACTCCTCGGGCTTGTCCAGCGACTGCGCCAGGATCCCCGAGAGGCGCTTCATCCAGGCCGCGCGCTCGGCGGGCAGCTCGGCCGAGGTGAACAGGTTGAAGAGCGGCATCAACCGCGCTTGAGCAGAGCGTCCGGTCCGTTCACGGTGATCTCCAGCGAGGCCTCGGTGGGCGTCATCACGCCGGGGCGCACGTCGACCGGCTTGCGTGCCTCGGTGACGGCCCGCCCCAGCAGCGACTGCGCGTCGCGGCCCTCGCCCAGCGTCCCGGCCAGCACCGAGGCCAGCTCCTGGGCCATGGCCCGCGCCGAGGGGAAGCGCCCGTGCGGATCGACGTCGAGGGCCCGGTGCACCACCCGCACGAGCCGCTCCGGCAGTCCGGTGCGCTCGGTGACCAGCGGCTGCACCTCGCCCTGGTGGATCTTGCGGAAGACGTCCCGGTCAGCGGCGCCGTCGAACAGCGCCCGCCCCGCCAGCATCTCCCACAGCACCGAGCCCATGGCGAAGAGATCGGACATCGGCGAGGCCGGCTGCCCGCGCGCCACCTCGGGCGCCAGGTACGAGATCTTTCCCTTCACGATCCCCGGCGAGGTCAGGCTGTGGAGGCGGTCGCGGGCGCGGGCCAGGCCGAAGTCGGACAGCTTCACCACGCCATTGACGCCCAGCAGGATGTTCTGCGGCGACACGTCCCGGTGCACGACCGGGGCCGGCTCGCCCATCATCGTGTAGCGCTCGTGAGCGGCGGCCAGCCCGCGCAGGGCGCCCACCCCGATGGCGGTGGCCATGGCCCAGGACATCCGCTCGCCGCGGGCCCGGTAGGCGCGCAGGAAGCGGGCCAGGTCGATGCCCTCCACCCACTCGGTCACCAGGCAGTAGGTGCCGTCGATGTCCTCGACGAAGTCGACCACCTGGACCACGTTGGGGTGGGCCAGCTCGGCCCCCACCCGGGCCTCTTCCACGAACATGGCCACGTGGGTGCGCTGGTTGATCAGCGACGATTTCATCTTCTTCACGGCCACGGGCCGGGCGAAGCCGGCGGCGCCGTGCATGCGCGCGCGCCAGACCACGGCCATCCCGCCCTCGCCGGCGAGCTCGATCAGCTCGTACTTCCCCGACACGCGGCGGCCGCGATCAGGGTGTGCGGCGATGGCCATGACCCGGCAGTATACGCCCCGGACGGAGGAACGGATCTCGTGGTTTGCACCGACGCGGATGGGCACGCGGTCGGGTGACGGCGCGGGCCCGACTGAAAGCGCTGTTACTCGGTCTCGTTGATGATCGCCGGCGTGGCGTAGCCCTGGACGTCGCCGTTGGGCAGGACGTTGGCCATGCGGATGAAGGTCGAAGGGATCGGGTCGCAATCCAGGTTGCCTTGCACCTGGAGCCAGAGGTTCTTCTTGGGATCCGGGAAGCCGCCGAAGTACTGCGGCTGATAGAGGTGCTTGTCCGCGATGTTGAAGTTCAGCTGCTTCCACGGCGACCCCGAGAAGTGGGGCATGTTCCCGGGGCAGTGCTGGTCGGGGAAGCTGCAGCAATCGGGGCCCCAGTCGGTGTTGTCGTCGTAGGGGAACTGGCGGTCCAGCATGGCCCCGGTCTCGTCCGCGTGATCGGACTCGTAGTAGCCCATGGCCCCGACCCACATCTTCTGCAGGTGGCCGGCCGCCTCGCTGGTGCGCGACCGCTTCACGTAGCGCATCCAGGCCACGCCGCCGATGGAGGCCAGGATTCCCAGGATCGCCACGACCAGCATCAGCTCGACCAGCGTGAACCCACTCGCCCGGCGCCGGGGCCGGGCCGCATCCGTAGCGGTCGTTTTCATGGGGGGCGTCTCCATCGCACTGTCTCTGTTGCGATATGGCACGTAATCAACCTAACAATCGGCTCAGCGCTTGTTCGGCTTGAGGTCGTTGTGCACCGCGCCCTTCGGATTGAGCTTCACGGACCCGCCCGGCGTGCTGGGCTTGCTGACGGGGTTGAGCACGCACTCGCCGACGCAGATGGTGTCGCCGTGGCTTTGCGCGACGGGCTGCGACTGAGCGTAGACGAAGACGTTCGTGATCCCGATGGCCTGGGCGCCCTTGGCGATGGTGTGCATCTCGTTGGCCTGGTCGCTGGTCGACAGCTTTCCCCAGGCGTCGCCGACGTCCATGTGTAGGTCCTGGCCGGCCGAGCCCACGCGGCTGGTCGAGACGAGCGGCAGCTTGGTGCCCAGCTTCTGGGCCAGATCGGAGGCGCCGGCCGGCTGTCCCGAAGAGAAGAGCATCGCCACTGCGGCCCCACCCGCCAGCAGGACGCCGACCGCCAGGGGGATGACCAGCGTGGCCTTGCGGGCCTTGGGCCGGGTGAAGGTGCTGGTGGTCGGCTCCTTGACCGGCTCGTTGACCTTGCCCAGCTTGTCCAGCGCCTGCGCGGCCGCCTGGAAGCCCGGCTTCAAATTCAGCGCCGTCGACAGGGCGATCCGGGCGCGCGTGGTGTTGCCACCGCCGGCCCAGATCAGGCCCTGGTAGTAGTGCGCCTGCGCGTTCTCGGGCTCCAGCTCCAGCGCCACGTTGAGGTGATGCTCGGCCAGGCGCTGCCGCTCGAACGCGGGCTGCAGCGAGCACTGGTAGGTGTACCAGGCCATCAACGCGTGAAAGCTGGCGTTGTCCGAGGCCGCGTCGATGGCCTTGGTCATCGCCGCTCGAGCCCCGTCCCAGTCGCCCTGCTCGGCCGCTAGCTTGGCTTCGGCGGCGAAGCGCATCGCTTCCTTCTGTGAATCGTTCTGTTCGGGAATCGCTTCCAGCATGGCCCCGTGCAGCGGGACATCGGCGCTTTCCCGGCTGCTATTGAGGGCTCTTGCGTCCGATTGCTCGGGTCACGAGGCCGAACAGTGACTTGGGCGGCGGGCAGGTGGCCACGGTGCGGGCGGGAAGTGGGTGGCTGCGGGTGACTGTGACCAGGTCGGCCCGCACCTCGCCAACCGACAGCGGCATCACCAGGCGCAGCGGGGTGTGCAGCTCGTCGTCGGACAGCCAGACGGTGAAGGTGCGGTTGGGGCGGTCATCGTCGTGGCTGCCGTCCCAGAACACCGGATCGGCCTTGCCCTCGATGCGCAGCGCCCGCCCCAGGTCGCCCGACACCGGCACCGCCGGCGCGATGGTGATGAGCCACAGCCCGTGCCCATCGAGCACCTCGTAGATCTGAGGCGTGCGCGGGGGCGCCAGGCGCATGCGCAGGATGAAGGTGAGCGGATCCATCACCGCCGCCTTGCGCACGAGGGTCTCGGGCTGATCGGGCCGGCCCGGCCGCCGGCGCACGAGCGCCACCGTCCCCGGCGTCGGCTGGCGGGCGAAGTCGGTGATGCTGCTCTTGCCGCTCAGCTTCAGCGAGGTCCAGCGACGCGCGCCCTGCGAGGCCGGATCGAACTCGCTCACGATCCGCTTCTCGGTCTCGCCCAGGCCGAGCAGCGAGGCCTTCACCTGCCCCAGCAGCTCGACCGCGCCGCCCGGCTTCCCCGGCGTGAGGTTGAGGTTCAGCTCGCCCAGCTGCCCGAGGATCCCGAAGTTGATCCGGTACTGCGCGCGCTCCTCGCGGGCCAGCGCCGCGGGCCCAGACGGGGCCGCCGGTCGCGGCGCGGGTGCCGGCGCGGGCGCGGGCGCGGGGGTCTCGGGGCGGGGCTGGATCGCCGAGGGAGGGTCGATCTTCCCCAGCTCGGCGGGCAGGCAGGGGGGAGAGCCCAGCGCCAACAACAGCGCGAACATCGTCACCATTGTGGGACGGCGGGGAGAAAAGGGCTATTCGATCCTCGCAATCTTCACGACGCGGTGGGCGTTCCCCGACCGAGTCATTTCGGCTGCGTCGTAAACCTGGTCTGCTCGGCCTGCCGATCATGAGCAAGATGTTCGCGTCACGGGCCCCCGCACTCCTTCTGGCAACCCTGCTCGGCTGCTCCAGCCCCGGCGGCCACACCCGTCCCGTCGAGGGCGGCACGGGCGGCGACGAACCCACCGGCGGCAGCGTCGGCACCGGCGGCATGTCCGCGCGCGACGCCGCGGTGGGGACCGGCGGCAGCGTCGGCACCGGCGGCAGCGTCGGTACCGGCGGCAAGACCACCGACGCGGGCGCCGACGTCCCCGAGCAGCCGCCGCCGAAGCTGGACGCGCGGCCGGCGAGCGACGCGGGACGACCCGACGTGGGGCCGGGGCCCTACAGCACCTGGGTCTATCCCGGGCCCGACGGGCGCCTCCAGTACAAGAAAGATCCCAAGGGGAACCAGGTCCCCGACTTCTCCAACGCCGGCTATGGCGGCGGCGGGGTGGCGCTGCCGGTGGTGCCGACGAAGATGACGCTGTCGCCAGAGCCGGCCGGCGACGACGGCGCGCGCATCCAGGCGGCGCTGGACGCGATGGGGGCGCTGCCCGCCGACGAGAACGGCATCCGCGGGGCCCTCCTCTTGAAGAAGGGTAGCTACCGGATCGCCGGCGTCATCACCGTCAACAAGAGCGGCGTGGTCCTGCGCGGCGAGGGGCAGGGGACCGACGGCACGGTGCTGATCGCGACCGGTGCCGTCCAGCGCTCGCTGGTGCTGGTCCAGGGCGCGGGGGGCCTCGCCGAGGTGGCCGGCAGCCGCCGGTCGATCACCGATGAGTACGTGCCGGTGGGCGCTCGCACCTTCCACGTCGACGACGCCTCGGGCTTCAAGGTGGGCGACACCGTGGTGGTGCACCGGCCCTCGACCCAGGAGTGGATCGATCTCCTGGGCATGGACGCCTGCGGCGCCGTGGGGACCAGCTACGACACCGCGGACGTCAACGGGTCCACCTGCCTCGACAACCCCTGGTCGCCCGGCTCGAAGGACCTGAAGCTCGATCGCATCATCACCGCCATTGCCGGCAACGCCATCACCATCGACGCGCCCATCGTCAATGCGCTCGAGAAGATCTTCGGGGGCGGATCGATCTACAAGTACACGGCGCCCGGGCGCATCTCTCAGGTGGGCGTCGAGAACCTGCGCGGCGACAGCGAGTACACCAGCCCCACCGACGAGATGCACGGCTGGAACTTCATCCTCTTCCAGCGGGTGGTGAACGGGTGGGTCCGCGACATCACCTCCATCCACTACGGCTACTCGGCGGTCAACATCAACAACGACTCGAAGTGGGTCACTGTGCAGGACTCCACCTGCCTCGATCCGATCTCGATGATCACCGGCGGGCGTCGCTACTCGTTCAACACCGACAACAGCCAGATGGTGCTGTTCCAGCGCTGCCTCTCCGTCGAGGGCCGCCACGACTTCGTCGAGGGCTCGAACGTCCCCGGGCCCAACGTGTTCCTCGACAGCAAGGCCACCATGTCCCACGCCGACACCGGCCCCCACCACCGCTGGTCGGCCGGCGGCCTCTTCGACAACATCACCACCAGCAACCAGATCAACGTCCGCAACCGCGGCAACTCGGGCACCGGCCACGGCTGGGCCGGCGCCAACATGGTGGTGTGGAACTCCACCGCCAGCTCGATGCTGATCGACAACCCTCCGGGGGCGCAGAGCTGGTCGATCGGCTGCAAGGGCACCCAGACCGGCGCCGGCATCCGTGACTCTGTGGGTACGCCGGTGTGGCCGCCCAGCCTGTACCGCCAGCAGTTGCTCGATCGGCTGGGTCCGGACGCCGTGCAGGCGCTCGAGCGCTGAGGCGGAGCTGCCCCCGGGAAAACGCCTGCCAGGACGGCCGGCACCGTCCGTCCGCCAAATCAACTGCTCGAAGTGCTCAGCAGCTGAGCGCCGAAAGACCGCTGCGCGGTCTGTTTCAGCGCTCAGCTGAAAATTTGCGCTCCGCCGCGGTGGCGCGCTCCATGGGGCCATGACTGGACCGAAGCGGTTCCTCTGGTTGGCGCTGGCCACGCCCATGCTGGCGCCCAGCAAGCCGAAGCCGCGCGGGCGGCGGTACGCGGTGGTCCCCACTCCCCCGCGCCAGGA
>Ga0134123_10003636_pt1 | contig 10036 bp, 11 predicted proteins | sample KB303_FD_96460 | JGI IMG/M metagenome (GOLD analysis project Ga0134123, IMG submission 96460) | Terrestrial soil microbial communities without Nitrogen fertilizer from Kellogg Biological Station, Michigan, USA - KB3-0-3 | ecosystem: Environmental > Terrestrial > Soil > Unclassified ...
CCGCTCGAGCGTCCTGCTGATTGAACGCCGTCCCGCGCGCGATGAGAGTGGCGTGCGTATTAACGGCCGCGAGTATGGCAAAGCCGAGACATTTATCCTGATCACGAGCGGCGGCGCTTGCGTGTTGGTGAGCGCGCGAAACGGCAGACGCATTACCTTGACCGATGTCCCCTGTCGGGCCTTGTCCCAATAACTGCGTTGCCAGATCATGAATGAAATCCACGAAGGCGGCTGTTTGTGTGGCAGCGTGCGTTATCGGGCCATCGGCACCCCGATTGCGGCAACAGTCTGCCACTGCAAGTTTTGCCAGCGGCGGACCGGCAGCGCATTTTCGCAGCCGGTGCTGTACAAGATGGAACAGGTGCAAGTGTCCGGCGGCCCGCTGGTGACCTACGAGCATCGTTCCGATGAGAGCGGCCGCTGGCTGCGAATGGAATTCTGTCCGACTTGCGGAACCACGGTCATGTGGACGGTTGAGCGCAGGCCCGGCGTGCGCGGGATAGCGGGTGGCACGTTCGACGATCCAAAATGGTTCAGGATTCAGCGGCACATCTGGACCCGCTCCGCGCAGAGCTGGGTCTCGATCCCGACGGATGCGGAGTGTTTCGAGAAGGGCTCCCCCGCGTAAGATCTCCCGGAAGTAGTGCAACCAAACAAGGATTCTGCATGCCTGGTCCGACATTGCGCTCCTTCGCCGCGTCACTGCCTGCGCGTTGCGCTTTGCTGCTGGGTCTGCTGAGCACCTCCGGCTGCGCGTTGCAGCGGCATCACGAGGCGGTGCTCGTTCTCGGTGACGTCGCTGCGGGCGCCGGACCGAGCGGCCTGAAGGAACGAACCCCGCAGCCATCGCGTACCCCGATTTCCTACACGATCGACGGACGCGCACATACCGGCGACCTCTATCTGCCGGGGGAGGGCAAACCTGATGCCGGGATCGTGCTCGTGCCGGGCATGGTGCAGGAAGGCAAGGATGCTCCGAGTTTTGTAACGTTCGCGACCACCTTGGCGCGGGCGCGCTTTGCTGTAGTTGCACCCCAGCTGGCCGGTCACCGCGACCTGCGGATCGAGCCTGGTCAGGCACGCGAAGTGGCGGACGCATTCCGCTACCTTGCGGATCGCGAGGACCTGTCCCCGGAGGGCCGGGCCGGAATGGCCGGCATCAGCTATGCGCTTGGCCCGGTGGTGCTTGCCGCGCTGGAAGACGACACGCGCGAGCGGGTGCGGTTCATTCTCGGAGTGGGCGGTTATCACGATCTCCGTTCTGCCATCCGCTTCGTGACCACCGGCTACTTCGAGGTCGATGGTTCGCCGCAGGCCCTGCAGGCCTCGCAATACGGCAAGCTTCTGTTCGTAAAAAGCATCCTGCAGGATTTACACGAGCCGGGGGACCGGGCAATTTTCGAAAAGATGGTGGAATTGAAACTGAAGGATTTCAACGCGGACATCTCCGCGCTCGCCGCAGATCTCGGCCCGGAGGGCCTGTCGGTCCACCGGCTGCTGAATAACATCGATCCACAGCAGACTCCGCAACTGATCGCGGCGCTCCCACCGGCCATGCTGGCCACCATCGATGCGCTGACGCTCAGCGACAAGGACCTGACGCGCCTTCGCGCGCGTCTGCTGCTGATACACGGCAAGAACGACGCGCTGATCCCTTACCCCGAGAGCGTGTCGCTGGGGAATGCCGTCGCTCCCTACCAGGCTCACGTATTCATCCTGAACGGCGTGCTGGGGCACGTGGATCTTACGCTCTCGCGTTTTTTCTCGATGCGGTTTTGGAGCCACGAACTGCCCGACGCATGGCGCCTGTTCCGCGCCGCGAACTTGCTGCTCAAGGAACGCGAAAGGTCGGCGAGCACAGTGATCAGTGTCGAGGGCCGCGGAAGCAAAATGCCGAATGGTGCCAAGCCGGCACAGTTCGTGAAATAGAATCCGCGTGCTCCGGGTCCCATCGGATCGGGCAGGGTGGTGACCGATCGCTCGCAATGCCAGAATAGCGATTGAGCACGAACGTGCATTTTCAGGGGACATACAGGCAGCGCATGGCGAACGTCTACTTTGAAGACCTGGAGGTTGGGTCCGTGCATCTCGGCGCGGAGTGCCTTTGCGACAAGGACGAGATGCTGGAGTACGGCCGCCGCAATGATCCGTGGCCGTTTCACGTCGATGAAACCGCGGCCGCGCGTTCGCCATTCGGCGGGATCATCGCCAGCGGCGGCTATGTGATTACCCTGTGGTACCGCTCCCTGGTGGAGATCTACAACACTCCGAAGTCGACCTGGGTATTCCTTGGTGGTCTCGACTGGAAGGTCAAATTTCGGGCTCCCGTTCGCCCGGGCGACACTGTGCGGGTGAGAGTGACCGTGAAGGAAAAGCGCCCCTGGATCAAGGCCGGTCAAGGTGTGGTCACACTCTTCAATGAGCTGCTGAACCAGCGGGGCGAGGCGGTGTGCACGGTCGACGTCATGGTCCTGGTGGCCACTCGGGCGGGGGCCGCCGCACCCGACAAATGAACGCGGGGTTTTTTACCGCGTTTGATGCCGCTGCCGATTCTTGTCGCGCAGGAACTCGACGATTTTCCAGATTTCTTCCGGCTTGAGCTGATCGGCAAACGGCGCCATGACGGTGCCGCGCCGTCCCTTGGCGATGGTGTTGAAGATCATCGAATCGGTAGGCTTGTAAATCCATTCGTCGTCGGTGAGGTCCGGGCCGACGGCGCCTTCGGCTTCATGGCCGTGACAGGAATAGCAACCGGTTTTCAGGAACAGCTGTTTGCCTTCAGCCGCGGCGGCGGGGTCGCCGGCAAACGGGTTGGTCGGTTCATCCGCGGCCTGCGCCGGGCTGCAGAGCGCAAATGCCAGCGCGCACGCGCCGGCGCAACGAATCAAATCAAAACCACTTTGCATTGAATTTTCTCACGCTCAAAAAAGAAGCGGCGAACCTGCCGCCGCTTCCCGGATCAACGATTGCTCTTACTCGTCAAACAGGCCGAACACCGTTACGTAGCCACCCTTGCGGCTGTCCTTCAGATGCGGAGCGCCGCCGCCACCGATGGTGGCCCAGCCGGTCCAGCCGCCGAAGCCCGAAGGCACCGCGACATATTGCTTGCCGTCGATGAAATAGGTGACCGGGCTGCCGACGATGCCCGAGCCGGTCTGGTAAGACCATAGCTCGTGGCCATTGTCCTGATCGTAGGCCTTGAATTCACCCTCGGGTGTTCCGGCGAATACCAGGCCCCCACCGGTGGTCAGCACTCCGCTCATGAACGGCGACGGCGCTTCCACAGTCCACTTCTTGCTGCCGTTCTTCGCGTCGAGCGCGACCAGTTGGCCATGACCCTTGTTCCACTTGATGCTGCCGATGCCCCAGTGCGGTTTGCCTTCGACGCGATCGCCCTTCGCGCTCTTGATGTCGGTGCAGATTTCCCGGCTGGGCACGAACACCAATTGTTTGGCGGGACTGTAACTCATCGGGTTCCACCACTTGCCGCCTTCCGAAGCCGGGCAGATATCCTTGGCTTCGTAGGTGTAGCTCGGCACCTTGGCGGGATTGACGATCGGCCGGCCCTCCGGCGTGAATCCGGTTGCCCAGTTCACCTTGGATATTTCCCTGCCATAGACGAACTTGCCATTGGTGCGGTCGATGCTGTAAAGGAAGCCGTTGCGATCGCCGTGCAGCCAGACCTTGCGCCCGCCGACATCGGCGAGGATGTGTTCATTCACGCCGTCGAAATCCCACACGTCGAAGGGCGTGTACTGGAAGTGAAACTTGATCTCCCCGGTGTCGGGGTCCAACGCCAGGGTGGAATTGGAATACAGGTTGTCGCCCTCGCGGCCGACGCCATCCCAGTCGGGATTTGGATTTCCGGTGCCCCAATAAATGGTATTGAGCGTCGGGTCGTACGAGCCGGTGATCCAGGCAGATGCGCCGCCATACTTCAGATTGTCCGGATCGGAACCCCAGGTGTCGGATCCCGGTTCGCCGGGCGCGGGAATCGTGTACCGGCGCCATGCCTGTTTGCCTGTTTCGGCGTCCAGCGCTTCGATGAACAGGCGCGTCGGGTATTCCGCGCCCGACAGGCCGACGATCACTTTGCCCTTGGCGATCAGCGGCGCCACGGTCATGGTGTAGGCGTTCTTGTAGTCGCCGAGGCCGACGTCCCACACCGGCTTGCCGGTCTTCATGTCGAGCGCAACGACGTGCGCGTCGGGCGTGGACACAAAAACCTTGTCGCCGTAGAGTGCCGCGCCACGATTGCCGATGTCGCAACACATGTTCTTGCCGACATCCTCCGGCAATTGATGATTGTATTGCCAGATCATCGAGCCGGTCTTGGCGTCAACCGCGAAGGTGCGGCCGTGCGAGGACGTGACGTACATCACGCCGTTGTGGATGAGAGGCGTGGTGTTTTGCGCGTCCAGCACGCCGAAGGAAAACGTCCATTTCGGCACCAGGCGCTTCACGTTCCGGGTGTTGACCTGGTTCAACGGGCTGAACCGTGTGCTCATGTAGTCCCGCCCGACCATGCGCCAGTTGTTCGCTTCCTTGTGCGCATTGAGCAGCATCTCATCGGTGACGTCCTGCGCGACCCCCTGGTTCGCGGCAAGTACGAGCGGAATTGCCAGCAATACCCCTGAAGCACGACGGCAAATGTCGTGCGTTATTCTGAAGTTCATGATTTCCCCCTTTTGTTTTTCGAGTCCAAAAGAAAACTGCCTGATTCCTGCTCGCGCAGGCGTACTCACCCGCCCGAATGTCGCCGCATTCGAGGGCCAATTGCCGAGGATATGGTACACCACGGGGCACATCGGAACCGCGCTCACAACTTGACCTGGCTGAGCCGTGTGCCCTCGAGTTCCATTACGTAATCCGCGCCGAAGGCCATCGATGGCGTATGGAAACCTGGTGCAAGGCGGCCTTCCACGACCTTCTGGGTGGCCCTGACGCCGGATTCCGCGGTCAGCGTGTAGCCTTCGCGGGTGCGCAGCCGCATCGCGACCTTGCGTCCAGCATCATCCCAAACCTCGCCATAGACATACATTTCGTCACGGGCACGCTGCTCGTCGGTCGGGCCTTTGACGCGCCTGCCGATCTGCGCCTTGATGAAAGCCTGAGCCGGTGGAAGTCCGAGCAACCAGCGCATGAAACCGGGGATTTTCATTTTCGCAATCTGCTTTTCCGGAACACCCGCGAAAACTTCGATGTTGGGAATCCCGGTCGAATAGTAAGCGGTCGCGACATCGCCCCAGGGAATGGTGACCGCGGTGGCCGAAAGCTCCCCGGTGAATAAGATGGTTTCGACCTTGTAGGCGGCGGGGACCTTGACGATCCTGCCGTCCCTGCGAATCCTGCCGCCTTCGGGCAAACCCTCGGCTACCGTCTTGGCGGTCCCGGGACTCAGCTTGCCGTAACGCGACATGAAGGCGAGCTTGAGATGGGTTGCCGAAGGCAACTTGCGCTTGAGCATAGCGGCGAGGCAATCGGTAGGCACCACGTCGAAGCCGATACCCGGTATGGCGACGATACCGGCGCTGCGGATTTCCTGGTCCTGCGAATGAAGATTCTCGAACACGGCAATCTCGCCGGTGATGTCGAGATAGTGCGTTCCCGCGCGCAGGCACCCCGCCAGCATCGGGGAACTGGTTGCGGAGAACGGCCCCGCACAATGCAGGACCGCTGCGATACCTTCCAGGTTGGATGCGACTTTCGCCGGATCGACGAGATCGAAGGTGCGCGTTTCGCAGTCGAGATCGCGGCCCAGCGCGCGAATGGGCTCAAGGTGGCGTCCAGCCAGGACGGGATCGAGATGGCGCTCCTTGGCGAAGCGTGCGGCGAGCCGGCCGGTGTAGCCGTTCGCGCCGTAGATCATCCACTTCCTGCTCAAATCATTTCTCCCGGCGTGGCAGGCCGTTACGGCGCGAAGGCATGGTTCTTCTGAGGACCGGGCCCGACCAGGAGCGCGCCCTGGTCAGGTTGGTCGTGTTCGCTGCGCTTGAAAGTCGAAGGCGTCGTCCGGTCTAGTTCGGCCGCTCCATCTTGCAGGTGGTCGCCATCACCGTGTCCTTCGCTTCAATGCGGCGATCGGTCTTGAAGCCGTTGCCGGTGCGCTCGATGTCGTACTTGACGTCTTTGCCGTCCACCTTGCTGTAGGTCGAAACGAACAGCGGCTGGATCAATTGGTGGTTGTCCGCGCGCATCCACACTTCGCCGGTGTCGCCGTCGAATTTCATGCCTTCGAGCGCGCGGGCGACTTTGGCCGGATCGGCGGACTTGGCTTGGTCCACTGCTTTCGCCAGCATCTCCAGGGCCTGATACTGAGTAGTCCAGTAATAGTCGTCCTTGACGTTCTTGTACTTGTCTCGATACGCCAGGTAGTGCTTGGTAACCTTGTCATTGCCGATATTGGCGTGCCACTGGGTGACCTGCTTGAGATGGTCGATCCCCGCATCGCCGAGCGCAGGCGGGGTACCCAGGCCTCCGGCGTAGTAGGTGTAGAAATCGGGTTTGAATCCGGCTTCGCGGCTTGCCTTGACGAGCAAGGTCATGTCGTTGCCCCAATTGCCGGTGATCACCGTATCGGCACCCGAAGCCTTGATTTTGGCGACGTACGGGGAGAAATCCTTGATCTTGCCGAGCGGGTGCAACTCGTCACCGACGATCTGGATGTCGGGACGTTTTTTCGGCAACATTTCCTTCGCCGCCCGCGCAACCGCCTGTCCGAATGCGTAATCCTGGTTGAGCAGATACACCTTCTTGGAGTTCGGGTTATGCGCGATCGCATCGGTCAGTGCCGCCATTTTCATGTCGGCGTCGGCGTCGAAGCGAAAGTGCCAGAAGCTGCACTTGTCGTTGGTGAGCGCAGGATCGACCGCGCCAGTGTTGAGATAAAGGACGACCTGCTCGGGATTGCGCTCGTTGTGTTTGTTTACGGCCTCGACCAGCGCGCCGGCGACATTCGAACCGTTGCTCTGGTTGACGAAGCGGACCCCCTGGTCGATTGCCGACTTGAGGGCGAGCAGCGCTTCCTGCGGATTGCTCTTGCTGTCGAGCGCGATGATTTCCAGCTTGGTCCCGCCAAGCACGCCGCCGCGCGCATTAATGGCGTCCGCGGCCAGCTGGGTGTAGCGAACCATCGCCTCGCCGACGTTGGCAAACGGCCCCGACAGCGGGTCGATGACCGCAATCTTGATGCTGTCCGCGGCGTAAGATGACCATGCAGCCAGTGCCGTAAGGCCAGCCGCAAACAAGGTAATTGCAAGTCGTTGCCGTTTCATTGAATTCTCCTCTATTGTTCTGTTTGTGCTTGCCGCCCGCATTCCGCTACGTAAACCCGCGTGCGGAAACCGAAAACGCCGGTACGGGTTCGGCGGTTGACCTCGACGGCCGACCCCCGGCGGGCTGTAATATGCTGCTCGCTAAGATGAGGCCATGCAAGGCTTGTGCAAATGTTGCATGGGGCTGGACACTATAAATCTTCAACGGAGGAGACATGCTGAGTTACGACGTAGTCGAGTGGGGCAAGCCGCTGCAGAAAGCGGAGAAGCCCACGCCCAAACCGGCAGGGACCGAAGTGCTGCTCAAACTGAAGTATTGCGGCGTGTGCCACAGCGATGTGCACATCCGCGAGGGCTATTTCGATCTCGGCGGCGGCAAGCGGTTCAACATGAGCGATCGCGGCATGCATCCGCCGGTCACCCTGGGGCACGAACCATTCGGAACCGTGATAGCCGCCGGCCCGGACGCCAAGGATGCGCCGGTGGGCAAGGACCGGCTGGTGTGCCCGTGGATCGGTTGCGGCCAGTGCGCGCGCTGCCTCGAAGGCATGGACAACCATTGCATGGCGCCGCGCTGGATCGGCATCCAGCGTCCGGGAGGCTATGCCGACCACTTGCTGATTCCGCACCCCAAATACCTGGTGGACGCGAGCGGCATCGATCCGGCCTGGGCGGCCACGCTGTCGTGTTCCGGGCTAACTACTTATTCCGCGGTGTCGCAACTCAAGCCGATTCCGCGCGACGAGTGGGTAATGCTGCTGGGCGCGGGCGGCCTCGGATTGATGGCGATCGAGATGCTCAAAGCGCTCGGACACGAGAAGATAATCTCGGCGGATATCGACGACGCGAAACTCGCGGTGGCGAAGAAGGAGGGCGCCGCGGCCACCCTCAATACCCGCGATCCGGATGCTGGAAAGAAACTCCAGCAGATCGCCGGCGGGCCTTTGTACGGCGCGGTGGATCTGGTCGGTGCGGCGGACACCGCGAGCCTCGCGCTGCCGGCGTTGCGCAAGGGTGGAAAGCTGATCGTGGTCGGGCTTTACGGCGGAGAAATCCCGGTATCGCTGGTACTGGTGGTGCAACGCGCGTGGAGGATCCAGGGATCCAGTGTCGGCACCGTGGCCGAACTGAAAGAAGTGATCGCGCTGGCGCGAGCGGGGAAGATCAAGCCGATACCGATAGAAAAACGGCCGTTGTCGGAAGTCAGCCGTACCCTGGACCAACTCAAGGCGGGACAGGTCACCGGGCGCGTGGTTGCCGCGATTGGATGATCGAGTGGAATCGAGCCGACGTCGGGCCGAGCGAATGACTGCGGGTGTCTCGCTTGCGCGACGACGGGCGACACGCGGCAGTGCTCCTGCCGCGTTCATCATTCCCGCAATGCTGATTGCAATGATCGCCGGTTGTGCCGCTCCTCCGGTCAAGCCCACCGGCGCACCGCCAACTGCTCCAGCTCCTGCACCGCAGCCGGCTCCGCCAGCGGCGCAGGAGGCTCCTGCAGTCAGGTCTCCCGTCACCAGGATGTCTGCAGAGGACATCAAGGCAATCAGTGCCTATCACAACAAGGTGCGCGCCGACGTTGGCGTCGGGCCGCTGCAGTGGTCGCCGGCACTGGCGAACTACGCGCAGGAGTGGGCCGACCATTTGGCAACCACGACTTGCACGATGAAGCATCGCACCGAACCCTTGTATGGCGAGAACCTGTTCCAGGCCACTGCGGGCGCCTACACGGCGGTGGACGGAGCGAAGGCGTGGGAGAGCGAGAAGAAGGACTTTCACGGCAGCGCATTGACGCAAGCCAATGCGCAAGCGGTCGGACATTACACGCAGATGGTCTGGCGGGACACCCGGATGCTGGGCTGCGGCGAGGCGGTCTGCAATGCTCTGCTCCTCGTTACCTGCAACTATGATCCACCCGGAAACGTGCTGGGGCGCAAGCCTTTCTGACAGCCGCCGGAGCACATCTCCCGTTCATGCCCTGGCACAAAGCGATGCTGGTGTGGTTGTTGATCATTGTGACCGAGTCGGTTCAAGGCGTGCTGCGCAATCTGTTCCTTGCTCCGGCAATCGGCGATTTCGCGGCGCGCCAGGTCGGCGCATTGGTCGGCGCGGCCGTCATCGTGTTGGTAGCCTGGCTGATGGCGCCGTGGCTGAATCTGCAAGGCCGTGCGCAATTCGCCGGCGTCGGACTGCTCTGGGTCGTACTGACGGTGGTGTTCGAACTTTCGCTCGGGCGCGCGCTGGGATTGTCGTGGGAGCGCATGGCATCCGACTACGACATCACCAGAGGCGGATTGCTGGGCCCGGGACTGATCGTATTAGCCTTCGCGCCCTATGCAGCCGCCAGGCTGCGTGCCTCCGAAGAAATCGGGAAGCGGAAATGACGCGGTCGGGAAGCCTTCCATTTATTTTGCGGCAAGCTGTCGCCATCATCTTCCTCACCTGCACCGCATTGCAGGCTGCACCTGTCACCGCCGCCCCCACGGAAGAGGAACTGAAGGCGGACATCGTCTATCTTTGCTACAACCAGATGGGTGAGTTCGGGGCTGAAGGGGTCGATACCTGCGTGAAGGCAGAACAGTCGGCCCTGCATGCGCTGTCCCAGTATCCGCAGCAGCACGGTGAAATCGTGCAGCGCTGCAAGAATCGGATGCAAGCCTCCGGCTGGCAAATGGTCAAGTCCTGCGTGGACAAGGACATCGCCGCGGCAGAGAAAAAGGACTGAGGCGCCGGCGGGAGGCCAAGCCTGCTGACTATTTGCG
>Ga0134123_10003637_pt1 | contig 10035 bp, 5 predicted proteins | sample KB303_FD_96460 | JGI IMG/M metagenome (GOLD analysis project Ga0134123, IMG submission 96460) | Terrestrial soil microbial communities without Nitrogen fertilizer from Kellogg Biological Station, Michigan, USA - KB3-0-3 | ecosystem: Environmental > Terrestrial > Soil > Unclassified ...
CGACGATGAAGGAGAACCCCTTCGCCTTCGCCTCACCTTGTGCCGCCTCCTGGGCCGCGAGCGGCGCCAGGCTCGCCCAGAGGATCGCTCCGGCAGCCAGGGCGGTAGGTCGCGTGATGCGCATGGCGTCCTCCTAATGACCCAGGTAGGGGGCCGACGGATGATTGCTGCCATGAATCAGGTTGTGGCAGTCGGAGCACGCACGGTTGAACAGCCGGTTGCTGCTCGTCGAGGGATCTTCGAGCGTCGGGACGCGCAGACCGTCGTAGAGCGTACCGGGGTGGCGCGTGTTGGCGTGGCACTGCTGGCACAGGTACGGCACCGAGGTCTTCTGCAGCTTGAGGTGGTTCGAGCCGTGCGGGGTGTGGCAGTTCAGGCAGTTCTCCCGCACCGGCGGATGCTCCCACAGGAACGGGCCGCGCTTCTCGGTATGGCAGGTGTAGCACTGCTCGTTGACCGACGCCGCCTTGATCATCTTCGGCGTCTGGCTGCCATGCGGATTGTGGCAATCGCCGCAGGTCAGCTCACCCTCACGGATGGGGTGGTGAGACGACTTCCACATCTCCGCCCGCACGTCCTTGTGGCAGGTCAGGCAGGCCTCGGTCTCGGTCTTGGCCTTGAGCTGGTGGTGTTCCGATTTGAAGGAATGCACGCTGTGGCAGTCCGTGCACGAGATGTTGCGCCTCTGGTGCATGCTGCCCTGCCAGAAGAGCTGCTGTCTCCCGTCGTGGCAGCTCTGGCAGATGGCGGACTGCTGTTTTTTGGCGAGCTTCGTGATGCTCGGCCGCAGCGCCGGGTTGTCCGGGTCTTCGGCGTGCGCCGCTCCCGGCCCATGGCAGCTCTCGCATCCTTGCGACGCCTTCCTCGCGAAGACCTCCTTGCCATGGGGCGTCGTCGCCAACTGGTCGGCGACCTCGCTATGGCAGGCGGCGCAGGCGTCGCTCCCTGCGTACCCTTGCGGCGCGGCCGGGGCGGCCGCCGGTTCCGCGGGTGGCGCCTCTTGCGGCCTGGCGAATCCGAAGCCCGCGAGGGCCAGGGCCGCCATGGCGCAGAGGGGAAGCAGAAGCAGGAGTCGATGGAATCGCATCAGCATCAGGATCTCCTCCCGTCTCTCCGGGCTTGGTTGCGCGACACTATTCTGTCGAGGCATGAAACGCGGCGAAATTGGACCTAGGTCTCATTGCGCCTGTCCTACGACCAAAGTCCAATGGACCCTCTCCGGCAGCCGCCTTAGATTGAATCACCCTCCCGCCCTTCCGGGTGAGAGGAGGGGGCGGGCCGCTGCTATCCTTTGTAGTAGGCTGGAAACCTACCCGCCGGGGCGTTTCTCGCACCGGATCTGGCATGTTGTGATGCGGCCAAGGAAACCGAGCTTGAAAGGAGAGCAGCATGAAAACGTTCGGCTTCACCCTGTCCATCCTCGCCACCATCTTCCTGTTGGCGGCTTTCTACGCGGGTCCGGCGGCCCAGGCGCAGGGCGCCAAGGATGGCAAGCAGATCTTCCTGGACCAGAAGTGCAACATGTGCCATTCCGTCTCGACCGCCACCCCCGGCATCACGGCGACCACCAAGTCGGAGAAGATGAAGGGGCCGGACCTGGTGAACATCAAACAGGACGCCAAGACACTGACCGCCTTCCTCAAGAAGACCGCCGACCTCGACGGCAAGAAGCACCCCAAGGAGGTCAAGCTGAGCGATGCTGATCTCAGCGCCCTGATCAACTGGATCCTCGCGCAGAAAAAATAGTCACGACCGAGGAGGCGACATGCCTTATTTCGATGAGGTCCTGGTCGCTGTCGTGCTGACGGCGATCGCGCTGATCGCCCTGGTGGTGCTCCGCCCCTCGCTCACCGCGGCCCGCGGCGGCAAGATCCTGGCCTTCCTGGCGTTCCTGGTGCTGCCGATCCTCGCCACCGCGATGGGGCTGTCGGCCCACATCGAGCATTCGAAAACGACCGAGTTCTGCCTCTCCTGCCACGTGATGGAGCCCTACGGCCGGAGCCTCCACGTGGACGACGCAGCCTGGCTGCCGGCCCAGCACTTCCAGAACAACCGCATTCCGCGCGACCACGCCTGCTTCACCTGCCACACCAACTACACAATGTTCGGCGACGCCAAGGCGAAGCTGCGCGGTCTCCGCCACGTCTACGTCTATTACTTGGCGGGCGTCCCCGAGAAGATCCAGCTCTACGAGCCGTACAACAACCGCGAGTGCCTGCACTGCCATGCCGGAGCGCGGTCGTTCGAAGAGAGCGATCTGCACAAGGAGATGCGAGCGGATCTGGGCTCCAACACCACCTCGTGCCTGGAGTGCCACGACGCGGTCCACAACGTCGGCGAGTTGAAAGGGAAGCCCCTCTGGAAGGAGAGCAAGCCATGACCGACGCCGATCCCCGGCTGGTGCGCCGCCTGCGGCTCGCCGGGCTCCTCGTGAGCCTCGGCCTGCTGATCGAGGCCGCCACCCTGTTCTGGCAGCACCCGACGGCCTTCCTCGTCTTCCTTCTCCTGGGGGGATCGCTGGTGGCTCTCGGCGTGCTCCTCTACCTCCTCTCGATCGCGACCTACGCCTCGCCGCGGCCGGCGGCTTCCTCCGAGCCGCCCCGGGGCGGCTGATTCTGGAGATGATAATCCCGCCAGCTCACCAGGTAGCGGAGCAGCGAGACGTACTCCGAGCCCGCCATCTGGACCGCGTGATTGAAATGGACTTGGCGGTCGTTGAAATCATCATAGAGATAGAAGAGGCGTGAGATGCTCTCGTAGAAGGAGCGGCGCATCGTCGACATCTCCTCGCTGCGGACCAGGTCGACCTGCGCCGTGCGGCGGATCTTCTCCTTCGTCTGTTCGATCTTTGTCTTGTCCCCCTCCTTCATCGTCTCCTCGCAGAGCGCTTGCCCTCGTAGTCCGAAGAAGCACAGGTACACGAGAGCGCAGGTCGTCCCGGAGTGCAGCGGCGTGAAATGCAGGGGCGCCTGAAAATCGGTGTTGAGCAGGATCAGCTCCTCGGTGGCGTTGAGGACCCGGGTCCGGAAGAGAGGTTTCGACTTCCGGCCGGCGTCTGTCGCTCCCAGCACGGCGTCGTCGATCCACGTCTTGAGCGCACGCAGGCGGTTGTTGATCGGGTAGCTGTGCCGCTGGAAGATCTCCACCAGGCTCCGGCGGAGCTTCTTCCGGAACTCCCGCGGCTCTCCCGGATGAAAGCTTTCGCCCATCCACGAGCGGAGGAGAGCCTGGAGCGGCTCGCGGACCATCCCGGACCGGTCCCAATGGCGGGCGACGAGCCCCAGAGAGCAGGCCAGGGTGGCCGCGGCCGGGGGAATCTGGTCCCCCAGGAGATAGCCCGCCGTCTGTTCCACCCGGCGGCTGCGCCGGAAGAGCCGGTCGGCGCTGCGCAGGGCATGGACGGCCACTTTGATCAGATAGGCCCAATAGGAATGGCCACGGGTGCTCTCTGCCCGCGTCGACGCCACGGCCTTGAGCAGCGGGACCTCCGGCACGCCGCTGCCCGTCCCGTGGAGGTTCCATGCGATCACGCGCCGGACGCCCGCCCCCCACCAGAGGTAGTGGGTGACCGTCTCGCAGATCTTGAGCAGCTCCATGGCTGCCTCTTCGACGTATCCTCCCCGCTCCAGATATTTGGTTCCGACCAGCATGAGCTGGAGCGCCACGGCCAGGCGCGCCAGGTCGTCGTGTCCGGCGGTCTCGCCGAACTCGAGGAGCATTTCATCGGGCGAGCCGAGATCCTCCAGACCTCTCCAGGTGCCCAGCCATCCCTCGATCGTGTCTGCCTGGATCTCGCCTCCGGTGAGAGGAATCCTGATCGGATGAGACGGCGGCCGGCCGGTCGCGGCGGTCGTCCGTTCCTCCTCGGCGGACTCCATCCATTCGGTGACGCCCTGGATCAGCTCGCGCCGGCACTGGTCGATTTCCTTCTCGGAGGGTTCCTGCGCCGGCTTGTTCGCCGCCTTGCCCGTCGTCTGCAGCCTCGGATCGGCCAGCAGGCCGTAGACCGAGATCCGTCCCAGCATGGCCTCGGCAATGTCGTTGAAGAACCCGCCGGCGGCCCGGCACACGATGTCGGGCCAACCTCCCGGCGCAATGGTGGGCCAGCGTGTGGCCTCGGGCCAGATGTTCAGCTTCGGAGCCGAGCTCCGCAGGCGATAGGTGGTGAAACGCCGCAGCTCATGGAGGGCGACGGCGTATTGGTAATGAGCGCGCAGCAGGTAGCCCTCCGGCCCTCGCCGGAGCTCGTCGCTCCCGTCTTTCGCGCGTCTCCTCTCCTCCACCGCCTGCTGGATGGCCTCTTCCGGCACGACCTGGCGGCCTTTGAAGAAATAGAGGTCGCCCAGCTTGTTGGAGAGCTCCGCCATGATCAGCCCGAAGTTGGAATGCCGGATTCCCGAGGGGGCCTGGGGCGTTCCCACGAACGGATCGCGCACGAAGGGGAGGAGCTTGCGCAGCTCCCGGAGCTCTTTTTCCGCCCGGTCGATGCTCGTGTCGACCCCGCCTTCGAGCTTCTCGGCCACCCACACCTCGGCGAAGGCCGGCTGGAAGAGGAGATTGAGATGATTGAATATCTGGGCGCGCTCTTCATCCTGCCCGCCCTCGTTCAGCATCGCGAGCAGGAGCGAGCGGGCGAAGATGTGGGAGTCCCGGTATTCGACCTCCGCCCGCTCCAGGTTGCGCGACAGCTCGAAGGTCATCCCCACCTGGAGCATGAGGCGCAGCCGCGCGATTCCCCAGGCGAGATAGAGGCGCGCGTACTCCGGTCCCGGCTGCCGGCCGCTCATCACCTCGGTCACCGGCGAGTTCTCCTCCAGGAAGTTGCTGCCGCCGACCACCTCCCGCAGCTCCATGTCCAGCAGGGAGATGGCCCAGCGGTAATAGAAGCGCGCCGTCTCGTATTCCTGATCGAACTCGTGGAGCTCGCCGAGCCCGGCGACCACGTCGCGCAGCTCCTTGCTCCTCTCTTTCTGGAGGCGGTCCAGGCTCGCCAGATAGATCGATTTGAGCCCCTGTGACTCGTCGAGCGTGAAGTTGAAAGCCGCCATCTCCTCCGGCGACTGGCGCGAGATGTGCTGGATCTCGCGGGCGAATTGGCTCTGGAAGCGAAAGTCGTACATTCCGTTGCGGATGCGCTGGAGCGCCCGCTCCGACCAGCGCTCGACCAGGTCTTCCAGCACCTCGCGCAGGTCGGGAGCCCGGTGGATGTGGACCAGCTCGTCCACGCGCTCCAGGCTGCTCCACGAAAAGGCGCGGGCGTGGAACTTGAACAGGAAATCCGACAGGAAGACGAGGGAGACCGTCATCTTGTCGTCGCGCCGCGCGAATCCTCCCTGGAGGATCCGCTCCACGGAAGCATAGATGCGGGCGACGAGCTGGACGCGGAAGCGTTCGGTCTCGTCGAGGGCGAGCACGTGCTGGCAGTCGAAGCGGTCCCGCGCCGCGGCGGACTGGACCACCCGGCCGACCGGGCGGATGAACAGGCTCAGCAGCTCCTTCAGGCGCTTCGGATTGCCCAGGCTGCGGTAGGCGAGGAAGGAGACGAGCTCGGCGACGACCTCATCTCCTCCCTCGATCTTCTTCCCCGAATCCGCGATCCGGGGAAGGGGTAGCACGCCGAGGCGCGAGGCGCCGGTCGGGACGAACGATTCCTCCTCCAGGTTTTCCGCGGCCAGCGCGAAGGACGGCAGAGAAAGCTTCCGGTAGTGCTGCGCGTAGAGCTCCTCGGCGCGGACGTGCTGGTGTCTGACGTACGATTCCACCTTGACCTTGAGGTTCACGTCGGAGACCCGCCGGTTGAAGTCGGTCAGGAGCGACGGGAGATAGACCTCGGCATTGAAGATGTTGGTCAGCAGAGGCTGCCTGGAGGCCTGGTCGGCGAGCCACTCGTCGTGCAGGTTGCGGCCGCCGACGAAGATGAATCGCGCCGGCGCCGAGGAGAGAAGGTTTTTCATGTCGGCGAAGAGCCGGTGGAGCTCGAGCGATCTCCGGCGCTCGGCATTGAGGCTTTCCGACGGCTGCCCTGCCGGGCTCTCCGCCCTGTCGCTGACCGGATCGGAGCGGCTTCCCAGCTTGTCGAGCTCGTCGAAGACGAACGTGACCTCCGGGACCGGCAGGCTGACCAGCTGGTTCCGCGCGCCGGGCAGGCGGACGGCGGCCTCCCGCATCTCGTCCAGGATCTGCAGGAAGAGAAACTCGATCGTTCGTGGATCGAACGGCTCCTGTTGCAGCTGCCGGACCCGTTCGTTGAGAAAGAATCCTTCGACCCACTGCATGGGCTGCCAGCGGCCCTTCCGGGACGTGGTGCTCGTGCTGGAGGTCAGGCTTTCCAGCACCTCGTCGATCTTTTCCAGGGCCGTATGGTAGGGGAGGATCGGAAGCTTCTGGAACAACCACCGGCCGGTGAAAAAAAAGGTGAGCACGAGCAGAAGGTGGTACACCCGGAAGTGGACGCCCTCCGGAAAGAGGGCCGGAAGCCCTGTGTGGGCCGGCGGCCACTGCTCGCCCGGAGGGAGAAGAAAGGACAGGAGGCGCGGGGAGTCGGGAGAGCCTCCGGCGATGTCGGAGCTGATGAAGTTGTAGTACAGGATATGGAAGATGCGGCTGCCCCAGGGTAATTTGCAGACGAGATTGACGAAGCTGTTGCCTCCCACCTGCCGTCCCTGGAACGCATGGCAGATGTCGGCGTAATCCGGCTGGATCGGCTCCGGAGGTCCGGGCCGCCCGTAGGCCACGAGGGCGAGAGCCGCCCGGCGCATCGGGATGCCTTCCGCGCCGGCGGACGCACCGGATCGATTCTGCGCCAGCGGCGGCCGCTCGACCGGGGGCATGGAAAACCAGCGTTCTCCCACCAGCGCGACCAGCATCAGCAGCAGCAGCCCGCCGAGAATCCGGCCGAGGTTGGCGATCCCGCTGTTCCAGGCGAGAAAGGCCCGGTGATATTTGGAGCGCAGACCTGTCAGCATGGCCTGGACCACGCGCCGGTGGTCGAGCTTCTCGAAGCCGAGGTTGACGGAGATCGTCAGGACGGGAAGCCAGGCCCGGTACAGGAGCCAGGGCAGGGTCAGCTCGGCCAGCTTGCGCGCGATGCGCCGTTGGCGGGCTCCTTCTCTTTCGCCCTCCTTTTCTTCGTTCGCCTTCTCATCGTCCGGACCGCGGCGCCAGAGACCGATCGTCTCGTCTTCCCGCTCGCCACGGAGCGGCCGGACGATCCACTCGTAGTCGAGATAGTAGAGGAGGACCAGCAGGAGGAAGGCTCCGAGAACCCAGAGGTGCTCGTCGGCCGGTTCGTGGAATACGTTCTGACCCCCCGCGTACCGCAATCCCCGCAGGCTGGCGAGAGCGCCGGGCGTACGTAGCTGATCGGCGATCGGAAGCTTTTCTTGCTTGACGTCTGTGAACCACTGGCCGTCGAGAGTGTAGGGCCAGGCCGCGACGACGGGATGGATCAACTGGAGGGCGATGACCAGGCAAAAGAGTGCCTTGACGGCGAGCGCGAGGAGGGGCCGTGGCTGAAAGCGGAAGCTCGTCGGCTCGGCTCGTTGATCCCGGGAATGTCTGGCATGGAGCAGGTACAGGACCAGAGATGCGACGCCAATGGAGAACAGAGCGGTCCAGAGACAAGCTTGGCGGCTCGCTCCCGGCGCCTCGATGGTCAGGAGCACGAAGCCGAGCGCAGCTATACCGAATCCGATCCAACGGTAGCGGCGCGCGCCGGCTCCGGCCGCCTCCCGGGTCCCGCCTTCAGGGAGGCGCTTCCGCATCAAGTTGCGATGAACGCCCTGGAGGAAGCTGCCGGTTCCGAGGAAGACCAGCCCCAGGCCGAAATTGCAGCGGATCTCCTCGAGCGGCTCGGCCGTCTGGAAGAGAAGTGTCCGCCGAAAGAGATAGGCCGCGGCGAGGACGACGGCGAGCACCAGAGTCAACATCATCCAGGCGCGGCTCCACCGCCGAAACCATCGATTGGGCTCCCCGGACCGGTCATCCCATTGCCGGAACGAGCTGCACTGGACCCAGAGATAGAGGGCGCAGATCGCGCCGAAGAGACGGCTCATGCTGAGCGCCGGAGCACCGAGCGGCGGAACCCACCACAGCGCGAAGGCGAGCACCGGCACGGCCAGGCCGGCGAAGACAGGACCGGGCCGTCCCCGGGTGGAGCGGAAGTGCGAAACGAGCGTCTCGGTGATCTCGGAGAGGACCTCGCGGGCAAACAGCAACGGATAGAGGCAGACCACGGCCAGCGGAGCGATCAGGAGCCAGCGCAGCAGGTTCTTGGGATTCACCCCTCCGGGATGCCCCGGGATGAGGATCTCCATGAGCTCCGAGGCCAGCAGCGCCAGCAGGAGCACGACGAAGATGAGAGAGAAGACCAGGATGCGGTCCCAGAAAAACGCCTTGCCGACGTTGCTGCGCAGGAAGCGCTCATAGACCTCCCGGCTGTATTCGGTGAGACAGTACCGGACGAAGCTGGTCTTGCCGACGCCGCGGTGGCCGGTGACCAGGAAGGCGCCGCGCCGGCCCGCACGCAGCAGGATGTCGATGAAGTAGGCCCGCTGTCCTTCCCGCCCGACCAGAACCTGGTGCGCCGGCGCCTCCGCCTCGCCTCCGGCCTGAAAACGGCCGAAGGGTATGGCATAGATCCGCTTCGAGAAAGGAGATTTCGAGCCCTCATCCATGCAGAGATCCTCGCTGAATGCGAACGGCCGGTCCGGGTACCCCCGGCCTGGTAGCTTGGCTTGCGGAAAGATGATACCTCACGCGGGAGAGAAGGAAATCGGACCGATCCGACCGATTGGACCGATCCGTCCGATCTGGGGGCGGGTTCCCCCTCTCCCGGGAGGGTGTGAGTGCGTGTGGGAGAGGGGGCTAGGGGGTGAGGGTCCCGGCGAAGCCGGCTACGAAACGTCGGGAGCCCCCAAAATTGGCGTCTGTGCGCAGTGAGGGCCCCCTACGGCTGCTGCACCACCGTCACGTCATCCACTCCCGCCTCCACCAGGCTCGCCGTGCTGGCGTCCGCGGCCAGGATGCGGATGCGCACCGTCTGCCCCGCGAAGGCTGCGAGGTTGGCCGTGGCGGTGGCCCAGGCGCCGTTGACGTTCGCGGCGGCGCCCAGCCTCTCGAAGACCGTCGCGGTGGTCGATCCCACGACCTGCACCCGCAGGAAGTCGGCGCTCGACGCGTTGCTCCCGTGGGCCAGGTAATAGGAGAAGGACAGGGTCAACGCGCCGGTCGACGGCAACGTGATCGCCGGCGACTGCATGGTGGTCGTGCCGCCGTCGACGTCGAAGTCGCCCGCCGCTGCGCCGGCGAGACGGCCGGTGACCAGGTCGTTGACGCCGCTGACCGTGGTGCCGAGCTGCTTGGCGCCGCTCGAATTCGTGTCCTCCGGATTGCCCCGCTCCCACAGGCCGGTGGTCGCCATGTCCGTGCCCAGGGGATTGCGCGTCCAACCCAGGTCGGTCTCGAAATTGTCGGAGAAGATGGTGACCGGCGGTGGAGGCGGCGCGCCTCCTTCGACCGCGTTGCCGCTGATCACCAGCGCGAACGGCTGCGGTCCGCTCGGAATATTGAACGAACGCACCGTCACCGTGTAGACGCCGGCCGCCGGGCTCGCCAGCAGCACCTGCTCCAGCGTGTTCCGCCGGTCTGCCGCGCCGCCCGTGGCCGAGGCGCCGCCGGAGAAGACGTTGCCCCGCCAGATCGTGCCGGTCGGGCCGGTGACGATCAGGTCGATGTCATTGACCAGGTTCGTGCCCGCCGCCGGGGTCGAAGGGAAGTCGGTCCACGCGAGCGTCGCCTTGAACGATTCGCCGGCCGTCACGCTGAACGTGAACGTGCGGTCCTCGTTCGTCGAGCCGGTTGCGAACGCCGTTGCGTTGTCCTTGACCCACAGCTTGCGGGTCTGGCCGTTGAAAAAGAGCGCGTTTTCGAGGAGCACCCGGCCCCACCCCTGGCAGTTGGCGGGGATCGCCGTCGTCCCCGTCATGTTGATCGCCGAATTGATCAGAGTGGCTTTGAGCAGCGCCGCCGACGGCG
>Ga0134123_10003638_pt1 | contig 10035 bp, 16 predicted proteins | sample KB303_FD_96460 | JGI IMG/M metagenome (GOLD analysis project Ga0134123, IMG submission 96460) | Terrestrial soil microbial communities without Nitrogen fertilizer from Kellogg Biological Station, Michigan, USA - KB3-0-3 | ecosystem: Environmental > Terrestrial > Soil > Unclassified ...
GAACCGCGAAGGCAAGATCCCAACCGAATTGCGCGGCCTCGTCCGCGTAAATATCCCAATATTCGAGAGTCCCTTTCCTGTCCGCGACCTTGTCAGGAACAAGAACCCACAACGGCCTTTGACCGCTGCGTTTGGCTGATTTGAGATGTTTGCGCCAGGCCTCCACATCAAAGGGCCGGCCCGAGGTCCAGCTCGTAAAGGCATCGTTATCCAGGGCATATGGCAACCAGGCCCGGACCTTCTTGCGGGCCCAATCTCTGGGGCCGATCAACCACCCGAGCTTGCCTGGATATTTGCCAGCCCAGTAATGAATCGAGGGTTCAGAATGACACGAGGGCATTACCATCACGCAAAGGCCTCCTTCAGTTTCAGACAGGCAGGACATCGCCCGCACGGTTCGGGTCCTGCGGTGTAGCAACTCCAGATTTCCTCCGTTGGCACCCCAATCTCCCGGGCAAGGCCTCCGATCCGGGCCTTGTTCCAGAGCAGGAAGGGCACGTAAATGCCGATATCTGGGTAACCAGCCCAATCGATCGCGGAGGTCATCGTGCCCAGGAAGGATCGCCGGCAATCCGGGAACATCTCAGCGTCTCCCGCGTTGCACCCGATGCAAACAACCTCAGAGCGTGTATGGACCGCGAGATTGACCGCGAGGGAGATCAGGATGCCATTGCGGAAGGGCACAATCCAGCCCGACTCGGACAATCCGCCCAGGGCAGGAATTGTGAGTCGGGTCGGGGTTAGGCCGAATCGGCGGCAATGCGCCTCGGCGTAGACCAATTCCCGGAGGTGCGGTTGCTGGTAATCGATCAGTAAGGGGTGGATCACACATCCCTCACCGCGCAGGGCGTAGAGCAGCGTGACCGAGTCGAGCCCTCCTGAGAGCAGGAGCACGGCTGATTTGGGAATCTCGGTGAAGTGCTTCATGTCGGGTTAGCCACCAGTTGGCCCTGCTTCCAGTTGGCAACACACGACGGATCGCGGCCCCCGATGCAGGCGCAGGGCCATGGGAAGATGTGACCGTGCCGCTCGAAGGTGACAAAGCGCCGCTCGTGGCAATAAACACAATTGGCGAAGAGAGATTCCTGCCGCTTCGCCTCGATGTAGGCCTCCACGATGGGTTGATGCTCCCGGAACGCAGCCAACTCCTGTTCGCGCAGCCGGGCCATTTGGTCCCGCTCCTCCGCGACTCGGGCCATGCGGTATCGGTAGGCCTCCTGCCGGGCCTGCTCCTGTTTGCGGGCCAATTCGCGCCGCTCCCGTTTCTCGGCCAGGGTGGCCCGGCGCCTCTGCCGTTGCCGGCCTTTGGCCTGCTGACGATCCTCGGCCATTCGATATTGCCTGCTGCTCTCCACGCGCGCCTCCTCTTTTGAGAGTCGCAGCAGGGCCGCGTGGACATCATCAGGAAAAGCGAAGGGGGATCGCCACACCCGCACGGACTCAGAGAACATCAGTTGTTCATCCGGGCGGCCGCACGAGCCGACACAGAGACTGGCATCCGGAGAGACTGCCGCCCCGGAGAAATGAATCGTTCCATTGCGATCCTCCAGAAAGTCCTGGATCTCTCGCGCGCGCCAGGGATCGGCTTGCGCGAAGAACTCCACGCAATCGATCGTGCCGCCATTCCTGTAGACGTTGCTCATCCAGGGTCGGGCTGGCTATCGATGATCCGCCAGTAGTTGCCGTCAGGACCCCCGTCCATGTACTCGACGGTGCAGATCTCGCCAACCTGCGGCCAGACCAGGTGGTAGGGGGCATTGGGGAGCGTGACCGAGTCAGCGCCCTGCATCAGGCTGATGAAGCCTTTCTGGACGGCCATCACCACGGCCTTTTCCTTCAGTCCGAACGGGAATCTTGGTTCCATATGTTGTGGGGTTGTTTTGTTTTCTTTCAGAGCCACCGGAGCAGGGCGTAGGCGACGACGGCCACTAACACACCGGTAGCGATGATCAGCATGTAAACCTCGCGCCGCCGGCGCCGGGCCCAGGCCGCGGCCTCGTCCTCCAGCTCGTCCTGTATTTTCATGATGTTTCAGGGTTGTTTACAGGGTTGTTTACGATCAAATCCGGCTGCCGCAGCGTGTTGAGCGTGCCCAGGACCGCATTCATCGACTCGATCTCGCGGGTGGCCTTGAGTTCGTTGAGCTTGCCCTCCCGGATCCACCGCGGGTAAAGCCTGCGGCGTTTCTCAAGCTCCCGTTCCACGCACTCGATCTGTTCTTTCAAGGTGGTCATAGCTCCCGTTCCAGCTCGATCTCGGCCTCTTCCATGTCCCGTTTCTCGTGCCGGTGATTCAGGCCCACCTGGCTGCCGGTGTTCTCGTACCGGTCGACATATTTGAGGGTCTTGCGCAGGAAGGTGAGCCGGCACTCGCCGGTGGGCCCGTTGCGCTGCTTGACGACCTCCAGATCCACAGGGATGGCCTCGCCTTCCTCGTCCTCGGGCTCGCCCTCCCGTTCCTCACCGCGGTTGCGCCACAGAATTCCGATGAAATCCGCGAGTTGCTCCAGGTTTCCGGACCCGCGCAGGTCGGTCATTCGGGGCCGGCGGCCCCGGCTCTTGGCCGACTCGCTCTCGAAGGTTCGGTTGAGTTGTGCCAGGCCCAGCACAGGGACCTGAAAAGTCTTGGCGACCCAGTTGAGCACCATCCCGCCCTCGCTCGCCTGGATCCGTTCGTCCCCGCGGGCCTCCGGGACGTAAATCTGGTGCAGATGATCCAGTCCCACGACCTGGACACCGTACCCGGAGATGAGCCTGCGGGCCTTGCTTCGGATCTGGGCCGGGGTCACGGACTGGGCGTCATCGATGTAGATCGGGGCCTTCGAGAGACGGGTCCAGGCCGCATGGATCCGTTCCAGATCGACCCGCGAGAGGTGCCCGGTGCGCAGGTGCATCAGGTTGGCCCCGGACAGGGCCGAGAGCAGGCGCATCGCGATCGCATCGCGGCTCATTTCCAGGGAAAGGAACCCGAAGGGGATGTTCTGTTCGACCGCGATGTTCAGGATCAGGGAGCACAGGAGCGAGGTCTTGCCCATCGAGGGGCGGCCGCCGAGGATCCAGAATTCTCCCTTACACAAGCCTGTGGTTAATTTGTCCAGATACCCGAGTTTGGTGCTGATCCCGGCCATCAGCCCCTGGTTGCGGTGCTCGAAGCTTTTCTCGATCAGATCAATGGCGCGGGCCATCAGCACCGGCATCGGTTCGACACTGGATTGACCGGTAATCCCGCACGCCGTGATCACGGCTGAGTCCGCGGCATCGAGCGATTCCTGGATGTCGCGCGATTCGTCCGCGACGATGAACTGCGCCTCTGTGATGGCGCTGAGTTTCTTGCGCCGGAGCCATTTCTCGGTGACGATCTCGGCGTAGGTCGGCAGGTTGGCGGGGCTCGGGCTCGCGTCCGGCAGGCCTGCGACGTAGCTGACACCCCCGACCTCCTCGAGGATGCCTCTTCCCTGCAGCCAGGTGTTAACCGTGACCAGGTCGATCGGCGTGCCCGCGTCCTCCATGGCCATGAAGGCGCCGTAAAGCCGCTGATGGCGCGAGTCGTAGAATCCGAGCGGATCGGGCAGCACCTCCCGGCAGTGGAGCAGCGAGGGACCCGGATCCAGCAGGATGCAACCTAACACTCCCTGCTCGGCCTCGACCGAGTGGGGCGGCAACAGGGAGGAATCGGCGTTCATTGGGTCGCAGCCTGGTCCAGGCGGTTCCAGTCGAAATCAATCACGGCATCGCTATGCTCGATCCGGGAGATCACAGTCTCGGGCAGAAAGCGGGTGATCTCGCGCAGGCTGTGGTTGGAGATCAGGATCGTCGGTTTGCAGGCCCCTTCCCGTTCCGTGATCACCTGGCGGAACAGGCGCGCGTTGGCCTCGCTATCGATGCCGGCTGAGATCTCATCGAGGATCAGGAGGGTGGGCAGGCAGAGCCCGTCGAGCACATCCATCCGGCACCGTTCAGAGTTGGGCCGCATGGCCTCCTCGAAATCGAGCCCTATCCGGAACCAGGTGTTGTACGAGACCTTCTTTCCCCGGCGGATCATGACAAGGCCCAGGCCGGTGGCCATGACGGTTTTCCCGGTGCGGGTGCGTCCGGTCAGCAGCAGCACCGGGCCCCGGGAACCCTCGAACAGGGCCTCGCGCATCGATTGCCAGGCCTTGTTCCAGAGCGGATGCTCGCTCGGGCAATTTTCCTCGCACGCATGGCGGCCGAGCTTTTCGCTGCGCGCCTTCCACCAGCTGAGCGCACGGGACGGGAAGAACGCATCGCGCCGGCGCCGGCGGAACAACTCCTCATCGATCACGGTGGACTCGGGCAGGCTCGTGGGAAGCTGGGAGAGACGAGCCATGACCTCCTCGATCGTGCCGCCGATAGGGGCAGGCTCGTGCTGGTCCTGGCCATTAGTTTTGCTCATGGGTTAGGACAACTCCCGGGCCTTGAGGGTGATGCCGGTGCGGGTCTCGCCTGCGAAGGCGCGTTCGGCGCCTGTTTGGGGGGGGCCGGCGGCCCGGCCCTGGGCCTCCCGGGACCTCCGGGCGGCGTAACAGGCTGCGAAGTAGGAGGGCCAGTTTCGGATCGGGACCCCGTTGCGGTTGCATCCCCCGACTGCGTTCGCTCGATGCCACTCCTCGAGGACGACGGTCTCGGGTGCGCCCGTGCTCATGACGGATGCGGTGGCTGCCTCTGCGGTGCGCGGCCAGGTCGGATGCGGTTCGACCGGAAGGTCCGTTACAGCCTCCGAGAGAGAGTCTCTCTCAGGGATTACCTTACTCTTGTTACTAACCTTAGTATTACTATTACATGAATCTGAATATGAAGGGTTTTGTTTCTTTGATGTTACCGGGGCGTTACCTCGATGTTTTCGGACCCTTAGTTTCGTCTTAAACCGTTGAGAGAACTCTCTTTGCAAACGGCGACAAACGACCGTTACAATCGTGTTTTTTTTCTGTACATCGGCGTTACATGTAACGCTTTGGGGCGTTACATTTTGCGTTACATTTTGCGTTACATCCCTGTGAACGGTGCTGACGAGGGCACAATTTGTGGCCTCGAGCTCGGCCAGGGCGACGACCATATCGACCCCCGTACAACGGGCCATTTGCGCCAGTTGCTCGACGCTCCCAACGAGCTTCCACTTGCAGGGGGCATCATGCATACGGCAGAGCAGATCGATCCAGATGCCGCGCGTGGCTGGACTGCAGCTCGAGAGGCTGGTGTCTCTCAACCAGTCTCCGTAGAAGAACTTCAGGTACGGCAGCTTCACTTTTCACATTTCATTCGGCCGTGGCGAGGATGCCCTCTCCGTTGTGCTGGCGGTCCCGCAGGACTGTGAGTTCCCCCGCGAGTTTGCGGGCCTCGTTATTGCTCTGGACGATCCCGAGCAGGATGCAGGGTGAATCATTGCGGCCCTTGACGAAGGCGAGTTTCGAGGAGTTGAGCCAGATCTCCAGGGTGATGACGGCGAACTGGCGTTCCTTCTCGTTCCAGATCAGGACCAGATCCTCCTTCTTTTTTTTCATCGGAGTTGTCCGTTGCGCGCGGTGAGGTGAGTGCGTCCGATGAGTCCCTGGAGCAGGGACCCGAGCCGGCGGTGCGGCGGGCCCAGCCGGGGCGGGGGCAGGTTCGAGCCGAGCAGAATGAGTTTTTCGATGGCGACCCGTTCTGTTTCGATCCGCGCGAGTTCCTCTTTCAACTGATTGATGAGGTCTATTGTCATTTTTGTTTCTCCCTTCTTTCTGGAGGGTTTTCACCAGCGACCCGGTCGGCGCGGGCCCCGAGGCCCCGCGGCTGGATTGTCTGGATTGCCCTCAAATTGCCAGGCTGAGCCGAGAACGGGCCGGGCCAGGACGCGCATCCCGGTCCGGAAGAGCCTGGAATCCCTGACCCGAACCGCCACCCGGTCCTGGTCCTGCGGACGGCCATCTTGCCGAAGGCCATTTGTGCCCTCTTGAGCGGTATTCACCTCGCTTTCCGGCACGCAGTGGATGACGCGACGGTTCGGGAAATTCCATTGAACGACCCGCAGGACCTGCGGGGCAGCCAGCTCGACATGCCCATTGGAAGGCACCACTGGAGTCTCCGGGGGGTCCAGCGGCACGCTGGCGGGTGAGAGTTGGGCTACGAAACGGTCGGTGGCCTCCTGACTCCACCAGATCCTTTTTCCGGTCAATTCCCAGTCGACCCCGCGGGTGCCGGCGGTGCGGGCCTCGCGCAGGGTGCGCCGTGGCACACCTAATGCTGTGGTTAGGTGATCCTCCGGGTAGGCAAAGGTTCCTGGCAGCGCGGGAGCGACCTCATTTTCGCGGACAATTTCTGAGACCGCGGGGACACCTGGGGGCGGGGCGACTTGTTCCATAAGTTATTCGGAGGAAGGCATCGTACCAGGTCGGGGCGCGGGGGCGGCGCGACCCCCCCCCCCGGGTCCCGCGGCCGCGCGCACGAGGGGCCGGGGCCGGGTGGCCGAGGCGTCGCCAGCTTCCAGGGAATGGGCCTCGAGGGGCCTCGAGTCCGTAGCAAATTCCGTAGCAAGCGGGGCCGAGGGGCCATTTAACTGGAGAATCGGCCTCGAAGCTTCTGATTGGCCATCAGCGGGGGCCGGTCCCGGGGCCTCGGCCTCGAGAGTCAAACCAAAGGCTTGTCTCAACTTGCTTTCCCATTCGGCGCGGGCCTCGGGACCGGCCGCGCCTATCCTTTGTTCTATGATGGCCGTCGACTGACCGGTCACTAACTGCAGTTTCTCGGTGGCAATTCCCATGGCCACACCGAGGGCCCTGACCGCAGATGAGGCCTCGAGGGTCCATTGGCCCTCATCAACTATCCTTTGTAATTCCAGGGCCGAGGATTCTGCCACTCGGCCGAGGCTATAGGCTAGACGCGCTTGCAAAGCGGGAATTCGGCCGGCCCTTTCAAGGTGCTCCATCACGGGGCCAATCGTATTGCGCGAGCATCCTACTTTGGCCGCGGTGGCCTTATCGCTTAATCCCGCCAGCTTACAGGCCGCAATGGCCATGGCCTTTGCATCGTCGCGACAAGTAATTTGGCCGCTATGGGCCAATCGGGCCGCGGCCCTGCCAATGCCGATGTCCAATGGAATTTCATTGGCATCGAATAAACTCGGTTGACTCGCCACCGATTCGGCCGCGGAAAAGGCCGCGGCCGCTATGCTCGGATTATTCATTGGGTGGCCTCGGTTAACTCAAGACGTCTTAAGGCCTCGGCCGGAAAATTGCCTCGCCACCGTTCGATGGCCGATTGGATATCGGCCAGGGGAATTCGGATATCGCCGCCAGGGAGCATGACCTTGTTAGGGAATTCATCGTAGTGAGCTCGGATCCATGAGGAATTAACCTCAAGCATCTCGGCCACATCTGCCACCGAATAAAAACGAATCGGGCCGGTCCCGGGAAAAGAGACTTGAATAACGCAACCACCCTTCCGAACGGTTTCAATGGCGTGAACTAATTCCCATGGGGTGATTTGGTCTCGTTTCATAAAATTCAGCGGGATTCTCATTTGCTACGATTAAACAATAGATGCAACCAAAAATGTGAATAACTTGTCACAATTTCATGAAATACGCATGATTAACGATGCGTATTGCACGCTTATTAATTAAAAGTAAGGATGGCCGAGGGCCGCCCGGGCGGGCCCAAAAGAGCCCTCGGCCGGCCGGCCTTTCGATTTCAGAAGAAACCCATTGCAATGCTCAAGCGCTTGAGCATAGTGAGGGCGCATGAAATCAATTGAAACCACTAAGAAATCCCTGGTGTATTCCGAAAACGAATTGAGGGCCCTCTCGGTTTGTGTCGGATGCGGGAAACCAAAAGACTCGAGCACAATCGTTTGCTGGAATTGCTTCAAATACACCGAGGCCTTTACTCCTTTGAAGTACTGGGGCCGCTGTACCGAATCATGGCAGATGCATTTGATTGAGTCTCGAATTCTCGGCCTTTAAACCATCAACCAAAAACACTATGAAAAAATTCCTATTCACCGCTGATTTAGATCGCCTTTGGAATATCGTCGTAACGGGATCCATCATTCAAGCAGTGGCGGCCGTCTATTGCTTTCACATCTTGTCACAATAAAAACTCAAAATGGGCCCCGCTAAAAACGGGGCCCTTTCCATTTATGACCACTACTTGTAATTCTCGGCCTCGGCCTCGAGGCCCTGCCAATCGCAAGCTACATAAGCTAGCTAAAACGCTGGCGAGGCGCCGAAAGGTTTACAGGGCCGAATTAGCAAAGCTCGAATGCTTAGTGGCCTCGAGACTCGCACTAGGCGAGCGGCCCTTTAAAACAAAGGCCGAGGCTAGACTTTATATCGGGGGCCTCTCGAGTCCATCCAAAATGCCTTGTGAGTCCTGGTCTATTCCCGCGGAATTCTGCCACCGAGGGGGCCAATTGGCCCGAATTCCAGGGACCGTTTGTTTCGGGTGCTATGCATTCGGAAATTTCTATGCCATGCCAGATACAATAATCGCCATGCTGAGACGTTTCGAGAGAATCTCGGCCCCGCTTTGGATTGAGGCCTTTGTCAAAATTCTCGAGAATCAAGACTACTTTCGTTGGTTTGACTCTGGCGACATTCAAAGTCTCGCCATGTTTGAGGCTATCGTGCAAATAGCTAGACGTTGTCCCAATTGTTACTTTTGGGTCCCATCGAAAGAGTATACTGGGGGCCCCATGGGTGGCGGGATTATTGGCGAGTATATTGCCAAGCATGGCCGAGACTCAATTCCCGCTAACCTCGTGATTAGACTCTCGGCCTTTCGAGTAGATCAAAGGCCACCCGAGGCTATAGCCTCGAGACTCGGCCTCGTGACAAGTACTGTCCATTCGGGGCCGGAATTCTCTTGCCCGGCCTCTCGCCAGGGCAATTTCTGTCTAGACTGTCGCAATTGTTGGAAGTCTGAAATTCCGAATATCGGATACCATAAACATGGCCCTGATAAGGCCCCGCGCGGGGGCGTCAACATTAAGACTTTGATGGCATGGCTTGAGAATCGCCTTTCCAGGAATCTAAAATCTGATAGGCGCCATGCCACCCAATGGGCCGAGACTCTCGAGGCTATCAAACGCAACTAAAGGCCACCCAATGACACAATACGAATTAGACGAACATAAGCTTAGGCTCGCCATGCACGAGATTGAAATCGAACGGATTTCAATCCTTGAAAGAGTCAGGGAATTAGAAACAAAAAGGCGTGAGCTCGAGCTCGAGCTCGAGAATCTGCCATACAAGAAAAGGATGAAACAAAAAATCCGCTAAAGCTTTCCCTGCCACCCAAAAAGGCCCCGCTTTCAAACAGCGGGGCCTTTCGCTTTGTAAGGGTCCCAAAGGGCCTCGCCAGCTTTCCAGGGCCGAGGGCCGGGCCGAGGGCCGAGGGCCGGGGCCGGCCCCGGGGGCCCGCCCCACTTGATGGCCAATCAGAAGAGGGCACACGCGGCGGGGCTCACACGCGGCGGGCCTCACACGCGGCAGGGCTCACACGCGGCAGGGCTGACACGCGGCAGGGCTCACACGCGGCAGGGCCCACCACAAAGGCCTTGACATAGCCAAGCGCTTGAGCAAGGCTCCCCATCAAGGAAAGGAAAGAAATGAAATCCACAGGAAAGAATTCCAGTGCCGTGGCCCTCGGCCGGCGCGGCGGAAAGGCCGGCCGCGGGGCGGCCAAGGCGAGGCCCTCCGAGGCCATGCGCCGGGCCGCACGGACCCGGTGGGACCGGGAGAAACAACGAACGACCAATGACCATGCAAACAACTACATTCACCTTCCAGGGCAAAACCCGGAAACTGCTTAAACGCGGCGCCAACTGGACCTTGCGCCTCCATACCGGGGGCAAAGACAAGTGGGTCAGCCTCGGCACGGGCATTCAGGGTTCGGCCATCGAAACGGCCAAGGCCCTGCTCGTGGCGCAGCGCGACAAGACCGCGGAGGACCTGCGCGAGGCCCTGGGGCAGGCCCCGAAGCTCTCGGCCGAGGCGGCCAAAAGTCCGCTGATCTCTGATGTCATCGCAGCCTTCGAGGCCTGC
>Ga0134123_10003644_pt1 | contig 10028 bp, 10 predicted proteins | sample KB303_FD_96460 | JGI IMG/M metagenome (GOLD analysis project Ga0134123, IMG submission 96460) | Terrestrial soil microbial communities without Nitrogen fertilizer from Kellogg Biological Station, Michigan, USA - KB3-0-3 | ecosystem: Environmental > Terrestrial > Soil > Unclassified ...
GGGGAGTGATACACCGCCAGGCACACCTGCAAGCCGCGCGCGGCACGCAGGTCCGGCTCTTCGCCCGGCCGCAGCATCCTGAAGCGCAGATCTTTCTGCTCCGCGCCGCAGGCATCCCCGGCAATCGCAGAGGGCAGTGTCGCGGGGGTTGCGGACCCGAAGACTTCCGGCGCTAACAAACCGGGCAGGCAGAGCAGGCCTGTGACCGCCAGCGCCTTTGAGACCTTTTCCTTCTTCGAGTTCACGGCGCCATGATCCCGCCGTGCCGGGGGCGTGGCGTTCGGACGTGGTGGCAGACGCCTGTAGGAGCCAGCCGCGTGCACCCGTGGCGACATTGCGCTAACTTCGCGCTCCCCGGGAGCGGAGCGGCCGATGGACAACGAAGTGAAAGTGATGCAGTGGTTCAAGACAGTCGACTGGATCCAGGCCGGCGGCCGCATCACGGCCATCCTCGTCGTCACCTTCGTCCTGGTCTTCATCGCGCGGCGGCTGATCGGCGGCCTCGAGAAGTTCACGGCGCTGCACGCGCACGACATCGAATCGAAGCGGCGCGCGGCGACCGTCAGCAACGCGCTGCGCAATGTCGCCACCACGCTGATCGCGGTGCTGGCGGTGCTGGCGATCTTCAACACGCTGGGCATTCCGATCATGCCGTTCCTGGCCACCGCCGGTGTCGCCGGCATCGCCATCGCCTTCGGCGCGCAATCGCTGGTCAAGGACTTCTTCCGCGGCTTTTTCCTGCTGGCGGGCAATCAGATACGCCAGGGCGACGTGGTGCAGGTGGCCGGCAAGAGCGGACTGGTCGAGGACATCACGCTGCGCTACGTGCAATTGCGCGATTACGAAGGCAACGTGCACTTCGTGCCGAACGGCGAGATCGCCGTGGTCACGAATTCGAGCCGCACGTTCGCGTACGCGGTGGTCGACGTGCCGATCGCGCTCGACCAGCCGATCGAGCCCGTGATGCAGGTGATGCGCGACATCGCCGCGCAGCTGCGCGCGCATGCGGCGTTCGCGCCAAAGATCCTCGACGATCTCGACATCGCCGGAATCGAATCCTGGGATGCGGGCGGGATAAAGCTGCGTGCCCGCATGAAGGTGCAGGCGCTCGAGCAAGCGCACGTGAAGCGCGAATTCCTGTTGCGCCTCAAGCAGGCTTTCGATCATCACGCCATCCAGCAGCCGCGCAACACCCTGATGGTGATCGACAAGGCCGCGCAGCCCGATCGAGCCCCGGTGCCCGAGGGCCCGCCGCCGGGCTAGTGGGCGGAGACGCTCACCGCGCTGGGTGTGGCCGGCCCTGTGTGACTGGCGCCCCCTTCGCTCTCCCAGCGTTCCTTCTCGAGCTGCTCATTGAGGCGCCGCTTGTCCTCTTCCGCGCGTCGCTGCGTGCGCGCCGCGATGTATACCGCGGCCAGCACCGCGACCCCGGCGATGCCGAGTAGTTTGACGATCCTCAAGGTCAGCATCCTGCCCTCCGTGCCGTTCATTTCTGCACACTCCTGAGTTCTGCCAGGTGATGTTCGATGACCGGCAGAGTGTCCCGCGCGAAATTGCGCAAATCCTTGTCCGCGCCGGACTGCGCTTCGCCGCGATACAACGCGAGGGAACGTTCGTGGCCGGCGATCATCTCGGCGGTCCACTTCGCATCGAAATCGCCGCTCGCGGTCCCCGCCGGTGGCGACGCCGCGGACTGCGGTGCCGGCAGCGGCCAGCCCTTTGTCTCGGCGAGCTTCGACAGGCGCGCATTGGCCGCGCCGTGATCGCTCGCCAGCATCTCCGCGATGCGTTTCAATTCCGGATTCTTGAGTTGCGGCAGCGCGTCGCGCGCCGCATTGACTTCCTTGCGGCCATTTTCGGTGGCCTGGTGGACGAAGGAGATGTCGTCCGGCGGCTTGCGGGCCACGTCGGCCCCGCCGTCTGCGGGACCATCGATGGTGGCGGCGGATTTCGCGGGCGCGTCGGCCGCCATCAGGGGCACGAGCGCTGCGCTGCCGGCCGACCAGCTGTCGCGGGTCCAGTTTTCGATGGTCCAGTTTTCGATGGCGACCGGGGCCACGGTCGCGGTGTCATCCGCGGACACGGCTTGCGCGGGGTTGGTGGCCGCGAGGCTGACCGCCTGTGCGGGCACGCAGAGCGCCGCGCCGGTCAACAGGGCGCCCAATGCGAGTGCGGATTTCATGGTCCCTCCTGGTCGTGTGGCGGCGAATGGCGCCGCCCGGCGACAGTAGTTAGCTGCCGCCGGACGGCTGGTCACGCATTCACGACCGAAGCAAAGGACTCTCAGGTGGGCATCACCCTGTCGTGACTGCGTTGAGCGCGATTCAATTGCCGGGCGTGGTCGGCGCCGGTTCGGCGGAGCCCGAACGCTTGGCGGCGTCGAGCGTGGCCTGGGCCTGTGCCTTCGCGGACTCGTAGGTCGCGTCGGCCTGGTCCTTGCACGCCTTCTGCGCATCGCTCGCGAGCGCCTCGCATTTCTCCTTGGCGACCTTGCGCTGGCCATCGGCCTGCGCTACCGCGACGTCGTACTCCGCAGAAGCTTGATCCTTCGCGCTCTCGGTGGCGGTGTCGGCCGCTTCACGGCGTTCCTCTGCGACGTCCTGGTTCGCGTCCTTGCGGGCTTCCGCCACGTCTTTGGCGACCTCCTGCGTGGATTCCCGCTTGTTGCAGCCGGCGAGCGCGCAAAGGCTCACCGCCGCGGCTACCGCCAGACTCCAGCTGCTGTATGTCTTCATCACGTTTCGCTCCTTGGAGGGGTTCGAATGCTTTGGTTCTTCGTCACGGCGCATGCTGCACGCGCGCTGCGGAGGGCGCCCGCGGACTGGAGGCGTATGCGGCGTCAGACGCGACCGACCGGGCGCGGCGCGCGCGTACTTTCAGCCATTGTCGGCGCGCGCTCACAGGTGCATGCTCCGCCGCCCGAGGTGCGCGCGCTCACGCCGCTGACACGCGCGCGCGGCGCGCGGCCTTAGGGTGTCGTTTCAAGTGAACGTCATGGACGCAATTATTTTTTTTGAAGGAGGAGACGATGACCATCCAGGCCAAGACATTCGAGAACGGCGCGCGCAACACCGATAACACGGTAGTGGAGCTCAACCGTGTGATCACGCAGGCCGAAGAGCTGCTCAAGACACTCGGCGAGGAGGGCGGCGCGGCCGTCGATGCCGTGCGTCAGCGAGTCGCGCGCACCGTCAACCAGGCCAGGGTGCGGCTGGCGGATGCCGGCACGCGCGTACGCGGCGCTGCGACGGATGCCGCGAAAGCGACGGATTCATACGTGCGCGAGAATCCGTGGAGATCGATCGCTTACGGTGCGGCCGCGGGAGCGGTGGTGGCGTTGATCGCCACGACGCTGTTACGCCGCGAGTGAGTCAGGCGGGTGCAACGGGCGGCGAGTGCCGCCCGCGCCCCGCGTGATTCGCCGGAGCACACATGCTGACCTCGATCGCCATGCTGCTGATGCTGGCCGTCGATCCGTCGCAGGCACCGCCCTCCGGGCAGCCGGTGGGTGACCAGGCCTCGATGCCACGGCGCCTCGATCCGGACAAGACGGAACATCGCGCAACCCGCGACGACGAGCCCACGGATCCGTGGTTCGACCGTCCGCGAGTCGCGACCGACGACCCGGCGTTCGTGCTCGCGGTCGTGGAAAGCTCGCGCCAGGGCATCGTCGATGCGCGTGACGCGGCCAGCAGCCTCGATAACCCGGCGTTGCGGCTCGCGGCGCAGAAGATAGGCGCGCAGAACGAAGCCACGACCCATCGCCTGGAAAACCTGGCAGGCAGGAAGGGCTGGCGATTGCCGGAACCGAACCCGGGACGCAGCAGCACGAATCCCAGCGCCTCGCCGGTACGGGCCAACGCGAATTTCATCGTCAACCAGATCTCCTGGCACCAGAACACCGTGGCGCAATTTCGCGCGCAGCTCGCCGGGCATGGCGACGCCGATCTCAAGCGCGAATTGCGCGAGGCATTGCCGGGTTACCAGAAGAACCTGGACCTGCTGCTGACGCTCAAGCCGTAATCAGTGCGGCGCGCGTGGCGCGATTGTCAATGGCGCGCGTGGCGCCGTTTTCAATGGCGCGCGTGGCGCGCGACGCGTTGCTGCCGGCCAGTGAGCTGCCGGATCGCGCCGATCAGCCGGCCGACCTGCACGGGCTTCGCCAGGTGTTTCTGGAATCCCTTGTCGAGCGCGCGGGCGCTGTCCTCGCGGCGCGAGAATGCCGTGAGCGCCACGGCCGGCAGTTGCCGGGCATCGAACTTGAGCCGCCCGCGTACTGCCTCGATGAGATCGTAGCCGGTGGACCCCGGCATGCCGATGTCGCTCACCAGAAGGTTGAAACGCCCTGAGTCCGCACCGAGCGCATCGAGCGCCTCGGCGGCAGAGCTCACGCTCATGATGTCCGCGCCCTGCTCGGCGAGCAGGCGTTGCAGGTATTCGCGCGAATCCGCCTCGTCGTCCACCGCGAGAATGCGCAGCCCCGCGAGCGGTTTGTCAGGTAGCGGCGGCGCCGGGCGCTCCTCGATGTCGGAGTGTTGTGCCCTGAGGTTCGGCAGCTGCACGCGGAACATCGCGCCCTTGCCGCGGCCATCGCTGTGCACGGAAATCGTGCCGCCGTGCGATTCGACCAACTGGCGTGTGATCGCGAGACCGAGGCCGAGTCCGGCGAAGCGCCGCGCGCTGCCGGTATCCGCCTGGCTGAACTTCTCGAAGATGTGCGGCAGGAATTCCGCCGCGATGCCTTCGCCGCTGTCGCGGACTTCGCACCAGGCGAACTCGGCTGCGGCGCCCGTGGCGATGGTGATCACGCCGCCCGCCGGTGTGAACTTGAGGGCATTCGACAGCAGGTTGCTGACCACCTGTTGCAGGCGTCCCGAGTCGCCCATGACGGGCAGCGGGTGATCCGCCACCTGGGTGTCGATGCTCACCTTGCGCGCGGCGAAGCTCACGCGCATCGAGTCGAGCGTGGCGCGCACCGCCTCGTTGAGATCCATGGGCTCGAACGTCAGCGACAACTTTCCCGACATCATCTGGTTCGCATCGAGCAGGTCGCCGAGCAGCTGCGTCTGGGCACGCGCGTTGCGTTCGATGACTTTCAGTCCTTCACTGACCGTGTTCGCGTCGACGCGCGGCCGCTGCATCAGCGTGGCCCAACCGAGGATGGCATTGAGCGGTGTGCGCAGTTCGTGCGAGATGGTCGCCAGGAATTCGTCCTTGGCCTGCGCGGCGGCCACGAGTTCGGCGCGTGCCGCGCGTTCCGCGGTCAACAGCGCTTCGCGCTCCGCTTCGAGTTCGCGGCGGTGGGTCACGTCGCGCAGCGTGCCGATGATGCGCCGCATGCGCCCCTCTGCATCGGCGATACCCGTGGCGCGATGCTGGATCCAGCGCCGGCTGCCGTCGGCGCGGCGCAACTCGAGCTCGGCCTGCTTGACCGCGTCGGGCTGCGTGACGTCGAGCAGGAAGGCGGCGGCGTGATCGACACCGTCGGGCAGCAGCATGGCGAAGAACTGGTGTGCGTCACCGGTGAATTGTTCGGGCGGCAGCCCGGTCATGAGATGCGTCTGCCGGGTCCAGCTCATGTGCCCGGTGTCGAGGTCCCAGTCCCACATGCCGACGCTCGAGGCGTCGAGCGCGAGCTCCAGGCGGCGCACCGTGTCGCGCACGTTCTGCTCCGCCTCGCGCTGCTCGGTGATGTCGGTGTGCGAGCCCACCCACTCGGTGACGGCGCCGCGCTCGTCGGTGACCGGCACCGCGTGCACGGCGAAAGTACGGTACACGCCGTCGCGGCGCCGCAACCGCTGCACGGTCTTGAGCTCTTCCTTCGTGTCGAGAGCGCGTCGCCAGGCCTCGCGCGTCGTCTCGACATCGTCGGGATGAATGGCCGCGAGCCAGCCGAGATCGGCGAGCTCTTCGGTAGCCTGGCCGGTATACGCGCTCCAGCTGGTCTGCTCGCCGCGCGCGCGCCCCTCGGGCGAAAACGTCCAGAAGATTCCCGTCGTGGCCAGCAGCGCCGCCTTGAAACGGTGCTCGCTCGCCGCGAGCCGCGCCTCGGCCTCCTTGCGTTCGGTGGTGTCGAGCACGCTGCCGACCACGCGCGTGACGTTGCCGCCGCGGTCGCGCACCAGGATGCAGTGATCCCAGATCCACAGGTAGTTGCCGTCCTGGTGCCGCACACGGTATTCGCAGGAGATGCTGTCGAGCTCGCTGTCGGGTCCGGCCGCGCGCGCCACGCGCCGCGGCAGCGCCAGCTCGCGATCGTCCGGATGCACCAGGTCTTCCCACCAGCGGCTCACCGGCGCGATCTCCGCGGTGCGGTAGCCCATCAGCTGTTCGATGCCGGAGGTGCGCAGCACCTTGCCGCTGGCGCAGTTCCAGTCGTAGACGAAGCCGGGCAAGGCGCGCGCGGCGAGCTGCAGGCGGGTCTCGCTGGTCTCGAGCGCCAGCGCCGCGAGCTTGCGCTCCGTGATGTCGACCGTGATGCCCACGATGATGATCTCGCGCGCGACGTCATCGGCAGACTGGTTGAATGGATCGCGTTCGCGCAGTTCGCGCCAGCAGGTGGCGAGCATCCAGCGATCCTGCGCGTGGCCGTCCGGCGCGTGGCGGCGCACCGGGAATTCGAATTCCGCCTTGCCGTCGCGCAGCGCACGCAGCAGGCCGGCCTCGAGGAACTCGTTGGTGGAGGGGTCGAAGCGTTCCGCGCCATCGAGTGCGTACCACTCGCGCCGCGCCGGACGCCACTCCCACATTTCGATGCCGGTGGCCGAACGTGCGAGCCGCAGACGGTTCGCGGCCACCTGCATGGCGTCGCGCGCGCTGGCCGCGCGCGCCTGCGCGCGCTCGACGCGCGTCGCATTCCACAACACCAGCGCGGACAGACCGCAGCACATGGCGGCGGCGAGCAATGCGAACGCGAACTCGATGTTATAGAAACCCTGGCGGTGTCCGGCGAGCGCGAGCAGCGCGAAGGCCAGCGGCGCCAGCACCGTCCAGGCGATGAGGCCGCGCGCCGAGCTGCCGGCGGCCGAGGGGCCTAACAACACGGACAGCCAGCCGGCGTCGCCGCGCTGCGCCATCGTTGCGAGCAGCAGGACGCCGGCGACGACGCTGGCCAGCGGCCGCGGCATCAGCGGCGGGTCCAGCCCGAGGCTCGCGAGAACGGGGCTGCCCAGCACGAAGCCGATCAGCGAGGTGGCCGTGACCAGCAGGCCGACCGCGGCCGACCCGGCGCCGAGATGCGCGGTGAGCCGGCCGCGGCTCGGAAGCAACAGCAGCGCGATCGACGTCGCGATCAGCATGATGCAGGTGGCGGCCGGCAGGGCGTTGCCCGGGAGATCGCGCACCAGGTCGTCGATGGGCGAGTGCGGCAGGCGCGCGAACAGCGACGTCACCATGCCGGCGAGTGAAGGCGCGAGCGTCAGCAGGCAGGCACACGCCGCCACGCACTGTCCCAGCACGCGCATCCAGCGTCGCGGAAAACTCACGAGCAGGGCCGCCACCGACAGCAGCGTGCTGCAAAGCGCGGCCAACGGCGTCATGAGCCCGGCGGGGAAGGCGCCGCCCGGCGCGCCATAGCTGCCCGCGAGCAGCACCGCCAGGCTCACCACGAACGCGACGGCCGAGAGCCGGCGCGACGCGCGCATGGCTGCAATGGAGAGAGATTCGGACTTCATGCGCGGCCGCGAGTATTGCAGGCAGTGAGGCGCCGTGGCTGTCGGTTCACTCCTACAGCGACGGACCGGTTGCGCGTGTGAGGCCTCGCACGCGGTTGTCATCACATGTGCAGCGCATCCTGTCGGTGATGCACGACAGATTCCTCTGTCGGACGCGGCCGTGCGTGACATGTCGCGCGTGACGCGCATGCAGGTATTTTCCAGCGCGGCATCGCCCGGCGTCCGACGGCAACGTGGAGCGCGGTACGCGAGTCTTGCGGGCATGCAAAGAACTGCCGTCGCCCCCTTCATGGCTCGCTCGCAACTGCTGGCCGGGACCTGGCTCGCGCGGCGCTGGTACTACACGCCGAGGTCGCGGCGCGCGTACAGCGTCCGACAGATCGCGCCCGGCGACCGCAGGCTGCTGGCGGAGTTCGTCGTGACACTGTCGCGCGAGGCGGCCGAGCGCGACCGGGCGGGCATGCAGGAACTCACCGACCTGCTGTTCGACCACGTGCTCGGCGGCGACACGCCGGAATCCGCGGGGTATGCCGCGCTGGAGAACACCGCGGCGGGCGACCGGGTCATCGGCGTGTGCGCCTGCACCGCGCAGTCCGACGACGCTGCCGAGTTTCGCGTGGCCGTCGCCGCCAGCCATCGCGAAGAACAGATCGGACGCAACCTGTTGTCGACATTGTTGCGTCACGTGCGGCGCATCGGTGTCGCGCGCCTGATCGGCGAGATGCACTGGTCCAACCGGCCCATGCACATGCTCGCCTTGTCGATGGGTTTCGTCGTCGAGCCGGTGCCACGCGATCGGAACCTGCGCCGGCTGTCCCTGGCGCTGCGGTGAGTTTGCAACCGTCCGCCCGGGAGGCACGAGTGTCCGAATCCGCCAATGGCGTCGCGATCGCGCGCACCGCGCAACGCGCGGCACGCATCCGTCGCGTGCTGATCATCGTCGAGAACCTGCCATGCCCGTTCGATCGGCGTGTGATGCAGGAGGCGCGCACGCTCACGGCGGCGGGCTACGCGGTGTCGATCATCTGCCCGAAGGCGCCGGGCTACGAGAAGAGCTTCGAGCAGGTCGACGGCATCGACATCCACCGCCACACGTTGCCGCGCGAGGCCGACGGCGCGCTCGGTTACGCGCTCGAATACGGCGTGGCGCTGCTCATGGAGTTCTGGCTGTCGTTGAAGATCCTCTTCGGCCGGGGCTTCGACGTGATCCACGCCTGCAATCCGCCGGACACCATTTTCCTGATCGGCGGCTTCTACAAGCTGTTCGGCAAGAAGTTCGTCTTCGATCACCACGACATCAATCCCGAGTTGTACGAGGCCAAGTTCGCGCGCCGCGGCTTCGGCCACCGGCTGCTACTGGCGCTCGAGCGCATGACCTTCAATACCGCCGACCTGGTGATTTCCACCAACGAGTCCTATCGGCAGATCGCGCTGACGCGCGGCGGTGTGGACTCGCGCGACGTGTTCGTGGTGCGTTCGGGTCCGGACCTGTCGCGGCTGCGACAGGTACCGCCGGACCCGGCGTTGAAACGCGGTCGCCGCTTTCTCGTCGGTTATGTCGGAGTCATGGGCAAGCAGGAAGGCATCGACCTGCTGCTGCAGGCGGTGCAACTCATCGTGCGGCATCTCGGCCGCGACGACATTCACTTCGGCCTGGTCGGCGGGGGCACCGAGCTGCCCGCCATGCAACAGCTGGCGCGCGATCTCGGCGTTGCGGACTACGTGACCTTCACCGGCCGCGCACCCGACGCCGAGTTGCTGACGATGCTCTGCACCGCGGACATTTGTGTGAACCCGGACCGGGCCAATGACATGAATGACCGCTCCACGATGAACAAGATCATGGAGTACATGGCGCTGGGCAAACCCATCGTGCAGTTCGATCTCACCGAGGGGCGTGTATCGGCGGGCGACGCCTCGTGGTACGCGCGGCCCAACGACGTCGCCGACCTGGCGCAGAAAATCGTGGCGCTGCTGGCGGACGAGCCGCAGCGGTTGCGCATGGGCACGGTCGGCCGCGAACGCGTCGAGAACGCCCTTTCATGGCAACACGAGGCGCCGCGCCTGCTCGCGGCCTACGAACATCTAAATGCTGGAGAACGACAATGAAAAAGTTGCTGCTGGTTAGCTGCGTCATCATGGCGCTGGCCTGGGCCACCAACGTGATGGCGCAGGATGCTAACTACACCGTCAAGCCGGGAGACCTGCTGTCGATCAGCGTCTGGAAAGAGCCGGACCTGCAGAAGGAGACGCTGGTGCGTCCGGACGGATCCTTTTCGTTTCCACTGGTCGGTGAAGTCGACGCCAAGGGCAAGACCGTGGCCGACCTCAACAAGACCGTCGCCCAGAAGCTCA
>Ga0134123_10003645_pt1 | contig 10028 bp, 7 predicted proteins | sample KB303_FD_96460 | JGI IMG/M metagenome (GOLD analysis project Ga0134123, IMG submission 96460) | Terrestrial soil microbial communities without Nitrogen fertilizer from Kellogg Biological Station, Michigan, USA - KB3-0-3 | ecosystem: Environmental > Terrestrial > Soil > Unclassified ...
CGATTCGTGAGAAGTGAAACTCGTGGCCCCGTGCCGCGATGCCGGCGTCGCCGAGCGGCGTGGCGCCGGTGAAGGTTACCTCGGTGTACGCCAGCGAGAGCCGGCGCGGCCGCATCCGCACAGTGGTCGGCAAGAGGCCCACCATGGCGTGCGTTGCGCCATCGAGGTCTTCGAGCGCGTCCGCCAGATACATGAGACCGCCGCACTCGGCGTAGATCGGACCGCCGGAGTCCGCGAAGGCGTGCACGGCGTCCCGCACGGGCTTGTTCGCGGCGAGGGCGGCCGCGTGCAGCTCCGGGTAGCCGCCGCCGAAGTAGAGCCCGTCGACACGCGGCAGCGCGCCATCGGTGAGCGGGCTCCAGAGGACCAGCTCGGCGCCGGCCGCCTCGAGCAGCGCGAGGTTGTCGCGGTAGTAGAAGCAGAACGCGGTGTCGCGCGCGACGCCGATGCGCGCGCGCAACGGCGCCGGCGGTGGCGCCTCGCCGGACGGCGCGACACGAAGTGGAGCGGCGACCTTCCAGAGCGCGTCGAGGTCCACGGAGCGCTCGACGACTTCGGCGAGGCGGCGTCGGGTGTCGGCGGTCAAGGGTCCTTCACCGGCGGTGACCAGGCCCAGGTGTCGCTCCGGTAACGTCAGTGCCGCATCGCGCGGGATCGCGCCGAGGGGCACGGCGCGGCAGCGCGCGGCGATGGCGTTCTGAACGAACCGCGCGTGCGTATCGCCGGCTATCCGATTGGCGATGACCCCGGCGATCTCGAGCTCGGCGTCGAAGTGCTCGAAGCCTAGCACCACCGCCGCCGCGCTGCGCGCCGCCGCCTCCGCGTCGATCACCAGCACGACCGGCGCGCCGAGCCACTTCGCCACCTGCGCAGTGGAGCCGTCGTCGCCGGTCCCGTCGAGCCCGTCGAAGCAGCCCATGACGCCCTCGACGATCGCCAGGTCCGCGTCGCCCGCGCGCCGCGCGACAGTGGCCCGCGCATGATCGCGGCCGCACATCCAGCCGTCGAGGTTGTACGACGGCCGGCCGGTCGCGATCTCGTGGAAGCCGGGATCGATGAAATCGGGACCGACCTTGAAGGCCTGGACCGTCAGGCCGCGTCGCCGAAACGCCTCGAGCAGACCAAGAGCGACGGTGGTCTTGCCGACTCCGCTCGCCACTCCCGCGACGACCAGCACACGGGGCGAGCTCGACGACGGGGCGCGCATCCCAGGTCCTCCCGCGAAGACCGGTTTCGTGGTACGCGCCCGAGGCAGGTCTCCTGACTTCCGGATCGTCCTACTCCCCGCGCCTTCCCGGCTCTCGCCAGTGGCTGTTGCGGGTTTCGTCCCCGGTTACAGTGACGGGGTCGCGGCGGATTCGCACCGCCTTCCCTGAGCCCTCGTGGGCACCCCGGGCGCAAAAACGGGGCGAGGCTAGCAGAGTTCGATGCCCGTTGCAACCGCGTGGCCTATGATGCGAAGCGAGGCATGCGGAGTCTCTTCACCGAAAGCTGGCAGCGCAACGTCTGGGCCCTCACGCTGACCGTCTTCATTTCCTTCGTCGGCTTTCAGTTCTTCTCACCCTTCCTGCCGCTCTACATCCGCGAGCTCGGTGTGACCGATCCGTCGAAGATCGCGCTATGGTCGGGTTTACAGGCGGCGGTGACGCCCGGCGTGTCCGGTCTCCTCTCGCCGGTCTTCGGACGCCTGGCCGACCGCTTCGGCCGCAAGATGATGCTCATCCGGTCGCTCATCGGCTTCGTCATCATCGTGGCGGCGATGGGGCTCGTCACGTCGGTCCTGCAGCTCTTCCTGCTCCGCCTGCTCATGGGGTTCTTCGCCGGCTTCACGCCGATGGTGATGGCGCTGGCCACCGTGTCGGCGCCGCGGGACAAGGTGCCGGCGGCGATCGGCATGGTGCAGTCGGCGCAACTCCTGAGCGTGGCCATCGGCCCGGCCATCGGCGGCTACGTTGCCTCGCACTTCGGAATGCGCTACGCCTTCTTCGCGACAGCGGGATTGTGCGCCGTGGCCCTGCTCGGACTGATCATCCTCTTCCAGGAAGTCGCCGCACCGGCGCCGGGCACGCCGCGAGCGACGACGACGCCCATGCCGCTGCGGCGCATCCTTCTCTATCCGCACTTCCCGGCTGTGGTGGCGCTGCTCTTCATCGCCCAGTTCCTGGATCGCGGCCTGTCGCTCCTGATTCCGCTGCAGGTATCGCACATGCCGGGCCTCGAGAAGGTCGCGGCCACCTCGGGCACCATCGTCTCGATCGGCGCCATCGCGGCGACCGCCTCCGCCAACATCGCAGCGCGCCTGGCCCGCGAGATCCCGTCCGCCCGGCTCCTCCTGATCGGTTTGCTGGTCGGTGGGCCGCTCTGCGCGGCGATGGCCCTGAGTCACGGCTGGGTGACGCTCTTGGTGCTGCGCACGCTCGCCGGGCTCTGTCTCGGCGCCGCGATCACGCTGACATATTCGCTGGGCGCCGCCATCGTGCCGGCCGAGCATCGCGGCGCCGCGTTTGGCTGGCTGGGGCTCGGGCTGCAGGTGGGGACCGCGGCCAGCCCGCTCGTGTGCGGCGCGATCGCCGCCGTGAGCCTCCCGGGCGCGTTTCTCTTCGAGGGCGCGCTCGCGTGGGCGGCGGTTGCGGTCCTCGCCTTCGGCGCCCGCGGCCTGCGCGCGCGGGCCGTCTAGTCGTAGCGCGGGCGTCGCTTCTCGCGGAAGGCGGCGACGCCTTCCCGGAACTCGGCGCTAGCCCGCACGCGGTCGCCCAGCTCCTGCTCCATGGGCTCGCGCGCCAGGGCGTGCGCGGCGATCGTCGAGCTGATCTGCCGCTTCACCGCCTGCACCGCCGCTGGGCTGTTGGACGCGATCATCTCGGCGGTCTCCAGCGCCCAGGCCATGAGCGCCTCGGCCGGCACGACGCGATTGACGAGGCCGAGGCTCGCGGCCTCCGCGGCGTCGATCAGGCGGCCGGTCAGCAGGAGGTCCATCGCATGGACGAATCCGATCTGCTGGACGAGCTTGATCGTCGCGCCGCCGAACGGATAGACCGACCACGTCACCTCGGGCAGCCCGAAGCGCGCGTGCGGAGCCGCCGCGCGGATGTCGGTGGACAGGAGCAGCTCCACGCCGCCGCCGGCGCAGTCGCCGTTGACGGCGGCGACGATCGGCTTGGAGAACACGTGATGCTTCAGGAGCGCGTGGCCGACGACCGCCGCCGTCTCCGGCGACGCCGAGAGGTCGCCGCTCAGATCGGCGCCGGCGCAGAACGCGCGGTCACCCGCGCCGGTGAGGACGATCGCGCGGCACGGCCCGCGCTCGAGCTCGTCCCACAGCCGCGCCAGCTCGGCCATCATCTGCCGCGACATCGCGTTGCGGCGCGGCTGGTTGTCGATGGTCACGACCACGACGTGCCGCGCGGGCTGGTCGAGCCGGATCTCCACGTCAGTCCACGAGATCGGGCAGGACGACGATCTTGCCGTACGCCTTGCGATCGGTCAGCAGGCGAATCGCCTCGACGCTCTTCTCGAGCGGGAGTCGGTGGCTGATACACGGCTTGAGCTTGCCGGCCGCGTACCATTCGGAGAGCTCGTCGACCGACCGGCGGAGCTTGTCGGGCGCCTGCCAGCGGAAGTAGCGCAGCGAGCTGCCCAGCGCCGAGCGGTTCTTGACGAGAAGCCGGTTCGCCGGGATCTGCTGGATGCCGCCCACGAAGCCGACGATCAGGATGCGCCCGCCCCAGCCGAGCGACGAGAGCGCGGCGTCGAAGAGATCGCCGCCGACAGGATCGAAGCATATGTCGGCGCCCCGATCGTCGGTGAGCTTCATCACCCGCTCGGTGAGCTTCTCGGTCGCGTAGTTGACGAGCTCGTCGGCGCCGCGCTCGCGCGCCACCGCGAGCTTCTCCGCCGTGCTCGCCGCCGCGATGACGCGCGCGCCCATCGCCTTGCCGATCTCGACCGCGGTGAGGCCGACGCCGCCCGCAGCGCCCAGCACCAGCAAGGTCTCACCGGGCTCCAGCCTTCCCTGCCAGCGGATCGCCACGTGGCTCGAGATGTAGGCGACCGGAAACGCGCCGGCCTCCTCGAAGCTCATCCCCGCCGGGATCATGAAGGTCTCGGCCTCCGGCGCGATCGCCATCTCGGCGAGACCGCCGTACGCGAGAATGGCCATGACCCGGTCGCCGGGCTTGAGCCGCGCGACACCGGCGCCGCACGCGGCGACCACGCCCGCCGTCTCGAGTCCGGGGCTGAACGGCAGCTCCGGCCGCGTCTGATAGCGTCCCGCGGTCATCAGCGCGTCGGCATAGTTCACCGCGGTCGCCTTCACCTCGATCAGCACTTCGCCCGGGCCGGGCTTGGGCGCGGGAACCTCCTCGACGCGGAGATGGTCGACCTCTCCCCACGCGCGGCAGAGCACGGCTCTCATACGGGAAGCGTCCCGAGATACTGCGGAGGGCGCCGCGCCTTCGTAGCCTGCTCGAATCCGTAGGCGAGCTTGATGAGCGTCGGCTCGCTCCAGGCGCGTCCCATGAACGTGATGCCGACCGGAAGGCCCGACGCCTGGCCGGCGGGCACGCTGATGAGCGGGTAGCCGGCGAGCGCCGCGCTCTTCGCGCTGCTGCCGCGGAACTGATCGCCGTTGATGAGATCGATCGGCCAGGCCGGCGTCGTCGTCGGCGCCACCATCGCGTCGAGGCGGTTGTCGTTCATGGCGACGTCGAAGCCTTCCTTGCCTCCGAGCCGGCGGCACTTCTCGAGCGCCTCGAGGTATTCGGGATCGTCGAGACCGCCCTTGGCCTGCGCCCGCACGAGCAGCTCCTGGCCGAAGTACGGCAGATTGTCGCCCGCGTGACGCTTGTTGAACTCGATGATGTCGTCAAGCGTCCGCACCTGCGCGCCGGGCGCCAGTCCGGCCAGGTACGCGTTCACACCCGCCTTGAACTCGTAGAGCAGCACGGTGATCTCGGCGGCGGTGAGGGTGACGCGGTCAAAGTTCGGGATCTTGACCGGATCGACGATGACCGCGCCCTTCTGGCGCAAGACGTCGATGGCCTGGTTGGCGAGGGCGTCGGCCTTGGGGCTGTAGCCGAAATAGCCCTCACGCGGCACGCCGATGCGCGCGCCGGGGAGCCCGGTCGCCTCGAGATACTGGATGTAGTCCGTTCGCGTCAGCCCGCCGCTCGCCTGCGTCGCGGGATCGCGCGGATCGACGCCGACCATGGCGCTGAGGACCGCGGTCGCGTCGGCCACGGTGCGGCCGAAGGCGCCCACCGTGTCCTGCGTGGCCGAGATGGGAATGACGCCGGCGCGGCTCGTCAGCCCGACGGTCGGCTTGATGCCGACCACGCCGTTCACGCCCGAAGGGCAGATGATCGATCCGTCCGTCTCGGTCCCGATCGATGCTGTCACGAGGTTCGCGGCCACCGCGATCGCCGAGCCGGAGCTCGAGCCGCACGGCGTCCGGTTCAGCACGTATGGATTGCGCGACTGGCCGCTCCTCGCGCTCCAGCCGCTCGAGCTCGGCGTCGATTTGAAGTACGCCCACTCGCTCATCGACGCCTTGCCGAGGATGACAGCTCCGGCCTGACGGAGCCGCTGCACGATCGTGGCGTCCTGTCGCGGCCGGGCGCCCACCAGCGCGAGCGCCCCGGCGGTCGTCTCCATCTTGTCCGCGGTGGCGATGTTGTCCTTGAGCAGCACGGGGATTCCGTGGAGCAGGCTTCGCGGGCCGCGGCCGCTCCGCTCGGCGTCGAGCGTGCGGGCGATGGCGATCGCGTCCGGGTTGATCTCCTGGACCGCGCGCAGCATGGGACCGGTCCGGTCGAGCTCCTGGATGCGCTGCAGATAGATCTGCACCAGCGACTCGGAGTCGAGCCGCCCGGCCGTCATCGCCACCTGGATGTCGACGATGGTCGCTTCCTCGACGTTGAAGTCGGTCGGTCGTCTGATGGAGGCGCACGCTCCGAAGAGCGGCATGGTGCTCAGCCCGGCGGCGAGCATCCCGCCGATTCTCAAGAAGTCTCGGCGGGCCAGGCCCGCGCCAGGAGCGACGTCACCCATGAGGTTCCCCCAGGCTCACGACGTGTGCTTCGTGGTCCAGATAATATCCATTCGGCGGAGCGCCGTCACGCCCGCGCCGGGTGGCCCTAAATCTGTCAGGCACCCTGGAACGGATTCGCCACCGTGTCCAGACTCTGTCCACCCGCGGGAGCAGCCGACCGACCACAAGTCCCCGAAAGTCCCCGAAAAATGGGGCGGCGAGCCGCGCGGGCCCTCTGGCACTACCCGTGCAACCGGAAATGCCGAGGACATCGAACAATGAGACGAGCGATCCTGACGAGCCTCGGTACCGTGCTACTCCTGGGAGCGACCGGAGCCTTCGCCGAGCCTCCGAGCGCGCCGGCGCCCGCGCCGGCCGTGGCCTCGGCGCCGGTGCCCAGCGCCTACGAATCCCTGTCGCCCGGCAACAAGCGGATCGCCGTCGCGCTCTTCGAGGCGCAGAAGAGCTCGGCTCAGAACGTGACGCCGCTGACGCTCGATCACATCGCCCAGGAGCGCCGGAGCGGAAAGAGCTGGGTCGAAGTCTTCCAGACCATGAAGTCACAGGGGCTGATCGACGCCGAGACGCTCGCGCAGGTCCTCGGCCGCTACAATCGCGCCCGCCACTCGAAGAGCTGAGCCTCGGCGACCTCAGCGCCTCTGTTCCTGCGGGCAGGAGCCTTGGCGTGATTCCTCCGCGATGAGCGGGGCCATCCGATGTGCGAGAGCCTCGCCGACCACTCGATGCCCGGTGGAATTCATGTGACCATCTCTCTTGAAGAAAGGCCGCTCGCCACGCAAATAGGCTTCGCGGAGGGAGGTCAGGGGCGAAATGGACGCGATGCGCTCGCGGGCGAACCACGATGCGAACTGTTGCTCGATGTCGTCGAGCACGGTGGGCGTCGGAGGCTCGGGCCGCATCACCTGACTTCGAGCGGGAATCATCAGCACCAGGAATCGAGCGCCCAGGCGATTCGTGTCGCGCCGTGCGATGTGGAGCAGATGCTCAGTCAGCCGGATCGGACGTGACATCCCCTCGTTTGCCGGGGTTAAGGGCTCGCTGATCCCGCCGCGAGCCAGCGAGGACTGGGAAACGAGGGCTTTGATTCGCGAGACCGAAAACGTGTAGAGATGGCTGACGCTCGCCAACCAGACCTTGGTGCTCAGCCACATACGGTGACCCGGCGAGTAGCGGTGTTCTGCCAGCTGGACCCCGTCCGCGCCCTCGGTGACCAGCGGCAATCGGACGTTGTCGGTGAGATCATTGTCAGGATAGAAGCCCAGCACGACCCAGCATGGCCGAACGCGCGCGCCGTAGCGTCGAAGCGTGAGCACCTCTTGATGCGTCCCGTAGGCGGAGACACCCAGGTTGACGACCTCGAAGCGTCGGTCCGACAGTAGCCGCTCGAGAGTTCGCCGAAGCACTTCTCCGTACGTTTCCTCGAGGCGAACTTGAAGCCCTTCGGTCTGGCTGTCGCCGATGAGCAGGATTCGCGTTGTTCCCGGCGCCGCGATCGAATCGGGAATCGGACCGCGAAACCCCCAGGCATTGTAGGCGACATCGATCGAGTACTCCCCCTCCCTCGCGTAGGTGAAACGAGCGAGTGGCCGATTGACGAAATAGATCTGATCGTCGAGCTGGATGTGCTGGAGCGGCTGCGGAGCAGCGAATCTGACCGCAACTTCACCAATCATCACCGCCACGGCGACGCCGAGCATCACGGCGACCAGACGACCCACGACACGCTTCATGACCGGCGCCTCGAGCCCGGCGGGCGGGCAGCGAGGCCCTCAATAGGCATTGCGGTTGCGGAAGCCGTACCAGATCGTCTGGACGAGAATCCGCAGGTCGAAGGCGAGGCTCCACCGCTCGATATAGTAAAGATCGCATTCGATCCGCCGCTCGATCGAGGTGTTCCCCCGCCAGCCGTTGATCTGGGCCCAGCCGGTGATGCCCGCCTTCACCTTGTGGCGAAGCATGTATCCCGGCACGCGACGCCGGAACTCTTCGACGAAGCTCGGCCGCTCCGGTCGGGGGCCGACCAGGCTCATCTCGCCGCGCAGCACGTTGAGGAGCTGGGGCAGCTCGTCGAGGCTCCAGCGCCGGAGGAACCCGCCCAGCCGGGTGCGACGCGGATCGTCCGGCGTGGCCCACACCGGGCCGGTCTGCGCCTCGGCATTGACGCGCATCGTCCGGAATTTCAGCATGCGAAAGCGCCCGCCGTCGACGCCCATCCGCTCCTGACGATAGAGCACGGGGCCAGGCGACGTGAGCTTGAGCGCCACGACGATCGCCAGCATCACCGGTGCGGCGAGCGTCAGCGCCAGGGCTCCCCCGACGAGGTCGAACGCGCGCTTGAGGACCCGGTTCCATCCGTAGAGCGGCGATTCTCTGAGGTGGATGAACGGCACGGTTTCGAACTCCTCCACGCCGCCGCGCAGGGATGCCAGGCCGAAGACGTCGGGCACCAGATGGATCGCGACCGGGTCGTCCCCGATGCCGTGCAGCACGGCGGTGATGCGCGAGTAGTCGGCGTGCGGGAGCGCGATGAACACGATGTCGACCTGCTGGCGGTCGAGCACGGCGCGCACGTCCTCGATCCCGCCGAGCCAGCGCACGTTGTCGGGCACCTCGCGCTTGTCGCTCAACATGCCGAGCACGCGGATGCCGACGTCCGGCCGCCGCCGCAGCACGCGCAACACCTCAGCGGCGGGCTCGCCGCCGCCGACGACGATCGCGTAGCGCTGGTTGAAGCCGTGACGCCTGGCGAACCGGAACAGCTCGCGGAACACGGCGCGCGAGAGGCTCACCGCGACGATCGACTCGGCCCAGAAGAGGCCGATCACCAGCCGCGAGTAGGAATACTCGCGGAAGACGAAGGTCATGATCGCGACCAGGACCAGCACGCCAAGGGTGGAAGCCTTGGCGACGTCGAGCCATTCCGAGACGCGCGATCCGAGCCGGTTAGGCCGATAGAGGTCGAACGCCCGGAACGCGAAGCCCCACACGACGAGGATGGGCACGAGCTGGAGCGCGTAGCCGGCGAAGGGCGGCGTGTCGGGGACCGGGAACAGGGAGAAGCGGACAGCGTACGCGACGATCCAGCACGCCGCGATGAGCAGCAGGTCGGCGGCCAGCGTGAGGTGCTCGAAGAAGCGCGAGTGGGCCTTCAGCACGAGCGGCCCTCGCGATGCTCGGTCCAGCGGCGCCCGATGTACTCGGCGAGGCGCTGCTTGAAGAGCGGGCGGTCGAAAGCCTCGGCGCGGGCCCGCAGGGCCTTGGGGTCGAACTGCTCGGCCGCGCCCTCGAATGTCAGGATCGCCCGCTCGAGCGCGTCGACCGACTGCTCGGGGAAGAACACGGCGGTCGGGGGCGCGGCGGGCGCGCCGAGCCCCACCATCGTCTCGAGCGCGCCGCCCGCCGCCAGGGCGATCGTCGGCCGTCCGGCCGCGGCGGCCTCCAGCGGCACGATCCCGAAATCCTCGACCGCCGTGAAGACCAGCGCGCGGCAGCGGGCATAGAGCTCGGCCACCTCCGCGTCGGAGCGCCAGCCGAGAAAGCTCACGGTCGGCCCGGCGATCGCGCGCAGCCGCGCTTCTTCCGGGCCGGTGCCGACGACCACGAGGCGGCGGCCCAGACGCGTGGCCGCCGCGACGGCGAGATCGACGCGCTTGTAGGGCACGAGGGCGCCGACGACCAGATAGTAGTCATCGTGACCGTCCGCGATCTCGTAGCACTGGACGTCGACCGGTGGGTATATCACCTCCGACGGCCTCTCGTACGCGCGTCGAATGCGGTCGGAGATGTGATTGGAGATCGCGACGAAATGACTCACGCCCGCGGTGCGACGGTCCCAGCGCCGGAGCGCCGTCGCCACCGGAGGCATCGCCAGTCGCATCGCCAGCCCGCCCCGCCCGAAGTAGTCGTCGTACAGGTCCCAGACATAGCGCATCGGAGAGGAGCAATGACACAGGTGAAGGGCCGCCGCCGGCGCGCGCGC
>Ga0134123_10003646_pt1 | contig 10024 bp, 5 predicted proteins | sample KB303_FD_96460 | JGI IMG/M metagenome (GOLD analysis project Ga0134123, IMG submission 96460) | Terrestrial soil microbial communities without Nitrogen fertilizer from Kellogg Biological Station, Michigan, USA - KB3-0-3 | ecosystem: Environmental > Terrestrial > Soil > Unclassified ...
CTCCTGCTCTCGCTCGGAGGCGCGCTGCTCGTCAATTCGAGCCTGGCGCGCTGGCGCGGCGTGCTGCGCACCGTCTTCTTCGCGCCGGTGGTGACGACGCTCGTCGCGGTGGCGGTCGTCTGGCACTACCTCTACCACCCGCGCTTCGGGCTCTTCAACCACCTGCTCGGCCTCGTCGGCATCCCTCCGATCGACTGGCTGGGGCGGCCCGGCTGGGCGATGGTGGCGATCACGCTGCTCGCCGTCTGGCGCAGCTTCGGCTACGGGCTCGTCATCTACGTCGCCGGGCTGCAGTCGATCCCGCGCTCCCTCTACGAGGCGGCGGAGCTCGACGGCGCTGGACCGTGGCGGCGGCTCGTCGACGTGACGCTGCCGTTGCTACGGCCCACCACGGTCTTCGTCGCCGTCATCACCACCGTCAACCTTTTCCAAATCTTCGCCGAGCCCTACGTGATGACGGCGGGTGGGCCGCTCGGCGCCACCACCTCGGTGGCGCTGCTGATGTACCAGCAGGGCTTCCGCTGGTGGAGCATGGGCAACGCCGCCGCCATCGCCTTCATGCTCTTCGGCATGGTGCTCGCGGCGAGCGGCCTGCAGCTCGCCTTGCGCCGGTGGTCGCAGCGATGAGCCGGTGGCAGCCTCGATTGGGTTGGTCCGGATTGGCCGTGAACGTCGCGCTGTGGGCGCTCGCGCTGCTCACCGCGGCGCCGCTGCTGTGGATGGTGTCGGCGTCGCTGATGCCGGCCGGCGAAGCGATGGCGCTGCCGCCGCGGCTCTTGCCGTCGACGCCGACGCTGGCGCACTACCGGGACCTCTTCCAGCGGTTGTCGCTGGGCCGGTCGCTCGCCAACTCGCTGCTGCTCGCCTCGCTGATCACCGCCGTGTCGCTGCTGTGCAACTCGCTCGCCGGATACGCGTTTGCCAAGCTCCGCTTCCGCGGCCGCTCGCGCCTGTTCGCGCTGCTGCTGGTGACGCTGGTGGTGCCGCCGCAGGTGACGGTGCTGCCGCTCTTCCTCGAGATCCGCGGACTCGGCCTCGTCAACTCCTTCGGCGGCGTGCTGGTAGCGGCGATCGCCACCGTTTTCGGCATCTTCCTCATCCGCCAGTTCGCCGTCGGTATCCCCGACGAGCTGCTCGACGCGGCGCGGCTGGACGGCGCCGGCGAGCTGCGCATCTACTGGACGATCGTGCTGCCGCTGCTGCGGCCGATCCTCGTCACGCTCGGCGTCTTCACCTTCCTCTCCAGCTGGAACGACTTCATGTGGCCGCTCGTCGTGCTCACCGACGAGAGCCGCTACACGCTGCCGCTGGCGATCGCCAACCTCTCCGGCGAGCACGTGCAGGACACCGAGCTGATGATGGCGGGCGCCGTGGTCACCGTGCTGCCGGTGCTGCTGCTCTTCCTCGCCGTGCAGCGGCACTACATCGAAGGCATCCTGATGGGGAGCGTCAAGGAGTGAGCGCGGCGACGGCCACCCGCGCCGCGCTGGCGCTGCTCGGCGCCGCGACGGTCGGACTCGCGGGCGCGGCTCCGCCGCCGCCGGGCGCCCGCACGCCGTTGCTCGGTGCGGTGGAGGAGTGGAAGCCGCTCCCCGCCGACGGCGTCGAGATGCGGGTGGGCGCGGGGGTGGGTCCGGCGAGCGAGCCCGCGCTGCGCATCGACTACGACTTCCACGGCCATGGCGGCTGGGCGGCGGCGCGGCGCGCGGTGGCGGTCGAGCTGCCGCCGCGCTACGAGATCCGTTACCAGCTGCACGGCGTCGGGCCGGCCAACAATCTCGAGCTCAAGCTGGTCGACGCGTCCGGGGACAATGTCTGGTGGCACGTCGACCGCGCGCGTGAGTGGCCGGCCCAGTGGGCGTCGGGGCGGATCAAGGGGCGGCAGATCACCTTCGCCTGGGGGCCGACGAAGGACAAGGAGCTGCGGCGGTTCGCCGCGGTCGAGATCACCGTCTCCGCCGCGGAGGGCGGGCGCGGCACGCTGTGGGTGGCGGGGCTCGAGCTGGTGGCGATGCCGCCGCTTTCGGAGTCGACCGGCCCGCCGACGGCGCAGGCGGACGCCAACGATCCGGGCTTCCCGGCGGCCGCCGCGGTCGACGGCGACGAGCGGACGCCGTGGCGTCCCGGATCCGGTGGCGGCACCATCGCAGCCGACCTCGGCGGTCTGCGCGAGCTCGGTGGCGTCACTCTGGTGTGGGAGCGCCGGCAGCCTGAGGCAGCGGAGGAGGCGCCGCAGCGCGGCCCGCGCCGGCTCACCGTCCAGCTGTCCGTTGATGGCAAGGACTGGAGCGGCGGTGCCCTCGTCTCGCGCGGTGGCGCCATGCGCAGCGAGATCCCGTTGCCCGACGCGGAAGCGCGCTACCTGCGCGTGCGGTTACCGGCGGGCGCCTGCGGCGAGGAAAATAGCTGCGGCCTCGCCGAGCTGATCGTGCGGCCGCTCGCCTACGGCGCCTCGAAGAACGACTTCATCAGCGCGCTCGCGGCCGAGTCGCCGCGCGGCACCTGGCCGCGCGGTTTCAGCGAGGCGGTGTACTGGACCGTCGTCGGCGTCGCCGGCGCTCCCGAGGAGACGCTCTTCTCTGAGGATGGTGTGGTGGAGCTGCGCGAGCGCGGCCCGAGCCTCGAGCCCTTCGTGCGGCTCGGCGACCGACTCTTCACCTGGGCCGACGTCGAGACCTCGCGCAGCCTCGCCGGCGGCGACCTGCCGATGCCGACCGTCCGCTGGACGATGCCGGAGGCGAGCTTGGAGGTGACTCCACTCGCCGCCGATCACGAGGGCCACGGCAGGCTGCTCGCGCGGTACCGGCTCGTCAACGAATCGGTAGGCCCGCGGCCGGCGGAGCTGGTGCTCGCGGCGCGGCCGTTCCAGGTCGACCCGCCGTACCAATTCCTCAACGGCGGCGGGGGAGTGGCGCCGTTCCCGTCGCCCGAGTGCGATGGCGATGTGCTCCGCGCCTGGTCGACGCAGGTGGTCTTCACGCCGGAGCCCTCCGCTTGCGGCACTCTCGCGTTCGACGAGGGACCGCTGCGCGAGCGGCTCGCGGCCGGCGATCCGCCGACCGAGGCGCGCACGCACGACGCCACCGGCCTGGCGACGGCGGCGATGCGCTGGACGGCCGAGCTCGAGCCGGGCGCCTCGATCGAGGTGATCGCCTGCTACGATGGGTGCGACGTCGAGCCGCCGCCGGCGCGGCCGCTGGCCGTCGACGCCGCCGAGTTCGCCGCGGCGGAGACAGCCACCCGCGAGACCTGGCGTGCCGCCCTCCACCGCGTCGACTTCGACCTGCCACCCGAGGCGGCGCCGCTGCTGCGCAGCCTGCGCTCGAACTTGGCGTGGATCCTCATTCACCGTGACGGTCCCGCCATCCAGCCGGGCTCGCGCGCCTACGCGCGGTCGTGGATCCGCGACGGCGCGCTCACCGGCGTGGCGCTGCTGCGCCTGCGCCACACGGACGAGCCGATGGAGTTCGCGCGCTGGTTCGCGAAGCACCAGTACCCGGACGGCAAGGTGCCCTGCTGCGTCGACCGCCGCGGCGCCGACCCGGTGCCGGAGAACGACAGCCACGGCGAGCTGATCCACCTCATCGCCGAGGTCTACCGCTACACCGGCGACCGCGACTTCGCGGCCGCGCAGCTCTCGCACGTCGCCGCCGCCGTCGACGCCATCCAGGCGCTGCGGCAGCAGCGGCGCACCGACGAGTACCGCGCCGGCGCAAAGCAGCTCTTCTTCGGCCTGCTGCCGGAGTCGATCAGCCACGAGGGCTACTCGGCGAAGCCGGTGCACTCGTACTGGGACGACACCTTCGCCTACCGCGGGCTCGACGACGCGGTGACGCTGGCCCGCGCGCTGGGGAAGACGGAGCTTGCCGCGACTTGGACGGCACGCCGCGACCAGTTCCGCGACGACTTCCTCGCCTCGATCGAGCGCGTGCGCGCCGCACAGCACCTCGCCTGGCTGCCGGCGAGCGCCGACCTCGGCGACTTCGACTCCACGTCGACGACGACGATTCTCGACCCCGGCGGCCTGCTGCCCTACCTGCCGCGCGCGGCGGTGGAGGCGACCTTCGAGCGCTTCTGGCGCGAGCTCGTCGGCCGCCGCGACGGCACTCGGATGTGGGAGGCGTACACGCCCTACGAGCTGCGTCACGTCGGCAGCTTCGTGCGGTTGTCGCTCGCCGAGCCGAAGTGGAAGGCGCGCGCCCACGAGGTGCTCGCGTATTACCTGCGCGACCAGCGGCCGCCGGGTTGGAATGCCTGGCCGGAGGCGGTGCACCACGACTACCGCGCGCCCAAGTTCCTCGGCGACCTCCCGCACGGCTGGGTGGGATCGGACTTCATCCGCTCGTTCCTCGATTTGTTCGCCTTCGAGCGAAGCGAGGATGGCGCGTTGGTGCTCGGCGCCGGGGTGCCGGCTGGCTGGCTCGCGCGGCCGGAGGGCATGGTGGTACGCGGCCTAGCTACGCCGTGGGGTCTGCTGTCGTATTCGCTGACCCGCGTTTCGAGTGGCTACCGGTTCCGCGTCTCGAGCGGACTGCGCATGCCTGCGGGTGGGCTGGTGTTGGTCCCGCCGTCGCGTGAGACGGGCGCGACCTCCACTCTCGACGGCAGCGCGGTCGCACCCGCCGCGGACGGCACCGTGACCGTGCGCCACCTGCCCGCTACCGTCGACTTCCTCACAGCGCACCCCAAGGGCCGGGTGGGGGCGCCCCCTGCCCCTGGAGGGGCAGGGGGACGGGGGGATAGGGGTGAAACTAGACATGGATCCTGAGCGCCGCCTCCCCGGCACCGACCTCGCCGGCCTCCCCCCCGGCCGCTACGGCCACTTCGCCGCCGACGGCTGCGAGTACGTGATCACCAACCCGCGCACGCCGCGGCCGTGGGCGAACGTCATCGCCAATCCGCGCGCCGGCCTCGCCGTGTCGCAGACCGGCAGCGGCTTCTCGTGGATCGACAACTCGCAGCTGGCGGTGCTGGTGCGCTGGGGGCAGGACCTCGCCGAGGACCGCTCGGGGCGCTTCCTCTTTCTCTGGGACCGCGACGCCGACGAGGTGTGGTCGCTCGCGCCGTCGCCCTGCTGGCCGCGCTACGACCGCTTCGCGTGTCGCCACGGCCTCGGCTACACCACGTTCGAGACCACCTATCGCGGCGTACGCGCAACGTGGACGCTGTCGGTCGACGCCGAGGAGACGGTGGAGCTATGGCGGCTGCGGCTGGAGGCGAGCGGCCGCGCGCGCCGGCTGGCGATCGTCGGCTACGTGGAGTGGAACCTCGGCGTCGCGCCGGCGCCGCGCCGCGAGTTCCAGAAGCTCTTCCTCGAGACTCGCTACGACGAGGCGGCGCGCGCCGTCGTCGCGGGCAGCCACATGTGGGACCTGCCGTCGCGGCGCTGGGGGCACTGGAACCGCGACTTCCCGTTCTGGAGCGCCTTCGCCGCGGCGCAGCCGGTGGACGCGGCGGAAGGGGACAAGGGGGCCTTCCTCGGCCGCTATATCGACTGGCGGCGTCCGCGGTCGCTGGCGCGCGGCGAGGAGTGGGCGGGGCTCTTCGGGCGCCACCACGACCCGGTAGCCGCGCTCTGCTGCGGTGTCGAGCTCCCCAGCGGCGGCGCCTGGGACGGTGGCTTCGTGCTCGCCACCGCCGGTGATGCACTGGGCGCGTTGGCGCTCGCCAGCCGCTTCGCGCACCCGGCGGCGATGGACGTCGCCACCGCGGGTGCCGTCGAGCGCTGGCGCAGCTGGCTCGCGACGCACCGCATCGAGACGCCGGAGCCGCCACTCGACGCGCTCGCCAACGACTGGCTGCGTTACCAGGCGATCTCGGCGCGCCTCTTTGGCCGCGCCGGCTACTACCAGCAGAGCGGCGCCTACGGCTTTCGCGACCAGCTGCAGGACTCGCAGGTGTGGCTCACCGTCGACCCGCAGCGCTGCCGCGAGCAGATCGGGTTGCACGCCGCCCATCAGTTCGCCGACGGCTCGGTCTACCACTGGTGGCATCCGCTGTCCGAGGCGGGTCACGTGACGCGAATGACGGACGACCTGCTCTGGCTCGCCTTCGTCACCGCGAGCTACCTCAAGGAGACCGGCGACCTCAGCATCCTCGACGATCCGGCGCCGTTCCTCGACGACGCCAAGCCGGCGAGCCTGCTCGATCACGTCGAGCGCGCCTTCGAGAAGAGCTTCGCGCGCACCAGCGAGCGCGGCCTGCCGTACATCGGCGGCGGCGATTGGAATGACGGGCTGTCGGCGATGGGGCTCGAGGAGCGCGGCGAGTCGGTGTGGCTGGCACAGTTCCTCGCCGGCCTGCTCGCCGACTGGGCGGAGGTACACAAGCGGCTGGGCGACCGTGACCGTCCCGGCCGTGGTGCCGAGCTGCTGGCGCGGCGCCACGCGCTCATCGCCGCCGTCAACGAGCACGGCTGGGACGGTAGCTGGTACCGGCGCGCCACCCGTGACGACCGCAGCTGGATCGGCAGCGCCAGCAACACCGAGGGCCGCATCTACCTCAACCCGCAGGTGTGGGCGATCCTCGCCGACGTGGCGCCGCCGCGGCGCGCCTCGCAGTGCCTCGCCGCGGTGCGCGAGCACCTGGTGACGCCGGCCGGCGCGCTGCTGTTGGCGCCGGCGTACTCCGAGCCCGACGAGACCATCGGTTACATCACCCGCTACGCCCCCGGGCTGCGGGAGAACGGCGGCGTCTACACCCACGCCGCGACGTGGGCCATCGCCGCGGCGGCGAAGCAGAAGGACGCCGAGCTGGTGGCGACGCTGCTCGCCGCCATGGACCCCACCAACAAGGACTCCGATCGCTACTGGGCCGAGCCCTACGTGCTGCCGGGCAACGTCGACGGCCCGGCCTCGCCGCTCGAGGGGCGCGCCGGTTGGACCTGGTACACGGGGTCGGCGGCGTGGCTGCCGCGCATCGTCTCGGAGTGGGTGCTCGGCGTGCGCCCGACGTGGGAGGGGCTGCGCTTCGATCCCTGCCTGCCGCCGCACTGGCCGGGGGCGCGGATGCGGCGGCCTTGGCGCGGCGCGTCGTTGGAGATCGAGATCGCGCGGGACAGCGCGCTGGCCGGGGGCGAGGTGGCAGTCGAGGCAAACGGCGTCGCGCTGGCCGGGGACACGCTGGCCGAAGTGGATACGGGCGCGGAGCTGCGCATCCACGTGCGCTGCGGTTGAGCCGCGGGCGCGCGAAGGCTCACGAGCGGCGAGCGCCGGCCCGTGCCGCCGCGTCAGTCGTCCAGCACCGCGCCGTTGGAGCCGACGATCCGCGCGTAGAACCGCCCGCTCGCCTTGATCGTGCGCTGTTGGCTGGCGAAGTCGACGTGCACGATGCCGAAACGCTTCGAGAAGCCGTGCGCCCACTCGAGGTTGTCGAGCAGCGACCAGGCGAAGTAGCCGCGCACGTCGACGCCGTCCGCCATCGCGCCGGTGACCGCGCGCAGGTGATCGCGTAGGTAGGCGACGCGTAGCGGATCGTCGATGATCCCGTCCGCGGCGACCGGCGGGTCGTAGAACGCGGCGCCGTTCTCGGTGACGTAGAGCGGCAGGTCGCCGTAACGTTCGCGCACCCAGCGCAGGCACTCGGAGAGGCCCTCCGGGTACACCTCCCAGTTCGTTTCTGTGTGAGTGCTGTGCCTCTGGCGCACCAGGACTGCACGGGTCGGCCAGCCTGTGGAGTCGTGGCGGACGACGTTGCGCGTGTAGTAGTTGACACCCAGCCAGTCGATCGGTGTGGCGAGGTCGCCGGCTTCCGCGTCGTAGCGCTCGCTCCACGCCTCGCCGTAGATCGCCGCGAGCTCCGGCGGGTAGCTGCCCAGCAGCGCAGGGTCGAGGTAGTGCCGGTTCATGTAGGCGTCCTCGCGCGCCGCCGCGGCACGGTCCTCGGCGCCTTCGCTCGCCGCGTGCTTGGGAGCGAGGTTGACGACCAGGCCAAGCTTTCCCGCGGCGAACGGGCGGCATGCTTGCATCGCGGCGGCGTGGGCGCGCAGCAGGTTGTGCGCTGCGGCTGCCGCCGCGAAGGCGCTGCGGCGCCCCGGCGCCAGCACGCCGTGCAGGTAGCCTCCGTCGGCCACCACCCAAGGCTCGTTGAGGGTCGCCCAGAGCTCGACGCCGTCGAGAGCCCGCACGCAGGCGACCGCGTAGTCGGTAAACCAGCCCGCGACGTCGGGGTTCGTCCAGCCGCCGCGGTCGTCGAGCGCCGCCGGCAGGTCCCAGTGATAGAGCGTCGCCACCGGCGCGATTCCCGCCGCGCGCAGCGCGTCGACGAGCCGGCGATAGAAGTCGAGGCCGCGCTGGTTCACGGGGCCGACGCCATCGGGCATCACGCGCGGCCAGGCGATGGAGAAGCGGTACGCGCCGAGCCCCAGCTCGCGCATCAGCATCACGTCCTCGGGCATGCGGCGGTAGTGGTCGCACGCCACGTCGCCGGTATCGCCGTCGCGCACCATCCCCGGCGTGTGCGCGAAGCGGTGCCAGATGCTCGCGCCGGCGCCGTCGGCGAGCGGCGAGCCCTCGATCTGGTAGGCGGAGGTCGCCGCGCCCCAGAGGAAGCCGGCGGGAAACCGCGATGCCTGCGCCACTAGCCGGCGATTCTCTCGGAGCTCTCGGCGTCGAAGACGTGCAGCGCCTCGAGCGGCACCTGCAGCTCGAGCTCGCTGCCCGGCGCCGGCGCGGCGGTGGGCTCGAGGATGGCCACCAGCGGCGCTTCGCGGATCCGTCCGTGCGCGATCGACTGGTGCCCCAGCGTCTCCACGATGTCGAGCTCGACGCGCAGCGGCGCCGCGGGGCCGCTGACTTCGCGCCCCGGCGGCAGCAGGTGCTCCGGACGGATGCCGACGATCACTCGCCGGCCGACCGCCGCGCGCGCCCACGGTTGCCAGGAAGGCGGCACCGGCAGGCTGAACCCCAGCCCTTCGAGCGTTCCCCGGCCGTTGCCGACCGTCGCCGGCAGCAGGTTCATCGGCGGCGTGCCGATGAAGCCGGCGACGAAGGCGTTGGCGGGGCGCTCGTAGAGCTCGAGCGGCGCCCCGACCTGCTGCAACCGCCCGCCCTTGAGCAGCGCGATGCGGTCGCCGAGCGTCATCGCCTCCACCTGGTCGTGGGTGACGTAGATCATCGTGGCGCCGAGCCGCCGGTGGAGCCGCGACAGCTCGGCGCGCATCTGCACCCGCAGCTTGGCGTCGAGGTTGGAGAGCGGCTCGTCGAAGAGGAAGACGTCCGGCTGGCGCACGATGGCGCGCCCGACGGCGACACGCTGCCGCTGGCCGCCGGAGAGCTGCTTGGGGTAGCGGTCGAGGAGCGCGTCGAGCTCGAGCGCCTCGGCCGCCGCCTCGACTCGCTTCCGTCGCTCTGCCACCGGCGTCTTGGCGATCTTGAGCGCGTACTCGAGGTTTTTCCGCACCGTCATGTGCGGGTAGAGCGCGTAGCTCTGGAACACCATGGCGATGCGGCGGTCCTTCGGCGCCACGTCGTTGACGACGCGGCCGCCGATCGAGATGGTGCCCTCGCTCGCCGTCTCCAGGCCGGCGATCGTCCGCAGCAGGGTCGACTTGCCGCAGCCGGAGGGGCCGACGAGCACCATCAGCTCGCCCTCGCGGATGGCGAGGCTCACGTCGTCGACGGCCACCACCGGGCCGTAGCGCTTGCTGACGCGGTCGAGGGCGACTTCTGCCAGGGGGTTCCTCCGCCAACCAGGCTGCCGGCGATTATCCCACTGCGAGTATCCGGGAGTGTCCGCATTCCTGGACATTTCGGAACCTGTCTGCCACAATCGCGATTCTCGCGGCAGGTCGGGGCCAAGGCCGCGAGAACGGGGGCGACGGCGACTCCCTCGGAGTGTTTTTCCCTTCGGGGTTTACACCACCGCCAGGGGCGCATAAGATTCCGCGGCTTTCCAACGGCCCGCACCGGTTCCTCAAGCCGATCCGGATCGCGGGCAAAACCAGCTGCCCACGTGGCTCAGGGGTAGAGCACTTCCTTGGTAAGGAAGGGGTCACCGGTTCAAATCCGGTCGTGGGCTCCACGAC
>Ga0134123_10003649_pt1 | contig 10021 bp, 7 predicted proteins | sample KB303_FD_96460 | JGI IMG/M metagenome (GOLD analysis project Ga0134123, IMG submission 96460) | Terrestrial soil microbial communities without Nitrogen fertilizer from Kellogg Biological Station, Michigan, USA - KB3-0-3 | ecosystem: Environmental > Terrestrial > Soil > Unclassified ...
CCCCACCAGGAGGACCAGTGACAAGGCCACCTGGGCGATGACCAGCGCGCCGCGCAGGCGATGCCGGCCGCCCGAGCCGCTCCCCCGGCCCCCTTCCTTCAGCGTCTCGCTCAGGCGCGAGCGCGAGATGAGCAGCGCCGGCGCCGAGCCGAAGACGATGCCGGTGGCCAGCGACACGCCGAAGGTGAAGAGAAGCACGGTGGTGTTGATGCCCAATTCCTGCATTCTCGGGAGATTCGCCGGCTGCAGAGCGCGCAGCAGCTCGACCCCCCATTCCCCCACCAGGAGTCCGACGGCTCCTCCGGCCAGCGCCAGAAGCACGCTTTCGGTGAGCAGCTGGCGGACGATGCGGATGCGTCCCGCGCCCAGCGCCGCGCGCAGGGCGATCTCCTTCTGGCGCGAGGCCCCGCGGGCCAACAGGAGATTCGTGACGTTGCCGCAGGCGATGAGCAGGACGAAGCCCACGGCGGCGAACAGGGCGAGCAGCGCCGGACGCACCTCGCCGACGGTTGCCTCGAACAGCGGAACCAGGTTCGCGTTCCACCCCGTGTTGGAATCGGGATACTGCTTGGCGAGGGCCGTGGCGATTCCGCCGATATCCGATTGCGCCTGCTGCAGCGTGACCCCCGGCTTGAGCCTTCCCATGGCCACCAGGTAGTGGGAGCCGCGATGCGACAGCATGTCGGGCGTGAGGGTCAATGGAGCGAGGAGATCGGCACCCTGTGGAATGCGGAATCCTTTGGGCATGACACCGATGACGGTGTAGCTCTCGCCGCTGAAAGTGACTGATTTGCCCAGAACCTCGGGGCTCCCCTCGAAGCGTCGCTGCCACAGGGCGTGCCCCAGGACCACGACCCGGTTCTTGCCCGCCTCGAACTCCTCGGGGCGAAAGCCGCGGCCGAGCGCAGGCTCGACTCCGGTGAGTCGGAAGACCCCCTCGGTGGCCAGCATCCCGAAGAGCTGCTCCGGCTCACCCTGGCCGGTGAGGACGAACCCGGTTCCCAGGAAGGCGACCAGGGGATCGAACACGTGATTCTGTTTCTGCCAGTCGAGGTAATTGGCGGGCGAGACGGCGAAGCTGCTCCAACCCTTGGCGAGGTTGTTCTCCCAGGCCATCACGATCCGGTCGGAGTTGGCGTACGACAGGGGCTTCAGGAGGACCGCGTTGACGACGCTGAAGATCGCCGTGTTGGCGCCGATGCCAAGACCCAGGGTCAGGACGGCTACGGCGGTGAACCCAGGATTCTGGACGAGCAGACGGAATCCGTAGCGCAGGTCCTGCCAGAGGGTTTTCACGGAACGACCTCGGTGGTCTCCTCCACGACGCGTCCGTCGAACAGGTGCACGGTCCTGTCGGCGTGCCGCGCGAAGCGCTGGTCGTGGGTCACCATGCAGATGGTGGCGCCACCCCGGTGCAGGCCCCGCAGCAGCTCCATCACCGCATCGCCGTTCTTGGAATCGAGGTTTCCGGTCGGCTCATCCGCCAGCAGCATCATCGGGTCACCCACCAGCGCGCGGGCCACGGCGACGCGCTGCTGCTGGCCGCCTGAGAGCTGGCTGGGAAGGTGCCGCGCCCGATGCGCCATCCCCACTTTCTCGAGCGCCTCGTTCGCCTTCTTGGTGCGCTCGGCCGATTTCGTGCCGCGGTAGGTGAGCGGCAGCTCCACGTTCTCGAACACCGTCAGGTCGCCGATGAGGTTGAAGCTCTGGAAGATGAATCCGATCTCGCGATTGCGGATGCGCGCCCGCTCCGCCATGTCCAGCCCCTGTACCGGCTTCTCTTTGAGCATGTAAGTCCCGTCGGTGGGGGAGTCCAGCAGACCCAGGATCGACAAAAGGGTGGATTTCCCGCACCCGGAGGGTCCCGCGATGGAGAGGTACTCACCGGCGCGGATCTCCAGGTGAACTCCCGACAGGGCGTGGGTCTCCACCTCGTCGGTGTAGAAGACCTTCGTCAGTCCTTCCATGCGAATCAGTGACTGGTTGTTGGAATTCGTCGGCACGGGTTCATCCTCCGTTCGGATTTGTTTGTCCTAGTTCAGACGCACGCGATCGAAGGCGTCCCAGGCGGACATGTCCGACAGGATCACCTGATCTCCCTCGTTCAGCCCTTCCAGTATCTCCACGGTATTCACCGAGCTGCGGCCCACCTTCACCTGCACCCGTTTGGCGCCGGCCCCGCCCGCCTCCAGCCGGAACAGCCCCAGGGTGCTCTGCTCGCCGCCGAACGCGGGGCGGCCCACGAAAAGAACGCTCTCGAGGCGCTCCAGCTCGATCGTGCCGTCCACCGACAGGTCGGGGCGGGCGCCCCTGGGCAAGGCCCCTTCGAGCGCCACGTCGACGGTGACCGTGCCGTTTTGCACCGCCGGATCGATGCGCGAGACTCTTCCGGGGACGATGCCGTTGCGCGTGTCGATGGAAGCCACCTGGCCGATCACGATGTCGCGGGCCTGCGTCTCCGCCACCCGCACCTCCGCCTTCAAACGGCCCGGCTCTGCCACCCGGGCGAGGTTCGTGCCCAGGGAGACCTGCTGTCCCACCTGCACCGGAATCTGCTGCAGCACTCCATGCACGCCGGCTCTGACTTTCAGGGCATCCACCTGGCTCTTTCGCAGGCGCGACGCGCCGCGGGCGCGATCCACCCGGCCTTGCTGCACGGCGTTCTGCGCCTCGGCGGCCTGGGAGGCCATTTCCACTCTCTGCTGCTCGATCTCCGAGCGCCCTTTCAGCTCTTCGGCGCGCAGCTTCGACACCCTCATGGTGATGTCGGCGACCAGCCCGTCCTTGGCCAGTATTTCGTCCGCCTCCGCCTGCATGCTGGCCTGCCGGTAATCTGCCAGGACTCCTGCCGCCGCGGCTTTCTGGGTGAGCAGCTGGCTCTGCAGCTGCACCTGCAAATTGGTCGATTCCGATTCCGCCGCCTTCAGCTCGGAAGCCGCGTCCTGCGCCAACACTTCCAGGCTCGGATTGCTCAGCTCGAGCAGGACGGTGTCGGGCTCCACGACCTTTCCCGGCAGGACGACGATCCGCTCCACCCGGCCCTCGGTCGTGGCAGGAATCCAGCGGATCTCCTCGGGCACCAGGGTTCCCGTGCCCCGCACCTGGCGCAGCATCGGGCCCCGCTTGACCGTGTCCACCCAGACCGTCCCCTTCTCCACCGAGGGCGCCGCCGGCTCCAGCCGCGACAGCCCGATAGTGACTAGAACGATGATCACCACTGCCCCGGTTCCAAATAAGATCCGGCGCTTTTTGCGAGCTGCGGCTACAGATGATGGGCGAGCAATGTCCAAGGCTTACTCCCGAACCCCCTCACGATACCTCGCGAGGCCTACCCTGGAAGGCAAGGAGCGTACCATCGTGCCCGCTTTTAATAAGCTGATGGACCTTCAGGACTTAAGGAAGGATGAATCGAGGGGGGAAAGATTCAAATCGTTCATTGCCGGGAATCTGCAATCCCATTTCCGAACAGTTCGAGGGGGTAGCTTTGGAGGAACACATCGAGGGACTGCCTGCGGGAATCGCGGCCTCTTTCAGTCAGCAAGACCGTGGCGCGGTACCGAAACTCATTGCCGAACTGGTCTCGGACACGAGATTCCCTGTAACGGAGGGACAAGGATGTCACTCCTTTCGCGCTGACACTCACCAGCTCTCCCGGATGCGAGACACCGTCGTGATTGGCGTCCTGCCAAAGGAGGAGCTTTATCCAGATGGCATCGCGATCGGACAGGATCCCGTCGCCGTTACCGCCGCTTTCCGGTCGGTCGTACACCCGCAGCGCCTCGTAGCCATTGGGTGTCGGAGAGAACGGCTGCTTCGTGTGACTGTCGAACAGCTCGAGCCCTGAGGTAATCGCACCATCACCGTTCCTGTCCAGCGCCAGGAATGCATCCTCCGAGTCGATTTCGGTCCATGCGACTGGTTCTGGCGCTCCATCGCCATCGATATCGAAATTCACCCCCCGGGAGGGTTCCGTGAGCCTCAAGGAGACCTCTCCCAGGTCAACGAGAATGGCCGAATCGCCCTTGGGTGGCAGGGGCAGATCTATCCATTCGATATTGGTGCAGTAGCACACACACGTCGCCGAGCAGGTAGTCTGGATGCGCAACTGACAGGCCTGCACATCGAGGTCGTATTGCACGTCGCGCAAGCTCCAGTTGCTCACCACGTAGCATGGCTCAGGGTTCCAGGAGGCGCATCGATCGACCAGCTCCTGGCGGCATTCCACGCTGTTGGGAAGGAGACCGTATGCGACGGCGCTGACCGGCTTGACGTACGCGACAACCTCGGCCGAAGCTCTGGTGGGCAGAAGGCACAGCATCAGGAGAACCAGGGACGAGATTCTCAGAGTGATCGGCGCATCCGCAGGATCTGCAAGGAGGCACCTTTCGCTACGGGTCTGTTGGGGGGACATAACCCTTCACGAACCTATCTGGTTGACTGCGAACTTCGCGCGTCCGCAATGTGGTATTCAGAGCACGGCTGTCAGACGGAAGGAGCCGCAGGTACATGGCACATGGGGGGTGCGACTCCACAATTGTTAATAACGCGAAACCAGGCGGAAGGTTTGAAGGGTTGTGACGAGTCGCAGATTGCTGGTGCGAGCGGACGCAGGCCGGGGATGAAGCTGACTGTCGCAGCAAAATGTTCGATCGAACAAGCACGTGTGGAGCGGTGTGGAAACCGCACCAAGTCTTCAGCCTGCCCAACGAAAATAATTGTGCGTCGTATATTGCCTAGAACTCTGGAGGGCATCCGTGGTCGAATGCGCCCTTCCGTCCTGCCGTCGGGCCATGAGAGAGGCCATCAGAGTGCCGACCGAGAAAATACGGGCGATGATCGTCGATGACGAGCCGTTTTCGAGACAGCGCATCTCAGCCCTGCTCGCCGGGGAGCCGGATGTGGAAGTGATCGCTCAATGCGCAGACGGGCTGACGGCACTGACAACGCTGCAGGAGCAGAAACCGGACCTGGTGTTCCTTGGCATCCAGGTTCCTGAGCTCAACGGCTTTCAGGTGCTGGAGGCACTCGATCCCGATGAGATTCCCGCCATCATCTTCGTGACCGCCAACGACTCCTACGCCGTCCGCGCCTTCGAAGTGCGTGCCGTCGATTATCTACTCAAGCCCTTCGACGCAGACCGATTTCACCGGTCACTCCTTCAGGCTCGCCAGTCGATTCGTTCTCGAAGAGAGCGAATCTTTGCCGACCGACTCACGTCACTGATTAAGGAGCTGGGCGTCTCGAGCGCCCTGCCGCAGCGCCTTATCGTCAAGTCGTCCGGCTCGATCCGCTTCGTCAGGGTGGAGGAGATAGACTGGATCGAGTCGGCAGGAAACTACGTCAACCTTCACGTCGGTGGAAAATCCCACCTTCTCCGGGAAACGATGAGGGGCCTGGAGAGCCGGCTCGATCCGAGGAAGTTTGTCCGAATCCACCGAGTGGCGATTGTAAACGTCGAGCGCATCGTCGAGCTCCAGCCGCTGTCCTCGGGAGACTATCGCGTCATTTTGGAGGACGGGACGGAACTTGCCCTGGGCCGCGCGCACGTCGAGAAATTGTGGCACGCCTTGCACTGATCTTCAGAATCGTTCATTGCCGGGAATCTGAAGTGGGGTGGCTCGGGGTATCGGTGGAGTCAGAGGTGGTGCACAGGACTGGGAGACACCGCACCTTCCGATGAGATATCCCAGCCCTGTGGCGTACTCAATTGGCTGCCGGCCGGGCCCGGGGAAAACCCCCGGGCCCGACACCGGCAAAGCAATCAATCTTCACGCTCGCAGTCGAAATCCGGGAAGAACTGGAAATCTCCATTCAATTCCTTGAAAGCATCGAGAGTCCTCAACCGCAGCATGATGGTCGTGGTCTGCCCATCGATCACCTCGAACGGCGCTACCGACACGATTCTCGTCCAGCCGCCCCCCGGGGGTGTCAGGGTGATCTTGCCCCCGTTGAGGAACACGAACTCTACTTGCGTGATCACGACCACAATCTGGTCGTACATTCCCGGCGGCAGCGTGCCGATTGGCAGGCTGAACTCATGCCCGGAGATCACCGGAATCAAGTCCACCGTCGTCGGCAGAGCGATCGTCATATCCACCAGATCGCCATCGAGGTTTCTGGCCAGCAGGCTCGCAAAGGTCACGTTGACGTGCTCGAGCCTCGACAGAATGCTACCGGCATCATCATCGTCACCGTCGTCACCGTCGAAATTGTCAGTAGAGGCTCCGGTCGTACCGGTCGCTGCGCTCATCGTCACAGGGGCTGCTGAGAGCTTGACCCGGACATTTCCCTGCCTGGAATCGGACCCGGCGCTGTCATGCGAGCACGCGACGCCAAGCGCCATCACAAGGAGCACGAGAAGGGGTAAAAGGATCCTGCGGCTGGAGTTCATGAATGAACCCTCCGAATGGGTGGAGCGCTGGCGCCTCGCGCAGTCGACTTCCCGGATTCTGCGTCGCCAGGCTGATGCAGATGGATGGCTGGACCTCCGCCCCGGACCTCTGCGCCCAGGGTGCAATGCCCGTCCAATATGGGTTTTCGGGGACCAAGCTACGCCCGTGCGCGCGATTTTGTCAATACCTGGATCTACTGATTTTATGGGTCTGGCCCCCTAGAGGGCTCCGCAGACGCTGCCTTCCCAGTTTCGATGCACCCTGTCAAACCTTGCGGGTGGGGGCCGTGGGTGGCGGGCGGCTTGCGCGCGACCTATCCCTGAGGTACGATTTGGGCACCATCCGGACATAGATTGACCCATTAACCCGTTGGCCCCTCGGAGCGGTCGATACCTCTGGGCTCAGACCCTCGCTGTTCCACGACCAAAGGACTTGGAGGAGAGACGAACATGAAGAGACTGCTAATCCTAGGCATCCTTGTCACGTTGGGTGCGGCGTCCCTGGCGATTGGGCAGACACCACCAGCTGCAGGGAGCCAGAGCCCGCCCGCGGCCCCCAAAGCAGCCGCCCAAGCAGCCCCCTATACCCCGCCGCAGAAGACCAGCGAGGAGTTCTCCTACTGCACCTACAAGGAAACCGTGGGTGAGTTCACCGTCATGGTCTACAGCTGGCTGGCGAGCTGGCGCGAGGCGGAGGGTTACTTCCCGGTCGTCGTCGCCGTGGGCCGCTCCGGCGCGCCACGCGTCAAGGGTGAGACCAAGGATGAGAAGAAGGTTGCAGAAGAGTCGGTGATTGTCGAGCTGAGCAACTTCACGCTCACCGATTCCAAAGGGAATATTTATTCCCCGTCGAGCTACGAAGACATCACCACGAAGTATAAGTTCCTGTTGGATGACAAGAACATGCTGGCCGAAGAGCCGATGGTCATCAATGGCGCCTTCCCGGACGCCGCCCCGGAGAGTCTCGCGTTCTATCCGGTGGACGGCGGTGGGCGGATGCAAGGCGACGCGGCCGAGCTGGATAACTACACCGCCTTCGAGTCCTCCATTTATTTTCCGAAGCCTGCCGCCGGGTACGGTGGCATCCTGACTCTCACCCTGAGGAATCCAAAGATTGACGCTCCCATCAACGTCAACTTCAAGATTCCGGCGGAAAAGGAAAAGAAGCACAAGAAGGATAAGGACAAGAAGTAAGACGAGCCCGCACGATCTTCCGGGGGCCTTCGGGCCCCCGGTCTCTCAACACCAAATAGACCCCTCGGCGTTTCTCCTGCCAGACCCGACACTACTCACACCCACCAGCGGTCTTGAGCCGTGGTTTGCTGGCGGTGTCCGAGCCGTATCCGCTGTCCAATCCGTCGTTGTACGAGACGAGGTAGAAGTAGGCCTTCCCGAGAGGCGGGATCTCGGCATCCCGACGAGCGGGAGTGCTGGCGTCCGTGGTGACGGGGAGCACACAGGAGACGGATCCGAGGTCGATGAAGCTTCCCGCCTCGTGCAGGCTGCCGGCTATTCCGCGGATCGTCTTGTATGAATCGGCACCCGGAACAGGTTCCCAACGCAGAATGGTTCCGCCGACTCCATTCTCCACCGACAGAATCACAGGCTCTGTGTCACCCCCCTGATCGTGAGGCACCAAAACAAGGGAGCTCGCGGTGGATCGATTGCCCGAGCTGTCCACCGCGCCGTAGTTCACCTGGTAGGTGCGTCCTTCCCCTCCGCCGTCCCGCTCGGCTCGCAGCTGGAAATCAAAATCGGGCGAGCCGGGGTTCGCACCCTGGATATCGCCCGTCGTGTTGCCATCGCTCGAGCCGGCGGCGTCATCCGGCTCGCCGCTGGCGATAGAGTCCAGAACGACGGTGGGTGAACTACAGGCGTCCGTCGCTGTGACCGGAGCCGTGACGTTCACCATCCTATGGTTAGGCGGCCACAGCACGCTGGAACTCAGCGTGACGGCGATTTGTGGCGGCGTCGTGTCCTGGACGTTTACCGGAAATGCGCAACTGGCCAGATTGCCGGAGGCATCCCTGGCAGTCATGCCCACCTCCGTCTGGCCCAAGGGGTAAATTCCGGAGACATCCGCTCCACCTGTGCCGTGGGAATTGGAGAGGGAGGGGCTCCCATCACACGTGTCGGTGGCGATTGCCAGGGGCACCGTCACCAGCGTGCCTTCTGAGGAAGCGCATTCCGTGGTGGGCGCGAGCGGGCAGGTAACGGCCGGCGGCGTTGTGTCGCCAACAGTGACAACTATTTCATCCTCGGAGCTATGCCCTTGGCTGTCGTCAACACGCAAGGTCAAATTGTGGCTTCCCAGAGGCAGCGTGACTGTGGGGGTCGCGCCTTCCACGACTCCCCCGCCCTCCTGAAAAGGACCCTGCCATGTGTAGGACAGGGTGGCCTCGGAGTCACACGCATGCCCCTCACCCACGAGATGGATCGAGGCGCCCGAGTAGTTCGTGCATTCACGCACCTGGTCCGCACCGGCGTTGACGCCGATTATTTGCCCGACGGAGCTCGGGGCGTAACGACCTCCCTTGTTCAATAACCCGGAGTCAGGATAAGGAGCATATCCGCCCCATATCAGCATTAGCTCTCCGGTCCAGACCGCCGTGTGCCAACCGAGTCTCCAAGGAGCGTTGTCCGACGATATCGAGCTCCAGGTATTGGTGCTAGGATCGAATCTTCCTCCTGGATCGATCGCACGAATCTCGTAATCGTTCCCCCCCCAAACAATCATCTGGGAGCCGGTCCAAACCGCTGTGTGAATTCTGCGCCCAGCTGGAGCGTTGGTGGTGGAGGTAGGAGTCCACGTATCGGTATCAGGGTCATAGAGACCGCCATTCTTGAGAAACCCTTCCCCACCCCAAACGATCATCCTCCTTCCTGTCCACACCGCGGTATGGTGGTAACGTGGCGATGGGGCGTTCGAGACACTGACTGGAAGCCATGAGTCCTCCGCGGGATCATAACGAGCCCCCGGATCCCGATTCTCATGCACAAATCCATCATCACCGCCCCAGACAATCATTTGAGAGCCAGTCCAAACTGCCGTATGCCAGCCCCGGCCACTGGGCGCACTCACAATCGATGTGCGCCTCCAGCTGTCAGTGGTGGGGTTGTACAGGCCTCCTGTGTTCGTTGTGCCTGAAGAATAATAGGGATGCCCACCCCAGACAATCATCTCAGTACCCGACCACACTGCCGTATGGTATATGCGTCCTACAGGTGCACCCGTCGTTGACATGCTCGACCACGAATCTGCGACCGGATCATAGAGGCCACCCGTATTTGGCATGGTGAATCTCTCGCCCAATCCTCCCCAGATGAGCATCCTGTCTCCCGTCCAGACTGCGGAGTGAAATGAGCGATTCGTTGGCGAGTTCGCAGTAGTGGTGAGGGACCAAATGTCCAGAAGCGGATCGTACCGTCCGCCCGTTTGCAGGGGATAACCATAGTAGCCTTCTCCGCCCCAAACAATCATCAGGTTCCCTGTCCAGACTGCGGTGTGGTAGCTGCGAGCTTCTGGAACGATGGTTGGCGATGTAGGTGTCCAAGAGTCGGCTGAAGGATCGTAGCGTCCCCCGTTATCAAGAGGCGAAGGGCCAAGTGGGTAGTTGTCCTCTCCACCTC
>Ga0134123_10003653_pt1 | contig 10014 bp, 9 predicted proteins | sample KB303_FD_96460 | JGI IMG/M metagenome (GOLD analysis project Ga0134123, IMG submission 96460) | Terrestrial soil microbial communities without Nitrogen fertilizer from Kellogg Biological Station, Michigan, USA - KB3-0-3 | ecosystem: Environmental > Terrestrial > Soil > Unclassified ...
ATCAGATCGCGCGATCTAACGCGTTTGAGAACCGATATTGTAAGACAGCTCGGCGAAACGTATGGAAAATTTCTTTCGGGTCGCGGCTCCTCGTCTCTTAAGCTGGCAGTTGTGGACGTGGTCAGCATGAATCAATTGGAGAAGGCACCTGCAACGCTTATCGAGCCGGTCGATCCATTGCATCGGGAGAACTCCGGAACTGTGATTCTCTATTCGCGCCAGGAGATTAAGCTAGCGGATGGAACCACTATCTTCTTTTCAGCTGCGGCGCTTCCACATCCAAATACGCTTTCACAAGAATTGCGGCGCAAGTACAGGTACACGCAAGGCAACCAGGGTATTTACGTATATCGGAATGGTCGCTTGTTGCTTGGAGGAGATACGCTTGATCTCTTCAGTAAGGATTTTCACTTGAACGCATTTCGCGCTGAATTGGAATATACGTCAGCTGCAGACGAACACGTGCTTGTCGATGTTGCCAAATCACACGTCACCCTAAGTCAAGAGGCGTTCTCCCAACTTCAAGAGCTCGTTAGCGTCGCAACTAAGACTGCCGACACGCTGTGGAGGGAAAAGGATGTACTGACGGAGGAAGATATCAAAGGACTGTTTGATGAATCGAACAGTCTGATTGCCTCGAGGCACCGACTGATCATCGACCTGGCGAAGAAACGACGTGAGAAGGCATCAAAGGCTGAGTCTGGCGAGCCTGGAAAGAATGGCGGCACGAAAGGAAAGTCGACACAACAGGTGCAGAAAGATGTGCCGTATGTTCGACCACAGGAGACCCTGCCGGAAGATGTACTGTATCGGCCGATGTTCGATCCAGAAGTTCAGTCGGTTGTCGTCGATATCAATCTTGCGCACCCGTTTTCAAAAGCAGTCTTCTCGGTTTCTCCAGGTGAAGGAAAACGTGCTGTACCTCGCAAGGCCACTACGGCTGTGCAGCAATTGATGTATGTACTAGGCCACGCGGAATATATGTTGAACGATGAACCTGAGAACCGCGAGCTGCTCGAACAGTTTAGGCGATATGCCTCGCTTAATCTTCGCGCGCTGCTCGCCGACTAAGTGCAATGATGCGTTTCTTTGCAAAACTTCACACGGAGGTGAGAATAAAATGAGTCTTCCTGATAGTTACTCGCAAAAATATGGATCTATTCCGGCGTACTTCGATGCCATCCTTGATGCGCAGCCGCCGGAAAGGTTCTCCATCAAATTCTTAGAAAATCTAGGGTTCACTAGCACCAATGATCGCCTCTTCATTGGCATTCTAAAAGACCTTGGATTTCTGAACGCGGACGGTGCCCCCCAGCAAAGATATTACGAGTTCATGGATAGGTCACAGGCTCGCGTCGTATTAGCGGACGCTATTCGCGAGGCATTTAGCGATCTCTTCGCGGTAAATACTAAGGCGAATGAACTCTCAGCTGACGACGTGAAAAACAAACTGCGTACTCTTTACGCGGGTAAGAAAACCGATAACGTCATCAATCTCATCGCTAAAACGTTTGGCGCGCTCTGTGAATACGCCGATTTTTCTAAGCCAATCACCGAGGCTAAAGCCCCACCGGAAGGGGAAGCTAAGAAGAGCGATCAGCCGGTGCAGAAGACCGCGGAGCACGGTATACAAACGGTTGGCGGAGCTGTGTCGCTTGATTCGCTTCAGTACCATATCAACATCGTGCTCCCAGAAACTCGTGATCAAGCCGTCTTTGATGCAATCTTTCGCTCTTTGCGAGAGCACTTAGGGACTCGCCATGGATAATATATATTCCTTTGTGTACCGCGGGACTCTTACGGAGGAGGCCCTCGACAAGGTTGGTAGAGCTCGTCGTCGGCATTTCGGAATCGAGGAAGCTCGCCAAATGCAAAAAACGTTGTCTTACGACTTAATTGAGCAGGATACTCTCGCGGAAGCTCAAAGAATGAGTACCGTCTACGCAGCCATACACGCTTTTGAAAATGTGGTTCGACAACTCGTGGCCAAGGCAATGGCCGAACATCACGGCGAAGCCTGGTGGCAGAAAGTCCCGGAACGAATTCAGAAAACAGTAAAGAGCAGAATGGAGGAGGACGCCAAGTTTCGCTGGCATGGCGTGCGCGGGGTTAGCGAAATGAATTACTGCGACTTCAGTGACCTCTCGTCGATCGTCGTTACGAATTGGGCTGCATTTGAGGACATCCTAGCGAATCTCGAATGGTCGAAGGCGGTTCTCTCTACTCTTGAAAAGTCACGCAACATCACGATGCATGGCGGCGTTCTTGCGAAAGAAGACATTGAACGAATAGGCATAAACATTCGAGACTGGATTCGCCAGACCGGGTAAGGCTCATCAGGGACGACTTGACGTTTTAGGTGGTCGGGGACTTTGAATGCGTGTGACGCTTAGATCTCGACGGTCTCAACGCTCGAAGGCAAGCGCATCCTCTAATGCTTGCGTGAGATTGAGGAATGCCTCACGGGTAACGCCTTTGCTTTGACGATCTGGTCTTTGAACGAGCGTTTTGACGTTATCACGTGGTCGCTTCATACCTGTATCAGGGGTCACACAGAATCCGTTTGATTCACACTCCCTATCCACCCTTTGTGCGATAGCACGTTGGCAGCTAGTTCAATTTGTCGCCTTGTAAACCTTTTCTTCCGATCGTTCCAGGCGTAAGTCAGTCTCACGAAATCTTCGATCGTTCGTGCGCCTTCCTGGCTCGCCGTCCAATGCACCGTTGCGAGTAACTCAAGACCGAAGGGCGATTCGAATCCTTCCACAAGCTCAGCGACCTTATCTAAGCGCGTACGGGTTTCCTCGTTGGAATCCAGAAACGCTGCGGCGTCGTCGACCGCACCAGGCACAAGTTTCAATTGCTTGTCTGGCGCATCACCGCCGTCCGCGTACCCAGACACCAAGTGCCCTTCGACCGCCTTAAGGACGTGCCGAAGATTCTCAGCATATGGTCCGTAGGGGCCCTTCGTGAATTTCAACCACAACGGCTCGCCGGATTCCTCCATGAAATACATTAGCTTGTGAACTTCGAGCAGGGTAATGAATGGGTCCAGCAATCCTCCCAGATAGCGATTCATCAATTCAACCAAAGCCGCCCGGCCCGGCGTCATCTTAGGTACGTCGCTTGAGTGGTTGAACCGTGTGTCATCAGAACTGGCCGCTGGCTCAAAGATCACAACCCTGACGTTATCCAGGCCTCGCAAACTGTTTTCAATCCGCGGACGGACGTTGGACCAATCGAGCCCACCCAATCCGCTACCCAAAGGTGGAATGGCAATTGAATGAATGTTGCGCGAGCGAATTTCACTAGCTAGTGCGACAAGCCCAGCATCTATGTCCTCGATCCTGCTCTTTCCGCGCCAGTGACGCTTCGTCGGAAAATTAATGATGTACTTCGGATTCGTCAGTCTACCAGTTGGAAAGATCAGCATTTGCCCAGATTGCACCTCATTGCGCTCGCACGCAGCAGCGTATGCCTTAAAATTCTCTGGGAATGCATTCTTGAATTGAAGAGCGATACCTCGTCCCATAATGCCGACGCAGTTGACCGTATTCACCAATGCCTCAGCGTCTTCGTGGAGGATGTCTCCCTTCTTGTATTCGATCATGCGGTTCTCCGTATTTCTAATAGTACCACTCGGGTCTAATTTCGACGACGGGTTTATGCGCCATGGCTTGTAAGGCTGTGAGGACTTGATCGTTGACGGTTCGAGACCGCACGCCAATGCGCGATATCAACTCCCATGGGAACTCACGCTCAATAAGAAACTCCGCTTGTTTCCCTTCTTTGCAAGCTATCCAGTTCGTCGCGTTAACCGCGTTCCAATCAACTTCACTCAAATGTTCGAGATCGTTTCGATCTTCGAAGTAGCGGGAACCGGCGTTCCCGAGAGTGAAGGCCCACCTTTGACCTTGTGCTTCGGCCCAATGGATCGTTTGCCTCAGATCCGACTCAAGATGAATGATTGGACCTTGTCCCACACGATACTCAAGATCTGGATGGTTCCCCTGGTAGATCAAGTAAAGCATGATTGACCTGGGACAAAAATAGAATGGTACACACTCGCCTACGTAAAGGCCCGGATGGCTGGCGAGTGTTAATTCAGTTAGCCTTCGTTCTTTGATTGCGTTCATTCCGATCGTAGTCCCCGGTGGGGTGCGACGAACAACCTCGGCGTCGCACCAGAGCCCACCGGCGATGATAGAGGCCAGCCGGTCAACGTGGACGATGTGATAAATCTTTGGGTGGTCGGGTATCTGGTTAGCCATTCTTCGGCTCTACAAATGCCTTCGGTATCGTCTGGGCCCGTCGCTCGCGTCATCTTCGCGCCATCGTGGGTTTGAAGCGACTAACGATGAAAACTCACAAAGCGTAAGTGTAAGGACTCGCCAGTTGATTAGTGCCCCCGCAGGGATTCGAACCCCGAACCAACAGATTATGAGTCTGCTGCTCTAACCGTTGAGCTACAGGGGCACAATAACTTATTACCGATTAAAATTTACTCTAGCACCTCAAATCAGAATGCGGAAAGAATCGAAAAACTCTTTGGCATCCGGTGGCATCGCGTCAGCCTTCGGCACGCCGCACATGAGCTGGTAAAGTCGATTTCCAGCGATGTACACCGTGCTATAAAAGACAATGCCTTCCGATTCGATTGTTACTGACCTTCCCGGATGACCAGCCAGAGTCACAGTCTTATCGGAAGTAATCTTTCCCTTCAGGCTTTCAACCTGACCATTGATTACACTTGCCAACGACGCATCTGCATCCAGCTTGGTTTGGTAGTCGGAATATCCCACCAGGAAGAAGCGCTGCCCCTCATCGCGTTCAACCATAAAAGTATGGAGGGTCGTCGGTCCGTTATTTGAACTGATGTCCTCGCTCTTCTCTTTTGGCGTTCCCGACAGGGTGACGGAAAAGGCTCCCTCTTTACTCGTGAATGTCGCGCTTGACTGATCCTGTTGGGCATGAACGGAGACTGACAACAGCAGTGTGGATATGGCTATCACGAATACAAAAAATCTCTTCACGGACCAGGTTGTTTTTGACATTGAGCATCCTCCTCTTTGCGACTCTCCAGGGGTTTTCGGTCTGATGGCTTTGGAATCAGAGGATAGGCAGGAACGCCTGTCCTATATTTACGTATGGCCGGGAGATTCTAGCGGAAATCTTCGCGCACCCAAAATCTACTAGCGTTTCCCAGAATCTGTTCAAAGCTACGCAACCCGCGTGTTAAGATTTTGGCGCAACGCGATCGAGCTTCTCAGATCTCGGAACGTCCGAATTCAGACCTCAAGCGAAAAGTCATAACATGGCTACACCCAACGCCAACGACCTGCATCTGGTTCCGCTTGGGGCGGGAGATCTCATCGACCGCGCGGTGCGGCTGTATCGTCGTCACCTCTTCACCTTGATGCGCATCGCGGCGCCCCCGGTTGTGATTTCCGCGATCGGGTGGGTCATGCTGACAATCGGAATTCGCGAAGTTGGCACCACTCCCACCACGTCCGGCGTTATTTTTTATGTCCTTCTAATTCTCGCAGCCGTCGTAGCGATTGCTGCCGGCCATATTTTTGGCTTGATCGTCATGGGCGGCGCTTCGCGCAATCTCGTGACCCACTTACTCTGGGGCGAGCCAGTGCTGGTTCGCACCACCTACGCCGCGGTGCGCTCCAGATTCTGGTCTTTGCTTGGGGCCACCTGCCTCGTAGTGATGTGGTTGGGAATCGCTCTGATGGTCGGCTGGTTTGGCGCTTACATCATCATCATCTTTCTGAGTTTCATGATCATCTTTCTTGCCCAGGTTCTTCCTGTTTGGCTGACAGTAATCATAGGAATAATTGGCGGTGTTGCTGCGACCACAGTATTCCTCTGGCTCTTCTTTTTTATGGCCGGCAAAGTTGCCTACGTCCCACAGGTATTGCTGGTGGAAGGAAAACGCGTGTTTGAGTCCATCAGCCGCAGCTTTTCACTGGCGAAGGGGAATGTAAGACGGCTGATGGCGATGACCTTCTTCATTACTTTTGCTACTTACTCCGCCTTGATGCTTTTGGTGATCCCGCTCGGTTGGTATGGATACCTCAACGGCATCGACCCGTCGCCCTGGAATGCGACGGGGTGGCCGGCATGGTACGCAGTCGCTTACGGTGTTATCGAGCCGCTGAGCTCGATTCTGCTGGCGCCCGTTTGGATGCTCGGCATGTCGTTGCTTTACGTTGACGAGCGAGTTAGACACGAAGGCTACGATATTGAGTTGATGGCTTCGCAGAAGTTGGGTCCAATGCCGCAGATCGACGTTAGTTCACCTTTTGCTCCGGCTATCTCTACGGGACCAACTCGACTACCTCTACAACGACCGAGTCATTCGGGAAGCGTACTGGGACTAAGTTGAAGCCGACAACATGTCGGAATCGAATTCAGTTTATCGAGTTGATAGCAGATGTTGTCATTCACACCGTGGCTTTAGCCCGGTGATCATTGAGCCTTCGTCAGCCTGAAACCGTTTAAACGGTTTCCGCGCCACGAGCCACGTCAGGCCACCGGGCTAAAGCCACGGTGTGAATGAGAGAAACCGAAGATTCACCGATGCGTAAGCACCGACTCCAAAACGATCAGCATCAGTCTTTCGTTCGTCGTCGCCTCGCGCGCTTTGTTTTCGCGACCGGCCTAATCTTGTTTCTTACGTCTGCCGCTGCCGCAATTCCTGTCAGCGAATATCACCGGCATATTCGGCAAGGGGTAACCCTGCTCGAGGCAGTTTCCCATTCGGAAGAAAGTGAAAACACAAGTGAATATGCGGCTCGCGATGTAGAGAGCGTGCGTCGCGTGCGCGAACTTCTGCCGCCGAATGAAAGCGTGGAATTGAATGGCGCGAGTTTTAAGGCTGACAACTCCTGGCTGCACGAATCTCTGGATAGATACTCGAAGGACACTACCAAGGGCCGCTACGAGATACTGCAAGGAACAATAGAGCGGCTCAAAGCGCTGGATGAGCGAATTACGGAATATGAGAACCCAAACCGAGGAGCTGTTGGCAGCAAAGCCGAAGACAGCCGCAAGCTCGCCGAGATTTTGAGTCGTCCTGAATATGCGCACAAGGTCCAGGCAGAAAACGGTCTCGCAAAACTGCTGGATAGATTTATCAAATGGATTTTGAGCTGGCTGCCGAAGCCGAAGACAGTAGCTCCCGGCAGCATCGGCATTATCGGTCTAATCGCGAAATGGGGCGTGATCGTTCTCGCGCTCCTGGTTTTGGGTTTCGTATTGAAGACGTTTCTGCCGCGACTATTTCGCGGCGGCCCGACGAAGAAGAAACGTAAGGAAAAGGCACGGATTGTTTTGGGCGAGCGGCTGGAGCCCGATCAGTCGGCGCTTGATCTGCTTTCAGAGGCCGAGGCGTTGGCCCGGCGCGGTGAGTTGCGCGCGGCGATCCGCAGAGCTTACATCGCGCTTCTGGTTGAGCTGGGAGACCGGAAGATCATCAGTCTGGCGCAATACAAAACGAATCGCGACTACCTGCGCGCCATGCGAGAAATTGAACCGCTCTACCGTAACGTAAAGGTATTGACTGACAGTTTTGAGCGCCACTGGTACGGCCTGGCCCAGGCAAACGAAGCGGATTGGCTGCAGTTCCGTTCTGCCTACAACCAGGCGCTGATGAGATGAAGGAAGGTGGCCGCGGATTCACGCGAATACACGCGGATAGAAATAAGAAACGGCTAGGAACCCAAACCGTGTTCCATTTTATCTCTTGTGCTGTTCTGATCCGCGGAGGTCCGCGTTCATCCGCGGCTAATCGTTTCTTATGCGTCAACGACTGGGAATAATAATAACGATTGTGCTGGCCATCGGCGTGCTGGTTGTGATCAACTCCGCAGCCTACGTGAGCGAAGACGACAAACAAGAGACTGAACTGACGCCTAATCGTTCCACGTACAATGCCGGAGCCACCGGCACGCGCGCGCTTCACGACTTCCTGAATGAGACAGGAGGCCAGGTAATGCGCTGGCGCGAACCTTCCGAGCGATTGTTGGGAACCAGTGGTCAAAAAGTCCAGACCTTCGTGATTGTGGGCAGGCCGCGTATAAACGTCGAGAAGGAAGAGGCCGAGAGTCTGCTGTTATGGGTTACGCGCGGCGGACGGTTGGTGATCATCGATCGGCGGCCGGAAGACTATTTATTGCCACGCTCGGGAGATTGGAAAGTCACCACCGAGTTTCTCGATTTTTCCGTAGTGGCTGATCCGGCAAGTCCGGAACAAATGACTGAAGGCGTATCACCAATTGAGCCGGCGCAGCCAACACCTTTGACTCGCAATGTTGATTCAGTAATGACATCGCGATACTTTTCGGCGATCAAGATTTTCCCCTTGAGCAAAGACAAGAAGCAAAATACAACCAAAGTCGTAATTGACGAGAATGACGAACCTTCTGACGAGGAGCCAGCATCTGGTCCTAACTCGCCAACGGTGATCGCTGCCCACATGCCCGCCGGCGTTTCACCGGCTCCGGTAGTGCATCTTGCTACTTCGAAAGCACCGCTGCTGATCGATTACGCTTACGGCAAGGGACGGATAGTTTTGCTCAGCGACCCTTACATTGTCGCCAATGGCGGCATCAAGCTGAAGGACAATCTGCGCCTGGCGCTGAATCTGCTGTCGCCTTCCAGCGGGCTAATCGCTTTTGACGAGTTTCATCAAGGACACGGCACCACTCATAACGCGTTTATCGGATATTTCCAGGGGACTCCGGTGCTGGCCATCTGTGGCCAGATAGTCTTCCTGATTCTGTTGCTGCTGTGGACCCGCGGCCGGCGTTTTGCCCGGGCGTTGCCGCTGCCGCAAATTGATCGCCGGTCGAGTTTGGAGTTTGTAGCTTCAATGGCGGAGCTGCAACAACGCGCGCGCGCTTACGATCTAGCGATCGAAAATATCTATTCGCGTACCCGGCGAGTGCTGGCGCGTTATGCCGGCGTTGATTACAACAGCCCGCGCCGGACGATTGCTGAGCGCATTGCGGCGCGCTCAACTATCAAGGGCCACCAGCTCGAAACGCTGATGCGTCAGGCTGAAGAGGCGATCAATGGCGGCGATATTAGCGAAAAGCAGTCAATCCAGTTAGTGAAGCGTCTGCGCGAAGTAGAAACCACGCTGGGGTTGCGCATGCGCTCGCGAGAAGTGAAGCAGGCGCAAAATATTTGACGGAATGCGAACTTTGTTCTTTGATCTTGGCACTTTGAACTTTGCTCTTTGAGCCTTACTAAGTTCAAAGTACAAAGTACAAAGTTCTAAATACTTTCAAGACTGAAATCTAAGGCTACTCCAGATAAACAAAATGATTGAATACGTCTCCTCAACTGTCGACCACATCCGCCGCGAACTTGGCAAAATTGTAGTTGGTCAGGATGAACCGATTGAACAAATCCTGATCGCTCTGCTCGCCGAGGGCCACGCGTTGATCGAAGGTGTTCCCGGGACCGCCAAGACGCTTACCGTGAAAACACTGGCGCGCATCATCAACGCAAACTTCGGCCGCATACAATTCACACCAGACCTGATGCCTTCAGACATCACCGGCACCAACGTCTTCAATGTCGCAACGTCAGCTTTTAATCTGCGACCGGGACCAATCTTCACTGACATACTGCTGGCGGATGAAATCAATCGCACACCGCCCAAGACGCAGGCGGCGTTGCTCGAGGCCATGGAAGAACGGCAAGTAACCATCGATGGCGACCGCCACGCGCTTTCTCCGATCTTCACAGTGCTCGCGACTGAAAACCCGATCGAGTATGAAGGCACTTATCCGTTGCCTGAGGCGCAACTGGATCGCTTCATGCTTAAGATCCTGCTCGACTACCCCGGCGAAGAACACGAGCGACAGGTAGTGGCAAACTGGGACGCCGGCTTCAACTCTCGAAGACTGAACGACGTAAACATCGAGCCGTTGGCTGACGCAGATGCTATTAGTCAATGCCGTCGCGAAGTGAGTACCGCGAAGATGGAACTCGGTG
>Ga0134123_10003654_pt1 | contig 10014 bp, 16 predicted proteins | sample KB303_FD_96460 | JGI IMG/M metagenome (GOLD analysis project Ga0134123, IMG submission 96460) | Terrestrial soil microbial communities without Nitrogen fertilizer from Kellogg Biological Station, Michigan, USA - KB3-0-3 | ecosystem: Environmental > Terrestrial > Soil > Unclassified ...
CCGTTTTCGTCTACTAGGTTTTGCTCGCTGCGTGCTAGCCGTTGCACTTTCCCCGGGCGGCCAGACCTGTCCCGGGAGCCGCTAGAGGCTACCACTGTCAGCTCCGAGTAATCTCCCCCGCCGGACCCTTCAAGGGTTCGCGAGGTGAGTCCGGTAACGTTGGGGGGTTGTCATTCTGAGTGACCGTCCCTGGTAACTCTCCCGGTCAAGTCCCCCCGCTTAGCCTCCTCCCGAGCCGAGCCTCCCCGCCCTGAGAAACCACACACAGTGATTCCGCCATACAGACCCTGGTAGATCAATAAGGAGTCTTTGGTCAGGTCCGAGCCTCCCGGGTCTCCTTGATGATTACCATCCGTCTCTGGGAGGAGATAACGATTATGAAAACTAAAACCTATAGCGAATCACTTCTGCATGCAGAGCTGTATGCCAAGAGTGAGTTAGAAAGATATCGCGAAGCAAAAGCTCAGCGTCTGTTAGAAGAAGCTAAGCGTGTGCACAGGCAAGCTGTGGATCTACGAGATGCAGTAAGGCTGTATCGCAAGGTCAAATAGTTTGAGTAAATCAGGCCCACATAGCAGGTGTTATACGCCTGTTGTGTGGGCCATTCTTTTGTCCAGTTACATGTTATGGGGCTAGGGTCTATGGCCGTGCAATCCGGCAGCATACCGCTCAACCCGTAAGGGAATACAGTTCTGGGAGGAACTATATGTACAGAGAGATCAAACAAGTGGTGAGTGAATATGAATCCCAATTCGTTTGGGAACATACAGCAGAGGACGAGGTACTGGTTCGCTACAGTAGGGAGGGGCAGGCTTTTGCACTGTTCATGGGTACTGATATTATCAGGGCCCAGCGCAAAGCACTCCGCCGAGCTGCAGTGATACAGGCCATGTCTGACCTGCGCTCAAAGATCCTCAGATATAAGGCCATGAGAGCAGAGGCAGCGCTTCTGTTATCTCTGGCCGAACTCAGACTCTCGAAGGTAACGGGGCTCTTATACAGAGCTACCACCTATAGAGAGCAGGGAGGTAGAGTATGAATCTCGAGATTCTCAATCGGATACTCGACGTGGCAATGTGGATGCCGTTCACGAGCATGTGCTCTGTGGTCGGTTACACGCTGCTCAAGAGTCGTCTGACCGTGGTCCGTAGACGATCCTACTCGTTCCGCCTCTGGAAGATACCACTCTTCTAGAGATGGATTTCCCGCTGAACTAACTCCTCGCAGTGGCCAAGGCCGAAAAGAGGGCATCCGCAGGGCCGGACATGGTAGTGTGTCAGGCGCTCAAGGATGACGATCCAAAAACGTAAGGAGGATCATGTTATGGAAGACATGAACCGTTTAATAAAGCTGCTGGGTTACAGTCACAGTGTATCCCGCAAAGAAAAGGAGTTCGTAAAGGTTATCAGGAGAGTATTCCTGAGCTTTGACGAACGTTCGGGTGGGATAGTATTCCGCCCAACTCGGCCCGATAGCGGACCGTGGGATTCGAGTATAGAAGTGCCTACTTCAAGCTTTGGCTGGAGAGCTGGTCTTCGTCCCGTGTTCGTTGACGTTAAACTCAACAACAGATTGCCCATCAAGGCGGTTGCGAAACTGATCGGATGGGATATGAAACAACTCTGTGCCTATACACAGGAAGGGAAGATGTATCTCACCAGAGAAGCGAGAAGGTTCTTGAATCTACACGATTCGGAGCTGGGACTTGTGGAGCTACGGTTCACACCTATGATGCCGCCCGAGGTATTGAAGGTGCTGATGTTCAATGCGATGAACTGCTCCACGAGAAACTATGTGTTCCGGATCGATGTCAATAGCATCCTGCCTGCTCACCCGGGTTGGATCTCTATGGATGATGGGTTCAGAATCTGCATTCAGGACCCGAGCAAGAAGAGTCTGTCCTGGAACAGTCTCGCTCTTGATCTGGGCTGGGATGTGAAGAGCAGCTTCCAGAGGGCCGGAAAAGATATCTGGTCTACGGGAGAATGGCTCAAGAAGGTTCGTCTGATGGTGGTGCCGCAACCAGCAGCAGGTGGACTGGATGGGCACTTCGTGGTGCGGGAAGCCGCGTTCAACTCCGGTCGGCTCCATTGTCTCGTAAGGGGCATGGTGCTGAACGAGAGCGGTACGAGAGGCGCCCGTCCCATGCCGTTTGTGAAGGGCAGGATGGTAGTGTCTGACGCTGCTGCCGAGTTCCTTCCGAACGGCGAAAGACTACCTGCGGATGTCGATGGTTGGACCACACCGGATCAGTTCAAGTATGTGAAGGTGCAGGCAGGGAAGACCATCTATGTACAGTTCCTGGATGCGAAGTCCGAAGTGGGGCATGAGAAGGATCAGTATAAGACCAATCTCATGCTGCCACTGATGGGCCGCGTATCCCAGGCTACTCTCGATCATGAGTTGAAGGCATTCTTCACTGCGATCGAGCGTGTGTCTGTGGAGCTAGCTCATCCGGAGATGGTCATCGAGAGACAGCTCGAGCTTCTGAAGAACGATACCAATGGCGGTGTGAGATCTTCCGAGATCTGCAAGCTGGCCTTTGGTATGGCTACCAAACAGGAGAAAGAGCGCAGTTACGAAACGATGGTCAGGAGAATCCGTTCTCGGAATGTTCCGGGTGCGGCGTATCCTTCCATCGTCTTCGCAGAGTCTTATGCAGGCCGTCCGGTGACCCCGACACAGCCAGGTATGAGCTCCTCTCTGTTTCGTAAGGCAGCCAGAAAGCGTACCTCGACGTTCATGGTGATCAGGTATCCAGTTACCTGTTACCAGTCCTATCTGGGTTTCGAAGACGCGATCGAACTGCCAGGGATCTCTGGAGAAGACATGCTCGTGCTTCATCCATCGCTCGCTGCTTACATGCAGGGAGATGATGATGATCACGCGCTGATCCTCTGGGGGTTCGAGTCCGAGTTCAAAGCGGGGAACGGTGCAGAGCCGCTCATCCGTGCAGAGGGAGTAGAGCTTCTGGATATGGCCCGTCTGGGTATTCAGGATCTTTACTTCTATGGTTGGAGGGCTCAGTCCAGTATCGGGCCCATCTTCAACATGATGCTCAAGTCTGTAGCTGCGTGCAAGGACATGAACGTCGATGAAGAGACCATGACTCGTGTGATCCGGTTCTTTGGATCCGCGCTGGATACATGTGCTCAGGCTATCAAGAAGCCGTATGTGCTACCAGAAATAGCCAAGCTTGAGGGGAAGCTCGATGCCATCCTCAAGGAGCACAAGAAACTGTTCGGTCTCGGGGCTATCCCTGAGAAAAGCTGGCTCACGCTGGCCGAGATCAACACGAACAAAGGGAAGAACAGCCGGCGTGCAGGTGCGCTTGCCGCGGACGTGTTCTCCTTCTTTGATCTGGAGATGCCGGTTAAAGCGGGTGGTCTGGTAACCCTGAGAGGGTGTCCGGTACCGTCCGTGGATCGCGAGCTCGCTATCGGTCTGCTGTCCGAGGTGCGTAAGACCACCACCGGCAAGCCGATCGAGAACCTTGCGCAGGCCAAAGAGTGGCACAACCGTGTGCTGACTGCTCTGGCTCGTAAGTTCGGTGAGGAGAAACTCAATGTAGCGTTCCGCAACCTGGCTCTGATAGCCAACGAAGCGGCCGATGCGCTGGGTAACGTCTCTGAAGCTGAGAAGGCTGTGGTCCGGAACTCTGTTCTGGCTCCGCATGCTGGTCTGATAGCTGAGGTCCTGGATACCTATGCCGGGATCGCCTTCACTCTCCGTCGTTGGACGAAGAACCCGAAGGAGGCCTATACGGCTCAGCTGGCTCTTTCCACCATGGACGGTGTGCTGGTTCTGGCCAACACACTGCTCCACGGGGAAGCTACCGACAAATAGATAGTTATGCTGTCTTATGGCGGGCTACCCCGGGAGGAGTCTCTTTTAAGTCCCATTATCGCTTCTCGATAGTGGTACTCAACCCGGGCTCCACCTGGGTGCCGCTGCGAGCATCGGGATAAGTGCGCTATTGTGCTGTCCCATGGTCTAAATCCTCTCTCGTATACAGGTATTTGGCTGGATAGACGGTTCGATGCTAGAGAACGGGAGGAGAAGAGGCATCTGGAGTGAGAGATAGTGGAGTGTAACTAGAGAGTTAGAGAACGAAGATCTCCAGGTTTTCAGGAGTTGAACCGCTGACAGAATAGAGAAGCGGTCAGGAGATACGTATGGAACAAAGTGTTGTGGCTAAACTGAGTGAACTTGAGGGAGAACGGTTTAAGATAACCGGCCCGGCCTCGGTAATTACGAGGCATCGCCCGGACAACGGCGGGGAGAACACCACGATCGGGGTCACGTTTATCGGTATGAACTATACCGGTCAGGTGGTCTTTGATGGGTGCGCGCCGCTCAAGGATGCGAAGATTCAGATCCTGGAGGGCACGATCAAGTATCGGCTGAACCGGGATGTGGATACCAACGAGCCCAAGGTCAGTAAGGCCGGCCAGCCCGCGATGACCATCTATGTCACTGTAAACCAGTACGAGAAGGTAGCGGCCCTGGATGAGGCGCTCTTGACAGGACAGGCTCCGGCCACGGTCCGAGAAGAGATCGGCTCGACCGGCAAGCCAGCGATGGATGACATCCACTTCTAGCATTCCGCCCCTTGTAATAGAGGGGCTTTTCTCAGGAGATGCAGAGTGCGGGCTGACACCTAATGGGACGTAACCATTGGTCGCGCAGGCGGTAAGTCGTAAGGACATTCCCGCGCTCTGACTTACTATAAAGAGAGACATGTATATGCCAGAACGAATGACACTCAGAGACGTACAGGAGATGGGCGCTCAGGTAAAGGATTACCCGGCGCACCTCCTCATGATGGAAGACGAACGCGAGAAGCGGGCGTGCATGCCCCGCCGGTACAGAACGCACGGATTCTACTCGGAAGACTCTGTACAGGACGCGTAGCTTTTATAAATGCGGTACAGGGATGTACCGCTTCTTTCTCAGGGCACAGGAGGACCATATGAAATACATATCTATGGCACTATTTGCACTCGCACTCAGTTGCGGACAGCCGGACTCGAATACAGCTACGGCTGCGCTCTTACTCTTACAGCCGAAGCCCGGAGACGGGATCTCGCTTACCGAGTTTAGAAGACAGATCGCCGCCAATCATACAGCGTACCATACGCTCTTGATAGGCGATTCGACGATGGGTCAGATCTACGGCCAGTGGCCTCACGGGACCAATGTGCTTTCGAGTACAGGGTCGATCGCGTATCCCGGCCTGAGAATCTCGGAGTTCCAGGAGAACCTGGAGCTGATCTCGAATCCGGAACCGGTAGAGATCGTCATCGGTTCTACCGGGATCAACGATCTGATGCGCTACACTTCGAGTGTGCCGCAGGTCGAAGCGGATCTGCTGGCTCTGCTTACGGCTATTCATGCGAAGTATCCTCACGCGAGGGTATCGTCGTACGGATTGCCACCAAACACTAACAGTTCCTCGGCTGTTATGCAGAACCGCGCGGCTATCAATGCGTTCGTGGCAGCGCATGTGGACTGTTATCTGGACACCAACCCGCTCTTCGGAATTGTGGCTGGACAGGTACCGGATGCGCGCTACTTCATAGACGGTCTGCACTTCACAGAAGCTACGACCGCCAGTATCAAGACCGCTTTCGGAAGCGCCAGCGGGTGCAACGTTCCTATTTGAGAGCCTTGCGGCTCTCTTTTCCAGTGCCGGGAGGGTACCTACATGGATCCAGAAACAGCTCTCAAGTTCGAACACGATCCGCTCACCGGGGAAATCTACCCGGATCAGGAGATCGTGCTCGCCGAGTCTAAAAAGTCAAATCTGGTAGCCACCTATCTGGCCGCCGGCGTTATCATCATCTTCATCATGCTACTGGAGTCCGCAGAATACGCAGGGGAATACCTCTTGCTGATCGCCGCAGGGTTCAGTAGCGCAATGGCGTTGAAGATCGCGGGCGTGCTGGCTATCGCCGGTGTGGTGATCGGAGTCGTATACGGTGGGATCACCGCTGTGCGCACCGTTCAGCGCGGCCGACTGGCTATGCGCGAGAGCGCGCCTTGAAAAGGGCCGGTTTCGCGCTATTTGGCCTGTTGTGCAACGGCGCTGCAGGTTTGGGCGTGATAATCCTTGAATTTGCATTGATGATGCATGAATTCGTGGGTTATCCACCGGCTCTGCACGACAAATGCACGGATTGTGACCGTACCGGAGGAGACGATTATGGAAACAGCTAACCCCAGGCGGAGCGCCACGATATTGCACCAGCTAGACGACAATGTGCGCGAGCTCGACGAAGTCATGTCCGAGGTGAAAGTCCTGATGGATTCACCGCTCAAGCATACGGAAGTATGGCTTGAGGACTGGCATAAAGCGAACGCGCGCATCTTAGAACTCAAGACCCAGTTCCTGCGCATCAAAACGGTGATGCAGGACACAGGTATGATACCGTGACCGTTCCTCCCACCTCGTGCGCCGGAGGGATACGGCCAGACTGAAGGGGAGACCCTTCTTTCTCAGGGCTCGAGGAGGAGCATATGCTGAAATACATTCTGTTTAGAATCTTGAAGATCCGTACGGACGCTGAAATGCGTCTGACCTACGGGATCGCCAAGCTCCGTTCGATCCAGGAAGATCGCACACCCGGCTAACAACAATCCCGCCGTCAAGTATAGGAGGACGGAAGAATGCCCTGCGTCACATGTACAGGAAACATCGAGAGACTCCGCCGCTTCATGTGGGCGGTGGGGAATCTTTTTCAGGGAGCGGTGGTTCCCTCTGTCTCTTAACGGATGGAAATAAGGACTGTGCATAGCAGTCCCCCGTGGAACAACAATGAGTAGGGCGCCTATTGCAGGGTGCATTACAAACATGGGGAGAGTGTTGCAATCACTCTCTTTTTCAGGGGCTGAGGGTGCAGAACCCGTGGAGGATTACATGATATCTCGCGAACAGGGTAAGGATTTCTTGAAAGGTGCTGGGAGCTTCCTGATGCAGGAAGTGAAGTCAGGTGCGGGTGGTTTGATACACAAAGGTGTCACGACCGCGAAGATCGGAGCGACAGCTGTCAGGGTCGGTGCGAAAACACTGATCCATGCAGGGGCGCTCTCGACCAGTGGCCTGCAACACACCCATGAGAAACTCTTGAAAGCGGAGGCATCCCTCGATAAGAGTGTAGTTGAAGGCGAAGCGATACAGCTCGAGACCTTCGATGCAACAGTGGTGGCCGTTACGGGTCTGGCGCAAGCCGGTAAGAACGCCGCCCTCCGCATCAAGGATCGAGTAATGAACGCGATCTCTGGAGAGAAGCTACTCACAGTTGAGGAGCGCGTAGGGGTTATCCGGAAACCGGTGACCGCTAAAGCATGAACCGGAAGCAGGGGGCACAAGCTCTCTGCTTTTTCAGGGCTCGGAGGTATCGAATATGATATGGATTATCGTGATCGGTGCGCTTGTGCAAACGATGCTGCAGTATCTGGTGGATACAAGCATTACCGACTGGCTGTGCCGCGCTCTGAAGGGGAAGAACCTCCGGATCGTGGGACTCTTGCTCGGCATGTTCCTCGGTATGGCTACCGCCTATACCACTGCGAGCTTACTGCTCGGAGCGGTCGTCGGGATCGTCGGCGGCGCTGGTGCGCTCCTCTTCCTCTGGAAGAAAGACATCAGTGGCGAGAAGATCCGCTATCAGTTAGCGACCAACATCTTCTTTCGGATCTCGTGGAATGTGATCTGGGGCGGCTGGATCAGTGTCTTCATTGGCATGGCCGGCCTGTATGCTTCGATCATCTTCATGGTCTCGAATGGGATCTTTCTAGTCCTGTGCTACTTCTGGTTTTATCCAAAGTGGACCAGAGAGTTCAAGACCCACATGAAGATGAAAGACGAGAAACAGATCCGCGAATCGATCCGTGTCGAAGTGATGAACTCCGCACGCAAAGAAGGCGTCGTGCTCTTTACTGAAGAAGTGGACGCGATCGTGGAAAAGCGCTACAACAGCAAGTATCGCGAGGAGATCAAAGCGCTCCTCAAGGAACAGGAAGAACGGAAACGCGAGTTCGTAAGTCGAACTCTGGCCGGCTAGGGCGGCCTTCTTTCTCAGTGTCCGGAGGATTACATGAACAATCTACAGGTATTGAAAACCGCATGGCATGCCATCGGGAGCGACGCAGGGATCTGGACGCTACTCTTTGTGATCATCATCATGAGCATGGTGCTCGCCTATCACCGCGATAGCGTCATAGCCTTCGGGCTGAGTACGATGGTGCTGATACTATGGGGCACCCTCGGGACGCACTACATGGTGAGGACCTTCGAGTGGCGCTACATGGTGCAGAGACTGTACGAGACCCCGACCCTGGTAGAAGAATACGCTACCACCTGTCCGTACATCGAAGAGGTCTGCAAGGACATGGAGAAGCGAGGCAAGTAACCGGAGCCGCGGACAGCCGCGGTCTCTTTTTCAGTGGATGGAGGACCTATGAAAACCAATAAGAGAAAGCTGTTCGTGCCGCTGGCGCTCGTGTTCGACCTGTTCATTGCGACGTGCATGTTCGGTGTGTTCGTACTGCCGGACCACGGTCTGTGGTACTACTTCTGCCGCACCGTCCTCGGACAAAGCGATCCAGGGCGCTTACTATTAACACCAGTCACATTCCTATTACCAGAGATTCTATGGCTAATCGGAGCGGGCGGCTGTCTCATCAAGTGGCACCACACAATCAAGAGCGTACCCGGTGGCGCGTTTATCGTAGCGATCGGTATAAGTCTGGCCTTTCCCTGCCTGTACGGCTGGAACGAGTTCTGGGCCTTCAAGAACGAACACTGGCTGGCTACGCACGACGACCGCGGCTACATCAAGAAGGACATGTACGGCCGACCGATGTACGACGTGTGGTTTCCCAGCGAACAGGACAAGTGGAACGCCCTCTCCGAACGGGAGCGGCTCGACCGCTTTCTGAACGATGACCGGACCCGCCCGTGAACCAGCCATACCGCTGGTTCTTTTTCGGTCGACGGCCGTGGGTTATGGCTCGGTGAGTATCGGGTAGGGTATCGAAATGAGCAATCGACGCGACGAACTCTTGAAGGAGCGGGAGGCGCTGGCCAAGAATCCAGGCAAGCCCATAGAACAATTACGCAAGGCACTAGCAGAGGCACTGAAAGAACCGGGTGCCCTTACTAGTATAGACCCTGCCCGCCTAGAGCGGGACGCAGCCAGAAGAGCTCATCTAGATGTCCAAGTCTTCGAACAGCCACCTCCGGAAGAGATAAACCTGAACCTGCGAGTAGTCGCGGAGGAACCAGCTACAGCACCGGTGCTCTTACCGGGTCGGGGCATGCGCACCGAATACCGGGGCGAACACGTAACCCTGACTCCGAGAGATGCTGGTTTCCATACAGAGCCGGAGGAGATGGAAGAGTTACTCATTCGATTACGAGCTCAAGGAGATCATCAAAGGCATCTACAGACCGGCGGGAATCGCGCAGGACGGACCACCAGGTCTCGCTTCCAGACCCATCATCCTATAGCGGTTATCCGGGTATCCATGCTCCAGAGTAGACCCGGAAGCTTCTGGTCCGAATGGGTCTGTTTTACCTCGGACGGTCGTAGTTTCCTCATGCAGCGACCGGCAGGTCAAACTCCAGATACGATGGCCGCCATGGCCCAGGCCTTACTGGCTTCGGACGGCGGCAGTCTAGCCTATAACTCCCCCTCTGTTACAGAAGCTCTGGCCCGAGGAGTCTCTGACGAGCCCGGCACCTCCTGGTTCCCAGGTCAGGTAACATAATCAGTAGCATTTCACATGCGCTTGGATCCTAAAACCCTCTTTTACCTGGTAGGGGACGATGCCAGGATATGAAGGGTTGGAAAGAGGGTAGGAGAGCTCGCTCAACAGATAGAAGGGGGTTCCAACCCATAAAGGTCAAAGGTCGTCAGGGAACTTACTGGAAACAGGGTCCTTGGTTGTTGGGTGGTCTCTCAGGACTAAGGGGTGGAGGATCTCTAGGAGATTCTTTATAAGATCTCC
>Ga0134123_10003656_pt1 | contig 10011 bp, 7 predicted proteins | sample KB303_FD_96460 | JGI IMG/M metagenome (GOLD analysis project Ga0134123, IMG submission 96460) | Terrestrial soil microbial communities without Nitrogen fertilizer from Kellogg Biological Station, Michigan, USA - KB3-0-3 | ecosystem: Environmental > Terrestrial > Soil > Unclassified ...
CACGGGGAGCATGTTGTTGAAGCACTCCCAGGCCTGCAGCGATTTGTTGTAGCGGAAGACGCCGACGTCGGTGCTCGCATAAAGAACGTCGTCGGAGCCGCGCTGGTAGAGGAGGCTGGTGACCGGGAAGGCGAGCAGGTTGTACGTGAAGTGGCTCCAGCTGGCGCCTCCGTCGTTGGAATAAAAGACGCGTTTGGTGCCATTGGTCGAAGTGTTGGACGTGGACCAGTAGCTGTTGAAGCTGACCCATACCCGATCCGCGTTCTCGGGATCGACCGCGATGTCCGAGATGGAGGCGTAGGTCAACGGTTCGAGATCGGGGCCGATATCGGTCCATGTGCTGCCTCCGTTGCTCGACCGGAACAGTTTGCCATGGTTATCGTGGATCCAAGTGGGCCCGTCTCTCGACACATAGAGCACGTTCGAGTCGGAGGGCGCCACGTGGATGGCGCGGATGTTCGTACCCAAAGGCAGAGACAGGTTGGTCCAGGACGCGCCGAAGTTCGGGGATTTATACAGGGACGCATCGCCGTAATAGAGGACTGCCGGATGGTTCGGGTCGGAGACGACCGGTCCCCTGCCGGTCTCCGGGGCGCTCGCACGGCCGAACGTCCCCGATGCTCCTATCATCCCTCGGATCGCGCCGGCGTTCGTCATACCGAAATATTCTCCGGTCGCCTGGTTGACCGTGCCCTGCCAACCATCGTAGTTGAAGCGCTGTGTCCAGTTGCCGTCATTGTATTCGAGCGTGCCGTTGTCCTGGGTGCCGCCGACGAGGACGTCGGGATTGGACTGGCTCCCGTTGATGTCGAAGAACTCGTTGATGGCGAGCCCCGGACCCGACAGGTCGTCCCAATTCGCCGTGGTCGGTGTATACGCAGTTGCCGGGTTCAAGGTGGCCTTGTGGATACCACCGTCAGTGCCGACCACCAGCAGGTCTTTCGTACCGTTCTTGCTGACTGTCGAACCGCGGAAGTCGGCGTGGACCTCCTCAAGCGGGAGGCAGGTGAAGGGACTGGTGGCCCAATAGCTCGAGATCTGGGCGCTGCTGAACCCGCTCGCCAGGCTGACGCGGTATGCGGTCGTGCCGGCGACATAAAGAGTATTGGGATTCAGCTTCGAGAATTCGAGCTCGAGATTCCAGTAGCCCGCGCCCAACTGGAACACACCGTTGGCGTCGATCGTGCCGACGAGGGACGCCGTGTGGCTCAAGAGGTTGTATTTCTTGAGGGTGAACGGGTTCACCTCCGTCTGTGCGTAGCCGAAGAAAATGTCATTGCTGTTGCGGGGCTGGACGGCGGCGGCGATCCGGTCCGCGCGATCGCTGCCGACGACCGTGTCGGTGATCTCCATGAACGTCCCGTTCGCCCCTCCCGCGGCCGAAAGGAACGTCCTTGCCGGGCCGCAGGGCGAGAATGCGCCATCGCGCAGCGTCGATGCGACGACGTAGGAATCACCGACTCCGGACACGCCGGCAAGGATGTCGAGATCCACCACGCGGTAGCCGCATTCTTTCGGGAGGGAGATCGGTGGCGTAATTTCTAACACCTTCTCCCAAGAGAGCCCGGCGTCGGTCGAGCGAAAGACGTAGTGCGCCGCCGCTGCGTAAATGGTGTTCCGATTCTGCGGGTGGAGCAGGATCTTTGTGACAAATGAGCCGTCTCTGACGCTGAAGTTCGATTGGTTGTCGAACGTCGCCAGCGTGAAGATCTCCTCCCAGGTGGTACCGTCGTTCGTCGATTTGAGGATGCCGAAGCCATAGCTGCCGCCACCGGGCGGCCCGTTGCGCGTGGCGATGTAAATTATCCTTGGGTCTGTGGGATCCACAGCGATGCTGGTGATGCCAGGACCCGGGTAGTAGTTGCCGTCGGTGAGGTTCGTCCAGAAGCCCCCATTGTTCGCCGTCTTGAAGAGCCCGCCCTCGCCGGCGCCGGCGTATAGCGTGTTGGGCGAGTCCGGATCGATGTAGACGCTGGTCACCTTGCCGATGATCGGCGCTGGAAAGGTGCTCGGCCCCAAGGAGGTCCAGTTCCCGAGACCCGCCGCGGGACAAACCAGCGCAGTGCTTTTTACGGAAAGGTCTCCTTCGCCTGCACGCTGTGCCTCGTTGTAATAGATCCGCAGAGCGCGTGACATGTCGGCCATCTTGCCGGGCTGGTGCGAGCTCGCGTCGAGGTGGTCGCGCCAATAGCGGTCCCAGCGTTCGAATTCGAGCTCGTCCCGGTCTTCGTAGAGCACGTCTCCTTGGAGGGGCTCGGGCTCTTCTTCGTCCCGCTCCAGGCGCTCGAGGTACCTCGCCCGGAGCTCGTAATAATTGTCAGACCTGGTTTCCGCCGCCGATCCCGCGGGTGGCGGAGCGTCGGCGGGGACCTCATCGCTCTGGGCGTATAGGCCACCGCAGAGCGCGAGAACGACGGTGAGCAGAGCAGCCAGACGGAGGAAGATGCGGAGGAACATGTTGAGATCTCTCCTCGCGAGCTCAGATGCAACGGGTTGATGACGGATCGATTTGGTAAGAGGAATCCCATCGAAGCGCGTGCCTCGCAAAATCGATCCGGGCGAATTTGCCAGAGTCCGGTGGCTTGCGTACTGTAGCACCGGCCGGCGGGTTGCGCAAGCTCTTTATGATTTATCGAAGGATGCGCACAGAGCTACACCGCTTACCGATGCCCGTGGCGCCCGCCAGGGGTCGAGACCCCTGGCGGCCGATGGAAACCGCCCGCTTGACCGAGCAGGGCCCTACCGGGCCGCGCGCCGGATCCGGGGCTCTTTCACGGCCGTGAGCAGGGAGCGGCGGTGCCGCTTCGTTTCGAGGGGACGGGTGAGGCTGTCGGGCGAGATGCCGCGCCGGAGCGCCAGGAGCAGGCCCGCCGCCTCGGCGTAGCTGCTTGCCTCGATCACTCCTTCGGTGACGCCGAGCGCTTCGCGGTCGACCGCGAGAATGGTCTCGTTGGCCTTCACCGCGATCACCGGGACGTCGCGATCGAGGGCGCAGAGCACCGGGATGCCGCCCAGGCAACTGGCCGGCGCCACCACCGCCAGCAGGTTGTTGAGATTGATGACGTCGACCGCGCGCAGCTTCGGCGTGTGGGCGAACTGCGGCGCCCGCCGCAAGCCGATGAGCACGCAGGCGAGACCGCTCACCGACGCCATCTCGCCGCCGCCGCGGGCGTCGACCACACGGTCGTGCAGGTCGAGCTCCTTCAGGTTGATCATCGGCGCGTGCGCCGCCGGCACGCGGAAGCGGTCGACGATGAGATGGGAAATGATGGCTTCGACGCCGCCCATGGGATTGGGGGCATCGCTGTCGCCGGCGAAGTGCTGCACGTATTCCTCGGACGGCAGGCCCTGGATGTTGGTGGTCACCGCGATGGCGTTCGCTCCCAGGTCGACCAGCCGCTCGCAGGCGTCGATCAGCACCTCGGGATGCTCGACGGTCCCGACGTAGGCGCCCGAGCGGTTCTTGATGCAGCGGGTGCCGATCGGCCGTTGCGTGACGATGCAGTCGACGATGTCCACTCCATGCACGGCGCGCACGGTGTTGACCACGTTGAAGACCGCGTCGAGAGAGGCGGTCTCGGCCTTCTCGACGATCAGTCCCACCCGGTTGGCGAACGGGACGTAGAGGTCGATCTCCCCCTTGGAGAGCATGTCGATGCAGAAGCCCTCGGTGTAGAGGACGTTGTTCTCCAGGCTGATGAAATCGGAGGCGTTCACCGCGTTGGGGTTGGTGATCAGGTAGTCGGTGGTCGCCGCGAGCAGGTTGGTGGCCGGCGCGGCGTCGCCCGCATAGCCGCCGATCGAGCAGCCGACGCCGGTGGGGATGATGCTGATGACCGCGGTCTTGCCGGGATGGAACGGCCGTTCGCCGGCACCGGCCGGCGCCTCGTGGACCTCCGAGTCGAGGGTCGCCTCGACCATGACCTCGCCGCGGTCCGCTGCCGTGACGTACCAGCGCAGCGCTCCCGGTCCAACCTTCTTTTCGATCGCCTGACGCAGCGAGCCCGCCTCGCGTGCTTCGGTCCGGCTGATCCTGAATTGCCGATTTTCGATCATCCGATGATCCTCCGGATCAAAACAGGCTTCCTGTCCCAACCGTCCAACCCTTAGGGTGTCCTCGGGCATGGAAGCGTGACACCGGGCCCTCCGCGGGCCCGTGATAGGATGGCGCCCCGCCGCAGGCGGAAGATACCGCAGGCGGAGGATACAATGGCGACGGGAATTTGCCGACCCCCCGGAATCGATGAGCCCTGAACCGCGCGGCGTGGCCGTGGTGAGCGGCGGCGGGAGCGGCATCGGCCGCGAGATCGCGCTGGCTCTCGCCCGGCGGGGGCATCCGCTGGCCCTGCTCGGACGGCGCCAGGCGCTCTTGGAGCAGACGCTCTCGGAGGCGGGCGGGGACGGCCTCGATGGCCTCGCATGGGTCTGCGACGTGCGCGACGCCGAGGCGGTCGCCGCCGCGGCGCGCGAGATCGAGCGGCGCTGGGGCTCCGCCACCCTGGTCGTTCCCGCCGCGGGCCTGGCCGCCATCGCGCCGCTCGAGGAGACCCCGCCGGACCGCTTCCGCGACGTGCTCGCCACCAATCTGACCGGGACGTTTCTCCTCCTCCATGCCCTGCTGCCCGGCATGAAACGCCGCGGCAGCGGATGGATCTTTCCGATCCTCTCGACCGCCGCGCAGCGCGGCTTTCCGGGCTGGTCCGCCTACTGCGCCAGCAAGTGGGGCCTGGCCGGTCTGGTCGCTGCGCTGCGCGAGGAGCTGCGCGGCTCCGGGGTGCGGGTGACCGCTCTCTATCCGGGCGCCACCGACAGCCCGCTGTGGGACGGCCTCCCGGGCGACTGGAACCGCGCGCTCATGGTGCCTTCGCGCGAGGTGGCGCGCGCCGTGATCACGGCTCTCGAATCCGATCCCGCCGCCCTGATCGAGGAGATCCACCTCGGACCCGTGGGAGGAGCCCTGTGAGCCGGTCCCTCTGGATCCTCCTTACGCCGTTCCTCCCCCTGCTGGCGGCGCTGCCCGGCGGCAGATGGCTGTTTCCCCTGCTGGCGCCGCTCACCCTCTATCCGTCCTTCGCCGGCCGGGTGCGGGAGCGCGACTACTTCAAGGCCTGGCAGCTCGGGATCGCCTGGGCCGTCCTGCTCTCCGCCGGCGTCATCGCGCTGGTCTTCTGGATGCCGGACGCCGCCAGTGCCGGCATCCTGCGCGGCGAGCCGTATCGCGAGGAGATGTTCGGCTGGATCAACACGGGAGTGGCCCCGGAGAACGACTGGCGCATCTTCCTGCCCACCCACGCGCTCCATTTCGCCGTCTTCCTGGTGCTGACCTGGGTGAGCGGCGGCTATCTGGGTCTGGTGCTCGGCGCCGTGCTCATGGGGTACATGAGCTACTTCGTGGGGGCCTACGCCATGGCGAGCGGCCACCCGTTCCTCGGCGCCCTCGCCGCCTGGGTCCCCTGGTCGGTGCTGCGGGTGCTCGCCTACGTGCTGTTCGGTTGTCTCTTCGCACGGCCACTCCTGGTGCGGCGCGTCTGGCCGTTCGAGCGGGATGAAACCAAGCTCATGGCCCTGGCGGCCAGCGGCCTGGTGGCCGACGTCCTGATCAAGGCCTTCTTCGCTCCGGGCTACGGGGTCTTCCTGCGCCAGCTCGCGCGGGGCCTCCTGCCCTGAGCGCCTCACAGGCTATACTCTCCGTTCCTGTAAAGGGCGTGGAATGGACCAGATTCGAGAAATCACGGGTTCCCTGAACGGTGCCGGCCGGCGTGTCGCGGTCGTGGCATCGCGCTTCAACTCGCGCATCGGCGACCAGCTCGTCGCCGGCGCCCTCGAATGCCTGCGGCGGCACGGGGTCGAGCCCGGCGACGTCCAGCTCGTCCGGGTGCCCGGCGCCTGGGAGATTCCGCAGGCCGCCGAGGAGATCGCGGCCGCCGGAAAGGTGGACGCCCTGGTGGCCGTCGGGGTCGTCATCCGCGGCGAGACGCCGCACTTCGACTACATCTGCTCCGCCTGCAGCCAGGGTCTGGCGCGGCTCGCCGAGCGGCACCGCCTGCCGGTGGGCTTCGGCGTGCTGACCTGCGACACCTCCGAGCAGGCGCAGGAGCGGGCCGGCGGCAAGGCCGGCAACAAGGGGTGGGAAGCGGCCATGGCGGCGCTCGAGATGGCCGACCTCTTCGCGCGCCTGCGGGCCTGAGTCTTGCTGACCTCATCCTTTTGAATGTCTGGTGTGTCTTGGATTTCATCGTCGAGGTAGGAATGACGGCAACGGCAGGCAGGCGGCGCACGGCGCGCGAAATGGCGGTCCAGATGCTCTATCAGAGCGACCTGGGGGGCAGCGAGCTGCCTCACATCTTCGCGACCTTCGACCTCGCGGAATACCGCGCCCGCGAAGCGACGGTCCCGCGGAAGAAGGGGCCGCTGACCGCGGAGGAGCGCGAGGAGATCGAGCACGCCCGGAGGAGGGTCGAGGAGGCGTTCGAGCACGCCAAGGAGCTCGTCCGTGGCACTCTCGACAACCAGGAGCGGATCGACGACCTGATCCGCAGCCAGGCGGACAACTGGCGGCTGGAGCGGATGCCCCCGGTGGACCGCAACATCCTGCGCCTGGCGATCTACGAGATGATGTTCGAGATGGACACGCCCAAGCTCGTGGTGCTCGACGAGGCCATCGAGCTGGCGAAGAAGTTCGGTTCCGAGCAGTCGGGGCGCTTCGTCAACGGCCTCCTCGACGGCCTCCTGAAGCAGCACACCTTCCCGGGAACCCTCAAATAGACCTGCGATGAGCAGCCAATACGAGCACAAGGCCATCGAGGCCAAATGGCAGGACCGGTGGGAGCGGCAGCGCGCGGCGGAGATGGACCTCCGCCATCCCCGCAACAAGTACTACATGCTGATGATGTTTCCCTATCCGTCCGGGGACCGCCTGCACGTGGGCCACGGGCGCAACTACATCCTCGGTGATGCCCTGAACCGTTATTTGAGGATGAAAGGCAGGAGGGCGCTCAATCCCATGGGCTGGGACGCCTTCGGCCTGCCGGCGGAGAACGCCGCGATCCAGCGGGGCGTCCATCCGCGCGACTGGACGTTCGCCAACATCAAGGTCATGAAGGAGCAGTTCCGGCGCTGGGGGATCCTGTTCGACTGGACCAAGGAGATCGCCTCCTGCACGCCGGAGTACTACCGCTGGAACCAGTGGCTCTTCCTCCGCATGTTCGAGAAGGGGCTGGCCTACAAGAAGGCGGCCCCGGTCAACTGGTGCCCGAACGACCGCACGGTGCTCGCCAACGAGCAGGTGATCGACGGCGCCTGCGAGCGCTGCGGAACGCCGGTGGTGCAGCGCGACCTGGAGCAGTGGTTCTTCCGGATCACCGGCTTCGCCGACCGCCTGCTCGCCGGCCTCGACACCCTCGACGGCTGGCCCGAGAAGGTCAAGGTGATGCAGCGCAACTGGATCGGGCGCTCCGAGGGGGCCGAGATCGACTTTCCCATCCCCGCGGTCGGCGGGAAGGTGACCGTCTTCACCACCCGGCCGGACACGGTCCACGGCGCCACCTTCCTGATCCTCGCCCCGGAGCACCCCCTGGTGCCGCGCCTGATCGCCGGGCACCCCCGGCGCGCCGAGCTGGAAACCTGGATCGAGAAGGCGCGCAACACGCCGCGCATCCAGCGGGAGGGGGAGGCCACGGCCAAGGAAGGGCGCGATCTCGGAGTGAAGGCGGTCAATCCGGCGACCAGGGAGGAGATCCCGGTCTGGATCGCCGACTACGTCCTGCCCGAGTACGGCACCGGCGCGATCATGGCGGTGCCGGCGCACGACGCCCGCGACCTGGTCTTCGCCCGCCAGGAAGGGCTCCCGGTCCGCCTGGTCTACCATCCTGAAGGGGGGGCAGAGGGAGAAGACGAGATCGACCCGGCCGATCTGCGCCAGCCGATCCTCCACGAGGGGGTGATCCGCAACGCGCCCCCGTTCGACGGTCTGGCGAGCAGCCCGGAGACCACGGCCAAGTTCGTGGCCTGGCTGGAGAAGAAGAAGATCGGCCGCGGCAAGGTGACCTACCGCCTGCGCGACTGGCTCATCTCGCGCCAGCGCTACTGGGGGACCCCCATCCCGATCGTCTACTGCGAGAAGCACGGCGCGGTGCCGGTGCCGGACGGCCAGCTCCCGGTCGAGCTGCCGTACGACGTGGAATTCACCGGCCGCGAGGGAAACCCGCTGGCGCGCCACCAGGGGTTCGTCGAGACGAAGTGCCCGCGCTGCGGCAAGCCCGGCCGGCGCGAGACCGACACCATGGACACCTTCGTGGACAGCTCCTGGTACTACCTGCGGTATCTCTCGCCGCGCGACGACACGCGGATGTTCGATCCGGAGCTGGCGGAGAAGTGGGCGCCGATCGACCAGTACATCGGCGGAGTGGAGCACGCCATCCTCCACCTGCTGTACGCCCGCTTCATCTGCCGGGTGCTGCACGACTTCGGCATGGTCGGATTCGAGGAGCCGTTCCGCAACCTGTTCAACCAGGGGATGATCACGCGGTACTCGGAGAAGTCCGGACGGGTGGAGAAGATGTCGAAGTCGCGGGCCAACACGGTCTCCCCCGACGAGCTGATCGAGGAGATGGGGGCGGACACCGAAAGGGTCTACACTCTCTTCATCGGCCCGCCGGAGAAGGAGGCGGAGTGGAGCGACGAGGCGGTCAGCGGCGCCTGGCGCTTCCTGCAGCGGGTCTGGCGGATCGGCGAGCGGCTGTCCGGCACGCCGCCCATCGCGCCGGCTGACGCCAGCCTGGAGCGGGAGCGGCACGCGGCGATCCAGCGGGTGACGCAGAGCTTCGAGCGCTTCCACCTCAATACGGCCGTGGCCGCGCTCATGGAGCTGACGAACGCGCTGTCGCGGGCGATCGAGGACAAGACGGCCTCGCGGCTGGTCTGCGAGGAGGCCTACGACACGCTGCTGCAGCTCCTGCACCCGATGGCGCCGCACATCACGGCCGAGCTGTGGGAGCGGCGCGACCACGTGGAGGACATCCTCGACACGGACTGGCCGCAGCACGACGAGGCCAAGCTGCGCCGCGCCCGCATCCAGGTGGTCGTGCAGGTGGACGGCAAGTTGCGCGACCGCGTGGACGTGGACGCGAAGGCGGGCGAGAAGGAGATCCGCGAGGCCGCCCTCGCCAGCTCCAAGGTGCGCGAGCATCTGGGGGGCCGCGACGTGGCCAAGGCCGTGATGGTCCCCGGCCGGCTGATCAATCTGGTGACCCGGAGGTCTGCATGATTTCGAGAGCGAGACATGGGAGACGCGGCGCCGGCGTCCTGCTGGGCGTCTCTCTATTAGGCGTCTCCCTGCTGGTTTTGAGCGGCTGCGGGTATGCGCTGGTGGGGCGCGGGAGCAACCTGCCGGTCGACATCAAGAGCGTCTACATCCGGCCGCTGGAGAACCGGACGCCGCGCTCGCAGGTCGAGCAGGAGGTGACGCGGGCGATTGCCGAGGAGCTGGTGCAACGGCACCGTTTCTCGGTCGTCGGGTCCGCCGAAGGGGCGGACGCCGAGCTGTCGGGCGCGGTGGTCGGCTTCGGCGTCACGCCGGTGACCTTCGACCCGAGCGGCCGGGCCACCGAGTACGAGATCTCCCTGACCGCCCAGATCGCCTTCAAGCGGATGGGGCAGAACGAGCCGATCTGGAGCAACGACCACTACACCTTCCGCGAGAAATATCCGATCGACGCCACGAGCGCGGACTACGTCGACCTGGAAGACCAGGCCATCGATCGAGCCGCGCAACGCTTCGCGGAGACGATGGTCAGCGATCTGCTGGAAGGGTTCTGAGGCCCCTCACCCCGGCCCTCTCCCGCAAGCGGGAGAGGGTGAAAAGCAAAGCCACAGACCGTCGTCCCGGTCTTCGCTGTGCTCCCCTCTCCCACTCGTGGGAGAGGGGCCGGGGGTGAGGGTCTGCTGGGCGGGGGCTCGGGAGCTGAGGCTCTTACAGCCCCGCCACCTGATGCGCCAGGCGGGACTTGGTGC
>Ga0134123_10003658_pt1 | contig 10010 bp, 9 predicted proteins | sample KB303_FD_96460 | JGI IMG/M metagenome (GOLD analysis project Ga0134123, IMG submission 96460) | Terrestrial soil microbial communities without Nitrogen fertilizer from Kellogg Biological Station, Michigan, USA - KB3-0-3 | ecosystem: Environmental > Terrestrial > Soil > Unclassified ...
ACGGGGATCGCAAGTTTGCCGGCGTGACGGACACCTTGCGGCGCAACATCACCGCCTTCTACGCGACGGCGCCGCAGCGCGCGGCGAGCCGGAAGGAACAGAAACAGCTCGAGAAGATCCGCGAAGAGCTCGCGGCCCTCGCCGGCACGAAGGACACGAAGGCCACAAACGACACAAAGGGCCGCTGAACCTGAAAACGTACGTAGTGCCCGCCTTCAAGCGGACCGTGTGGCGCGGCCCTTTCAGGGCCGCGTCCGCGGGGCTGAAAGCCCCGCGCCACAGGATTCTGAAACAGCCTTCGCGCTCCATCGGAAGCGTCTGCGGTTTCTGCGTTGAACGTCGTTACGCCAGGGCACCGTCGCGCAGCCTCACGACGCGCGTGGCGAAGTCGCTGGCGAAGTCCTCGTCGTGCGTCGCGATGACGAGCGTCCGGCGCTGGCGCTGCAGCTCCTGCATCAGCGCGCCGAGCTCGGCGCGCCGGGCCGGATCGAGCGACGCCGTCGGTTCGTCCATCAGCAGCAGCGGCGGATCGACCGCCAGGGCGCGCGCGATCGCGACGCGCTGCGCCTCGCCGCCCGAGAGCTGGCGGGGGAGCGCGGCCGCCCGGTGTTCCACGCCGAACCCGGCCAGCAGCTCGAGCCCGCGCCGCCGTGCCTCCGGCACCGTGATGCCGAACGCGTGCACCGGCGCGAGGCAGACGTTGTCGATCGCCGAGAGATGTTCGAAGAGGCAATGGAACTGGAACACCATGCCGACCTTGCGGCGCAGCTCGCGCAGCGTCGGCGAGGGAATGTCGGCGCCGCCGGCGAGGACGACGCCGTCGACCGCAATCCGGCCGGCCTGAAATCGTTCGAGGCCGGCGATGGCCCGGAGCACGGTCGTCTTGCCGGACCCGGACGGCCCCATGATCGCGACCAGCTCGCCGCGGTTCACGTCCAGGCTGACGCCGGAAAGCACCGGGCGCGCTCCGCGCTGCAGGCACAGATCGGCGACACGAAGCACCAGGTCAGGCAACGACTTTCCACCTTCGTTCCAGGCGCCGCGCCAGCCCGGCCAGCGGCAGCGACATCGCGAGGTACAACCCGGCACACAACGTCCCGGGAATCACCCAGCTCCCCAGGTTGGTCGCGAAGATCTGCGTCTGCTTGGTGAGCTCGAGGACCGTCAGCACCGACACCAGCGACGAGTCCTTGAGCAGCGCCACGAAGTCGTTGGTCATCGGCGCGAGCGCGAGTCGAAAGGCCTGCGGTGCGCGCACGAGCCGCAGCACCTGGCGCTCGCTGAGGCCCAGCGTCCGCGCCGCTTCGAGCTGGCCGGTCGGGATGGCTTCGAGCGCCGACCGGTAGATTTCGCTCTCGTACGCCGCATAGTTCAGCGCGAGGCCGAGCAGCGCCGCGACGAACGCCGGCAGCCGGACGGCTTCGGCGAGCCCGTAGTACAGCACGAAGAGCTGCAGAAGGAGCGGCGTGCCGCGCATCAGCTCGACGTACGCGGTGAGAGATCCGCGCGCGAGCCGGCCGCCGTAGACGCGCCCGGTCGCGATCAGCACGCCGAGCACGACGGCGAGACCCATCGACAGGCACGACAGCGCGATCGTGACGACCGACGCGCGCAGCAGCGACGGCAGATAGCGTTTCGCCGCTTCCCAGCGCGACACCGTGGCCACGCTCGTCGACTCGTCGAGGCCGGTGACCGCTGCGACGGGTTGCCCCGCCAGCACCTGCGCGTGCAGCTTCGGCTGATCGTCGTTCCAGACCGACCACTTCCTGAAGATGCGCTCGAGCGTCCCGTCGCTCATCGCGGCGCGCAGGATCTCGTTCATGCGGTCGCGCAGCGGCGCGTTCTCCTGCGAGAGGACGCCGACGTAGTGGCCGATGGCGACGGTCTGCGGCTGGATGGTGTAGCCGGCAATCGTCCGTTGACGCCGCTCGGCGAGGACGTTGTCGAGCAGCACCGCGTCCAGCCGGCCGATCACCAGATCGCTGTACGGGTGCACGTCATCGTCGTACGACACGGCGCGGAGGCCGTGCTCCCGCTCGGCGCGCAACAGGATCTCGTACGCGATGGTGCCGCCGAGCGTGCCGACCGACTTCCCGCGCAGATCGGCGAGCGACCGGAAGCGCCCCGCGTCCGCGTCCCGGACGCTCAGCACCTCCCTGAACTCGTAGTACGGCATCGTGACCGCCATCGCCAGGCGGCGCGCCGGAGTATCCTCGATCCCGCTCATGCCGATGTCGGCGTCGCCGCGGGCGACGCTCTGGCTGATCGATTCGAACCTGACGTTGACGAACTCGGGGGTCCGGCCCAATCCGGACGCAAGGAGGGCGACGATGTCCACGTCGAAGCCGACGAGTTGGTCCGGGTGCGAAGGATCGGCCTCGACATACGGCGCCCCGCCCTCGGGATCGCCCGCCCAGCGCAGCACCCGGGGCTGAGCGGAAACCGTGACGGTGGCGAAGACCAGCCATCCCAGGGTGATCGCGCGCGTGAACACTGGGGTAGATTCTACGCGGAGGGCTGCGATGGCGACTGTGGCGTTTCTGGGGACCGGGCTGCTCGGCAGCGGAATGGTGGAAGGCATGCTCCAGCGCGGCGATGCCGTGACGGTGTGGAATCGGACCGAAGCCAAGGCGCGGCTGCTTGAAGCGTCGGGCGCGAAGGTCGCGGCGACGCCGGGCGATGCCGTGGCCGGCGCCGAGCGCGTGCACATGACGCTTCCCGACGACGCCGTCGTCGACGAGATGATGGCGGCCGTGGTCCCGCGGCTGCGTCAGGACGCCCTCGTCGCCGATCACTCGACCACGTCGCCGCGCGGCACCAGCGCGCGCCTGACGAAGCTGCGGGACGCCGGGGTGAAGTTCGTGCACGCGCCCGTGTTCATGTCGCCGCAGATGGCCAAGGACGCGGTCGGGATGATGCTCGTGTCGGGGCCGCAGCCGGTGTTCGAGTCGCTCCGCGACGCGCTCGCGACGATGACCGGCGACGTCTGGTACCTGGGCGAGCAGGGCGACCTGGCGGCGGCGTACAAGATCTTTGGCAACTCCATGCTCTTCGTCATCGCCGCAGGGGTGTCCGACGTGTTCGCGATGGCCAAGGGCCTTGGCATCGCGCCGGCGGACGCGCTCGCCGTGTTCTCGAAATTCCAGCCTGGCGGCCTCATCACGTCGCGCGGCAAGAAGATGGCGCGCGGCGACTTCAGCGCCACCTTCGAGATGACCATGGCGCGCAAGGACCTGCGGCTGATGATCGAGGCGGCCGGCGCGCACCCGATGGTGGTGCTGCCGGCCATCGCCGAGGCGATGGACCGCGCCATCGCGAACGGCCACGGGCAGGACGACCTGGGGGCGATCGCCGCGGAGGTGGTATGAAGGGAGGGTGGGTCTGGTGGGGCAGGTAGGGCAGGTTGGCCAGGTAGGGCAGGTCGGGAAGGTGGGTCGGGGGGGTCAGGTAGGTGGGGGGGGTGCGGGCCTGACGGTCAGTGCGACAACGGTTGTGCTGTTCGTCGGAGTGCAAGCGTTCGGGCCTGTCGTCGCGGACCAGCCGAATCCGAACGCGGCTGCCAACTTCGTCAAAGTGCAGGCGCCGGTCGTCGCGCTGACCCACGTTCGCGTCATCGACGGCACCGGCGCGCCCGCGCGTGCGGATCAGACCCTGGTGCTGCGCGACGGCAACATCGCCGTTGTCGGCGCCGCGGCCTCGGTCACTCCACCGGCCGGCGCCACGATCATCGATCTCACCGGCAAGAGCGTCATCCCCGGCCTCGTGATGCTGCACGAGCACCTCTACTACACGACCGGCCCCGGTGTGTACGGCCAACTCGGCGTCAGCTTCTCGCGCCTCTACCTGGCCGGCGGGGTGACGACGATGCGGACGGCGGGGAATGTCAACGGGATCATGGACATCAACGTCAGCCGCCGCATCTCCTCGGGCGAGCTGGCCGGTCCGGCCATCGATGCGACCGCGCCGTACGTGAATGGCCCGTCCAGCTTCCTGCAGATGCACGCGCTCAACTCGGCGGACGAGGCGCGGAAGCACGTGGCCTACTGGGCGGAGCAGGGCGCGACCTCGCTCAAGGCCTACATGCAGATCTCGCGCGTCGGCCTGAAGGCGGCGATCGACGAAGGCCATCGGCGCGGGATGAAGATCACCGGCCACCTGTGCTCGGTGACCTACGGCGAGGCGGCGGATCTCGGGATCGACAACCTCGAGCACGGATTCTTTGCGTCGACCGATTTTGTCGCCGACAAGGAGCCGGACGTCTGTCCCGGGCAGGGCCGTGGCCAGCAGGCGATTGCTGCGATCGACGAGAACGGCGCAGCGTTCAAGGCGCTCGTGAAGAAGCTCGTGGACAAACGCGTCGCCTTGACCTCGACGCTGACGGTGTTCGAGACGTTCACGCGCGGGCGGCCGCTGCCGCCGGGGCTCGAGGTGCTCACGCCGCAGCTGAAGGAGAGCTTCCTCCGCGCCTACGAACGGGCCTCACTGAATCAGCAGTCGATCTACCCGACGCTGTTCCCCAAGGGGATGGCGCTCGAGCGCGCGTTCGCCAGGGCAGGCGGGCTGCTCGTGGCCGGCACCGATCCGACCGGCGCCGGCGGCGTCGTTGCCGGCTTCGCCAACCATCGGCAGATCGAGCTGCTCGCCGAGGCCGGCTTCACGCCGCTCGAAGCGATCTCGATCGCCACGCTGAACGGCGCGAAATATCTCGGGCGCGACGCGCGGATCGGGTCGATCGCCGCCGGCAAGCAGGCGGATCTGGTCGTCATCGCGGGCAACCCCGCGGCCTCGATCGCGGACGTGCGCCGGGTCGAGACCGTTTTCAGGAACGGTGTGGGCTACGATCCCGTGAAGTTGATCGAATCGGTGAAGGGGCAGGTGGGGATCTGGTAGGGCAGGTGGGTCAGGTGGGGCAGGTCGAGTGGGTCAGGTGGGTCACCCGCGCGTCCGCTGGGCCTCTGCGAGCCGCTCGAGCAGCGGCTCGGTCTGGCTGAGCGACAGGCACGCGTCGGTGATGCTCTGGCCGTAAACCGAGGGCTGGCCGGGCACGTGGTCCTGACGCCCTTCGACGAGGTGGCTTTCGAGCATGGCACCGAAGATCTGCCGCGAGCCGCCCGCAATCTGCTCGCAGATCGACGCGGCCACGTCCGCCTGCCGGTGGTGATCCTTGAGGCTGTTGCCGTGCGAGCAGTCGACCATCACCCGGTCGGGCAGCGCCTTGGCGGCGAGCCGCGCGCACACCTTCGCGATGTGCTCGGCGTCGTAGTTCGGTCCGGTCCGCGTGCCGCCGCGCAGGATCACGTGGCATCCGTCGTTGCCCACCGTCTGGAAAATCGCCGACACCCCCTGTTTGGTGACCGACGGAAACCAGTGGGGCGAGCGGGCCGTGAGCACCGCGTCCACCGCGATCTGCGTGCTGCCATCGGTGCTGTTCTTGAAGCCGACCGGCATCGACAAACCCGACGCCAACTCGCGGTGCACCTGGCTTTCCGCCGTCCGCGCGCCGATCGCGACCCACGACGTCAGGTCGGCGATGTGCTGCGGAATCTGGGTGTCGAGGAACTCGGATCCGGTCGGCAGCCCCAGATCGTTCACGTCGAGCAGCAGCTTGCGCGCGAGCCGCAGCCCCTTGTTGATGTGGAAGCTCTCGTCGAGGTCGGGATCGTTGATGAGCCCCTTCCAGCCGACGACGGTCCGTGGCTTTTCGAAGTACGTGCGCATGACGATCACGAGGCTGTCGGCCAGTCGTGCGGCGATCTTCTTCAGCCGTTCCGCGTACTCGAACGCCGCCGCCGTGTCGTGAATCGAGCACGGGCCGACCACGACGACCAGGCGCGCGTCGGCGCCGGCGATGACGTTCGCGATCGCCGCCCTGGCATCGGAGACGACGATCGAGGCGCGTTCGCTGATCGGGATCTCCTCGAGCAGGATCGCGGGCGGAATCAGCGGCCGGACGTCCCGGATGCGAAGATCGTCTGTGCGTCGAAACATGGTGTGGCGCGGGTGCCTGGCGGAGAATAATACCTGATGCCGTTTCTCATCCGGTTGCTGGTGAACGCGGCGGCGCTGTGGGTGGCCACCCGGATTGTGCCCGGCGTCAGCTATTCCGGCGGGGCGCTGCCGCTGCTCGGCGTGGCGCTGGTGTTCGGCGTGGTGAACGCCGTCATCAGCCCGGTGCTGAAGATCCTGACGTTCCCGATCATCATCCTGACGCTGGGGATCTTCGCCCTGGTCATCAACGGGTTGATGCTGATGCTGACGAGCGGGCTGTCGTCAGCGCTCGGCCTCGGCTTTCACGTCCGCGGCTTCTGGGCCGCCTTCTGGGGCGCGCTGGTCGTCAGCCTCGTGAGCACGATGCTCTCGCTGTTCTTCCGCGATGCACGGCGCGAGAACGACTGAGGCCTCCCCGACAGAGCGTCAGAGATCCGCACGGCTCGTTTCAAGTGGCCAGGCCCGTTCGGCGGCGGGCTTCGCCCAGAATCGTCGATCGCAGGCGAAGCATCGGTGGGGGCGAAGGCGGGTGGCGATGATCAGCCAGCGCTCGTACCACCGCACGCGCGAGCGCAACGCCCCTCGGGAAGAACACCGCGAGCACACCATAGTCTGACCTCGATTCGCCCCGGGCTCTAGCAGCCGGCCGTATCGCCCGCGAGGCCGTGTGCGCCGCCGCCGGCACGCCCCATGGCCATCGAGGCCTTGAGCCCCGACGCGGCGCGCGCTTTCCGCAAGTCGGTGGTCACCCCGCGCAACCGGTGAAGCAGTGCGACCCGTGCAGGACCCTGGGTAAACGGGATGCGCTCATAGAGGTCGCGCAGTTGCTCCAGTGGGACGAGGGGCTCCGCCGAACTATCTCGCGTGGAACTTGACATCAGACTGTAGAGCTTACTAGAGTCTTTTATAAGACACAAGAGTATTTAACAGACGGCGAAATAAAGGGGTACTGTGCAGATCAGCACAGTGGTCCGGGCGCCTGTCCGGCTAGATTAGACGAGGGTTCGAAGAGGGCCTGACGCACCACGCGATGCAGATACCGCTCCACACGACGGGAGACGTCTCACCACCACATCATGAGCACGTCGTGAACACCCTTCATTCCGCTCGCAGGCTGCAAATCTGGTTTGGTATCCCGATTGCCCTGCTGCTCGCGCTCGGCGTGGTGTCATACCGCCGCGTGGTCGCGACGACGGCCGGCGCGGCCTCGGTCCAGCACACCCACCGGGTCATCGAGACGCTCGCCGGACTCCTTTCGGCCACTCAGGACATCGAGGCCGGGTATCGCGGATTCGGCCTTGTCGGCGACGAGCGGTTCCTCGCCACCTACCAGGACGGCCTGGCGAAGGCGCCCTTGGCTCTGGCGGAGGTCGCGACGTTGACGGCCGACCATCCCGGTCAGCAGCGCCACCTCGCGCGACTGGTGACACAAGTCGGCGAGCAGACGCGGCTCGGCGATCAGGTCGTTCGGCTCCGGCGTGACGCGGGTGCACACGCCGCCGCCGAACTTGTGGCGAGCGACGACGGCAGGCGATTGATGGACATTCGGCGGCTGATCAGCGAGATGCGGATCGAGGAAGGGCGTCTGCTGACCGCCCGTCAGCTTGCCGCCGAAGGCAGCTTCAAACGGCTCACCGTGCTGCTGGTGGTGTGTTTCTTCAGCGCGCTCCTGGTCCTGTTCCTTGCGGGCTGGATGGTCAGCCGCGACACCACGGCGCGGAGGGCGAGCGAGCAGGCCCTGCGCGAGAGCGAAGAGCGCTTGCGGATCGCCAAGGACGCCGCCGAGGCGGCGAACCACGCCAAGAGCGAGTTTCTCGCCAACATGAGCCACGAGATCCGGACGCCGATGAACGGGGTCGTCGGCATGACCGATCTCGTGCTCGACACCGAGCTGACCTCCGAGCAGCGCGAGAACCTGCGGATCGTCAAGTCGTCCGCCGAGGCGCTCCTGACCGTGATCAACGACATCCTGGACTTCTCCAGGATCGAGGCCGGCAAGCTCGAGCTCGACCCGATCGACTTCAATCCCCGCGATGCGATCGGCGACACGGCGAACACGGTCGCGTTGAGAGCGCATCAGAAGGGCCTCGAACTGATCATGGACGTCGATGCGGCCGTGCCGCACATGCTCAGGGGCGACCCCGGACGCCTGCGCCAGATTCTCGTCAACCTCCTGGGCAATGCCATCAAGTTCACCCACCAGGGCGAGGTCGTGCTGCGCGTGACGAGTGAGGCGCCGACCGCAGACGCCGTCTCGCTGCACTTCTCGGTCAGGGATACCGGCGTCGGCATCCCTCCGGATCGTCAGCAACGCGTCTTCGAGCCGTTCACGCAGGCCGACGGCTCGATGACGCGCACCTACGGAGGTACCGGACTCGGCCTGACCATCTCCTCACAGCTCGTGCAGTTGATGGGCGGTCGACTCTGGCTGGAGAGTGAGCTCGGCAAGGGCAGCACGTTCCACTTCACGGCGAATTTCGGGTTGGTCCTCGGCCCTGCCGTGATGGCGGCGAGTCGTGACGCCGTCGATCTGCGAGACCTGCCCGCGCTCATCGTCGACGACAACGTCACGAACCAGCGCCTGCTCCAGGAGATGCTCACCGGGTGGCGGATGGTCCCCTCGACGGCGTCGAGCATGCCCGAAGGGCTTGCCGCGCTGCACGCCGCGCAGGAATCAGGGCGGCCTTTCGCGCTCGTGATCGCCGATGTGCAGATGCCCGAGGCGGACGGCTTTTCCCTGGCAGAGGCGATCAAGAAGGATCCGGCGATCGCGGACGCTACGCTCGTGATGCTCACCTCGGCCGGCCAGCCGGGTGACGCGGCCCGGTGCCGCGCCTTGGGCGTCGCCGCCTATCTCACCAAGCCGGTCAAGGGCTCGGAACTTCGCGACGCCATCGTGTCGGCACTCGTCCACGCCCCTGCGGAACGGGACCGCTCGCCGTTGGTCACGCGGCACTCCCTGCGCGAAATGCGCCGAACCGGCCGGATCCTGCTCATCGAGGACAACCGCGTGAACCAGTTGGTGGCGACGCGCCTGCTCGAGAAGCGCGGCTACACGGTCGTGGTGGCGAACAACGGCCGGGAAGCCCTCGCGACTCTGGAAGCGGGCGCGTTTGCCGGGTTCGGCTGTGTGCTGATGGACGTCCAGATGCCGGAGATGAACGGCTTCGAGTGCACGGCGCAGATTCGCGAACGGGAGCAGCGCCTGGGGTCGCATCTGTCGATCATCGCGATGACTGCACACGCGATGGAAGGGGATGAGGCACGATGCCTGGCGGCGGGGATGGACGCGTACCTCTCGAAGCCCATCCAGCCGGATGAGCTCTTCGCCCTCGTCGAGCGATATCTCAGCAGATCGCGGCTGCCGGTTTCTGAGCCGAAGCTGTCGCTGAGCAACGACTGAGCTCGTGCACGGAAGGGCAATCGGCGCCTTTCAGCGCGGCGCGTGCTCTGCCAGAACGTCGTTGATGAGCGTTTGATAGCCGACGTTCCGGCGCTTCGCGGCGGCCTTGAATCGGGCGAGTACTTCCGGATCGAGCCGGATCGCAATCATTTCGCGCGCGCCGGCGGCGCTCAGCCGCGGTCGGCCGACGCGGCGCATGGACGCCAGTTGCGCGTCCGACAATTCGGGCATGTCGGAAAAGTCAATCGGCGGCTGCCGCTTGGTACGCGCGCCGCTCTTTGCGGCTCGCGCGCCGCGCGGTGATGATACGGACCGCTTCACCATGTGTGCCACTCCTTAGCGTGTAGGTGACGCCGAGAATCTGACCATCGGCCGCTCGGCCGACCAGAAACCGCCTCTGCTCGGCCTTCGAGTGCTTGATGTCTGGGCCGTCGATCGCCGTCGCATCTGCGAAGACTGTGAGTGCCTGCTCAAATGAGACACCGTGTTTGAGAAGGTTGGCCGCGGCCTTCTCACGATCCCATTCAAACACAGTTTAAGTATATACATAACGGAGTCGTCCGTTGAGACAGCGGTTCGCCGCAAGTCATTGATGCGAAACGAGGATTCGTGCCCCAAG
>Ga0134123_10003659_pt1 | contig 10008 bp, 7 predicted proteins | sample KB303_FD_96460 | JGI IMG/M metagenome (GOLD analysis project Ga0134123, IMG submission 96460) | Terrestrial soil microbial communities without Nitrogen fertilizer from Kellogg Biological Station, Michigan, USA - KB3-0-3 | ecosystem: Environmental > Terrestrial > Soil > Unclassified ...
CGGCTGGTCGAGGCCGAGCTTCGCGCGTTCCTGGTTCATCAGCTCCTGCGACTGGAACTGGCTGCCCTGCGCCAGGTAGCGCGCCTCGACCACGTCCCCGGGCACCACGCGCAGCAGGACGAAGATCAGCACTGCGACCCCGAGCAGCGTCGGGATCATGGCCAGAAGCCGCTTGAGGACGTAGAGACCCACTACGTCACTGCGACAGCCACACCGTATCGAGCGTGTTGTTGAGGTAGTGGCTCGGCGTCACCGTCCAGCCGTGCATCTTCGACGAGTGCGGAATGATGCGGTGCCACTGCAGGGTCATCAGATAGTGGGCTTCCTCGTCCAGCACCCGCTTCTCGAACTGGCGCACGAGCTGCTTTCGCTTCTCCACGTTGGTCTCGCGGCTCTGGTCGTCGTAGAGCTTGTCGAGGACCGGGTCCGAGTAGCGGCCGTAATTCGCCGGGTTGCGGCTCGTGGACGTGAACTTGTACATGTCGAGGTCGGGCTCGACGATGTACCCGCACTGGAAGTCCATCGCCGCCTCGAAGTCGCCCTTGCGGATGACGCCGAAGTAGGCCGCGGCCTCGATCACCTCCTGCTTGACGTTGAGGCCGACGCGGCGCCACTGGTCGATCATCCAGACGCCGAGCGGCTCGTAGGGCATCGGGATGCCGCGGTTCTTGAAGGTGAAGGAAAACCCGTCGGCCACGCCGGCTTCCTTGAGCAGGCGCTTCGCCTCGGCGCGCGATTTCTCGGCATCGGTCCAGTAGCCGGCGAGCTTGTCGAGCTCGGCGGGCGGCGTCGCGTAGGGCGTCCCGGGCACCTGCACGCCGGCCACCTCCTTGACGATCGCGATCTGCGACAGCGCCTTCGAGCCGGTGTGGCGGTCCAGGGCGAGGGTCAGCGCGCGGCGCACACGCTTGTCGTCGAACGGCTTTTTCTCATGGTTGATGGCGACGAGCAGGATGCAGTCCCACGGCGCTTCCTGCACCGTGATCTTGTCGCCGAGGGCGGCCTTCAGGTTGTCCCGGTCCTTGGGGGTAAAGCCGCGGAACTGGACGTGCGCGCGCTCGCCGCGCACCGCAGCGACCTGCGCCGCCGAATCGCGCATGAACACCGCGCGGAAGCTGTCGAGGTAGGGCATGCCCTTGTCCCAGTAGTTCGGGTTCTTCTTGCCGAGCACGTGCGAGCCCTTGACGTGCTCGACGAAGACGAACGGTCCCGTGCCCATGATGTTCTTCTCGTACCAGTGCGGGTCCTTCGCCAGGATGTCCGCCTTGTAGATGAAGTTGTAGGGTGAGAGCAGCGACGCAATGAACGAGCCCGACTTTTCCTTCAACCGGAACACCACCGTGTAGGGATCGGGCGCCTCGACTTTCTCGACGTCCGCGTACTGGCCCTTGCGGCTCGAGCCCACGCCGGGGGGCGGGAAAATGATCTTGTCGTAGGACGCCTTGATGTCCTTCGAGGTCATCTCCGAGCCGTCGTGGAACTTCACGCCGTGCCGCAGCTTGAAGGTGTAGGTCTTGCCGTCGCGCGATTCGGTCCAACTCTGGGCGAGCGAGGGCGCGGGCTTGGTACCGCTCCTGTCGAACGGATCGACGCGCAGCAGCGTGTTGTAGAACGGCGCGATCGGGTGGATCAGGCCGAAGGTTTCCTCGCGGTGCCCGTCATAGGACGGGGGCTCGGAAGGGACCGGGAACACCAACTCGCCGCCATAGCGGGGCGAATCGGCCTGCGACGTGAACGATAGCAATGCGCTGACGGCGAGCGCCAGCAGGCGCGCGAATCGCTTCATACGACACCTCCTCCTCGTGGCGGGCCGATTTCCCTGTCCTCGGCCCTTGGTTCTTATTCCTCTACCGCGTAGTTAAAGGAGGAGCCACGGGCCTGTCAATGTCGCGGGTCAAGCAAGGTGACACGCCGCCCAGTGGCCGGGCTTGATTTCCCGAAGGGGCGGAATTTCTGCAGCGCAGCGCTCGATCGCCTTCGGGCAGCGCGGATGGAAGACGCACCCCGACGGCGGGTTGAGCGGGCTGGGAACCTCGCCGCGCAGGACGGTGCGGTTGCGGCTCGCCTCGAGGGCCGGGTCCGGGATGGGCACGGCGGAGAGGAGCGCCTGGGTGTACGGATGGAGCGGGTCCTCGTAAAGGGCCCTGCGGTCGGCGACCTCGACGATCTTGCCGAGATACATGACCACCACCCGATCGGAGATATGGCGCACCACCGAAAGATCGTGCGCGATGAAGAGGTAGGTGAGCCCCAGCCGCTTCTGCAGGTCCTCCAGCAGGTTGACGATCTGCGCCTGGATCGAGACGTCGAGGGCCGACACCGGCTCGTCGCAGATGATGAGCGCCGGTTCCATCGCCAGCGCCCGCGCGATGCCGACGCGCTGCCGCTGGCCGCCGGAAAGCTGATGCGGGTAGCGGGCGGCGTGCTGCGGCAGCAGGCCGACCTGCTCGAGCAGCTCGCGCACGCGCGCCTCGCGCTTCGCCTTGTCGCGGATGATGCCGTGCACCTTGAGCGGCTCGGCGATGATCTGGCCGATGGTCATGCGCGGGTTGAGCGACGAATACGGGTCCTGGAAGATCACCTGCACCTTGCGCCGCATGCTGCGCAGCTCGCGCGGCGAGAGCGCCGCGATGTCGACGCCCTCGAACCAGATGCTGCCGCTCGTCGGCCGCTCGAGCAGCAGCACGCAGCGGCCGGTGGTGGTCTTGCCGCACCCGGATTCCCCCACCAGGCCGACCGTCTCGCCGCGCCGGATCGAGAAGCTCACGTTGTCGATTGCGCGCACGATTCCGCCGGAGCGGCCGATGCCGCCCGGGATATGGAAATGCTTGCTGAGGTGCTTGACCTCGAGCAGCGCTTCGCTCACGCGGCGAGCTCCTTCACGAGGCGGACGGACTCCCAGCACGCGGCGGTATGCGCCGTACGGACTTCGGCGAGCGATGGCGCTTCGGCGCAGCGGTCGACGCGATAGGCGCAGCGCGGGCTGAACGCGCAGCCCGGCGGCAGGCGCGTCAAGTCTGGCGGCTGGCCGACGATCGGGTCGAGTCGCGCGCGCTTCGGCTCGTCGAGGCGCGGCACCGAGCGCAGCAGGCCGAGGGTATAAGGGTGGCGCGGATTCGCGTACAGCTCGGCCGCGCTCGCGCTCTCCACGATGCGCCCGGCGTACATGACGTTGACCCGGTCGGCGTAGCGCGCCACTACGCCGAGGTTGTGGGTGATGATGAGCATCGCCACGCCCAGGCGGCGCGACAGGTCGCGCATCAGCTCGAGGATCTGCGCCTGGATGGTGACGTCGAGCGCGGTGGTCGGCTCGTCGGCGAGGATGAGCGATGGATTGCAGGCGAGCGCCATGGCGATCATCATCCGCTGGCGCATGCCGCCGCTGAAGTGATGCGGGTACTGGGCGAGCCGGCGTGCCGGGTCGGGGATGCCGACCATGCCGAGCAACTCGATCGCCCGGGCGCGCGCCGCGTCCCCCTTCAGCTTCATGTGGATCTCGAGCCCTTCGGTAAGCTGGCGGCCGATGGTCAGCACCGGATTGAGCGACGTCATCGGCTCCTGGAAGACCATGGCGATCTCGCGGCCACGCACCTGGCGCATCTGGGGCTCGCTCAGCTTGAGGAGATCGCGCCCCTTGTAGAGGATCTCGCCCGCCTCGATGCGCCCGGCGGGCTCGGAGACGAGCCGCATCACGCTCAGCGCCGACACCGATTTGCCGCAACCCGATTCGCCGACCAGCGCGACCGTCTCGCCTTCGCGGACTTCCCAGGAGACGCCGTCGACAGCGCGGACCGTGCCCCCGGAGGTCAGAAACGTTGTCCTCAGGTTCCTGACCTCGAGGAGCGCCGCCATGCGTTCGCCTACGCGACTTTCCTTGACGGGGCGCGTGCGCAGTCCGCGAGATGCTCCATCGCCGCGTGTACGCCTTCTTTTTTCACTGGGACGCCGGCGAGCGCAAGCCCCATTTCGACGCCGGCGAGGGTGCCGACGAGCGTGAGGTCGTTGAAATCGCCGAGATGGCCGATCCGGAACACCTTGCCGGCAAGCTTGCCCAGGCCGGTGCCGAGAGACATGTCGAACGCTTCGAGGACGGTCTTGCGCACGCGGTCGGCGTCGTGCCCGGCGGGAACCAGCACCGCGGTGAGCGACGGCGAGTATTCGCGCGGATCGAGCGCCAGGACTTCGAGGCCCCAGCCGCGCACGGCGCGGCGGGTCGCTTCGGCGTGGCGCAGATGGCGGCCGAAGACGGCGTCCAGGCCTTCTTCGTCGAGCAGCATCGTGAGCGCTTCACGCAGGCCGTAGAGCAGGTTGGTCGCGGGCGTATAGGGGAAATAGCCGCTCTTGCCGCTGGCGATCATCTCGTCCCAGCCCCAGTAGCTGCGCGGCAGGCGCGCCGACTTGGACGCCGCCAGCGCCTTCGCGGAGATACAGTTGAAGGAAAGCCCGGGCGGCAGCATCAGCCCCTTCTGCGAGCCGGCGACGGTGACGTCGACGCCCCATTCGTCGTGGCGATAGTCGATCGAGGCGAGCGAAGAGATCGTATCCACCATGTAGAGCGCGGGATGGCCGGCGGCGTCGATCGCCTTCCTGACTTCGCCGATTCGTGATGTAACGCCGGTGGAGGTCTCGTTGTGCACGACGCAGACCGCTTTGAATTCCTTCGCCGAGTCCGCGCGCAGCCGCTTGGTGATCGCCTCGGGGTCGGCGCCGTGGCGCCAGTCGGTGCTGAGGAACTCGACCTGGAGGCCGAGCTTCGCCGCCATCTTCTGCCAGAGGGTCGCGAAGTGGCCGGTCTCGGCCATCAGCACGCGATCGCCGGGCGAAAGGGTGTTCACGAGCGCCGCTTCCCAGGCGCCGGTGCCCGAGGCGGGATAGATCACGACTTCACCCTGCGTAGATTTGAAGACCCGCTTCATGCCGGCGAGCACCGCCTTGCCCAGGTCCGCGAACTCGGGGCCGCGGTGGTCCATCGTCGGCAGGTCGATCGCGCGCAGGACGCGATCGGGAACGTTGGTCGGTCCGGGGATCTGCAGGAAGTGGCGGCCGGCGCGTCGAGGCATGCTGGTATTCTACTTCGCCCCATGAAATCCCTTGCCGCGCGTCTCGCCAAGGAGCTCGACGGCGAGGTCCTCTTCGATACCGCGAGCCGCGGCCGCTATTCCACCGACGCGTCCATTTATCAGGTCATCCCCATCGGTGTCGTTGTGCCGCGCAGCGAAGAGGCAGCGCGGGCGGCGCTGGCCATCGCCGCGGCCGAAGGCGTACCGATCCTGCCGCGCGGCGCGGGCAGCTCGCAATGCGGCCAGGCGGTCGGCGATGCGCTGATCATCGACCACACCAGGCACCTCAATCGCGTCCTAGAAATCGACGAGGCCGCCGGCACCGCGCTCGTCCAGCCCGGCGTGGTGCTCGACGCGTTGAACGCCGAACTACGGCGCCGCGGCCTGTGGTTCCCGGTCGACGTCTCCACCAGCGCGCAGGCGACGCTCGGCGGAATGGCGGGCAACAACTCCTGCGGCTCGCGCTCGATCGAGTACGGCAACATGGTGCACAACGTGCTCGCCATCGACGCGGTGACCGCGACGGGCAAGCGATGGCGCTTCGGGCCGATGAACGAGGCATCGGGCGAATACGGCGAATTCGTCGCCCGGCTGAAAGGGCTCTACGAGCGGGAGAAGGCCGAGATCGCCGCGCGCTTCCCGAAGCTGCTGCGCAAGGTCGCCGGCTACAACCTCGATCACCTCGGGCCGCCGCACGCGAACGCCGCGCACCTCCTCGTCGGCTCGGAGGGCACGCTCGCGTATTCCGAGCGGATCCTGCTCAAGCTTTCGAAGCTGCCCGAAAAGCGCTCGCTCGGCGTCTGCCATTTCAAGACGTTCTACCGGGCGATGGAAGTCACGCAGCACATCGTCAAGCTCGAGCCGACCGCGGTCGAGCTCGTCGATCGGACCATGATCGGACTGGCGCGCGAGATCCCGGCGTTCGAGAAGACGGTGAGCGCATTCATCCAGGGCGATCCCGACGCGATCCTGCTGGTGGAATTCGCCGACGAGCGGGCCGGCCGGCTCAAGGACCTGGTGCAGCTCATGGGCGACCTCGGCCTTCCCGGCAGCGTGGTCGAGATCACCGATGCGAGATTGCAACGCGAGGTCTGGGAAGTCCGCAAGGCGGGGCTCAACATCATGATGTCGATGAAGGGCGACGGAAAGCCGGTCTCCTTCATCGAGGATTGCGCGGTGCCTCTGGAGCACCTCGCCGAATACACCTCGCGGCTCACCGCGGTGTTCGAGAAGCACGGCACGCGCGGCACCTGGTACGCGCACGCCTCGGTCGGCACGCTGCACGTGCGGCCGATACTCGACATGCGTCGCGACGGCGCGGCGAAGATGCGCGCCATCGCCGATGAAGCGTGCGCGCTGGTGAAGCAGTACAAGGGCGCATACTCGGGCGAGCACGGCGACGGCCTGGTGCGCTCGGAATGGATCGCGCCGTTCTTCGGCCCGCGCCTCACCGCCGCACTGGGCGAGATCAAGTCCTGGCTCGACCCGCGCGGCCTGATGAATCCAGGAAAGATCGTCCGGCCGTCGAAGATGGACGACCGCAGCCTGTTCCGCTACCGGCCGGGATACGAGACGCGCGTGCCCGTGCAGGTCCTCGACTGGCGCGAGTGGGGCGGCTTCGACAAGGCGGTCGAGATGTGCAACAACAACGGCCACTGCCGCAAGTTCGACGCCGGCACGATGTGCCCTTCGTACCGCGCGACCATGGACGAGCAGCACGTCACGCGCGGCCGCGCCAACACCCTGCGCCTCGCGCTTTCGGGACAGCTCGACGACGCCGACGAGGCGGTGAAGGCCGCGCTCGACCTCTGCGTCTCGTGCAAGGGATGCAAGCGGGAATGCCCGACCGGCGTCGACATGGCGCGCATGAAAGCGGAATTCACCGCCGGCTACAAGGCACGGCATGGTTTCACGGCGCGCGATCGCGCCATTGCCTACCTGCCGCGCTATGCGCCGATGGCTGCACGCTGGCCGCGGTTGGCGAATGCCGCCACGCCGCTGCTGCGCGGCGCGCTCGGTTTTTCCACCGACCGCGAGCTGCCGCGCTGGCGCGCCGATGCTTTCACCGAGACCGGCACACCGGGTGCCGACGTGGTTCTCTTCGTCGATACGTTCAACCGTTACTTCGAGCCGGAGAATGCGCGCGCCGCGATGCGCGTGCTGCGCGCGGCCGGCTACGAGGTGCATGCCCCCGCCGGCCTGTGCTGCGGCCGGACCTTTCTTTCCGCCGGCATGGCGGACGAAGCCAAGCGCGAAGCCGGCCGCATGCTGCGCGCGCTTGCGCCCTATGCCGAGCGCGGCGTGCCGATCGTCGGCCTGGAGCCCTCGTGCCTGCTATCGCTGCGGGACGAGTTCACGGTGCTCCTGCCTGGCACCGAAGCCGTGGCGAAGAATGCCTGGCTGTTCGAAGAATTCCTCGCGCAACGGCCGGGGAAGCTCAGCTTTCCCGAGATGAAGCGGAAAGTCCTGCTCCACGGCCATTGCCATCAGAAGGCATTCGCCGCGATGCCGGCAGTGGACAAGGTGCTGGCGATGGTGCCCGGCCTGAGCGTGCAAACGGTGCAGACCAGCTGCTGCGGCATGGCCGGCAGCTTCGGCTACGAAGCCGAGCATTACGAGATCTCGATGCGGATGGCCGAGCTTTCATTGCTGCCGGAAGTGCGCAAAGCGGGCGACGCGCTGATCGTCGCCGACGGTACGAGCTGCCGGCAGCAGATCGGGCACGGCGCCGGCCGCGAGGCGTGGCATGTAGCGCGGGTGCTCGAAGCCGCGCTCAGCGGGGCTGGCGCCGGCTCCAGACCATGAGACCGACGCCGCCGAGGAACATCGGTACGCATAGCCACTGGCCCATGGTCATGCCGAGGGCGAGGAAGCCGAGGAACGAGTCAGGCTCGCGCGCGAACTCGGCGAGGAAGCGGAACAGGGCGTAGCCGATCAGAAACAGGGCTGATACCTGGCCGCGCGGGCGCGGCTTCGAGGAGAACCACCAGAGCAGGATGAAAAGCGCGAGGCCCTCGCCGGCGAACTGATAAAGCTGCGAGGGATGGCGCGGCGCGTCGCCGGCGCCGCGAAATACCATTCCCCACGGCACGTCCGTGACGCGGCCCCACAGCTCGCCGTTGATGAAGTTCCCCAAGCGCCCCGTGGCGATGCCGGGCGGCACGAGCGGCGCGGCGAAATCCATCATCTGCAGGTACGGCATGTGATGGCGCCACGCGGCGAAGGTCATCGCCGCCATCACGCCGAGCAGCCCGCCGTGGAAGGACATGCCGCCCTGCCACAGGGCGAAGATCTCGAGCGGGTGCGAGAAGTAGTAGTCCGGCTTGTAGAACAGCACGTACCCCAGCCGCCCGCCGAGGATCACGCCGAGCACGACGAGGAACAGGATGTCGTCGAACTGGGCGCGCGTCACCGGGATGATCCCCTGCCTGATGCGGCGCATGCCTAGCCACCAGGCGGCGGCGAAGCCGACGAGGTACATCAAGCCGTACCAGCGGACCGCGAGCGGTCCGATCTGGAGTGCGACGGGATCGATGTCGGGATGGGCGAGCACGCTAGGCTTTCGCCAGGTCGCGGGCCTGGGCGATGAATTCCGCGGCCGCGGCGCCGGTCGCGCCGCGGCGCCAGGCAAGCCACAGCTCGAGCATCGGATGCCGGTCGGAGAGCCGGCGATAGACGACGCCGCGCCGTCCGAGGTTCGCGACCGAGCCCGGCACGACGGCCGCGCCCAGCCCGCTCGAAACGAGGCTCACCACGGTCTGCATCTGAATCGCTTCCTGCGCCACATTGAGGGAGAAGCCCGCGCGTGCCGCGAGCCCGCTGACGATATCGTACAGGCCCGGCGCGATCTCGCGCGGCACCATGACGAAGCTCTCGCCGGCGAGCTCGCTCATTGCCAGCGGGCCGCGGCTCGCCGCGAGGCGGTGGCGCGCCGGCAGCGCGGCGACGAAGCGCTCGCGCTGCACGACCAGGTGCTCGAGGCCTTCCGCCTCCGACACCGGCGGCAGCAGCAGGCCGAAATCAAGCTCGCCCGCAGCGAGCGCAAGCGACTGCTCGGGCGAGAGCATCTCGCGCAGCGCGAGCTGCACGCCGGGCCGCTCCGCCTTGTAGCGCTTCAGCAGGCCCGGCAGGACGCCGCCGTAATCCGCGAGCGAGACAAAACCGATGCGCAGCCGCCCGCGCTCGCCGGAAGCCATGCTGCGCAGCTCGAGCACCGTGCGCTCGAGCTGGCCGAGGGTGCGACGCGCCTCGTCGAGCAGGCGCGCGCCGGCCGGCGTGAGCTCGACCTTGCGCCGGTTGCGGAGGAAGAGCGCCATGCCGAGCCGCTCTTCCAGGGCGCGGATGGCGCGCGACAGCGGCGGCTGGGAGATGTGCAGCGCTGCCGCGGCGCGGCCGAAATGCAGCTGCTCGGCGACCGCAATGAAATACCGCAGCTGCCGCAAATCCGGGAGATTCATACCGATAGAGTATTACAGGCGGCTCGCAATTGCATTGGAGCCGCGCCCGGCGGCGGCGCAGAATCGCCCTCCCAGGAGGCTTCCATGACGACCTACAACCGCCGCTCCCGCCTCATCACCCATGGCGTGGCGCGCTCCCCCAACCGCGCCATGCTGCGCGCCGTCGGCTTCGGCGACGGCGACTTCGACAAGCCGATCGTCGGCGTGGCGAACGGCCACTCGACCATGAACCCCTGCAACGCCGGGATCCAGCCGCTCATCGACCGCGCGATGAGCGCGCTCGAGCAGGCGGGCGCCAAGCCGCAGGTGTTCGGCGTACCGACCGTCACCGACGGCATCGGCATGGGCACCGAGGCGATGAAGTACTCGCTGGTGTCGCGCGAGGTGATCGCCGACGCGATCGAAACCTCGGTCAACGGCCAGGCGATGGACGGCGTGCTGGTGGTCGGCGGCTGCGACAAGAACATGCCGGGCGGCGTGATGGCGATGGC
>Ga0134123_10003660_pt1 | contig 10008 bp, 6 predicted proteins | sample KB303_FD_96460 | JGI IMG/M metagenome (GOLD analysis project Ga0134123, IMG submission 96460) | Terrestrial soil microbial communities without Nitrogen fertilizer from Kellogg Biological Station, Michigan, USA - KB3-0-3 | ecosystem: Environmental > Terrestrial > Soil > Unclassified ...
ACCGGCGGCGGCACATTCACCGGAACCGGCGCGGGGCGGACGGGTGCGGGCTGCGTGTCCGCGGGCGTCGCGCTCGGCGTCGCGCGCGCCTGCGCCTCGAGCCGTGCGCGCTCCGCGGCGATGCGGCGCGCCACTTCCTGATCGACCGCCGACGGATCGATCGCCGGCGCGGTCGATGTCCCCGCGGTCGTCGTCCCCGTCGTCGCGGCGGTCGTCGTCGCGGTGGTCACCGCGGCGGCCGGCGCGGCGGTCGACGCCGACGCGGTCACCGCCGTTGCCGGCGTGTCGCCCTTCTTCCGCATCATCACGAACACGACGATGAGGATCACGACGAGCAGACCGGCGACAGCGCCGATGAGCGGCGCCGCCGATTTCTTCTTTTCCTCGTGCGGCTGTTCCCACGGCTCGATCACCGTCGCGGCCGCCGGCGCCGCCATCGCGGCAGCGGGCGCGGCCGCGACCGGCAGGGGCACGGGTACCGGCTTCGGAGCGGGCGGAGGAGGAACGGGCGCGGCCTCCGGCTCGATGATCTGCGTCACCGGCTCCGCGCTGGAGATGCGATGCATGTAGATCGCGAGGTCCGCGCTGGTCGGCGTCGGCTTGTAGCTGTAGAGAATCGCGTCGATGTCGCGGGCCATCTCGCCCGCGGTCTGATAGCGGTTGGCCGGATCCTTCTGCAGCGCCTTGATCACCACCGCGTCGATCTGCGGCGTGACCTCGTCGTTGAACTGCGACGGCGGCGTCACGCGCGCCTCGCGCACCTGCTCGAGGATCGAGAGCTCGTTGTCGCCGCTGAACAGCTTGCGGTTCGTGAGCATCTCGAACAGCACCGTCGCCAGCGCGAAGATGTCGGAGCGGCGGTCGATCGTGCGGCCCCACGCCTGCTCCGGCGACATGTACTGCAGCTTGCCCTTCAGCGCGCCGGCCTGGGTGTGCGACGCCTTCGACGCCGCCTTGGCGATGCCGAAGTCGCACAGCTTGATGTCGCCTTCCTGCGAGATCAGCACGTTCTGCGGCGAGACGTCGCGGTGGACGAGACCCATCTCCCGCTCTTCGAAATCCTTCTTGCGGTGGGCGTAGTCGAGCGCCGACGCGACCTTCGAGGCGATGAACAGCGCCAGCTCGACGGCCATCGGATGATCGCGCTCTTCGCCGCGGCGCAGGATCGTCTTGAGGTCGTACCCGTCGATGTACTCCATCGCGATGTAGTACGAGCTCTGGATTTTGCCGAGGTCGTAGATATGGATGATGTTGTTGTGGTTGAGCTGCGCCGCCAGCTTCGCCTCATCGACGAACATCTCGATGAAGTCCTGGTTGTCCGAAAGGTGCGGGAGGATTTTCTTGATCGCGACGATCTTCTGGAACCCTTCCACGCCGCGCATGCGCGCTTTCCAGACCTCGGCCATTCCGCCGGTCGCGATCTTCTCCACCAGCACGTACTGGCCGAAGCGCACGCCGTCGGTCGGCTCGTCTTCTTCGACGCGCGGCGGCTCGGGGACGGGCTGCGGGAACACCGGCTGCGAGACCGGCACGCGATCGTCGACGTATGCCGGCATCTTCGCGGTGTTGAAGCGCTCCGGCGTGGGAGTCGGCGTGGGAGTCGGCGTTGGCGCGGGAGGCGCGGGCGCCGCGGGACGCGGCACGCTGCCGGTGACCGTTTTCGCGCGCGCGTTTTTCTCGAGGCCCGACAGCGTGTCGGACAACATCTTGTCGAGATCGCTCGTCGACGTGCGCTTCGGATCCGGCGCCTTCGCCTGCGGCGCGGCGGCGGCCGGGGCTGGAGTCGGTGTGGGTGTGGGAGTCGGTGTCGGAGCCGGCGTTGGTGTCGGAGGCGGCGGAGGTGAAGGCGCAGGCTGCGGCTGCGGTTGCGCCTGCGGTGCCGGCGCCGCTTCCTTCTTCCGCTGCGGCATCAGGCCGGACAGCGTGTCGGCGACCATCTTGTCGACTTCGCTCGTCGTTTTCTTCTTCACGCCGCCTGTCGTCGGTTTGTTCTCTTCGAGGAGGTCGCCGAAGATGTCGTTCGAGGTCAGCGCGACCGTGACGCCGTCGCGGATGCCGAGCATCTGCTGAATCTTGCCGAGAAATTCGTTCTCCGAATACGGCTTCGGCAGAATGTCCGAGGCGCCGACGCGCTGCGCGTCGCTCTTCGGACTCTTCCCGTTGTAGCCCGAGACCGTGAGCAGGATCGGCGTCTCCTGCAGCGGCTTGCGTCCGCGGATCGCGCGAATCAGCTCGGTGGTGCTGATCTTCGGAACCACCGAGGAGAGAACGATCAGCTTCGGCTGGTCGGAGTCGAGCGCGCGCATTGCCTCTTCTCCGTCCTTCGCGAACGTCGGCGTGAACGGCTGCCCGGCCAGCGCCTGCCGCACGCGGTCGGTGTACCTCGGCTCGTATTCGACGACAAGGATGTTTTCAGACATGGGAGGTTGACGATTCTGGCACAACGGGGCCAAAGGTAAAAGGTGAAGGTTGCCCTTTCAACCGACTTGCATTTAACGGAGACCTTTCGCATACTACCTCTCGCACCTCGCGCGACGACATTAAGCGTTTGCATCCCGCCGGGCGTTGAGACTTGATCCTCCGCCCCGACGTCGTCGGATCCAGGGTACTCGCAGGTGAAAAGCTCATTTGGTTTTGATTGAGTTCGAATGACACCAGAAGATCGCACTCCGCGTAAGCGGCGTCGTCGCAGACGCCGCGGGGGCGGTGCCGCTCCAGCCGGACCTCCGGCCGTGAACGGCAACGGCCCTTCACCAGGCAACGAAGCTCTTCCGCCACAGCAGTACGGCGGAGGCGGCGGGGGCCGGCGCCGCCGGCGTTCGCGTCACGGACGCAGCCGCGACGACCGTCCGTACCAGCAGGACAGCGGCGGGCCGGTTCCGGAGCTCACCGTCGAGCCGGGACAACTCGTCCCCGCCAGCGGCGTGCTGTTCATCAAACAGAACGGCACCGGCATGCTCGTCGATCCGGCGAACAACTATCAGCCGGCTCCGGGCGACACCATCGTGCCGCGCTCGACGATCGAGAAGCTGCACCTGCAGGGCGGGCTCATGCTCGGCGGCACGGCGCGGCGCGCCGGCAACAACATGGAGCTCGCCGGACTCGAGACCGTCGAAGGGATGGCGCTCGAGGAGTATCGCGAGTCGCGCCGGCCGTTCTCCGAGCTGATCTCGATCGATCCGAACGAGGTGTTCAAGCTCGAGACCGAGTCCGAGCGTCTCACCACGCGCGTGCTCGACCTGCTGTCGCCGCTCGGCAAGGGCCAGCGCTGCCTCATCGTCGCTCCGCCGAAGGCCGGCAAGACGACGCTGCTGAAGGACATCGCCCACGGCATCAATCTGAATCACCCCGACGTGATCCTCTTCGTGCTGCTCGTCGATGAGCGCCCCGAGGAAGTCACCGACTTCCGGCGCTCCGTCGAGAAGGGCGAAGTGGTGGCCTCGAGCTCGGACGAGACCGCGGACAGCCACATCCACCTCGCCGAGATCATCCTCGAGCGCGCGCGCCGGCTCGTGGAGATCAAACAGGACGTCGTGATTCTCTGCGACTCGATCACCCGCATGTCGCGCGCGTACAACAACGAGCAGCGGGGATCGGGCAAGATCCTCTCCGGCGGCATCGACGCGCGGACGATGGAGAAGCCGCGGCGCTTCTTCGGCGCCGCGCGCAATGCCGAGGACTGGGGCTCGCTGACCATCATCGCCACCGCGCTCGTCGATACCGGCTCGCGCATGGACGAGGTCATCTTCCAGGAGTTCAAGGGCACCGGAAACACGGAGATCGTGCTCGACCGCGGCCTGTTCGAGCGCCGCATCTTCCCGGCGATGAACATCGCTCAGACCGGCACGCGCAAGGAGGAAAAGCTCCTCCCCCCGACCGTCCTGCCGAAGGTGCACACCCTCCGCCGCGCCCTCGCCGGCACCGATCCGATGACCGCGATGAAGATGCTGCTGGAGAGATTGCAGAAGTTTCCGAATAATGATGCGTTTTTAAAGAGCTTTTGACCGCCGCCCAACCGGTTGCGCGGTTTTCCCCCGCCCTCGCACCCGTTGCTCCACGCACGCCTGGCGGCGTGCTGCTTGTCGCGAAAAACAGCGCGCGCTTGCGCGCGCGTGGCGGAACGGGTGTGCGTGGTGGGGGAAAACCGGGGGAAGGGCGGGCGGGAGCAACCGCGCAACCGGTTCGGGTGGGTGGATGGGGAATCCAAAAAACCGTTTCTTTACCCGCGGCGCGGGGTGCGGTACCTTTACCGCGCAAATCTGCCTTTTTTCCGTGCGCGGTTCGTCCGATCGCGCCATCCAATTTCAGTGAGGGAGGTCTTCATGCAGAGCCGTACTCGATTTATTTTCATCGCACTGCTCCTGCTGTGCACCGCCGGCGCGGCGTTCGCGCAGGGCGTCAACAGCACCACCGGTTCGATCGCCGGCAAGGTGACGGACAGCAGCGGCGGCGCACTTCCGGGTGTCACCGTCACCGCCACGAACCTCGGCACGGGTCTCACCCGCGACGCGGTCACCGAGAGCGAGGGCACGTACCTGCTCAACCTCCTCCCGCCGGGCAAATATCGCGTCGACGCGGAGCTGGCGGGCCTCGGCAAGGCGACCAATTCCAGCGTGAACGTCCTGCTCGGAAACGCCACCAAGGCCGATCTCCAGATCGCGCCTCAGGTGTCCGAACAGATCACCGTCACCGCGGCCGCGCCGGTGGTCGACACGAGCCGCACCGGTACCGCGGCCTCGGTCACCGAGCAGCAGATCGAGGACCTGCCGATCCTCACGCGCGACTTCCGCGCGCTCGCGCAGCTCACCCCCGGCGTCGTCACGGCCTTCGGGTCGCGCATCACCTCCAACGGCGCGCGCGGCATCTCCACCGACTACAACATCGACGGCGCGAGCTCGAACAACGACTTCTTCGGCGAGCAGACCGGCGGCACCCGCGCGCCGTTCACCTTCTCGCAGGCGGCGGTCCGCGAGTTCCAGGTCGTCCGTTCGCAGTACGACGCTGAATACGGACGCGGCGTCGGCGCGACGCTGAACGCGATCACCAAGAGCGGCTCGAACGATCTCGAAGGCCAGGTCTTCTATTACCTGCGCCGCAGCGACTGGGCTTCGTCCCGCACGCGCACGTTCTCGAACGGCCAGACCGCGACCGACAGCTTCGTCGCCAAGGACTCGTCGCAGCCCGGCTTCGCGCTCGGCGGTCCGATCGTGCGCGACAAGCTGTTCTACTTCGTCAACTTCGACGGACAGCGCCAGGATCAGCCGATTTTCGCCACGAACGTCACCACCAACGCCACGTTCGCCGCGCTGCCCGACGCGACCAAAACCGCGTTCCTGACGAAGGTCCAGAACCTCATCGGTTTCCCGTACGAAGAGGGACTGACCTACGAGCAGACCTTCAACCAGAAGACGTATCTCGTGAAGTTCGACCTCAACGCCGGCTCGAAGAACCACTTCTCGCTGCGCGACAACTACTCGAACTTCGAGAACGGCAACAACCAGTCGTTCAACCACCTCTCCAACCAGGGCGTGGAGAACGACAAGTTCAACCAGCTCGTGCTGCAGGGCGAGACGATCTTCACCAGCAACATGTTCAACCAGCTCATCGTCCAGTACGCGACCGACGAGCGCCCGATCTCGCCCATCACCAGCACGCCGGAAGTCGCCGTCACCTACGCGACCGGCCAGACGGTGTTCCTCGGCCAGAACGACTTCCTGCCGAACAACACCAAGGAAAAGAAGACTCAGATCAAGGACACGCTCTCGTACGTCTGGAACGCCCACACGTTCAAGGGCGGCGTGGAAGCGCTGCTCGTCTCGATCGACAACCTCTTCCCCCGCAACCTCAACGGCGTGTTCCGCTACAACAGCGTCGCCGACTTCGTGAACGACCGCCCGGCGTCGTACAACCAGGGCTTCGGCGCGGGCGGCGGTCTGACCTCGTGGGATCAGAACACCTACGCGCTCTACGCGGCCGACTCGTTCCGCATGGGAGCGCGCTGGACCTTCGACTTCGGCCTGCGCTACGACTGGCAGACGGTTCCGGAGCCGGCGGCGAACGCGTTCCCGCAGCATCCTGAGTTCATCAGCCAGATCGAGGAAGACCACAACATCGCGCCGCGCTTCGGCTTCGCGTACGACGTGCTCGGCAACGGCCGCTCCGTCCTGCGCGGCGGCACCGGCAAGTTCTTCTCCTACATGCCGGCGATTCTTCTCTCGAATCCGCTGACGCAGATCAGCGGCAACTTCAATCAGGTCAGTATCGCCAACTGCAATCTGGCGACGAACCCCGTGCCGTGCCCGGTCTATCCGAACCTCCTGACGCCGGCGCAGTTCGGGGTGCTTGCGCGCACCGGAACGGACGTCGTCACGATCGGCCCCGGCTACGAGGCGCAGGAAGCATGGCGCTCGAGCCTTCAGTTCGAGCAGCAGATCGGCTCCACGTACAGCGCGGCGGCCGGCCTGATCTATCAGAAGACGACGAAGGTGCAGGGCACGCGCAACATCAACGCCGTGCCGCTCGGCATCTCCTTCGGCAACGTGCCGCTCTATACGACCAACTCGCCGAACCGCCGCTACAACGACATGGGCGTCGTGCGCGAGCTGTTCAGCGATGAGGAAGCGACGTATCGCGCGCTCACGCTCGAGACGCACAAGCTGGCGGTCAACAACTCGAAGTTCTCGTGGGATCTGAGCTACACCTGGTCGAAGTCGATCGATCAGGACTCGAACGAGCGCTCGACCTCGACCTCGTTCCTCTACGATCCGAACAACCTCGACCTCAGCGAAGGCCCGAGCGACAACGACGTCCGTCACCGCGTCGTCGGCGACGTCACCTACCGCCTGCCGTGGGGCTTCACCGTCTCGGCGATCGGTTCGTGGCGTACCGGTACTCCGTACACGGCCGGCAACTCGTTCGCGGGCGCGATGAACATCAACGGTCTGACGCAGACCTCCGGCAACATCCCGGTGTTCGTCAACTCGAACGGCGACATCATCGACCTGGCCGCGTTCTCCGGCACCGCCGCCACGTCGAAGACGCGCGCCGAGATCGCGGCGTTCCTCGCCGCGCAGGGCGCGCGCATCATCGGCCGCAACACCGAGCGCCAGAACGATGTCTGGAACGCCGACCTCCGTCTCGCGAAGACGTTCGGCCTGCCGCGCGGACTCGAGATCGAGATCCTCGGCGAAGTGTTCAACCTCTTCAACGTGAAGAACCGCTTCATCGGCGCCGCAAACCAGGCGGTGTTCAACTGGGTCTACACCGCGGCCACCGACAAGTACGTGATCACGAAGGTCAACTTCGCGGACGGCACGCCCCGCTTCGGCGTGGCGAGCGGCTACGAAGCCAGCGTCGACCCGCGTCAGTTCCAGGTCGCGGCGAAGGTTCGCTTCTAGTTTCCGACTCGCAGCAAAACCAACGGCCACCCGGCAACGGGTGGCCGTTTTTGTTTAGAGTGCACCCATGCGTATCGCAACGCTCGCACTGACGCTGCTCACCTTCGCCTGCGCGACGGCCACTCCCCCTCCTCCGCCGCCCTGCAATCCCGCCCTCGCTCTCATCAACGCCACGGTATGGGTGCAGAGCGCCGCCGAGTACCGTGCCAGCTCGATCCAGACCTACTCCACCGCGCGCCGCATGCTCGACGCCGCGCTCGCCGACCCGTCGTGGAACGTGGAAGAAGGAACGAGCGATCCCTCCCAGCCGCCCGCGATCATCCTCGACGCCGACGAGACCGCGATCGACAACAACGGCTTCGAGACGCGCATGATCCGCCAGGGAAAGACGTACGACGCGGAGAGCTGGAAGCAGTGGGTCAGCGAGGCCGCGGCAGAAGCCGTGCCGGGCGCGGCGAACTTTCTCGCCTACGCGAAGAGCCGCGGCGTCACGCCGTTCTTCATCACCAATCGCGACAAGGACGAAGAGCCGGGCACGCGCAGGAACCTGGAGAAGCTCGGCTACCCGCTCGACCCGAACCTCGACACGGTGCTCGTGCGCGGCGAGCGCGAGGAGTGGAAGCCCAGCGACAAGGCCCCGCGCCGCGCGCACGTCGCCGCGAGCTACCGCGTCCTGCTCCTCTTCGGCGACGACCTCAACGACTTCGCGAACGCGCGCGACAAATCCATCGCCGAGCGCGACGCCATCATCGACGCCAACGCCGCGCTCTGGGGCACCCGCTGGTTCATGCTCTCCAACCCGATGTACGGCTCCTGGGAGCGCGCCATCACCGGCGGCACCGGAACGCCGTGCGAACAGCTGCAGAAGAAAATCGACGCCCTGCAGGAGTGATCATCCATGTGCCGCAATATCAAGACCCTCTTCAACTTCGAACCGCCCGCCACCGAGGAAGAGATCCGCGCCGCCTCGCTCCAGTTCGTGCGCAAACTCTCCGGCTTCAACAAGCCCTCGAAGGCCAACGAAGCCGCCTTCGACCGCGCGATCGAGGAAACCGCCGCCATCGCCCGTACGCTCATCGACTCGCTGGTCACGAATGCCGAACCGCGCGACCGCACGCTCGAAGCACAGCGCGCGCGCCTCAAAGCGATCAAGCGGTTTGGGTGATCATCGGCCGCCCACGCTATCCATCTTCTCGAACTGATTCGAGAACGCGGTCACGCGCCAGCCGCCGGGGCGCTTCTGCAGGGTCACGACCTGCTTCAGCGTCGCGAACATGGCGGGGCGAAGGGCGGACTCGACGCCGACGGGGTTGAAGAGCACGGTCTGCGTCGCATGGAGCGTGCGCGCGCCGTCGGGTCCGGACTCGCTCGACTCGATCGTGAAGCGCGACGGAAACAGCGTCTGAAACATCGCCGGCCCGGCGCCGATCCTCTCCTGACTGCCGAGCTTCTCGAGATCGGCCGCCGAGAGTCCGTAAGACATCGCCGCCGCGGCATCGTAGCGGCGGTGCAGTATCTCCTCCGCGAATTGCCGGTAGAGGGCTTCCGGACCGTGCGTGGAACGGTAGCGATAGACGAGAAACGCGACCGCGATGAGGCCGAGAACGGCAAACGCTTTCTTCATATCTCTTTGAATCGCAGCAGGCTGATGCCGAACACGATCATCCAGACCGGCAGCAGATAGTTGTTCACCTCCGCCACCGGCGCCACCGCACCGGCGACGTTCCGGAACATACCGATCAGTCCCGCGGCCGAGGTCGCGACGCCCAGCCACCCAACCCAGCGCGGGAAGCCGCTGCCCGGTTTGAGCATGGCCGACGCGGTCAGGAGGAAGAAGAGGCTGAAGCAAAGCTCGCCGAGGAACTCGCCGATGTAGTTGCCGAGGTAACTGTTCACGGCGTTGAACGCAGCATCGAGCGCAGGACGGGCGCCCGGCTCGACAGCCCACGCGCGCGCCAGCTCCCACTGGAAGCTCGGCCAGCGCATGAGGCCGAGGATCATCGCGATCGAGGAGACGACGGCAAACAGCGTCGCCGATCGCATCATGCCTTCGTTCCGCGCACGCAGCGCGTGGAACGCGCCGACGGCCGCCGGAATCCAGAACAGCGGAAGCAGCGCGTAGATCGCCCACACCGCGCGTCCCGTCCCGCCCGTCGCGAGCAGCGCCGGCAGCACATCCGCCGCGCGTCCATCCAGCACATCGGGGTAATTGAATTGCGCGGCGAGCCACGAAAACACGACGAGAAACGCGATCGCGGCGAAAATGAGCGCAAGACCGCCGATCCGGATGATTGTCATTGTGGCGCGAGTATGCCACCGATGAGCACGCCGGCGCGGCCGGTCAGTTCACGACGCTGCCGACGACGTCGTACGGATGCGCGTCGGTGATCTCCACGCGCGCGAAGGCGGGGAGGTCGGCCGGCAGGAGGTCGATGCCGTCGTTGATCAGCAGGCGGCCGTCGATCTCCGGCGCCTGGCCGACGAGGCGGCCTTCGAGCAGGTGCTCGGTCTCCTCGCACACGCCGGTGATGATGGCGTCGAAGGTGCGGCCGACTTTTTCCTCGTTGCGGGAGAGCGCGATCTTCTGCTGCAGCTCCATCAGCTTCGCGCG
>Ga0134123_10003661_pt1 | contig 10008 bp, 7 predicted proteins | sample KB303_FD_96460 | JGI IMG/M metagenome (GOLD analysis project Ga0134123, IMG submission 96460) | Terrestrial soil microbial communities without Nitrogen fertilizer from Kellogg Biological Station, Michigan, USA - KB3-0-3 | ecosystem: Environmental > Terrestrial > Soil > Unclassified ...
CGGCGCGGACGAGCTGCGTCGCGCCGAGCCGCAGCCGGCCAGCGCCGGCAGCGCGAGCAGCGCAACCAGCGCGATCGCCAGCGGGCGCAGCCCGGCGCTCACGCCGGGCTGCGCGGGATGCTGGCGCATTTCGCTCAGGGAGTGACGGCCTTCAGGGCGTTGGACAGGGCCACGCCCGCGGGCGCGCCGACGTCCTGGATCGCGAACTGGAAGCCGAGCACCGTGTTCGCCGGGACGCCGACCGGCCACGCGGCCCAGGCCAGGTTCAGGTTGCCGCTCGGGTCGCTCGAGAGCGGGAGCAAGAGCAGCTCGGGGACCGGCACGAGGATGCCGCCCTTGAAGGGCACGCCCGCGCCGACGCCGAGCGACACGAAGAGGAAGCTGGGCGCCGAGGGCATCGCGTTCGTCAGCTCGAGCGAGCCGGGCGAGCCCGCGACCAGCGTGCCCTCGCCGTGCAGGATCGGCTTGCCGAGGCTGCCGGCCAGCGCATGCCCGAGCCCGGTGAAGGGACCGGCGGGCTTGATCCGGAAGATCTGGCCCTGCTGGTCGACGATGTACATCTCGCCGTTGGCGTCCTCGCCGAAGGAGGTCGGACCCTGCGGCTGGATCGTCGCCGCGCCGGGCGGGTCGAGCTCGGCCGTGCGCTCCACGAAGTCCGTCACCGCGACGCCGTCGTAGCGCAGCGACCAGAACTGCGCGGTGCAGTAGTCGCCGTAGAAGTAGGTGCCCGCCAAGTCGGGGATCGCATCGCCGCGGTAGACGAAGCCGCCGGTGATCGAGCACTTGCCGCCGCCGTGGCCGTAGCTCTGGATCGGCAGCGTCAGCGCGGGGTCATTGCAGATGCAGCCCGTGAGGCCGGTGCAGTTGAAGGCTTCCATGCAGCGCCAGCCGTAGTTCTCGCCGCCGATGCTGCTCGCCGGCCGGAAGTCGACCTCCTCGCGCAGGTTCTGGCCGACGTCGCCGATCCACAGGTCGTGCGTCTCGCGGTCGAAGGACCACCGCCACGGGTTGCGCAGGCCGAAGGCCCAGATCTCGTCGAGGAAGTTCGGGTCGCTCGTGAAGGGGTTGTCGCCCGGGGCCGTGCCGTCCTTGTTGATGCGCATCATCTTGCCGAGCAGCGTCAAGCCCCACTGGGCGTTGCCTCCCGGCTCGTGGTGGATCGGGCCGGTGTCGTTGGCGTCGCCGCCGTCACCGCACGCCAGCCACAGCTTGTCGTCGGGGCCGAGGATGATGTTGCCGCCGTTGTGGTTGCTGACGGTGTGCGCGATCGGGCCCAGGATGACCAGGCCGCTGAGCGGGTCGGCGTGATCGGGGTCGTTGATCTGGTCGGGCACCGTGTAGCGCTCGATGATGATCGCGCCGTCCGGCGAACGGGTGTAGTAGACCCAGAAGAAGCCGGTGTTGGCGTAGTCCGAGTCGAAGGCCATGCCGAGCAGGCCGCGCTCGTTGGCGCCGACGTTGACCTTGCCGGTCAGGTCGAGGAAGGGCGTGGCGTTCTTGACGCCCGCCTTGAAGATCTCGATGTCCGCCTGCTGCTGCTCGATCACGAAGAGCCGGCCCGTGTCCCCCGGAGGCTGGCCGGCCCACAGCGGCTTGACGGCGCCGGTGGCCACCTGCTCGGTCGTCAGGGGGGTCTGCGCCAGGGCAAGGGTCGCGAGGCAGGGCAGGATCAAGGCGGCAGCGAGAGTGTGTCTCATGGTGGGTCCGGCTCCGGGAAGTCTGAGATCGGGGCGCCGGCGCAGCCGAGGTCGAAGCGCCGGGAGACTGAAGCGGGAACTATACCACGGGTCGGCGGCGTCCGGACGGTCCGTTCCCGCCGTCCGGCTCGCCGCCGACCACTCGTGGAACCTCCGCTCGCGCGGCCTCGCTCGCGCTCGGCCGGCGCCGGCCCCGGCTCAGAACTTGATCTGGTACTGGAGCCGGATCTGGTCCTCGTCCTGGTCGGGGACGGTCTCGTTGTCGAGCATGACGTAGTCGAGCATCCACTTGCCGTTGTGGGCGTCGATGTAGCGGTTGATGCCGAGCGCCTTCTCCTTCGTCTTGGCCGCGGCCGCTCCGAGCAGCGAGTCGTCCGTCTGGTCGACCTCCGAGAGCCGCGCTGCGACCTCCCAGGCCTTGGGCACGAAGAACCAGCCGGTCTGCAGGGTGTAGCCGTGGTCGTCGTTGTTCGATCCCACGTCCGGATCGGTGGTGCGGTCGTAGTACTCGGCCAGCACCGAGAAGGGCCCGGTCATCCACTGGGCCTCGAAGCCGAGCGTGTCGGCGTCGGTGCCCCCGCTGGGCAGCGTGGCCGAGACCGTGTTCAGGAAGCTCGCGTCCTTGTTGATCATGTAGGCGACGCCGAGGGCCAGCTTGCTCCCGCCGTCCATCGTCTGGAAGGCGGGCGTGTCGTACTTCATCTCGCCCAGCGGGTACCACACGAAGCGCGCGCCGTAGCGCAGGCCGTCGCCGGTCTGGCCCGCCGGGGTGGTGATGTCGTCGGCCGAGTTCGGCTCGTTCTCGCCGTCGCCGTTGGCAGCCGCGAACTCGTACTCGAACATGCCGTCGGGGCCCTTGCCCTGCCAGGAGGCGCCCGGCTCGCGCGCGGGCGAGTAGGCCTTGCTCGCGATCGACTTCTCGACGAGCTGCCCGGCGCTGTCGGAGATGAGCTCCTCGCGGCCGAAGGGGAACTTGTACTGGCCGAAGCGGATCGAGCCCGTGTCGGTCACGCCGTAGTCGACGTAGGCGTCCTTGACGCGCGCGTCCTTCTGCTCGGAGGGCTCGGTCGCGTCGACGTCGGTGTCCTGGGTGGACTGGGTGCCCGCGTCGAGCTCGAGCTTGTACTTGATGTTCTCCGCGCCGGCGTTGCCCGCGAAGATCACGCGCGCTCTCGGCACGCTGAAGTTGGGGCCGTCGCCGCTGCTCGCCTCCGTCTCGCGGTTCACGAAGCGCGCCTGGAGGTAGCCGCTCAGGCCGAGCGACCACTTGCCGTCGGGCGACTTGAACTCGAGCTTGGTCGGGCTGCCGCCCTCGACCTGCACGTCGGGCGCCGTGAGCCGCGCGAGCCGCCCCTCGATGAGGTCGATGTCGCTGCCGTGCTCCGAGGCGCGGGCGCGGGCCATGGCCAGCAGCTCGTCGTACTGCTGCTGGTCGATCAGCCCGCGCTCGAGCAGCACGTCGAGGATCGCGACATCCACGTTGCTGCCGTCGTCGTTCTGGGCAGTCACGACGGAAGGGACGGCCAGGGCCAGCACCGCCAGGGCGGTGGCCAGCCGGAAGCGCCTGTTCATCGGTCGGGGTCTCCGGGGTCGGTCGGGGTTGACAGCGGGCCCAGGAAACGAGCGCCGCGTGAAGACTTTATGAGGGCTCGGGGGGCTTTCCGAAAAGCCCCGTGGGCGGCGGCCCGCCGCGCTTCGGCCGATCCGGGCCGTTCCCTATGCTGGTTCCACGTGAACTTCACCGGCCGTTCACCGGCCAGCGGCAACGTCTCCAGGCATGTCTCGACCCCGAATCTTGATCCTGGAGGACGAACCGGACATCCGGGAGATCCTCGAATACGCGCTCAAGCGCGACGGCTTCGACGTCATCTCGGCCACCGACGGCCAGGCCGGCCTGGCGGCCGCGCGGCGGCTGGTGCCCGACCTGATCCTGCTCGACCTCATGCTGCCCGGCATGGACGGCCTCGAGGTCTGCCGCCAGATCCGCGGCGACCCCTCCACCGCCGGCATCGCGCTGATCATGGTCACCGCCAAGGGCGAGGAGTCGGACGTCGTGCTCGGCCTGGGCCTGGGCGCGGACGACTACATCGCCAAGCCCTTCAAGCCCCACGAGCTCGTGGCGCGCACGCGGGCCGTGCTGCGGCGCACGCGTCACGCCGCGATTGGCAAGCAGGACCAGCGCGCGGTGGTCGTCGGGCCGCTGCGCATCGACCCGGCCTCGCACCGCGCGACGCTCGAGGGGCAGGAGCTGCCGCTCACCGCGACCGAGTTCCGCATCCTCCACTTCCTCGCCAGCCGGCCCGGGCGGGTCTTCACGCGCGACCAGATCCTGGCGGCCTCGATCGGCGCGAACGTCGTCGTGCTCGAGCGCAACATCGACGTGCACATCCGCAGCATCCGCAAGAAGCTGGGGTCGCAGCGCGACCTGATCGAGACCGTGCGCTCGATCGGCTACCGCTTCGCCGAGCCGGCCGGGTGAGCGCCGGCCGGGCCGCGAGTCTCCGGCCATGAGCGGCTTCTGGAAGGTCTTCGGCGCGGCGGCGCTCGTGGTGGTCGTCGCCGTCGCGGCGGTGCCGCTCGTGCTGCTGCCGCACCTCGACAGCCAGCGCCGCGAGCACCAGACCCTCGAGCTCACGATCGAGGCCGAGATGCTCGCGTCGGTCGCCCGTCCCGCGCTCGCCCTGGCCGACCCCGCGGCAGAGGGCGCCGAGGCGCGGCGCGTCGTGCGCGAGCTCGCCGGGCGGCTGCACGACCGGCGCTTCACCGTGCTCGCGGCCGACGGCACGGTGCTGGCCGACACGCACGAGGACCCCGCCCGCATGGAGAACCACGCGGACCGGCCGGAGATCGTGGCCGCGAGGGAGGGCCGGCCGCTGCGGCCCGAGCCGCGCTTCAGCCAGACGCTCAAGATGAACATGCTCTACGGCGCGACGGCCGTGCGCGCCGAGGATCCCGACGCGCGGCTGCTCGGCTTCGCGCGCGTCGCCCTGCCGGCCGCCGACCTCGACGCCCAGGCCGGGGTCGTGCGCCGCGCCGTGCTGCAGGGCGCCGCGATCGCGCTCGTGGTGGGCGCCCTCCTCGCGGCGCTGCTGGCGCGCAGCGTTCAGAAGCCCGTCGCGCTCATCGCCGGCTTCGTGGGCGCCATCGCGCGCGGCGAGCGCCCGGCGCGCCTGCCGCGCACGGGGCACGGCCAGCTCGGCACGCTCGCCGCCGCGGTCGACGACATGGCCGACCAGCTCGAGCAGCGCTTCGAGCGCATCCAGCGCGACGCGGCCGAGATCCGCGCGATCCTGGCGAGCATGGTCGAGGGCGTGCTCGCGACCGACGCCGACCAGCGCGTGCTGCTCATGAACGCCGCGGCCGCCGACATCCTCGGCACGCGGCCCGAGGAGGCGCAGCGCCGGCGGGTCTGGGAGGTCAGCCGCCTGCCCGAGCTCGGCGACCTGCTCGCGCGCTGCGCGCGCTCGGGCCGGCCCGAGAGCCTCGAGATCGCGCGGCCCGGCGACCTCAACGACCGCGCCCTGCGCCTCACGGCCGCCCCGCTCACCGACGCCGGCGGCCTGTGGGGCTGCGTGGTCGTGCTCCACGACCTGTCCGAGATGCGGCGCCTCGAGCGCGTGCGCCGCGATTTCGTGGTCAACGTGAGCCACGAGCTCAAGACGCCGCTCACCGCCATGCGCGGCTTCCTCGAGACCGTGCTGGCCGACGAGACCATGAACGAGGCCACGCGTCAGCGCTTCCTCCAGCGGGCGCGCGACAACACCGACCGCCTCGTCGCGATCGTGTCCGACCTGCTCACCCTGGCCCGGGTCGAGGCCGAGGACGGGCGCCTCGAGCGGACTGCCCTCGACCTGCGCGAGATCGTCTCGGAGTGCCACGAGCAGGCGGCCGGGCTGGCGGCGACGCGGGCCGTCACCCTGAGCTGGGACGCGCCCGACCGGCCGGTTCCGGTCGAAGGCGACCGGGCGGCGTTGTATACCGCACTGATGAACCTGCTCGACAACGCGATCAAGTACGGGCCGCGCGGCGGGCAGGTGCAGCTGCGCGTCTGGGCCGACGCGGCCGCGGGCCAGGCCGCGGTCTCGGTCGAGGACCAGGGCCCGGGCATCCCGCCCCACGAGACCGAGCGGATCTTCGAGCGCTTCTACCGCGTCGACAAGGACCGCTCGCGCGCTCTCGGCGGCACAGGCCTCGGGCTCTCCATCGTGCGCAACGTGGCCCTCGCGCACGGCGGCCGCGTCGACGTGACGAGCGCCCTGGGGCGCGGCGCGACCTTCACCCTGCGGCTGCCCCTGGCCGTCGCGTCGGCCGCGGCGCCGGCGCGCGAGGCCCGCCCGTGACCAAGACCCTCGACGACGATCTCGCGCTGCTCGGCCAGGGCATCCTGCGCATGGGCGGCCTGGTCGAGAGCCAGGTCGACGCCGCCAGCATCGCGCTGATCCAGCGCCGCGCCGAGGTCGCGCGCCAGGTCGTGCAGGCCGACGACGAGATCGACCGGGTCGAGCTCGAGGTCGACGAGGAGTGCCTGCGCCTGCTCGCGCTGCACCACCCCGTGGCCGGCGACCTGCGCTTCATCACCGCGGTCATGAAGATCAACAACGACCTCGAGCGCATCGGCGACCTGGCCACGAACGTGGCCGAGCGCGCGCTCGACCTGGCCAGCGGGCCCCCGCTCGGCCTGCCGCTGCGCTTCGAGCGCATGACGCAGATCGTGCGCGGCATGCTCCACGACGGGCTCGACGCCCTCGTGCGCCGCGACGGGGTCCTCGCGCGCGACGTGATCCGCCGCGACGACGAGGTCAACACGATCCACCGCGAGAACTTCGACGTGCTCCAGGAGGAGATGATGCGCGAGCCGGCCAGCGTCGAGCGCGCGGTCGATCTGCTCTCGGCCAGCCGCCAGCTCGAGCGCATCGGCGACCAGACCAAGAACATCGCCGAGGACGTCGTGTTTCTCGTCGAGGCGCGCGTCCTCAAGCACCAGCGGCTCGACGAGCCGGGCTGACGGCTCTCGGGACCACGACGCCCGCTCCCTCAACTCGTCTGCGGACCATCCCGGCCCGTCGACTGCCCTGATCACCCAGCTCGATGACCGGCCAGCGGCGTGAAGCACCGTGGTGCGCCGGAGTCCGGCGCGGGTCGGGGGCAGGCGCAGCCCGACTTCACGGATCGGTCGGCCTAACGCCCCGTTGCGCTTCGGCACTCGCCCTCGCCTCGCGGCGTTAGGCCGGAGAGCCGTGCCCGAGGGCGAGCCTGCCCCCGACCCGCGCCCTACGCCGATGCGTGGTGCCGCACGATCTCGCCGGTGATGAGATAGATGACGTCCTCGCCGACGTTGGCGAGGTGGTCCCCCACCCGCTCGAGCTCGCGCGACATGCGGTAGGAATCGAGCGCCGACTCGACCTCGCTGGCCTGCGCGAGGAGGTCGTAGACCTCGTCGCGCACGCGCCGGTCGAGGCGGTCGATGGCCGAGTCGCCGCGCAGGACCTCGCGCGCCTTGCTCGCGTCCTCCTCGACGAGCGAGGCGAAGGCCGCGCGGCCGGCGAGCACGACCCGGTCGGCGAGCTGGACCAGCACGGGCGGGATGTGCCCGCCGCGCAGGACGATGCGGCGCGTGAGGCGGCAGACGTTGGCGGCGTGGTCGGCGATGCGCTCGAGCTCGTCGTTGAGCTTGAGGATCGTGATGAGCACGCGCATGTCGTGGGCCACGGGGTGGTGCAGCGTGAGCAGGCGCACGCACTGCTCCTCGATGCGGACCTCGGTGCGGTCGACCTCCTTCTCGGCCTCGAGCACGCGGGCGGCCAGCTCGGGGTCGCGGCTGTGGAGCATCTCGCGCGCGCGATCGAGGGCGTCCAGGCAGCGCACGGCGTAGGCCGTGAACTCGGCGCGCAGCGCGGCCAGCTCGTGCTCGAAGGTCGCCGTCATCCGAAGCGCCCCGAGATGTAGTCCTCGGTCTCCGGGCGGTGCGGCGCGGTGAAGAGGTTGTAGGTCGGCCCGTACTCGATCAGCCGGCCGCGGTAGAGGAAGGCCGTGAAGTCGCTCGTGCGGCTGGCCTGCTGCATGTTGTGGGTCACGATGAGCACCGAGTAGCTGCCCTTGAGCTCGGCGATGAGGTCCTCGATGCGGCCGGTCGCGATCGGGTCGAGGGCCGAGCAGGGCTCGTCCATGAGCAGGACCTCGGGCTCGGCCGCGATCGCGCGCGCGATGCACAGGCGCTGCTGCTGGCCGCCCGACAGCCCCAGACCGCTCTGCGTCAGGCGGTCCTTGACCTCGTCCCACAGGGCCGAGGCCCGCAGGCTGCGCTCGCAGACCTCCTCGAGCACGCGCCGGTCGCGCACGCCGTCGATGCGCAGCGGGTAGACGACGTTCTCGAAGATGCTCATCGGGAAGGGGTTGCTCTTCTGGAAGACCATTCCCATGCGCTTGCGCAGCTCGATCACGTCCACGCCGGGCGCGTAGATCGAGTCGCCGTTCAGGCGCATGTCGCCCTCGATGCGCACGCCGTCGACGAGGTCGTTGAGCCGGTTGACCGAGCGCAGGAGCGTCGACTTCCCGCAGCCGCTGGGCCCGATGAGCGCCGTGACCTGGCCGCGGGGCACGGCCAGCGAGACGTCCCAGAGCGCGCGCGCCTCGCCGTACCAGAGCGAGAAGTCGGCCACCTCGAGCACGGCCTCCTGCTGGGCCACGGCCGCGTGCGTCTCGGTCTGCACGGCCTGGCCGTGGTCGATGGCCTCGAGGATCTGGCTGGCGCGGCGGCGCGGGCGGCCGGCCTCGTCGGCGGGCACGTCGGGGCGCAGGCTCGGCAGCGGCGGCGCGGAGGGCTCGATCGGGAGCTGGCCGGGAGAGGGCGCGGGCATCAGAACTTCCCCGTGACGAAGCGTGCGCGCAGCCGTGTGCGGATGGTCACGGCCGCGACGTTGAGGAGCAGGATGAGCGCGATGAGCAGCAGCGTGGTCGTGAAGACCATCGGCTTGGCGGCCTCGGAGTTCTGCGACTGGAAGCCGAGGTCGTAGATGTGGAAGCCGAGGTGCATGAAGCTGCGCTCGAGGTGCAGGAAGGGGAAGCGCCCGTCGAGCGGCAGCTCGGGCGCGAGCTTGGCTGCGCCCACGAGCATGAGCGGCGCGACCTCGCCGGCGCCGCGCGCGATGGCCAGGATCATGCCGGTCATGATGCCGGGCATCGCGCGCGGGAGCACGATGCGGCGGATCGTCTGCCAGCGGCTTGCGCCGCAGGCGTAGCTGCCCTCGCGCATGCTGCCGGGCACCGCGGCCAGCGCCTCCTCGGTGGCCACGATCACGACCGGCAGCGTGAGCAGTGCCAGCGTGAGCGAGGCCCACAGGATCCCGCCCGTGCCGAAGGTCGGCGTGGGCAGCTTGGCCGGGAAGAACAGCGAATCGATGCGCCCGCCGACGATGTAGCAGAAGAAGCCGAGGCCGAAGACGCCGAAGACGATGCTCGGCACGCCGGCCAGGTTGTTCACGGCGATGCGCACCGCGCTCGTGACCGGCCCCTGGCGCGCGTACTCGCGCAGGTAGAGGGCCGCGAGCACCCCGAAGGGCACCACGAGCAGCGCCATGACCAGCGTCATCATGACCGTGCCGAAGATGGCCGGGAACACGCCGCCCTCGCTGTTCGCCTCGCGCGGCTCCTCGAGCAGGAACTCGGCCCAGCGCGAGAGGTAGACGCCGAGCTTGCCGCCCAGGTCGAGCTGGTTGGCCGGGTAGGCGCGCTCGACGTCGGCGAGCGCCAGCGTCTGCTGCCGGCCGTCGGCGGTCTCGAGCACCATCGCGTAGCGCGCGTTCTCGGCGTCGAGCGCGCGGATGCGCTCGCGCAGCGCGTCGTAGCGCACGGTCAGGCCGGCGGACTCGGCCTCGAACTCCGCCGCGGCGCTTGCGTAGCGCAGAGAGTCGCGGCCCTCGCGCAGCTCGAGGTCGCGCAGCGCGAGCCGCCCCTCCTCGAGGTCGTGGTTGATGTCGCCGATCGCGTGGGTCTCGAGCGCCCGCCGCTGCTCGAAGCGCTCGCGCACCGCGCCGTGGTGCTGCTCGTAGAGGGCCCAGCTCGCCTCGGGGCCGGTCGCGACCGTCTCGTCGCCGATCCGGAAGGCGACGGGCTCGCCGTAGAAGCGCCCCCAGGTCAGCCGCTCGACGACGAGCATCCAGGCCGGCTCGCTCTCCTCGACGAGGTCCTGGTCGTCCACGAGCGTGAAGTGCTGGCCCGTGAGCTCGAAGTTGCCGGTGCGCAGCAGGCGCTGGCGCTCGCCGGGCGCGGCGGCCTCGGGCGAGGGCTCCTCGCGCGCGACCTCGCCCGCCAC
>Ga0134123_10003662_pt1 | contig 10008 bp, 9 predicted proteins | sample KB303_FD_96460 | JGI IMG/M metagenome (GOLD analysis project Ga0134123, IMG submission 96460) | Terrestrial soil microbial communities without Nitrogen fertilizer from Kellogg Biological Station, Michigan, USA - KB3-0-3 | ecosystem: Environmental > Terrestrial > Soil > Unclassified ...
AGCGAACCTCGCCACACAGCATTAGATGGAGGAGTGCGACCTGCCGATGCCGTCTCAAAGACCTCCCCAACAAATCCCAACCAAAGGATACTGGAAGCGCTTGCCCGCATAGCTCAAGGCGATTTGAGCCTGGTGATCAACGCAAGCCATCCCGATCAGAATGGCACCGACCGACAGTTGCTTATCAATCTTGATGGCCTCGCGCGGCGGCTGCGCTACATAGTCGGGCGTCTTCAGCGTGCTGCCGATTCGATCGAAGCCGTGGTTGGTGAAGTGCTCCGGGGGACGCAGACTCTTTCGGCGGGTGTGATCGACGAAGCCAAATCTGTCGAGGAAACATCAACTTCGATTTTTGAAATCAACTCGTCTATGCACTCGGTCGGCGACAGCCTTCAAACGCTTGCCAAACTTTCTCAGTCGACTTCGGCTTCGGTGCTGCAGATGGCAACGTCTATCAACCACGTCTCGGAGAACGCGGATGAGCTGGCTCAGTTTGTCGAAGAAACGGCGACCGCAATTGACGACATGGCAGTGAGCGTTCGGAAGGTTGCGGAGTCTACCGAAGCCCTCGCTGAATCGGCTGAGAAAACCGCTCGTGCGATGGAAGCGATTGACAACTCTACGCAGAGCATCGGCGACTCGGTGAACCAGACGACAGTGCTTGCCGAGGAAGTTGCCCGCTCGGCCGGCTCCGGCAGCCAAATTGTCGGCGAGACCGCAGTGAGCATGTCCAAGATCAAGGAAGCGATCGACGCGGCTACGGAGACGATCGCGCGGCTCGGGAAGCGTTCGGATCAGATCGGTGAAGTCACTCATGTGATCAACGAGATTGCCGACCGCACTCATCTCCTTGCGCTGAATGCAGCGATCCTTGCAGCGCAGGCGGGACCTCAGGGGCGCGGCTTTCGCATAGTCGCCGACGAGATCAAAGAACTCAGCGAGCGTACTTCTGCTTCAACTCGGGAGATCGAGGAGATGATCAAGTCCGTGCGCGAGGACGTCGCAGAAACGATCGAGCGGGTCGCGGTGGGCGGACAGCGCGCGGACGAGGGAGTCGATCTTGCCTCGAGAGCGTCAGTCCTGCTCGCGGAGATCCGAGAGAAGACGAACGCCGCCTCCGACCGAATACGTGTTATCGCCGACTCGACGGCGATTCAGGCGGCTGAAAGTCACACCGTTCTTGAAGCTGCCGATCTGGTTCGGCAGCAAGCGCGCGGCATCGAACGGGCAACCAGCGAACAGGCTCTGACTTCGCGCCAGATCGGCGAACGCGCGGTTCATATGAGCGAACTGACGGAGCAAGTCCGGCGCGCAACCGGAGAACAAGCTAAGGTCTCGCGTTACATAGCTGATGCGATGGAGAAGTTGACATCGGTTGTGGAAGAGATCGGACTGGCTTCGGACGAGCAATCAGCGGGCGCTGATCAGGTCCTACGGGCGATTGAAACCATCAAAGAAGTGGTTGACCGCAATCAGGCTTCGATATCCGGGATCAACAGCGCGGTGGATCTCCTGGTCCGCGAAGCCGAACTGCTCAATCGCGAGGTCGAGACGTTTCAGTTGCCGGCTCCGGATCGCGGGGGGCACCTGCGCTTCGCTCTTCGAACATCGCAAATGACTCTAGACCCGGCGACGATTTCCTCGATCTCGCGGGTAGAAGTGATGTCGAACATCTTCGAAGGTTTGGTTCAATTCGGCGAGCGAGCCGAGATAAGACCGGCTATCGCCGAACGATGGGAGACTTCCCCGGATGGGCGCGTCTACACCTTTCACCTGCGCGAGGGCGCCCGCTTTCATAACGGCCGACGGGTGCGAGCGGACGATGTGAAGTATTCGTTCGAGCGGCAGATGCGCCAGAACGAAGCGGCTGCCGCCTGGGTGTTCAGACCCATCTCCGGGGCCGAACAGTTCATCTCGGGTGAGAGCGATTCGGTCGCGGGAATCAAGATCGTCGGCGAGCAGATCGTGAGACTCGAACTCACTCAGCCGGTGGCATTTTTCCTCTCAACGCTGTGCATGGATTATGGCTATATTTTGCCGCGCGAAGAAGTCGAGCGCCCGTCGCCGGACTTTTCGATCCGGCCGACCGGCTCCGGGCCGTTCCGAGTCGTCGAGCCGATAGTTGGAAAAGAGGTACAGCTTGAGCATTTCTCAAACTACTGGAATCCCGAGCAGCCTTACGTCGACCGCCTGACGGTCCGGTTCGGAATGACGGCGGACGAAATCTTCAGCGCATTTCTGGAGGGCGGGCTGGACTATGTCAGCGATCTGCCGTTGACCTATCTCAACGAACTGAGAGAGCGCTCGGCTGACTTTCATATCCTGGAAGCGCTGGAGCTTCAGACGAGGATGCTCGTCTTTGATTGCGAACGTCCTCCGCTAAACGACCGGAGAGTGAGGCAGGCGATTTGTTTTGCGATTGACCGCGATCGTTTCTTGCAACAGGTATACGTTGGGCTGGCCGAATCTGCAATCGGTCCAATTCCGTCCGGCGTTTTGGGACATCACCCGGCTGAGCGCATTTACGAGCACGATCCTGGTCGGGCGCGGGCGTTGTTGGAGGAGGCGGGATGGGGCGGAGGATTCGACACCGAAGTGTGGTGGCCGCAGTCGGTTAGCAGCGCAGTCGAGTGTTTGAAAGAGGATTTGGCTGCCATAGGCATCCGCGCGGAGTTTCGTTACGTTGTCGCGGAAGAAATGCGGCGAGCGTTGAAGCTTCGAATGGTTCCCATCGCCGGCAGAGACTGGTACGCCGACTATCCGGATCCGGACAACTTCACTTATGTCTTGTTCAACTCCCGTAATCGCGATCTTTTCATCGGCTCTTACGCAAATGAGGAATTAGATCGCCTGACCGATGAAGCGAGATCAGTAATGAACCGCGAACTGCGGGAAAGAATCTATCGGGAAGTCACCCGCATCCTGCTAGACGATGCGCCATGCGCGTTTCTCGCTCACCGACGAAGCTTTGTAGCTCACCGCGCTGACCTCGAAGGGGTGACTTTGCATCTGTTGTCGCCGTTCGTCTCACCAAAAGACCTGTGGTTCGCAAAGAACGGCGAACCACGCTAGCTCATCGCCAAACACAAAAAGGCGGCCCGGAGGCCGCCCTTTCCATAAAGTCTAGCGATCGTGCTTGTCACTTCAGGTTCTTGAGTTCGTTAATCCGCGCCCGCACCGTTCTGACGTAAGTGGTAACCTCCCAATCTGTGAACCCGCCAGCACGAAACGCATCCGCGAGTTGTTTGTCCGAAAGTCGTCCCAGAAGATTTCCAATCCATTTTGCGTTCTCGACTTTGACGCCATAAAGCGCCTTGTGGTCCTTGCCATGGTAGTTGAAATCGACCTCGCCGTTCTTCACGCCGTCAATGAAGACCTGGTCGGAATAACCTCCCGGATCGCCCTTCGATCCACCGGGAGCGCTCCAGAAACCCGGTATGTTTCGGATGACCGATGTGGTTTTACCAAGCGTGCCTCCCAGATCCGACACATAATAAATCAGCCCGCTCCTGTCGCCCCCGCTCTTTTTCGACGGCTGCACAATCTTGTTGTTGGCTTCCTTCAAGTCCCAGTTGCTCAGCAACGCCATAAGCACCTTCAACCCCTGAAGCTCGCGCGCAGGGAGGGGGTTCTCATGCCAGGACCAGAGCCCGACTTCCTTGAGGCCGTCATCTCTCGACTTGAAGCGGACGTCCCAGACATCAAAACCGCCTCTGCCCTCGATGTGGGCTTTCTTTACGAAGTAGTCGGTGTCGACGTGATAGCCAACAGCCCACACGATCCGCGATGCGGATGTCGCCGGTCTCGCCTCAGACCCAAACTTGACCTGCCATTTTCGGCCCTTGTCATCCGTTACATTGATCTTTTCTGAGGTCCCCGATTTCGAGCGGTCCACAAAGGTGAATTTGCCATTCGGATCAGGCGCTCCCTCCGCGCCGCCGGGGCCATTGAACAGATCGCGGCTCTCAATATCAGACGGCTCTTCCCACAATACAGGATGACCGCTGGCGACGGTCGCTTTGTCGCCTTTTTGGTCGTCCTTCTTGTCTTTCTTGTCTTTCTTGTCCTTCTTGTCGTCGCCGTCTTTGTTCTTCTTCGGTTTGTCCGCTTTGTCGCCTTGGGCAGCAGGAAATGCTCTCACAGGCACGATTATGGCCGAGCCGCCAATTAGGCAGATTATCGCAAGCGCGCAGACTATTCGATGTTGGATCATGTGCGGTCTCCTCGATTCTCCAAGCTGGATAGTACCTTCCTTGAGTCAACGTGCAGATTATATTCGTTGGCTAATGGTGTGCAAGCGGATTTCAGTAAGCAGAGAAAAGAGGAGTGTCTGGAAAGGGCGGCGATCCTGACGCCGGAGACGCTGAACCCCAGCTCAGATCGCATGCTGTCCGAGTGCGCCAACGATGGAAGACTTGCTGCTGTTATCGATGGCAGTCGCTGAGTGAATTGATAACTAGCGTACGGCTTGCGACGTCAACCTGTCAGAAGCGACACATTGCTGTCGCTTCTGACCTTTGACGGTTTGTCTCAATTGGCGCGTTCGACCCAATCGCCTATGTTAACTTCAGCAGTCGTCCGAGTGATCATCGCAACCGCGGTGTTCTTCTCGACCTTGATCACGATCAACTCCCCCAGGACTTTCCGCGGAATTGCGGGACGCTCGCGCAACACGTCCTTGCGAAGAGTCTTGGTAGCTTGTACCGATATGTCACCGCCGCGGTAGCGGTCGCTTTCGTAGCCGTAGCTTCGGCGATCGACCACGTTGTCATCCGGAACGTTGGTGACACCTTCGTGAGCGCCGATCTCTCGATAGATTGTGAAATAGTCGCCCGCGTGGATGCTGTCGTCATCGCCTAGATCAAGAAAGACGACTCTGTTGGCCGACAGGTTCTCGTGGTATCCAGGCGCCATCACGATTTGACCTTTTGTTCCACCCGCACCCTCGCTATAGCGCGGTAGCGGCCGCGCGTCACGCGGCCCAGGTGCGCCGTACTCTTGATAAGGCCGGAGCCGGTCGCCTAGCTCGACCATATCGCACGAAACTGTTATCTCCGCGGTCGAAGTCTGGTCCTGGACCTCGATCACCCTCAGCAAGCCCAGCTCCCGAACGTAGTATCCCAGCCTCTTCTTGGTAAACGGATGCTCCACTTCGCCGATTGGCCGAATGACGAAGTAAACCGCGCCCGGCTGCACGCCGGCGCCTCGTCCGCGGTTGAGAAAAACTACATCACCCTGCGCGAAGGTAGCTTTTGTGTTTTCAGATTCCGCGCCAATCACTTGAAGGTCCTCGCGAGGCGCGCCTTGAGCGATGAAGCCCGTGCAGTAGAGGTCCGACCTCTTTGCGACCGGGTCTGACGATTCCGCCTTCGGCTGCTGAGCTGAAACTACTTGCCACGCGGACGCGAGAAAAACGGCGATCAACGCGATGGCCAAACGGGCTTTGCCTCTCATTAGCTTCTCCTTCGGAATGTGGGTGGGGATCTAGTCGGGGTCGCTGTTAGGGGCAGGTTGGCTCGACTGGCCGAAAGTACCAAAGTCCTAAAGGCAAGTCAATAATAAAGGCCGCTTGGTGTCCGGTGTCCAACGTTGACGGGGCTTGCAAAGCTGCGGGCGGCAACGATCCGATAGACCTCGACAACCAACGCCGAAATGCGCCAACCCGCGGTTAACAATCTGCTTGACAGCCCTTCAAATAAGACGATAATGGCAGGCAGCCGCTTAGGTTGGTTTCATATCTTGCACTATTTAGACAGGCAGGCGCGCTCGCTCAGTAGGTGGCCACGCGGGTTCTGATTGGACGGAACGGTCGCGGCCTTCACGGAACTCATAACGCGTCTGTCGGCTATTCACTGAAAGCGCTTCATACAGTATCCGCACGCGCCGGTCTGCGCGCGTTGTGACGCGGACTGCCGCCCCGAGCCAGGCATAGGAGGCCGACAAGTGGACGAGTACAACGACAAGGTGCTGCGATGCATAGACTGCGAGGAGGAGTTTGTCTTCACCGCAGGGGAGCAGCTCTTTTTTGCCGACAAGGGTCTCAAAAACGAGCCTAAACGTTGCAAGCCGTGCAAAAGCAGAAAGAACGACCGCATCGCCGCCAATATGCACGCGTTCGGTCAACCCTTCCCGCGCGAGCGAGTCGAGGTAACGGTTCGCTGTGCGTTGTGTGGGATAGAAACCACTGTGCCGTTCAAGCCAACCCAAGGTCGGCCAGTTTATTGCCGCGATTGTTTTTTGAGGATGCGCGCTTCTTCGGCTGAGGTTCATGCGCCACTCGCGTAGGAGAACTTCAATGGAGCGTTTGTGATTCAAGTTTGCGCCACTGGATCGGCCGGCTCGTTCAAGTAGTCACGCACTTTCTTCATGTCATCCCAAACCTCGCGTTTCTTATCCGGCGATCGCAGCAAAAATGCCGGATGAAACGTTGGCATAACTTTCACACCGTTCAAGTCGCGAAATTCTCCTCGCGCTCGCGAAATCGATTCGCGAGTTCTCATCAAACACTGAAATGCCGGCGAGCCCAGCGCTACGATAACCCTGGGGTTTATTAATGCTATCTGTCTGAAGACAAACTGTTCGCAAGTTTCGACCTCATCTCGCTCGGGCGTGCGATTTCCGGGAGGACGGCACTTGACGACATTAGCGATGTAGACGTCCTCACGTTTCAGTCCGATGGCCACGATGATCTTGTCGAGCAGTTGGCCGGCTCGCCCGACGAACGGACGACCGGTTGCATCTTCCTCGGCCCCCGGCCCTTCGCCAATAAAAACGAGCTTCGCTCGAGGATTCCCTTCACCAAAAACTATGTTCTTACGTTGTTCGTGGAGCTTGCAGCGTGTGCAATCACCGATGTCCTCGCGAATCGCCTCCAGAGATGCGTCTCGCGCCTCGAGCACCGGAAGCGCGTAGCTCCTGGACCGTTTGTTTCCCGCTTCGCCACCAGCTGGAATGTCGTCGAACAGCCCCGCCTTAGGCCCCGGCTTTTCCGTAGTAGCCGCGGCGTGATTCGAAGTGGTAATCACACTCTCCTCTTGCGACGCGCGTGGGGAAAGAGACGACAAACCGAGAGCTTGCGAAGGGGGAAGGGCGAAACCGGCACCGGAAGCCGCTTCCGCGGTGACGCGAGCTGAACCGCCAAGGTCGCTGATACCAATATCACGATAGAACTTCAACTGTTCTTCCAACTGCCCCGCAATCTCCGCTACTTCTTCGATGATCTTCTTCGCCATACCACCGGATTCTCCGCCACGGATTCTTCAGGGTCAAGCACAACGACTTCTCGCAGCGCAAATTCATACGCGCAACCGTCTCAACAGGGTGTTGCAGCTTGAACAGGTGTTGCGGAATGCGAGCGACCGAACGGTGCCGGAACCTCGTCCCTCACAAATGATCGAGAAAGATCATTACAAGCCGATCTCACACAACAGACCAATACCCGATTAACCTGAGATCGCTTGCTAGTAATAGCGACGCGGCTATAATCACTGCTCGAAATCTCGAAGCGCACGAGCGCTCGCTTGAAAGGACTAAACACAATGCAGCCGTTGATCGGAATAATAATGGGCTCCAAAAGCGATTGGGAGACGATGTCGCACGCTGCCCAAACGCTCGAATCACTCGGTGTCGCTTTCGAAGTGCGAGTGTTGTCAGCTCACCGCACTCCCGACCAGTTGTTCGCCTACGTCGAGTCGGCCGAGCAACGCGGGATTGAAGTGATCATCGCAGCCGCAGGCGGAGCGGCCCATCTCGCTGGCGTTGCCGCGGCAAAAACATTGCTGCCTGTGTTGGGAGTACCAATGGAGTCAAAATCGCTTAAAGGCCTGGACTCGTTGTTATCGATGGTTCAGATGCCGGCGGGAATTCCGGTGGGCACGCTCGCTATCGGGAAACCGGGCGCAATAAACGCTGCTTTATTTGCGGTTGCAATACTCGCTGGCAAGTATCCCGAATATCGCCAAGCGATTAGCAACTACAGAGACTCTCAGGCAAAGGCGATTCTTGCTCAACCGGATCCGAGAACTGAGTGATAGAACGCGAACTGAAGAAGGCGACAACGAACGCTGTGGCCTATTGAGATCCGGAGACTTCCGGTTTCAGAAACTGATCGAGGAGTTCGGCATACTTGCCGCTACGCTCGGCTATTTCTTCGTCAGCTTCCTTCATCTCGCGGCGGGATTGATAGAGCTCATCGGCAATTTGAAGCGCAGCCAGGATCGCAACCCGAAGCGAGTCCACTGTCATACTCGCACGAGCGATTTCGTTCATGCGCTTATCCACATATTCGGCAAGCTCGTGTATGTATTCCTCGCCATGATCGCTTCGGAGGTTGTAGGTCTGATTGTAAATCACGACCTTGTAGGATGGGCTCGGGTTGTTATCCATAATTCGTCGAGGTTCTTAAGAGTAAAACATTCGCAGGAACTTGATGACGGCTCTTTAGCTTCAAGTCCCGCCCCAACACTTCACCCTTTGGCTGCTTCCGCTTCAGGGTCAATTCTGGCAATCGAGTCGAGCATACCTTCGACTTTATTCTTGATCTTGTGACGCTCGCCGACGAGCCGTTGTAGCTGTGACTCAAGCCGCTCTTTATCGCTGCTGAGTTTGTCTACCTGGCCTCGAAGCCCGGCAAGTTCGTGTTCGAGCGACTCGCGCTGTGCCCGCTCGCGTTTGATCTGCTCGATCGTGCGATAGATCTTATCTTCAAGGTGCGAGAATCTCTCGAGACCGTAATTTCCGCTCACCGAACTCCCTCCAGATTTTGGATTTGCGGTTTAGGATTGGCACGTCTGATTTCCCAGACCCGAATCAAACCCTCAATCCACCAAGCCGATCGACCGTCCAAGATGCAGCTATTCTACACTGGCTTACTCAATTGTAAAGCCGCCGCCGGCACGCCGGGAACGCACCAATCGCATTCGCTGCGAGCGGACCGCATTCCTCGTGCGTTCGGCGACGGAGGCCTCTGCCGATGCGCTTTTCGGACGGGATCGTCGCTGACTTTCGTCGAGAGAGTCACTCCGCCGAGTGCTTTCGGTGCTGGTTTCAGGAAGGGGAGATATTGAGCGCCCCTCGTGGAGTCAGGACTCTCGTGGATGCTCGAAGCGGTTGCAACAAAGCTGCACTCTAGAGGCTCTGACCCTTTATGAATATTTAATTGGGGCTTCAGCGACCAATGCCGGGCTGATTCAAATTGGCGTTGGTCGCTGAAAAAAGTCTAACGGCTTATGCCGCCGCAGTTGTTCGATGAGACTCGAGGGCTTGTTTGGCCTTGCTTGAAATCTCAGTAAACGCTGCAGGCTCGTTCACCGCCAAATCCGCCAGGATCTTTCGGTCCAGCGTAATCTCGGCGAGCTTCAAGCCGTGCATGAACTGGCTGTAGCTAAGACCGTTGGCGCGCGCAGCGGCACCGATGCGGACGATCCAGGTCGAGCGAAAGTCACGTTTCTTGAGCTTGCGGCCGGTGAATGCGAAGTTCAACGAACGTTCGACTTGCTCTTTAGCATGACGATAGAGTTTGCTCTTGGTGCCGCGGTAGCCGCGAGCGAGCTTTAGGATCCCTTTTCTCTTCAACAGACGCTTATTCCCACGTTTTGCGCGAGGCATAATTCCCTCCTTTGTCAGCGGCACGGCCTCTGGCCACTGATCGATGTCTTATGATTGCGAAACTATTTTCGACCGTACGGAAGCATTCGCTTTGTCGGCTTCTGATCCGCTTCTGCGACTAAGGCGTCGACATCCAAGTGCCTCTTTCGCTTGGTGCTCTTCTTAGTCAAGATGTGACGCGCAAACGCGTGTCCGCGCTTCACCTTGCCGGTTGCCGTCAGACGGAATCGCTTCTGCGCACCCTTGTGCGTTTTTAGTTTTGGCATAAGTCCCTCCCGCGTATTTATGAACTCTACTTCGTTTTCTTCGGCGACAGCATGATGAACATGTTCATCCCTTCAAGCTTCGGCCTCACTTCAACCGTGCTGACCTCGGTGAGATCCTGCTCGAGCCGCTGGAGGA
>Ga0134123_10003664_pt1 | contig 10008 bp, 9 predicted proteins | sample KB303_FD_96460 | JGI IMG/M metagenome (GOLD analysis project Ga0134123, IMG submission 96460) | Terrestrial soil microbial communities without Nitrogen fertilizer from Kellogg Biological Station, Michigan, USA - KB3-0-3 | ecosystem: Environmental > Terrestrial > Soil > Unclassified ...
ATCTGGAACCGCGTGGCGCGGTAGGTGCGCTCGTCGACGAGGATCGCATCCACCGGCGCGCCGGTCTGGAGCCGCGCTGCGGCGTTGACGACGTCGCCATGGGCGGTCGCCTTGCCCTCGTCCGGACGCGAGTTGACGTCCACCACCGCCTCGCCGGTGGTGATCCCGATGCGGACCTGGAGCGCCGGTGTGTCATCGCCAGACGCCAGACCGTGCACCGCCTCACGCACGGCGTAGGCGGCCCGCACGGCGCGCTCGGGATCGTCCTCGTGGGCCACCGGCGAGCCGAACAGCGCCATGACGGCGTCGCCGATGAACTTCTCCACGGTGCCGCCGTAGCGCTCGAGCTCCTCTCGCGCGCGCAGGTAGTACGGGTCGAGCACCCTGCGCACGTCCTCGGGGTCGAGCTTCTCGGACATGCTGGTGAAGCCGACCACGTCGACGAACACGACGCTGACGACCTTGCGCTCCAGGGCGACCGCAGAGCGCGCGAGCTCGGCCCCGCACGCGGTGCAGAACGTGATGCCGGGCGCCAGCGGCCCGGCGCCGCAGGCGGAGCAGGTCGGCCCGAGCACTCCACCGCAGCGCCCGCAGAAGACCGCGTCTCCCGTGTTGAGGAAGCCGCACGCTGGGCAGCCGGCACTCATCGCGCTCCCTGTCGACGGGGTGACACTACCACTCACCGCATGCTGTTCTGCGGGTCGCAGGCCCTGGCGGGCTGCGCGTCGAGCAGGCGATACTGCGCTGTGGCCTTCGACGAGGAACTCGCGAGTCGCATTCGGGCATTGGTTGTAGGCGAGCCGGGCGTGACCGAGCGCAAGATGTTCGGAGGGCTGGCCTTTCTGATCGACGGAAACATGTCAGTGGCCGCAAGCCGTGAGGGTGGGCTCATGGTCCGTGTCGATCCCGACGCGGGCGAAGGTCTCGTGGAGTCGTCGCGCGCAGTCCCGGTGGTCATGCGCGGCCGGGCGATGCAGGGCTGGCTGAGAGTCGAGGCGGCCGACGTGCGCGCCGATGACGAGCTCGCGCGCTGGGTGGGCGTCGGCGTGGCATTCGCGCGCTCACTCCCGCCAAAGCGATAGATGAGTCTTCCCGCCGGACACGGTCTACCCTGAACCGGATGGAGAAACGCGCGATCATCTTCCACGGCACGGGCGGCCACCCGGACCACTGCTGGTACCGGTGGCTCGGCACGCGGCTGGAAGCGCGCGGCTACACCGTCGAGATCCCTCACTACCCCGGCCTCAACAGCGACCCGATCGAGACGTTCCTCCCGACCGTCCTGGCGAGCCACGTCTTCGACGAGGGAACGATCCTCGTCGGGCACTCGGGCGGCGCGGCGCTCCTGCTCGCCATCCTCGAGCACATCGAGACTCCGGTGGCTCAGGCGATCCTCGTCGCGGGCTATTCGACGCCTCCCAACGAGAATGCGGAACCGGTCCTGCAGGCCTCATACGACTGGGAGAGGATCAAGTCGCACGTGCGCGACATCACCTTCATCAACTCGGTGCGCGATCCGTACGGATGCGACGCAGGGCAGGGGCGGCAGATGTTCGACCGGCTGGGCGGGACGCAGATCATTCGCGACGAGGGTCACTTCGGGGACATGGGCGACCCGTGTCCCACGTTCGAGCTGCTCGACAGGCTCGTCGACTGACCGCACGGCATGCGAGCCGCGCGATGAGTCTCGGCCGTGAAGATCGTCTCCTCTGCCAGACGACGCGTTCCGCGCAGAGAGGTTGCTTCTCATGACGAAAGTGCTCGCAGGTATCACGACATCGATCGACGGCTACATCACCGGGCCGGACGACGGCCCGGGCAAAGGGCTCGGCGAGGGTGGCGAGCGGTTGCACTACTGGGTGTTCGGAGGCCCGTGGGCGTACGACGCCCCGCCGAAGGGCGAGGCGACGGGTGAGGACGCGGCCTGGCTGGCCGATGCGATGGGGCGGATCGGCGCCGTCGTGAGCGGGCGGGGCACCTACGAGGCAGCCGGCCACTGGGGCGACGAGAACCCTTGGGGGATGCCCCTCTTCATCGTCACGCACCGGCCGGAGGAACAGCCGGAAAGCGGGGCGTTCACATTCGTGTCCGGCGTCAAGGAGGCCGTCGAGCGAGCGGTGGAAGTGGCCGGCGCGAAGGACGTCCACGTCATGGGAGGTGCGGACGTCATCCGGCAGGCGCTCGCGGCCGGGCTCGTGGACGAGTTGACGATCATCGTCGCGCCGGTCGTCTTGGGAGCCGGGAAGCGGCTCTTCGAGGGGTTCACCGACTCCCTGGACCTGCAGCACCTCGGCGTGCGGCAGTCGCAGTACGCGACCTTCATCGACTACCGGGTCGCGCGGCCATGACGGCGATGAGTTTCCGGCCATGCCGCCGTCTAAGAGACGAATCCCGACCAACAGGAGGATCCAGATGTCCAACTTGAAGTCCAAGCTGAATATCTCGCAGGTGGGTCGCGTCTGCGTGACGGTTTCCGACACCGATCGCGCGATCGACTTCTACGTCGACACGCTCGGCTTCGAAAAGGTCGTCGACGTGCCGATGGGCGAGGCGATGCGCTGGGTCGAGGTCGCGCTGCCCGGAGCAGCGACGACGATCGCACTCGCCCCGCCGCCCGAGGGCCAGCAGGCCGGCGGCGGCCAGACGGGAATCTGCCTCGACACCTCGGACGTCGATGCCGACCACGCCGCCCTGAAGGCCGCCGGTGTCGATGTCGATGACGAGGTCGCCCGGTGGGGCGGTCCCGTACCGCCCATGTTCTGGCTGCGCGATCCCGACGGGAACGCGCTCATCATCGTTCAGCCGTCGAGGTAAGGCCGTGATCGTCGCGCGACCGGCGCGCCGCCGGTCGCGCGTCACGGCTGCTTCAGGACGACCCGAAGTCGACGTCCTTGGTCGCGACAGTCCCTGCCGTGCGCCCCGGCGCCTCTTCGTAGGTCCAGTAGAGGTTCGTGTGCGCGATCACGAGGTCTGGCGGCGGGGCTCCCCACGACGTCGAATCCTCCGTCGTGTGGGCGTCGCTGACGAGGGTCGTGTCGTACCCCCTGACGAGGGCGCCGTGCAGCGTCGCGCGGATGCATGCGTCTGTCTGCGCGCCGACGACGAGGAGCCGCCCGACGCCGAGGCCCGAGAGCACGGCCTCGAGCGTGGTGTCCTCGAAGGCGTCGCCGTAGCTCTTCGCGATGAGGGGCTCAGCGTCGTCCGGGGCAAGCTCGGGGACGATCTGCCAGCGGTCGCTCCCCAGCGGGAGGTTCTCGTCGGAGTGCTGGACCCAGACGACGGGGACCTGCTCGCGGCGATCCTTCTCGACGAGGCTGCCGACGTTTGCGACGACTGCGTCTCGTTCGTGCGCGCCCTCGACGACGCTGTTCTGAACGTCGACGACGAGGAGGGCGGTGTTCGGCCGATTCTCGAGTGTGGTCATGGCTGTCGTTTATCAGACGCCGGACGGCGCGGCGTCCCCAGGATGCGAAAGGCCCCGCCGGGAGCGGGGCCTTTCGTTTCGTCCACCGTGCTGGGCGTTCAGCGAGCCTGCGACTGGACCTCCGCGCTCGAGAAGGCCGGTTGGGGCGATGCGACGGTTTCGGCGACACGATCGTGCGCCGACCGATCCCAGGCGATGTCGAGGGCGAGGAGGGTCAGGTTGCCGCCGGCCGCTGCGCCGACGATCGTGGTCACGAGCGCGAGCATGCCGCTCGCCGCGTTGAAGCCCAGCCACGCACCGACGAGCGCTCCGCTGACGGCTGCCGAGAATCCGACCGTCTTCGTCGTGACCGACCAGTCGCGATGAACCCATGCCCAGTACATGCCCAGGCCGATCGGCAGCCCGATCGAGAGACCCGCGAGCAGGTCGTTGTCGAGGGGGACGGTGGGCATGGCCGTGAGCACGACCACCGCGCCGGCGAACCAGCCACCGAGGCCGAGCACGATCGGGTACAGCGAGCGCATGAACGCGCCGGCCTTGCGCCCGAAGCTGCCGCGGCTGCGCACCCGGCGCCACATCAACAGCAGCGAGATGACAGCCAGCAGCGGGAGGCCCACCAACGCGCCGGCGGTGCCCTTGGCCAGAGCGGTCTGCCTCACGTCCGGGGTGAAGTCCATCGCCCGCTGCGAGTAGCGGGATTCGTCGACCTTGCCGGTGTCGAGGAACGTGTTGACGAGGTGGCTGCTCGCCCCGGGCTGGTATGTCCAGAAGTCGTTCGTATGCCCGAAGTTCGGCAGCACGACCTGATGGCCGTTCGGCAGGTGGGGCAGCAGCTCACGTGTTGCGTTGACGGCGGGCGTGGCGAAGTCGAGCGTCCCGCCGATCAGCAGCGTCTCCACGTTCGAGTCCTGCACGCGGCTGTACTGGTCGTCGCTCGGGTTGGACGGCCATCCGTCGACCAGGCGTCCGCCGGCCCAGATGAATTCGGTGCCCGCATCGTGGAGGATCGACGTGCGATGCGCCTGCGTGGCGAAGAAGCGCTTCGCGGCCGCGGCATCGGCCCGCGACGCGGCTCCGACGTCGCCCCAGACCTGGGCCTGCGGGAATGCGATGTCGGCCATGAGCGACATGAACCACAAGCCGCTCGCATCGCCGTTGGCGGCAGAGAGCCACGAGTCCAGCGTCATCGGGGACGAGATCGGCGCAGCCGCCGAGGACGAATCCATCAGCCCGAAGAAGGAAGCGAGTCGCACGTTGCCGCGCTTGATCGGCAGGAAGAGCCAGTGGTCGGGCATGTGGGCGGAGGTCCGCCGCATCGACGCCGCGAGGTCATCCGTCCGGCCCCTGCAGCCCGCGTCCGCGGCGCACAGCTTCGAGTACCGCTGTATCTCCGCGTCCGTCGTCTGCGGATTCCAGAGGAAGTGACCCGGCGGATTGACGGCGATCATCACCGACCGCCGGATGCTCTTCGGATGCCGCCAGCTGTAGATCATCGCGGTGCGGGTGCCCGCGCTCTCGCTGATCAGATCGATGCGTCGATACCCCAGCGCGCGCCGGGCGGCTTCGAGGTCGTCGACGCGTTGCGGCAGGGTGTAGCCGGCGAGATCGAAGCCATCCGCGCGGAGGCGGTTCGCGCAGGCCCTGTAGGCGCCGGCCTTGGCGCGGAACGCCTTTGTCCCGACCATGTCCGCGGAGTGCTTGAGCACCGAGACGACCTCGGGACAGTCGAGCCTCGATGATCCGTCGACGCCGCGGTAGCCGACGAGGACGACGTCGTGCGTGCCTGCGAAGCGGCTCGCCTTCGAGAAGTCCATGTTCGTGATGCCGGGGCCGCCCTCGAGCCGGAAGATGGGCGTACCCGGATGCGCCGAGCGGGCGCGGATGCGAGTCACCGGCAGTGCGATCAGCCGGGACGACGGGTTGTCCCTGTTCTCGGGCACGACCAGGGTGCCGCAGTCGGCTGGATACCGGCCGCGCTCCGTGCCGTAGGTACACGGCTTGAGGATCAGCTCACCTGCGTGGGCGCCTGAGGGCACCGACACCGGGTCGGCATCAGGGGCGAAGCGGAGGTAGGCGAGCGCCGACACTGCGAGTGCGACGAGCACCAGAGCGACGATGCGCGCCGGCCCGAGAGATCTGGTCTTCCTGGTTTCCATGACGGTCCTTTCGTCGTTGGGTTCGATGCAACGACGATGGACGCCAGGCCGCGAACCCACATCGTCCGGAGGCCGCGTTCGCACTGGTACCGGACGACGATCCGGTCTCCTACCCAGGTAGGAGGCGGCGAAGGATGGGCTGGAGTAGGTTCCTCGTGTGAGCAGATTCGCATCGTTCGTGCGGCGGCACGGGTTCGACATCCTGATCCCGATCGCGGCACTGGAGAGCGCCCTCGAGGTGGCGTTCCGGCACGACCCCGGGCATGAGCCCACGACGCCGGCATGGTTCGCCGTCCCTGCAGTGGCGCTGCTCATCCTGCCGTTGCTCGCGCGCCGCCGGTTCCCGTTCGGCGCACCCGCGACGGTCTGGCTGCTCGGTGCAACGATCTCCATGATCGACGGCCGGCTGGTCGTGTTCACCGCCAGCCCGTTCATCGCCGGCATGGCGGCTGCGTTCCTGCTCGGCAACCTCTCTGACGACACGAAGGCGCGAGTCGGCCTCGCCCTCGTGCTCGGCGGCGCGGCGATCGTCGTCTACAACAACCCCGACCACGCTCCCGGCGAGATCGTCTTCACGCCGGTGCTGTTCGGGATCGGCTGGCTCGCCGGCTTCGTCCTGCGCGAACGAGCCCAGCGGGCCGAGGCTGCGGAGCTGCGTGCCACCCAGGCCGAGCGGGAGCGGGAGGCCGCGGCGCGCGTCGCCGTCGCCGAGGAGCGTGCGCGAATCGCGCGTGAGCTCCACGACATCGTCGCCCACTCCGTCAGCGTGATGGTGCTCCAGGTCGGCGCCGTCCGGCACAACCTCCCCGACACGCTCGAGCGAGACAGCGAGGCGCTCCGGGGCGTCGAGCAGACCGGCCGCGCTGCGCTCGGCGAGATGCGCCGCCTGCTCGGCGCGATGCGCAGCGACGGCGAGGATGCCGAGCGGTCCCCGCATCCGGGTCTCGACCGCCTGGACTCGCTGATCGAGGAGATCGAGCGCGCGGGCCTTCCGGTCACGTTGCAGGTCGAGGGCGAGCGCATCGAGCTACCGGCTGCGATCGACCTCTCGGCCTATCGAATCGTCCAGGAAGGCCTGACCAACGCGCTCAGGCACGCGCACGCCAGCCAGGCGGACGTCCTCGTCCGCTACGGCCCCGGCGACGTGCAGATCGAGGTGCGCGACAACGGCGGCGGCGCCCAGGGCGGGGACGGGCTCGGCCACGGCCTCATCGGTGTCCGCGAGCGAGTCAAGATCTACGGCGGCGAGATGAGCGCCGGCACCGTCAACGGCGGCGGCTTCCTCCTCAGCACCCGCCTCCCGGTCACGCGGGACGCCCTGTGAGCATCCGCGTCCTCGTCGCCGACGACCAGTCGATGGTGCGCGCCGGGTTCCGCATGCTGCTCTCAGGGGAGGCGGACATCGAGGTCGTGGCCGAGGCGAGCAACGGCCTCGAGGCCGTGGCCAAGGCAGCGCGCTTCCGGCCGACGGTCATCCTGATGGACATCCGCATGCCCGAGCTGGACGGGCTGGAGGCAACCCGCCGCATCCTCGCTGCCGACGACGCGGCCCGCATCCTGATCCTCACGACGTTCGACCTCGACGAGTACATCTACGAGGCGCTGAGCGCCGGGGCGAGCGGTTTCGTGCTCAAGGACGATCCTCCCGAGCAGCTCATCGCCGCCGTTCGCACGGTGGCCGCAGGTGACGCTCTGCTCTCGCCGACGGTCACGAAGCGCGTCATCGAGCAGTTCACGCGCAGCCCGCGCCCGGCGCCGCCAAAGGGCGTCGACGAGCTCACCGCACGCGAACGGGAGATCCTGCGGCTGATCGTGGCCGGCCTCTCCAACGCCGAGATCGGCAGTGAGCTCTACATCAGCGACACCACGGTCAAGACGCACGTCACGCACATCCTGCAGAAGCTCGATCTGCGGGATCGCGTGCAGGCCGTGGTGCTCGCCTACGAGACCGGCCTCTTCGATCTGCGGCAGCCCTGATCGTCGAGAGGCTCGAGTCGCGCTAGTCCGCGGCGACGTGGAAGATGTCGTCGGGGACGTCGGCGTCGGTGTTCAGCGCGACGATGTCGGCCAGCGAGTGCGTGAAGCTCACGTCGTAGCGGTCGGCGATGCGATCGAGCGACGAGTCGTTGAGGTAGAAGAAGCGGTCCCCGTCGCGCAAGGCGGCGAACTGGCGCTTCCAGAAGGCACGCTGCAACGGTCCAAGATCCGACCCCGGCACGTGCGGTTCGGAAACCATCCCCACGAAGCCGTCGACCTTGTCCACCGTGCCGTAGAGCGCCTTGAGCCGAGCCGCCAGCGTCGTTCGGCGGACGCCCGTGATGGCGTCGTCGGGATTGCCGAGCTCGACCGGCTGGCCATCGATGCCGGTCAGGGTGAGGAAGTCCATGATCGTGGAATTGTCGATGTCGAGGCCTTGCGGGAACGCCTCCGTGCGCGGGAATGCGTCCGTGCGCTCGCCGGTCAGTTGCGTGAAGGTCGTGACGGGCGGGAGGCCGTAGAGCGCACGCAGTTGGCTGTAGCTCGGCATGCCGTGGTCGCGCGCGCGCTGGACATCGAGAGCGCCGACGTCACTGACATTGCTGAAGCAGGACGGATTCGGCGCGGGCTCGTTGCACGCGCTCGGGTCGGTCGAGCCCGGCTTGGGAATCTGGAAGAGCACCGAGCGCATCGCGTTGTCGATTTGCTCGTCGTTCCGGTACTGACTCTCACCGAGGCTCTCCAGGAGCGGGCCCACACCGACCTGCTCGACCAGATCGGGATTGCCGAAGGCGAGGCCGAGCGGGATGACGACCGTGTCGCTGCCATCGTCGTTCGCCTCCACCTGCATGCCGTGCGCCGTGAAGGCCTGCGACTGGGCCGCGCTCAGCTTGCCCTTCTCGAACGTGGGCTCGAATTCGCCGTGCACCATGCTGTGTGCGCGGAACCCGACCGCGGCGAACTCGTTCGCCACGGACGGATCGACGCTCGGCTTGTAGCCGGAGTAGAGCGGGAGCGAAACGCCCACTGCAGGCAGGAATTCGGTGTACGTGATGCGCTGGATCTCCGCGCCGACGACACGGCGTGCGATCTCGAACCGGACATCCGGACTGAGGGACTTCGGGAGCGCGTCCGCAATGCGATTGTGCTCGCGTGCAAAGAGTGTCTGAATCGATGTCAGGCCGACGTTTTCATTTGCACGCACGTCGCCCGCGACGATTGCACCGCCCGGGTTGCCCATCAGCGGCCCCATCAGGTCCATCACCGGAGCGCCGGCCTTGTCCGACGCGTGTGGCAGGTCGCCGCCGGGGAGCAGCAGGTCGTAACCGTTGGGCGCCTTGAGCCAGGCCAGGCGCGCGGCTGTGTTGCCGTAGACCTGGCTCGCGTCGATCACGCTGCTGTTGGTGTTGATCTGCTGGCGCGGATTCGACGTGCTCGTCCCCGTGCCGGGCGCCGCGGGAGTGCGGTTGAAGGCCATCTTGCCGAGATCGTTCGCGAACTGCTCGAGCGGATCGTTCGAGTCGAAGGGAACCGACGCGTCCTCGGCAGGCGTCTCGTCGCGCAGGCCGATGTCGTGGTCGATGAACTGTCCCCAGACCCAGACCCATTGCGAGAGCTTGTTCTCACTGAAGAGGTTCTGGCCGAGGTCGTTGAACACGCGATTGCTGATGCGGCGCGGCGGCGGCCCGCTTCGCATGGAGGCGATGCCGTCGGCGTAGTTCGCGGGCCCGACGCGCGGATACGGGGTGCCCGCCTGTCCCCACGTCTTGTGTGCCACGTTGTTGCCACTGCCGTCGAGCGTCCGGACCGACGTCAGGACCTCACCCTCGCGTGGCGTTCGCTTGGGGTGATGCCTCTTGTGATCGTTCTTGTCCCCGTGCCGATCCGCGCGCCCGTCGGCCTGTAGGTGGTTCAGTTTCTTCGCATGGCCGCCTCGCGCCTTGTGCTTGTGGTGCTTCTTGTGGTGCTTGACGTGATGCTTGGGCTTGGGCTTCGGATGTGGTTTCGAGTGTGGTTGCGCGGCATGCCCGCCGTGCGTCTTCGGCGGGTGTGAATCCGCCTGGCCGGCGCTCGCGAAGAGCCCGGCTCCCACGATCGTCATCAGCACTGCGAGGCTGCGTCTCAGGCTGCTCTTCCCCATGGCCCGCCATTCATGGCAGGGCGCGGGTGAGCGTGCAGGGCGATACCGCCGAAGGCTCCGCGAGAGTCTCCGGAGGCCGCGCGGCCCTGCTGTTGGCAGTGGACCCCGGCAGATCCGCCGTTCGGCGACGGCCGGAGCGAGCGGGCCCGGAGCGCCCGGACACGGACATTGCCCTCGCTCAGGCCGGTGCGCTCGGCCACTTCCTGGGCGGAAAGGCCGTCGAGATGGTAAAGCGTAAAGATTTCGCGATCACTGGCGCGGAGGCCACCAATGACCGTCTCCAAGCCGTGGCGGGTTTCTTCCGCGACGAG
>Ga0134123_10003665_pt1 | contig 10006 bp, 8 predicted proteins | sample KB303_FD_96460 | JGI IMG/M metagenome (GOLD analysis project Ga0134123, IMG submission 96460) | Terrestrial soil microbial communities without Nitrogen fertilizer from Kellogg Biological Station, Michigan, USA - KB3-0-3 | ecosystem: Environmental > Terrestrial > Soil > Unclassified ...
AAGTAGACCTTTCGGCTTCAGTGCAAGAGATCGGCGATATAGATCGCCTCATTGGCTCTGGATCGTGCCTCTTGCGCGAGCGGTCTCTGCGCGCCCTCCGTGTTTCGCCACAGCTCGGCACGCTGCTCGCCGAGCTCGCGGCAGCGTGTCCGCTCGGCCGCCACCTGTTTCGCGATCAGGTTCGCGATCGCCTCCAGCAAAATCGGCCGGGCCGCCAGCGGTACGGGCATCAATTGATGCTGCAGTTCATCGGCGACGATTTCGGGAGTGATGTCCGACATGGCGTACTTCCTGCATTGGACGACTGAGCTTGCGTGAGTAGTATGCACTCACGGTCCGCCGCTCGTCGCTCGCATCGGCCAGTTCCGCGGGTAGAGGTCCAGCAGCCGGCTCCGCTCTTCCTCCGACAGCGGAAAAATCCTCGGCGACGTCGACTCGAATGCGTCGGGCCGACAAGGCGCCGGGCGGCCGCACATCAGCAATTGCGGATCGCGATTGTGATCGAGTCCGATGGCGTGACCGAGCTCATGCGCGATGACGTTGCGCAAGACATTTGGCAGTGACAGCGGCGGTATGGTGCCGTCTTTGATGCCGATCACGACGCGGTCGCCGCGGGTCGCGGTGAACGAGATGAACGCCGCGTTCGACAAGACAATGAGCAAGTCGCCGGGATGGCGATCGATGCTCTCGGGAATCGTCGGCCACGGGTTGTAGCGGCGAACCTGTCGTGCGAGCGATTGAATGTCGCTGTCGGGAACCGAGTCGGTCACCCAGGCGACCTCGCCGAGTCGGAAGGGTGTTCCCAGTTCGGCGAAGGTGCGATTCCAATGAGCAACCGCTTCTCGAACTGCTTCCCGTCGCGGATCTCCTGCCTCGGAAATGACCGTGATGCTGGGGTTCCTGGTCCAATGGTTGCCAAATGCGCTCCTCCACGTGATCACGCCAGTCGCGATGATTGCGAGGAGAATCCAGTAGCCCGATCTCCGGAGCCGGTGGTTCATGAAGGGAGTCTACGCCGAGCCGTTGCAGGACGTGGCGAATGTGCGGAAGATCTCGCGCAATGAAGACGATGCTGCTTGTTTGCCTGTACCTGGCCGGGCCGGTCGGTTACGCGGCCGAGCAACAGCAAGTACCCGTCGGTCCGATCGAGAAGATGGCCAAGGATGTGATCGCCGTCTATCGCGAGCCGGACGGGCGCGCGTACTACGAAAATCTCTTCCGGCTGCAACTGGCCGCGGGCGCTTACGAGGCTGCCGCCAAGGCGATCGAATCACGACGCGCGTTGGATGCCGGAGACTCTTCGCTCGTCGCCAAGGCACGCCACGTTCAATACGCCATTTTTGCGCAGGCGAAAGCACCCGAGGCGGCAAGCAAGGGTTCCTTCGAAAGCGCCTTCGAGCAGGCGTTTCGCGAGACTTTCGCGCGACTCGACGACCGGACGTCCGCACATGCCATTCGGCTATTCGTCGCGATGGATGCGGCGGCGATGCAAAGGGATCTGGCCGCGCAACGCGAGCAGGCCAAAGGCAAGAGCAGCCTGTCCGTGTCGGATGCACTAGCGCTGGTCAAGGCACAGCAGACAGACGATGCGTATCGCCTGTTCGCGGCACTGTCGCCGAAGCTCATTGCTGAGGACGATGCGCGGCGCTACTTCATCGACAAGGATGTGCGCGTGCGGTTGCCGGATGGCGGCACGGTCTGCACGCTGATCGTGCGGCCGCGGAATGCGTCTGGGCGAATTCCCGCGTTGCTTCAATACACCATCTATATCGACGCTGCCCGCAATCTCGCGGACGCGCGCCGCTCGGCGTCGAACGGTTACGCGGGTGTCTTGGCGTTGGTTCGCGGCAAGGGCTGCAGCCCGGACGACGTGCGGATCTACGAACGCGATTCAGCAGACGCGGCCGCAGTCATCGATTGGATCAGCACTCAGCCGTGGAGCGATGGTCGTGTTGGCATGCATGGCGGCAGCTATTCGGGCTTCACGCAGTGGGCAGCCGCCAAGCGCATGCCGAAAGCTCTGAAGGCGCTCTTCGCCGGGGCTTCGGCTGCGGCCGGGATCGACGTGCCCATGGAAGGCAACGTGTTCTGGAATTTCGTGTATCCGTTTCCCTTCTATACGACCAACACGAAGCTCCTCGACGATGCCACCTATAGCGATGTGGAACGCTGGCAGCGGCTGGATCGCAATTGGTATCTGAGCGGTCGAGCCTATCGCGACCTGGACAAGATCGACGGCACGCCCAATCCGCACTGGCAGACATGGATCGCGCATCCGAGCTACGACAGCTACTGGCAGCAGCAGCTCGCATACGGCAAAGACTTCGCGAAGATCGACATCCCGGTGCTGCAGACCGCGGGCTACTACTTCGGTGGGCCGGGCGCTGCGGTCTACTATTTGACCGAGCACTACAAGTACAAGCCGGACGCGCAACACTATCTGGTGATCGGCCCCTACGATCACTTCACCGCGCAACGTGGAACGATCGACGCCTTCGGCGAGAAGCTCGACAGCATAGCGGGCTATCCGCTCGACCCGGTCGCTCAAGTCGACCTGAGCGATCTGCGCTTCGAGTGGTTCGACTACGTGCTCAGAGGTGGGCCGAAGCCTGCACTGCTGAAGGACAAGATCAACTACGAGGTGACTGGCGCGAACGTCTGGAAGCACGCGCCTTCGATCGCAGCGATGGCAGCTCGAACAATGCGCCTCGATCTGAATGCGAAACACGCCGCAGGCGGTGCGATGAAGCTGACTGTCGATCTCGCAGATCGCAGCGACGTAGATCGTGTCGAGCAGGACGTCGGCGTTACGGACAAGATCGACGCACGCAATGGCATCACCTTCATCAGCGAGCCCATTGCGGATGCGATCGAGTGGAGCGGCCTGTTCGCCGGCCACCTGGAGCTCGTGACCAACAAGCGCGACTTCGATTTCACCGTCCAGCCGTACGTGCTCTCGCCGCGGGGAAAGTACACAGCACTGCCGCCTTATTGGTCGCGAGCAAGTCATGTCGATGACGCAACGACACGCCATCTGCTGACTCCGGGCAAGCGACAAACGCTGAGCTTCATGAGTCGCCGCTTGCTGAGCCACCGCGCCGAGCCGGGCAGCCGCCTCGTCGTCGTGCTCAGCGTCATCAAGGAACAGGGGCGACAGATCAACTACGGAACAGGCAAGGACATCAGCGACGAGACCAAAGCGGACGCAGGCAAACCCTTGACCATCGAGTGGCTCGAGGGTAGTTACATCGATATGCCGGTGGGGCGATGAGGAAACAGTGAAACGCGCGAGTGCAGGGTGGGTGCTGCTGATCGGCCTCGTCGGGGTCGACACGTTCGTTGCCGCTCAGTCCGCGCAAGGCACCGGGCAAGTTCCTCTTGATTGGGGGATCACAGGCAGCAACCCGCAAGGCTACAAGCTCCGAACAGACAGGGCAGTCGTTCTGAGCGGATCCGCAAGCGCAGTTCTCGAGTCGTATGCGGATACCGATACCGTTCGCTACGGCGCTCTCATACAAGTGGCTTCGGCGGCCGCGTTCAAAGGAAAGCGGATCGAGCTGTCGGGATACCTCGCGTCGCAGGACGCGCCGGCAGGTGCAGCCATGTGGCTGCGAGCAGACGACGCGAATGGAGCCATGGTTGCATTCGAGAACACCGGGCCACGCGGGATTCGAGGAACGCAGGAGTGGACCTATCAGAACATCGTCATGGACATTCCCGAGGAAGCTGTCGTGTTGGTCTATGGAGCCGTGCTCAAGGCAACCGGCAAGCTGTATCTGGATGATTTCCAGTTTCGAGTGGTCGATGCGAGCGTTCCCGCGACGGCCAAGCCTGTCACGCAACCGCAGCCCCCTTTGATCCGAGGGCCGATCCCGGATCCAGGTCGAGCGCCGCGCAATCTCGATTTCGAGCAGACGCGAAGCGAGAAAAACTCCTTTTCGCAGTGACTGCAACGTTCCTGACCGGCGCAGGCGATACGTTCCGGCATTTGCGGAGGATCGGCTCGTGATCAGGTGGATCTGCGTGCTCCTCGCGTTCTGGGTTGCGACTTCGCAGGCGCAGGAATGCCGCCAATCGCCGCGCATGCATGCGCTCGATTTCTGGATCGGACGCTGGGACGTATCGCAAGGCGGCCAGCCCGTCGGCACCAACACGATCGAATCGACGCTCGATGGCTGTGCGATCCTCGAGCACTGGCGAGATGTCGAAGGAGGCGAGGGGACCAGCCTCTTCTACTACGACCAAAGCGCGAATGCATGGAAGCAAGTGTGGATCACCGACCACGCGCTCAGGCTCGGCGGCACCAAGGAGAAGATCGAGCAGAAGGAATACACAACGAGCAGCCGTATCCGCTTCCAGGGAATCGATCGCACGACGCTGACTCGTGAGGCCGACGGCAAGGTGCGTCAGCTCATCGAGAGCCCCGCCGAGGGTGGCAAGACATGGCGCACGACCTTCGACGCCATCTACCAGCCCAGCTCATCGAAGTCCGGCGCCGCTTGCAGCCAAGCGCCGGAAGCAGTCGCCGCCGCGCCGCGGCTGTTGATCGACAACAACAATCGTCGCGACGTCGACGGTGTGCTCGCCGGTTACACCGAAGATGCAATCTGGCTTTCGCCCGATCAGTCCGTCGTGCGCGGTCGCGCGAATTTCCGGCCGCGATACACCTCCCTGTTTCGCGACAACAAGCTGGACTACACCGCCAAGATCACGGAAGCACGCGCCGATGGCTCGCTCGGTTACGCGTGGGGCAAGATTCGCGGCACGAGCACGCCACTCGACGGCAGCCCCGCGCGCTCAGTCGAGGATACATTCCTCGCGATCACGCGCTGCGAGTTAGACCGCTGGCTCGTCTCTCATCTCATCTGGAGTCACGCGCGACCTCAGCCGTGATGCAGAAACTGCTGATTCGCATTCGTTGATCCAGCAAGGACTGCTCCGCCTGCGCGGAGCGTCGTGACTATGGTGACACCCTGAGTCTCAACCAGGGGAGTTGCCTCATGTCACGTAACAACAAGCTCGCACTGGCCGTGCGCCGCACGCTCGTGCTCGGTGCTGCCAGCACCGCCGTTTTCGTTCAACCGATTCAGGCTGCCGAGGAGGGGTCGTCGACGATTTCGGAAGTCATCGTCACCGGCTCGCGCATCGCACAGCCGGGGCTGACCAGCATCAGCCCGGTGGTCTCCGTCGGTTCCGAGCAGATCAAGATCGAAGGCGTCACGCGCGTCGAAGACCTGATCAACAATCTGCCGCAGGCGGTTGCCGACTTCGGCGGCAATCTGTCGAACGGCGCGACCGGCGCCGCCACTGTGAATCTGCGCGGCCTCGGCTCGCAGCGCACGCTGGTGCTGGTGAACAACCGGCGCTTGATGCCGGGCGATCCGACGCAGAGCGGCTCGGCGTCGCCCGATCTCAATCAGATTCCTACGGCACTGGTCGAGCGCGTCGAGGTGCTGACGGGCGGCGCATCCGCCGTGTATGGCGCCGATGCCGTCGCGGGGGTCGTCAACTTCATCATGAACGACAACTTCGAGGGCGTGCGGCTCGATGCGCAGTACAGCCTCTATCAACACAACCAGCACAGCGACAGCATTGCCAATCTCGTGCGGGCACGGAATTTCGCTCTGCCCGATAGCAACGTGACGGACGGCACTTCGAAAGACATGACGTTCATCGCCGGCATCAACACGCCCGATGGCCGCGGCAACGCAACGGTGTACATCGGCTACCGCGAGTTGGAGAAGCTCAAGCAGGATCAGCGCGACTTCAGCGCCTGTTCGCTGGGCTCAGGCTCCGCGTTCAGCTGTGCCGGCTCGTCGACGTCGGCGCCAGGCCGCTTCCGCACGCGCTCGGATTCGCCGTTCGGCGCGTTCGATAGCACGATCGGCGAGGACAACCGGCTGCGCCCGTGGTCGGCGACCGATCAATTCAACTTTGCGCCCGACAACTACTATCAGCGCCCGGATGAGCGCAGAACCGCCGGCCTGTTCGCCCACTATGACTTCAGCGACAAGGCCAGCGTCTATACCGAGTTCATGTTCATGGACGACCGCACGCGCGCGCAGATCGCCGCCAGCGGTGCCTTCCTCGGCGGCGGACCCGGTCAGCCGCCGTTCTTCGGCGACCTGTCGATCAACTGCGATAACCCGCTGTTGACCGCCGATGAGCTGAACTCCTGGTGCGGCGGCAATCCTGCCTCCGGTGACATCTTCCTGAACATCGGCCGGCGCAACGTCGAAAGCGGCGGTCGTCTCGACGATCTGCGCCATACCTCGTTCCGCGGTGTCATCGGTGCTCGCGGCGAGATCGCAGAGGGTTGGTCGTACGATATCTACGGCTTGTACGGCACGTCGATCCTGTCCGAGAACTTTCAGAACGACGTGTCGCGCAGCCGTATCAACAAAGCGCTCAACGCAGTCACCGACACACGCCCGGACTCGTTGACGCAGGGCCAGATTGTCTGTCGGGTCAACGCCGATGCCGATCTGTCGAACGACGATCCCGCCTGCGTGCCGTGGAACATCTTCAACATCAACAGCGTGACGCCGCAGCAGCTGGCATACATACAGATCCCGGGCGTGATGGAAGGCTCGACGACCGAGCAGGTGCTGAGCGGCTCGATCTCCGGCGACCTCGGTCAGTATGGGGTGAAGCTGCCGACGGCGACCGACGGTCTCGCATTCGCAGTCGGCGCGGAATATCGCTCGGAGCGCTCCGAGCTGCGCCCGGACGCGTCGTATCAGACGAACGACCTCTCCGGCCAGGGCGCACCGACGCTCGACACGATCGGCGGATTCGACGTCAAGGAAATCTTCGCGGAGTTCCGTGCGCCGCTCGTGCAGGACAAGCCGATGGCGCAGACGCTGTCGTTCGAAACGGGTTATCGCTATTCGGAGTACAACCTCGGTTTCGAGACGGACAGCTACAAGCTCGGCCTCGATTGGGCGCCAATCGACAGCGTCCGGCTGCGCGGCAGCTATCAGCGCGCAGTGCGCTCGCCGAACGTGCAGGAGCTGTTCCTGCAGCCGCGCGTCCAGCTGAACGGCACGACCGATCCCTGCGCGGGTGATCTGACCAATGCGACCACGTCGGACGATCCGACAGCCACCTTCGCACAGTGCGCGCTCTCGGGTGTCACGGCCGCGCAATACGGCAACATCCTTCCGAATCCGGCCGGACAGTACAACGGCAACGTCACGGGCAGCCCGAACCTGCAGCCGGAGAAATCCGATACGTACTCGTACGGCATCGTGCTCACGCCGTCGTTCCTGCCGAACTTCAGCGTGTCGTTCGACTACTACGACATCAAAGTCGAGAAGCTGATCGGCCAGGTCGGTCAGGATTTCATCATCGGGCAGTGCCTGGCAGGTCAGACACAGTTCTGCGGCGCCGTGCACCGCGTGCCGCTGAACGGCTCGATCTGGCTCGGCTCGACCGGCTTCGTCGACGATCCCATCATCAACACGGGATCGCTGCAGGCGAAGGGCCTCGACATCGACGCGAACTATCGCTTCGACGTCGGCAGCCTCGGCCAGGTCACGATGAGCCTGATCGGCAACTATGCAGACGAGTTCATCATCGAGCCGCTGCCGGGGTACCCGAAGTACGATTGCGCCGGACTCTACGGCGCAGTGTGCGGCGTGCCGCTGCCCGATTGGCGCCACAAGCTGCGAGCGAGCTGGCTGACGCCATGGGGCCTGGATCTGTCGCTCACCTGGCGTCACATCAACGCCGTGGATGTCGACGGGACCAATCCGGATACGGGCGCGCCGCCGATCGCAGCCACGGATGTGAAGCTCGGCTCGCGTGAGTACATCGACCTGTCGGCCGCATACAGCTTCAACGACGTGAGTGTGTTCAGCAACCTGACGGCGCGGCTCGGCATCAACAACATCACGGACAAGGATCCGCCGCTGCTCGGGGCAACCAACTGCGCAGCCGTGTATTGCAACGGCAATACATATCCGCAGGTGTACGACACGTTAGGCCGTTATGTCTTCATGGGTTTGACTGCGGACTTTTGAGGATTGTCGGGCTGAAGCCCGACCTACAGGTCATCCTCTGACGGCGGGTGTGCAGCCCGCCGTTTTTTTGTCCGCGCAACTCCCGCGGCGGATAAGTGCAGCTTGTGCAACATCTATCGATTGACCTGACGGCTCCACGCAGTAGGCTTGAATCGGGAGGTCGCGATGCTGCTGTTTAGAAGGCTGCCGGTGCTGCGGGACCTGTTGCGTGAAGGCGATTACCGCCGATCCTTCTATGCTGTCTGGGGCAAGGACAACGCCGTGATGTACGCCCCCGAGACGGACGCCGAGTACCACCCCTTCGAGCAGCGGTTGTCAGTCAAAGCCTGCTGGGGCGGCGAGGAGCGGTACTTCATCGACGGTCGCACGCTCACGGTCGATGACGACAACTACCTCATATTCAACGACCGGCGCACCTACGGCAGCTCGCTGCGCAGCGCGCGGCCGGTGCGCAGCTTCAGCGTCTTCTTCCGGCCTGGCTTTGCCGAGGAAGTCCTCGGCGGAATGCTGACGCCGGAGGATCGCATCCTCGAGCGCGGCAGCCAGAGCGAAAACAGAGCGGTCGAGTTCGGCGAGCACTTGCGGCCGCACGACAAGATCGTGTCGCCGGTGTTGCGCTACATCGCGTTCCATGTGGATCAGGGAGTCGACGCTGCTGCGTGGTACGAGGAGCAGCTGAGCTTCCTATTGGAGCGCATGCTCAGCAGCCATCGCTCGACCAACAAAGCTGTTCAATCGCTGTCAGCGATCCGTCCGGGCAAGCGCCGGGAGCTGTACCGCCGCTTGAATTGGGGCCGCGATTTCATCCATAGCAACTATCGGCAGCAGATCACGATCGACGACATGGCGAATGCCGCGTGCCTTTCGAAGTACCACTTCATTCGCCTGTTCCACACGCTCCAGGGCGAAACGCCGTATCGATATCTGCAACAGAAACGCGTCGCGGCCGCGCAGCGCCTGCTGTCTACGACCAACCTGACTCACGTGGAAATTGCCGAGCAGGTCGGCTTCGATCACCGCTCGACCATGTTCCGGCACATGCGCCGCCTGACCGGCCGCTCCGGCCGGCAGTGGCGCGGTCAATCCTTGGCGCGGACTCGCGTGTAGTAGCCGTCGAACCACGGCTTCCAGGTCTTGCCGCCGTCGTCGGATTCGTGGAATTGCTGCCGCACGCGGCCGTCGGGCAGCTTGTTCCAGGTACCGCGCAGAATGGTCGTGCGATTCTGGCCGATGTACTGCGCGGGACCTTGCATGACCATTGCATCGCCCTGCATCGCGCCATCCATCTCGAGCACGACACCGAGCCCGGCCCAGCGCTGCTTCCAGCGCTTGGCGCCTGGATCGTAGTAGTTCAGGCTTTGGCCGGTCGTGCCGTTCGCTCCGCGCCAGCGCTCGACGACAACGCAGCCGAGCTCTTCGATAGAGACGTTGTTGTGACCGGCAAGCTTGCCGTTGGCATCGTGCACGTCCCACTCGCCGGCCCAGAAGTCGAACTCGCGGAATGGGCCCGAGGCGCACGGACCGTTGGGCGGCACATCTGCGCTGACGGAGGTTTGCGAGAACACGGCAGTCAGGGTGAGAAGGGCGGGCGCCCAGCGCGAGGTTTTGTTCATCCGCGGAGCGTAGGTCTACCCGGCACCGCAGATGTTGCAGATGTTGCAGGTTTGCGCTCGTCGGTGCGCTGATTGACGTGCACCCGCCAGGGATAGTTGTCCTCGGGAAGATCTTTGCACGCCGGATTGCGAAAGTGCTGCGTCAACACGAGGCGCCAGGCGTTCGATGAGTTTCCTGTCGTCATGTGCGGCGTCTTGCTGTGATGAAACGTCACTGTGCCCGCTTCGATCGGACACACAACGACGTCCGCGTCCTGCGAAACGTCGCAGACCAGCAGATCGCTCGCCATCTCCGGCGGATTGCGATGCTGTAGCAGCCGCTTGTGTCCGCCGCGCACGAAGTGCATGCAGCCATTCTCCGGGCCGACG
>Ga0134123_10003666_pt1 | contig 10006 bp, 8 predicted proteins | sample KB303_FD_96460 | JGI IMG/M metagenome (GOLD analysis project Ga0134123, IMG submission 96460) | Terrestrial soil microbial communities without Nitrogen fertilizer from Kellogg Biological Station, Michigan, USA - KB3-0-3 | ecosystem: Environmental > Terrestrial > Soil > Unclassified ...
GCACGACCATCGCCGCCGCGTTCCATCGCACCAGGCTCTTGATGCGGCGTTCCAGGTCGGGACTGCCTGGCATCAGAACCTGATCGTCGGCTGAGATGGTGTTGATGTAGGGAGTATTGGCGGTGAAGGGCAGCTTGACGCCGTTTTCGGTGGCGTGCAGGCTCAGTTCGCGAAGAAGCCTTGCAACTTTTCCGGGACCACCGCTTTGCAGGACATAATCTAAAGAGTCGCGCCATTCACGGGATTCAATGGCGTCGAGTTCTGCGGCATCCTTGGGTGCAATATTTCTCATGAATGCTTAGCTCGTCGTATATGTCGGTTGACTGATGAATTCTCTGTAGGTCAATCCCCAATTGTAACCTCGACACACGAGGAGAAGAAACAACCATGGCACTGCAGGGCCGGCGCCTGATCCTGGCGTTCACGTTGGTTTCGCTTCCGCTGGCGAGCGCTCTTGTGCTGGCACAGGCGGGAGGGCCTCGCGCGCCAGCCGGCGCATCGACAACCAGATCGGCATCGGGCCTCGACCTCTCGAGCCTGAATCGCGCGGTCGATCCCTGTACCGACTTCTTTCAGTACGCCTGCGGCGGGTGGATTGCCAGCAATCCCATCCCGGGCGATCAGGCCAGGTGGGGCACGTTCGACGCGTTGCAGGAACGTAACAACGAAGTTCTCCATAAGGTTCTCGAGGACGTGGCTGGGGGAAAGGACGCGTCGGCCAAGAAGCTCGGCGACTATTACGCCAGCTGCATGGACGAAGCCGCGATCGAACAGAAAGGCGTCACGCCGCTCAACGCCGACTTCCAGAAGATCGCCGCACTCAAAAGCGTGAACGAGCTGCCTGCCCTGCTCGCCGCTCTTCACACCGTCGGCGTCAACGCGTTCTTCGCGTTCGGCGCCGAGGCGGACTTCAAGAACGCGTCGATTGTCATCGCGCAGCTCGATCAGGGCGGGCTCGGATTGCCGGATCGCGACTACTACTTCCGCGCCGATTCGCGCTCGGGGGACATTCGCGGCCAGTACACCGACCATGTGGCGAAGCTTGCCACGCTTGCCGGCAACGACCCGAAGAACGCCGCGGCATCGTCGGCCACCGTGATGAAGATCGAGAGCTCGCTGGCCAAGGCCGCGCTCGACAACGTCTCGCGCCGCGATCCCGAGAAGGTCTACCACAAACTCACCGCGGCCGAACTGCAGACGCTCACGCCGAATTTCGACTGGAGCGCCTACTTCAAGGCCGCCGGTGCGCCCCCGATTGACGTCATCAACGTGGCCGAGCCCGAGTTCTTCAAGGCGTTCAATGAGCTTCTGAAGACCTCGCCGATTGACGACGTGAAGACCTACCTGCGCTGGCAGCTCGTTCACTCCAATGCGTTCCTGCTGTCCTCGGCTTTCGTGAACGAGAACTTGAAGGTCTACAGCACAGAGCTTCGCGGCATCGGGGAACAGCGGCTGCGCTGGAAACGCTGCGTCCAGTACGCCGACGGCGATCTGGGCGAAATGCTCGGTCAGGCTTTCGTCGCCGCCGCCTTCGGGCCGCAGGCGAAGGCCGACATGCCGACCATGGTGCAGAACGTCGAAACGGCGCTCGAGCAGGACATCAAGACGCTGCCGTGGATGACCGACGCGACCAAGCAGCAGGCGGTGACGAAGCTGCACGCCATCTCGAACAAGATCGGCTACCCGGACAAGTGGCGGGATTACAGCGCGCTCGAGATCGTCCGCGGCGACGCCGTGGGCAACTCACACCGCGCCAACGCCTTCGAGTTCAGGCGCCAGATGAACCGAATCGGCAAGCCGCTCGACAAGACCGAATGGGGCATGACGCCGCCGACGGTCAACGCGTACTACAACCCGCTCGAGAACAACATCAACTTCCCGGCCGGCATTCTCCAGTCGCCGTTCTACGCCGCATCGACCGATGCCGCGGTCAACTACGGCGGCGCCGGCGCGGTGATTGGCCACGAGCTCACCCACGGGTTCGACGACCAGGGGGCGCAGTTCGACGCCTCGGGCAACCTGAAGGACTGGTGGACGGAGCAGGATTCCAAGGCCTTCGACGCACGAACGCAGTGCGTGGTCGATCAATACGCCGGCTACACCGCAATCGACGATGTGAAGTTGAACGGCAAGCTCACGCTGGGTGAGAACACGGCGGACAACGGTGGTTTGCGGATCGCGCTGATGGGATACCTCCTGTCTTCCGCCGCCAAGGACGCGCGCGTGCTCGACGGCTTCACGCCGGAGCAACGGGTATTCCTCGGCTGGGGCCAGGTGTGGTGCGAGAGCCGGCGCCCGGAGTACGAACGCCTCCAGGCCCAGACCAACCCGCACTCGCCCGGCCGCTATCGCGTGAACGGGACCGTCTCGAACATGCCGGAGTTCCAGAAGGCGTTCTCGTGCAAGCCAGGCGCGCCAATGGTTCGCGCCAACTCGTGTCGCGTCTGGTAGCCGTTCGCGATCAAATCATCACGTGCGATCGTTGTCCGCGCCTTCGCGAATACTGCGAGCAGGTCGGACGCGAGAAGCGGCGGGCATTCCGCGACGACGTCTATTGGGCGCGGCCGGTGCCGGGCTTTGGCGATCCGCGTGCACGTCTCTTGATCCTCGGGCTGGCGCCGGCGGCACACGGCGCCAATCGCACGGGACGCGTCTTTACCGGGGACGGCGTGGGCGCATCCGGCGACTTCCTGATGGCATCGCTGCACAGAGCCGGCTTTGCGAACATTCCTACGTCGCAGCATCCGAGCGATGGGCTGAAGCTTCGCGATGCCTACATCATCGCAGCCGTGCGCTGCGCGCCGCCGGACAACAAGCCGACGCCGGAGGAGATCGAGCGATGCCGGCCGCATCTCGAAGCCGAGCTCGCCGAGCTCCCTCGCGTCCGCATCGTCGTCGCACTCGGCAAGATCGCCTTCGACGCGTATCTCCGGCTGTTGAAGGAGTCAGGCGTGGCGATCCGCCCGCGGCCGGCGTTTGCTCACGGATCGGTGGCATTCCTGCCTGATGGAAAGATGCTCGTCGGCTGCTACCATCCGAGCCGGCAGAACACGAACACGGGAAAGCTCACCCCGCGCATGATGGATGCGGTCTTCCTGAAAGTTGCCAGAACGCTCCGGGATTCCTAGGATCACGCCGTCAGGGCATGCCCCGCCGCCCAACCGCCCTCCTGCTTCTCATCGCGCTTCTCGTACTGCTCGCGGCGGTCCGCTCAATCCTCCACGCCGGCGAGGGTCTTCGCGGCCAGTACTTTCCCGACGCCGATCTGAGCGGGGCTCCAGCTGCCGTCGCGATCGATCGCGAGATCTCGATCGCGACGATCTTCGAGCGATGGCGCGCGCGGCCGCCGGCGGTGTTCAGCGTTCAATGGTCCGGGTACATTCACGTCGAGGATTCCGGACCGTACACGTTCTGGCTCACGTCGGACGACAGCTCGCGGCTGTACGTGGACGGCAAGCTGGTCGTCCAAAACGACGGCGTGCACGCGGCCCAGACCGAATCGGGCGCGCTAGCGTTGACGGAAGGTCCGCACGACGTTCTCCTTCAGTACCGTCAACTCGGTGGCGCGTGGGCGCTCCAGTGGTCGTGGGCGCGCGATGGACGGACACCGGCCATCGTTCCCAGCCGTGTTCTCTCGACAAAACCACAGCTAGCGACCGCCGCATGGGCCGGCCGGCTCGAATCGATCCTCAAGGTGCTCGCGGCTCTTCTCGTTTTCATGGTTGGCGTCGAGCTTTGGGCGAGACGGCCACGATGGACGAGCCAACGATGGCTGCGATTCGCCGCCGCGGCGGTAATCGTCTCAGCACTGGCCGCGTTCTACCTGGCCGCGGCAAGCGAGCACGCACGCGTAGTGAATCTGTCGAAGGCACGCGGCGATCAGAGCGGTTTCCTCGCCGACGCGGAGCAGGTGTACGCAAACTGGCACGGGCTCACGCCGCCGGGTCTGGTCGGCAAACGCAACAGCATGCCGGTCTACGCCGGGTACCTGTCCCTCTTCTACGACCCGCAGATGTCCGACGACGAGTACTTCCTGGTGGCGAGAGCGTGGAACATCCGGCTGTCACTGATGCTGTTAATCATCCTCGCCTGTGTGTTCGCCTGGCATCTGCCGGGAATCCTGGCGTTGAACTTGACGCTCATCGCCGCGTTCAGTGTGTTCGTGTTCAAAGCCGGCTATTCACAGCCCGAGCTTCTCTTCTATACGCTCGTCTTTCTGACCTTCGTCCTCTTCTGGCATGTTCTGCGGACGCCTCCCGGTCGAAAGCAGCTGGCGCTGGCGATCGTCGGCGGGCTGCTGGCCGGTCTCACCTACCTGACCAAGGCGGCGGTGATGCCGCTCGTGGCGATCTTCGTCACCGTCTTTCTGTTACAGGCGCTCGTGATGCACCTGCGGAGCGGCCGCGATCCTCAGGCAGCGGCCGCCTCTCTGGCCGCGCGACTCGCGCCGCCGGTGCTTCTCGTGGCGACGTGTCTCGCCGTTCTGTCGCCGTATTTGATCCACAACAAGCAGACCTTCGGCCGGTATTTCTACAACGTCAACACCACGTTCTATGTCTGGTACGACAACTGGCCGCAGGCCAGCGTCGGCACCATTCTTCACGGGGACGGCGTCGGCTGGCCGACGATGCCTGAATCGGAGCTCCCGTCGATGCAGAAGTACCTGCGAACGCACGGTGTGGGAGCTATCACCTCTCGCCTCGCTGGTGGTTTCAGGGACATGGTGATCCGATCCTTCAGTACCTACTGGTACTTCAAGTACGTCGCGCTTTATGCGGCCATCCTGATCGCCACACTGGCCGTCAACGGTCAAGCCGTCCTGGAAGCCGTTCGCTCGAAGCCAGCGGAAGGCCTCTTCGTTCTCGCCTACACAGGCGTCTATCTGATGGCGACAGCTTTTTATGAACCGATTTCCGGCACGGGAACGACCAGATTGCTGATGGCACACATCACGCCGCTGCTGTTCGTCGCGTCGATGCTTCTCGCCGAGCCCGCGATCGCGGCCACACGCTGGCAGATCGGCGGCTCGACGATCACGATGACGCACGTCCACATCTTCGTCACCGCCACGATCGCGCTCGACATTCTGTTCGTCGTGTGGCCTCGCTTGATGACGACCTACGGCGGGTTCTGACCAGACACACACCGGAACATTCCCCGGCACACGGTGTCCAATCTTCCGTGATGAAACGGTAGCTGCGGCGCGCGACATCGAGCGCCGGCCGCGGAACGTTCACGGAGGAGGCTCTATGCCGCGCGACATGTTCGGCGACCTTGTGTCGCGCAAGCCATCGATCCGCTCGCGACGTGCTCCGCTGGTCGTCGTCTCTGTTCTCACACACGCCCTCGTCGTGTTCGCACTCGTCGTGCTGTCGCTGGTCGCAACCGAAGCGTTGCCATCGCCTCGTGAAGCCATCGAGTTCTTCGACACGAGCGTGCACATGGCGGACCCGCCTCCGCCGCCTCCACGCAACACACCCCGAGAACTGTCGCAACCAGACATACCGCCTGTCGATCCAAATGCCGCACCGACTGTCGCGCCGGAAGGTATTGCGCCCGAAAGCGGCATCGAACACGACGTCATAACAGCTCCGCCAGTTGGTCTCGTCATCGGCACATCGTCGAGCGCTCCGGAAGGATTCGGTTGGCGGGAGACCGAGCCGGCAAAGCCACCAGCGCCGCCGCCAGCCGGACCCGTCAGACTTCACTCCGGAATCGAAGCGCCACAAAAGATCGCCGACAAAGCGCCTGTCTATCCGGCAATCGCAACAGCCGCGCGCATCGAGGGGCTCGTGATTCTGGAGGCGACAATCGACGAGGCCGGTCAGGTAGTCGATCTCAAGGTGCTGCGATCGGTGCCGATGCTCGAGGCGGCGGCGATCGACGCCGTGAAGCAGTGGCGTTACCGTCCGGCACGCTTGAATGGCATGCCAATCCCGGTGATCGTGACGGTGACCGTCAGGTTCGCGCTGAATTGAGGACGCGCTTCAATGTCGCCGCGTCGATGTTGCCGCCGCTCATCACGCAGGCGACTTTCTTTCCGGCGAGTTGATCGCGGAGTTTGACTGCGGCTATCAGCGACGCAGCGCCGGCGCCTTCTGCCAGATTGTGGGTGGCTCTGAGCGCAAGGCGAACGCCCTCTTCGAGCTCGGCTTCACTGAGCGTGATGATGTCGTCGAGCTCCTGCTCGAGGATGCTGAACGTCAGGTCGAAGGTCACGCGGGTGGCCATGCCTTCGGCAAAGGTGTCGGCCGAATCGCCGACGACGCGTGTATGCGACCGCCAGGACCTGGTGACCGCGTCGGCCCGTTCAGCCTGTATGCCGATAACTTTTGCCCGGCTGCCGAGAGCAGTTCGCACAAGACAACAGCCGCAGGCGCCGCTGCCTCCGCCAATCGGAACAAGCACGACGTCGGCATCAGGAAGCGATTCGAACAGCTCGAGCGCATACGTCGCCACGCCGGCGATCAGCAGCGGTTCGTTTGCGGAGTGGACGTAGCGGAGGCCGCGCTCCACGGCGGTCCGCTCGACGAACTCGCGCGCCTCGTCGAAGTCCTTGCCGACTTCAATCACCTCCGCACCCATGGTGCGGATCGACGCGTTCTTGTCGGGATTGTTGCCCCGCGGGACCGCAATCGTGCAGGGCACGCACTCGAGACGCGACGCAAATGCGATCGACTGCCCATGATTCCCGGTACTCGCGCTGATGACGCCTTTTCTGTCGCCGGCGGGCAAGGAGGCGACGAGATTCAAGCCGCCGCGAATCTTGAACGAACACGTCGGATTGTGATTCTCGTGTTTGACGTAGAGATCCAGGCCCGTTTCGGCGTTCAGCAGCGGGTGCGTGAGAAGAGGCGTTGGAGCAAGGACGCGGCGCACGCGACCTCGCGCCTCGACGACGTCGTTGAGAGTGGGCGCCTGCACGATCACATTCTGCCGCAGGATCTCGCGGCGCGCCGGACATGACGAACTTTCATCATTTCCGACACAGTTCCGGCGCGGCATAGGCGACGAGCGGCACGAGCAGGTCGGGGCGGTTCGTGATGAGCGCATCCACGCCCCATCCGAGCAGACGACGGGCGTCCGCTTCGGAGTCGACCGTCCAGACCTGCACCGGCAGCCCTGCGCGATGGGCGATCTCGACGAACCGTTGGGACACGACGCGAGTACGTCCCGCCACTTCCGGCACCTGGTAACCGAGGTACGACGCCTTCTTCGCGGACCACCCAATCCACGAGCGATAGAGAGCCCAGCGCACTTCCTCTTGCGCGGCGCTCGTGGCGAGCCCCGGTTGCGCCGCGCGCGCGGCCCGGAGCACGTGCAGGCGGAAGGACCCGAGACAGACTCGATCGAGAGCACCGGCGGCGCGGACGACGTCGAGAACCGCACGGGCCATCGCGGCCCGGTTGTCCTTCATTTCAATGATCATGCGTGCGCGCGGATAACGCTCGAGCACCTCCTGCAGCCGAGGGATTCCGCAGCCACGACCTCGAAACGCCGGCTCACCGGCACATTGAAAGCGGTAGCCGGCGTCGGCTCGACTGAGCTCATCCGCTGTGAACGACGAGACATGACCGCGCAGGTTCGTCGTTCGCTCGAGCGTCTCGTCGTGATGAACCACGGCGACGCCGTCGCGCGACAGCCGGACATCGAGTTCCAGTCCGTCCGCACCGAGCGCAAGGCCCCGATCGAACGCAACGATGGTGTTTTCGGGCGCCAGCGCCGCTCCGCCGCGATGCGCGAAGACGAGTGGACGCTCGGCGAGGAAGAACGGGTGACTCACGGAACGAGCCCAGAGTCTAACGTGCTCTGATCTAGAATCAATCTAATGTCTGAAATCCCTCGCACTCTCGGCGCGCTCAAGCAGGCGCGTATGCCGTCGCGTTCGGTCAGACAGGAGGTGCGAGACAACCTCGTGCGCCTCCTGCAGGCGCGGGCGCCGCTTTTCCCGGGGATCATCGGCTACGACGAGACCGTCATCCCTCAGCTCGTCAACGCGATTCTCTCGAAGCACAACTTCATCCTGCTCGGCCTGCGCGGCCAGGCGAAGAGCCGCATTCTTCGCGGCCTGGTCGACCTGCTCGACGAGCGGATTCCGGTGGTCCCGGGGTGCGAGATTCACGACGACCCGCTGTCGCCAATCTGTGCGGCGTGCCGCGCGCGCGTGACCCGCGAAGGCGATCGCCTGGAGATCGGCTGGCTCGAGCGCGATCAGCGCTTCGTCGAGAAGCTGGCGACGCCGGACGTGACGATTGCCGATATGGTCGGCGATATCGATCCGATCAAGGCGGCGCAGTCGGGACTGAATCTGTCCAACGAGCTGACGATGCATTACGGCCTCCTGCCGCGCGCCAACCGCGGCATTTTTGCCATCAACGAGCTGCCCGATCTCGCCGGCAAGATTCAGGTCGGCCTTTTCAACATCCTGCAGGAGGGCGACGTTCAGATTAAGGGCTACCCGATCCGGCTCAATCTCGACGTCATGCTGGTCTTCACGGCGAACCCGGAGGACTACACGGCGCGCGGCAAGATCATCACGCCGCTCAAGGATCGCATTGGCTCGGAGATTCGCACGCACTACCCGACGACTCGGGGCGACGCCATCGCCATCACGACACAAGAGGCATGGACGGATCGGCCGAGCCTGAAGGTTCAGATCCCGTCGTACGTACGCGAGGTCGTGGAAGAGGTCGCGTTTCAGGCGCGCGCGGACCGCAAGATCGATAAACGTTCCGGCGTCAGCCAGCGCCTGCCGATCACCACGCTCGAGCTCGTGCTCTCCAACGCCGAGCGCCGCGCGCTGGCCAACGGCGAAACGCTCGTCGTCCCCCGGGTCACCGACCTGTACGCCGCGCTGCCGTCAATCACTGGCAAGTTCGAGCTGGAGTACGAAGGCGAGCTGCGCGGCGCCGAACAGGTCGCGCGGGACCTGATCCGCGCGGCAGTCGGCAACGTGTTCACCGGCACGTTCGACGGTGTCGATACACGACCCGTCGTCGAGTGGTTCGATCTCGGCGGTTCGCTGCCGCTTTCCGATGATGCCGCGGCGGAGGACCTGATTGGACGCACGCGAGGCGTGCAGGGCCTGGGCGAGCTGGCCGAGCGCGCCGGCGCCGCGCGAGGTGCGGCTGCACCGCTGCTGGCGTCGGCCATCGATTTCGTGCTCGAGGGGCTTCACTCGCAGCGCAAGATCAGCCGCAACGAAGAACGCGGCTACACCGCCAGCGCCGAACAGGCGCCGCGACGCCCACAGCGCCGCGACGAGCCGTCCGAGGAAGAACTGCGGATTCCGGGCGCGAAGAAGAAGTACTACAACTAATGAAGTACCGATACACCAAGTTCACCGGCGACCTGCTCGACGAGATCGACATCGAGGATCTCGTGGCGAAGCTCTCGGACCTGATGCTCGCCAGCGGGTTCAACAACCCCTACGGCACCGACGACCAGGACCGCACGATGCAGGCGCTGCACGATGCGATCCTCGAGGCGCTGTTCAACGGCGGTGTGCTGCCGGAAGAAACCATCGAGAAGCTGCTCGGCGATCCGGCGGACGGCGATCAGGAAGAGATGCGCTCGAAGCTCGAAGAGCTCATTCAGCAGATCATCGACCGGATGGGCGAACGCGGCTACATTTCGAGCCCGCCAGATCTGGAAGAGGAACGAACGCGCCGCCAGGGCCGCGGCACCGGGCAGGGTCAGCCGCCCGTGCAGTTCGAGGTCACCGACAAGACGCTGGATTTTCTCGGCTATCGAGCGCTGCGCTAGATGCTCGGCACGCTGGGGAAAAGCAGCGCCGGGCGGCACGAGCCGAGAGAGCAAGCCACCGGGGTAGAAACGCCGGGTGCGCCCAAAGCCTATGAATTCGGCGACACGCTGAATCTCGATCCCGCCAGCACGCTGCTCAACGCGGTACAACGCGAAGCGCGGGAAAGGGACGAGCGGCGCGGCGTCACATCAAGCGAAGACGCGGATCCCGCATCGAGCTCTCCTGTCAATATCCGTGTGA